>Ga0187885_10000744_pt1 | contig 38645 bp, 34 predicted proteins | sample June2016WEW_20_1_3_FD_132970 | JGI IMG/M metagenome (GOLD analysis project Ga0187885, IMG submission 132970) | Peatland microbial communities from SPRUCE experiment site at the Marcell Experimental Forest, Minnesota, USA - June2016WEW_20_100 | ecosystem: Environmental > Terrestrial > Soil >...
AAATATCGCCTGGGCACGGACGGCTATCGGCATCCGAGCATGTTGGAGGATGCGATGCGAGGGGTGCGGCTGACTCGTGCAAAAGCTGCAGAATGGGGAATCGACCCGAAGCGGGTCGGCATTATTGGATCATCAGCGGGCGGACATCTGGCGGCAACGTTGCTAACGCATTTCGACACGGGCAAACCGGATGCGACCGACCCGATCGAACGGCAGAGTTGTCGTCCTGATTTGGGCGTGCTGTGTTATCCGGTGATCTCGATGGGTGAATACGCACACACCGGCTCGAAACGCAACCTGCTCGGCGATAGTCCGTCACCGGAATTGGTCAAGCTGTTGTCCAACGAATTGCAGGTCACCGCGCAGACGCCGCCATGTTTCATCTGGCACACGTATGAGGACAAGACGGTACCGGTCGAGAACAGCCTGATGTTTGCAGACGCTCTGCGTAAGGCTGGCGTGCCGTTCGACATGCATATTTATCAGCATGGCAAACATGGGCTGGCGCTGGCCGGTGGCGATCATCCGTGGCTACATGACCTTCTCTTCTGGCTGAAGTCGTACGGATTCGTAAAGTAACGGTGGAGCCGCGCTCGCTCTCCTGCTCTACTCAATTGCCATAGGACGGGGCCGGCCACGCACAGACAGGAAAAATCATTGGCAGAAACTCTGACAGCAGATAGCATGCGACCATGAAATTACCAGACACGGTTCGAATCGAGGCGGGACAAGGCGGGCTGCGGCGCGTGGTGGTAGGAGGAAAACTGGCGGAAGCGAAGATTTACATGCTCGGCGCGCACGTAACTCACTTTCAACCGCACGGGCAGAAGCCGTTGCTGTTTATGAGCGGGAAAAGCTTGTTCGAGCCGGGGAAAGCAATTCGTGGCGGCGTGCCGATTTGTTTTCCGTGGTTCGGCGCAAGACAGGATGGCCAGCCCGGCCCGATTCACGGATTTGCACGGGTGCAGGAGTGGGAACTCACAGGAGCCGAGACAGCAAGCGACGGGACGGTCGGACTCGGATTCCGTCTGGTGTCCAACGAGGCGACGCGCAAGGAGTGGGACGGAGATTTCGAAATGAATTACCGGGTCAAAATCGGCACGGCGCTCGGCATGGAGTTACAGGTGCGGAACACATCCAGTAAACCGATTCGCATCGAAGAGGCGTTGCACACGTATCTGGCGGTCAGCGATGTGCGACAGATTAGCATTGAAGGACTGGCAGGCACGACCTACTCGGACCGCGTCGGGCCTTCGCCTCGCCAGAGTGGCTCCGTCCACGCAGGCGGGACGCCGCACACGGAAACCGAAGGCGCTGCTCCCATTCGGATCACGGCTGAGACAGATCGGATTTACATGAACACGCGTTCTACGTGTGTTGTTCACGATCCTGGCTGGAAGCGACGATTGGTAGTCGAGAAAACTGGTTCGGACGCGACCGTGGTGTGGAACCCGTGGATCGCCAAGGCGAAAGCGATGCCCGATTTCGGCGACGATGAATGGCCGGCCATGCTGTGTATCGAGACCTGCAACGCCCGCGACAATGCCGTCACCATCGCCCCCGGCCAGTCGCACACTATGGGCGCAGTCATTCGCGCTGAGTAAAAGCCCTCATCAACGCTTGGCCGAGAGTGTGATCAGCGTAATCTCGGGTCGGGCAGCCACGCGCATTGGCGGACCCCAGGTGCCAGTCCCGCGATTGACGTAAATAGTGGTGTCTCCGGACGTGAATCGGCCATATGGCATCTTGTAGATCAGTTTGACGATATAGTTAAATGGCCAGAGTTGGCCTTTGTGTGTGTGACCACTCAGTTGCAGTTGGATACCCCGGGCCTGAAGTTCCTCAAACGTCGTCACTGGAGTGTGATAAAGCAGTATGGTCGGCTTCGAGCGGTCTGTCCCGCGCATGATTTCTTCCAACGACGGTATCTTTTCGCCAGTGACGCGGGCGCCAACTGGATCGTCACGTCCCACGAGTTGCAGTTCGCCGGCAATGGTCACCCAACGGTTGCGCAACAGGGTCACCCCAGCCTGTTCGATGAACGCTTGGGACCGATCGATCCCCGCAAAGTATTCGTGGTTGCCGGAGACTGCAAAGACCCCGTACTTGCTGTTCAAACGGCGAAGCGGGTGGATCATGTCTTCCATGTGCAACGCCTCGGCGTCAACGAGATCGCCGGTTATGACTATGAGGTCCGGATGCAGGTCGTTGACCATGGTGACAATTCGTTCAAGCCGTGGACCACGGACGATCCGTCCCATGTGGACATCAGAAATCTGGGCGATACGCAGGCCTTCCAGTTGACTGGGCAGATTCGGCATCCGGACCTGAATACGGGTGACGCCTATCGAGCGGGCCTCGATCAAGCCATAAACCGTGATTGCCACCACGATGGTTGTGACGACGGCCGACACGGCGCGGCCATCGAAGACCCCACGGAAGATGATGAGCCGGAGAAGATCGCTCGCCAGTATGACCAGGACGAAATAAACAACCATGCCTATCCAGACGGAACTCACCATATTTGCGGCGCTGATCAGGAAGCCATTCTGTTGTCGGAAGGCAAGATGGATCAGCGGAAATGACAGAAACAGGAGAACGAATAACACCTGAAGAAGCCGGAGTGACACGCCGGTGATTTCCAGAGGATGCACAAGGCGCAACCAGATGTACATGTGCGCGCCGCTATAGATCAGCAAGAAGATGGTGAAAAACATTATAAATACCCTGGCGGATCCTTTCATCAATTGCCTCGGACAACGATATTATTCGCCCTTCGCACCCTGGAAAGCAAATGTTCTCACTCGCGTTGGGCATATGCATCGGACTTGATGGAGGTTCGGCTCTGTGGTAGCGTTTGCCCTACGTCATGATGAAGAAAAAGCATACTCCCAGCGAGGTCAGCACAGAAACCGGACAGGCTGGCCCGGGTTTCGAGGAAGCCATCCAGCGGCTCGAGCAAGTCGTAGCCGATATGGAGCGGGCCGAATTGCCGTTGGAAGACGTGTTGAAGAAATACGAGGAAGGCACGCGGCTGGTACGGTTTTGCAGCCAGAAACTCGAGGAAGCCGAGAAGAAAATCGAGTTGCTGACGAAGAAGGCCGATGGTTCAGCGGTCTTGAAGCCGTTCAAAGGCGAGGAAGAGACGGGGGAAACAGAGAATAACCGCAGACGGGACGCGCGCGCCACCAAAGGCGAAAACGAGGCTAACCTGCTGTAACTGTCGTATCGGTTCTACCGATTTCCAACCAGGAAACTGAAATGGGTCGCTTTTTGGACACGATCAATTCGCCAGCGGACTTGAAACTGCTGACGCTCGATCAATTGCAGACGCTCGCGCAGGAAATCCGCGACGAGATCATCACTGTACTTAGCAAGAACGGCGGGCACGTCGGCCCGAACCTTGGTGTGGTGGAGTTGACCATCGCGTTGCACCGCGTGTTTGATTGCCCGAAAGACAAGTTCGTTTGGGACGTCAGCCATCAAATCTACGTCCACAAACTGCTCACGGGCCGGCGCGAAGGGTTTAAGAAGGTGCGCCAAACTGGCGGCCTGCTGGGATTCGCCTCTCGCGCGGAAAGTCCCTGCGATGCGTTCGGCGCGGGGCATGCGGGTACAGCGTTGTCCGCGGCGTTGGGCATAGCGACCGGGCGCGACAAGGCGGGCACGGACGAGCACGTCGTGGCCATTGTCGGTGATGCGGCATTGACTAACGGCATCACATACGAAGCTCTTAACAACATCGCACACACCACGAAGCGGCTAATCGTTGTGCTCAACGACAACGAGTGGGGCATCGCCAAGAACGTCGGGGCGATCGCAGGTTACCTGAATCGCGTCGTCACCCATCCGCGCTATCAGGCTGTACACAAGAAGCTTGCCAACGTGCTGCAACGGCTCGGCCCCGACATCGCTGAGATCGAGCACAAAGTCGAGGAAGCAGTCAAAAGTATTCTCGTGCCGAGCGTGATGTTCGAGGAATTCGGCCTGCGTTATCTCGGACCGATTGACGGGCATAACACTAAACTCCTCATCGACACACTGGAGTTCTGCAAAAAGCAAACTCAGCCCGTACTCCTCCATGTTCTCACCAAGAAGGGCAGAGGCTACGACGTGGCGCTTCAGCATCCTGAGAAATTTCACGGTTGCGGGCCATTCGACATCGCCACGGGCGATTCGCCGAAGGTGCCCGGCGCCCCGCCGAACTATCAGGACGTGTTCGGGGACGCAATGCTGCGGTTCAGTGAACTGAACAGCAAACTGGTCGGCATCACCGCCGCGATGCCCAGCGGCACCAGCCTCGGCAAGCTCCACAAGGCCAAGCCCGACCGTTTCTTCGACGTTGGGATCGCCGAAGAACATGCAGTCGTCTTTGCGGCCGGCATGGCGACAATGGGGTATCATCCAGTCTGCGCCATATACTCGACATTCCTGCAGCGGGCCTACGACTGCATCATCCACGACGTGGCGCTGCAAAACCTCGACGTGATTTTCTGCATGGATCGCGCGGGGTTGTCGGTCAACGACGGCGCGACGCACCACGGACTGTTCGACATCGCTTACGGCCGCAGCATTCCGAACGTCACGCTGATGGCGCCGAAAGACGAGGACGAACTGGTGGACATGCTCTGGACGGCGCTACAGCATCACGGCCCCATCCTGATCCGTTATCCGCGCGGCGCCGGTGAAGGCGTACCGATCAAACGGCACCCTGTGAACCTGCCAATTGGCCAGGCGGAAGTGCTCCAGCACGGCACCGACGTGGTCGTGATCTTCTATGGCGCAGTGGGCAATATCGCCCGCGAAACAGCCGCCGCGCTCAAAGCCCAAGGACTTTCGGTGGCGCTGATCAACGCCCGATTCTGCAAGCCGCTCGACAATGCCATGTTGGAGAAGTACGGGCGCATTGCCAGGGTGATTTGCACCATTGAGAACCACACCTTGCCGGGCGGCTTCGGCAGCGCGGTGATGGAAGCGCTGGGCGATCTGCGGATTGAGACACCGGTGGCCCGTATCGGCTGGCCTGACCAGTTCATTGAACACGCCACAACAAACAAGGAACTGCAGGACAAGTACGGTCTGAACGCCACGACCGCAGTCGCGAAGATCAACGACCTGTTGGCCGAAGTGAAAGGCAAGACCGCTGCTTCCAGCAAGAAATCCCGGGCGCACGGAGCCGTGGATGCGCGTTCGTCTTGACACGCAACTCGTTGCGGGCGGGCTTGTTTCCAGCCGCGAGAAGGCCAAACGACTGATCCTGGCTGGTGCGATCCGAGTAAATGGCCAGGTGGCGGCGAAACCAAGCGATCTCGTTCAGGAAACCGCGCGATTGGAGGTTGCAGCGGCGGAAAAATACGTCAGCCGGGGCGGGCACAAGCTTGAAGCCGCTCTGGATTCTTTCGGGGTTTTCTGCCAGAATACTGTGTGTATAGACATCGGCGCCTCCACAGGCGGGTTTACAGATTGTTTACTGCAACGTGGAGCGCGACGGGTCCACGCGGTGGACGTCGGCAAAGGCCAGTTGGACTGGCGGTTACGGCAGGACGCGCGCGTGACGGTGCATGATAAGCTGAATGCGCGCAACCTGATGCTGGCGGATATCGGTGAGATGGCGGATATTGTGACGATTGACGTGTCGTTCATTTCGCTGACGAAAATGCTGGCTGCGGCGGCAGGTCTGCTGAAATCGGGCGGCACACTGATTGCCCTGATCAAGCCGCAGTTTGAGGCGGGGCGTGAATTTGTGAAGAAAGGTGGAGTGGTGCGGGATACCGCCGTGCGTGAACAGGTGAAAACGAAGGTGACAACGTTCGCGACAACCAAACTCGGGCTTCAACTGCTCGGCGTGGTGGACTCTCCACTGCTCGGCCCCGCGGGCAATAAGGAATTCCTCATTGGTCTGGTGAAGCCATGAAAGCGCGCACACCCAAAATCGTTGGCATCGCCGCGAACCCCGACAAACCCCAGGCCCGCGCCTGCCTCGCGCGCTTGCTGCAGCTGCTTCGGGACAGAAAAGTCGCCGCGCTCCTCGATCATCGGGCTGCCGCGATCACTCATCACCCAAACGCGGGCTGCGCCATACGCAAGATCGGGCGCGAGGCCGACCTGCTCATTGTCCTGGGCGGGGACGGCACGATGCTGCGGGTAGCGCGTGAACTTTGCGGCGCCACCACGCCCGTTTTCGGAATCAATCTCGGTCGTCTAGGTTTCCTTACCAGCGTCCGCAGTAACGCATTGGTCGAAGCGGTTGGCGCGGTGCTGCGCGGCGAGTATGACCTGACCGAATGCCAGGAGTTGCGCACCACGTTGCTGCGTGACGGCAAGCGTTTGGAGACCAGCGATGCGCTCAACGACGTGGTGGTGTCGCGGAGCGCGTTCTCGCGGATCGTGCGGCTGCGGCTCGCCATTGATGGCGAGTTGCTGACAGAATACATGTGCGACGGAATGATCTTCGCCACGGCCACGGGTTCGACGGCGTACTCGCTGAGCGCTGGGGGGCCGATCATGCTGCCGCACACACGCGGATTTATTATTTCACCGATTTGTCCGCATACGTTGAGCAATCGGTCGGTGATCGCCAGTCCGGACTCGGTGGCGCGCTGCCGGGTAATGAGTGCCGCTGGCGAACTACTGTTGACCATTGATGGCCAGGTACAGTCGCGGATGCGGGTCGGCGACGAAGTGGAAGTACGCCGCAGCCCGCACACGGTGCGCTTGGCGACGCCAAAGGGACAATCATACTTTGAATTGCTGCGGCAGAAATTGAATTGGAGCGGAGCGAATGTCTAAGCCGACCCGAACTTCTCCGTCCAGATTGGCGTCTTTGCTGGCCCCGGAGATGATCAAGTTGAACCTGTGCGCGAGGGACAAAACGCCGGCGTTGCGGGAAGTTGCCGAGTTATTGGCCCAGCACCAGAGCATCCACAATTTCGAGGTGTTCTTTCAGGAAATTCTCGCGCGCGAACGCGTCAGTAATACCGCGCTTGGCCATGATGTCGCCATCCCGCACGCACGCACCGATCAGTGCGCGAAGATCCTCATTGCGGTTGGTCGCAGTTCCGAGGGCGTTGATTTTGAAACGAAGGACGGGCAGCGCGTCCACCTCATTTTCCTTATCGGCACGCCAAAGCAAATGGTGACCGACTACCTGCGCGTTGTCGGCAATCTGGCGCGGCTGTTACGCCAGGACGACGTACGCCGCCGTCTTCTGGAAGCACCCGACCCCGCCTCCTTCATCAAGGTGATCGACCAGACTGAAGATTAGCCTGATCTATTTGTGAACCATCCGCGATTCTGCCTGGTAAAGCGCATCAGCAGGTTGTTCACGACCCAACAAGTCCATTATTTCGGGAAATGGGGTTAAAAAGGAAACCCAGTTAAATCCTTGTGCCTGCGGGAACCACCGCGTTCCGTGGGATGACGACGATTCCGTCGCGAATACAGTAGTTCGGACCGTCGAAGTCGGGCGCGCCAGTCTTGTCCGTAATAATCACGTCATCACCAATATGGGCGTTCTTATCAATGATGGCTCGTTGAATCTTGCAGCCACGGCCGATGCTCATGTGCGGAATGTCCATCGGGATTGGCTCGTGCGCCTCATGGTGCGCCTGATAAAAGTCGCAGCCCATGATGATCGTCTCGCTCAACGTGCAATCATTGCTGATGAATGAACGGACGCCAACGATCGATTTTTCAATGCGCGACTTCAGGATGATGCATCCTTCGGCAATCAGCGAATTCCGAATCCGGCTGTCGACGATTTTCGACGCCGGCAGAAACCGCGCGTGCGTATAAATTGGATAGCTGCGATCGAAGAAGTTGAACGATGGTTTGGATGCGCACAGTTTGATGTTCGCGTCGAAGAACGAGCGAATCGTCCCCACGTCCTGCCAATACCCTTCGAAAATGTAACCGTACACGCGGCAGCTATCAATGGCGTTTGGAATAATGTGTTTGCCGAAATCCGTCTCGTTGTTGACCAACGCCTTCTGCAGCACCTCGCGATTGAATATGTAAATGCCCATCGATGCCAGGAACTGCTCTTCGCCGGTCTTCATCTGCAAATGCGCGCGCAGTTTGTCCGGCATCCTCAACTTGTCCAGCATGCGGGCGGCCTGCGGCTTCTCCACGAAACGAACAATGCGCTTGTCCGCGTCGAGCTGCAGGATTCCCAGCGATTTCGCCTCGTTGCGCTGGACCGGTATGACGGTAACGGTGATGTCCGCTTCCGTCGCGATGTGCTGCTGTAGTACACGCCGAAAATCCAACCGGTAAAGCTGGTCACCCGAGAGGATGATGATGTAATCGTATTGTTCCTGAAGGAAATACCGCAGGTTCTGGCGCACGGCATCGGCCGTACCCTGATACCACTCCATGTTCCCGGGCGTCTGTTGCGCGGCCAGAACTTCGACGAAACCACCGGCGAACCGGTCGAACCGGTAGGTCTGGTGAATGTGCCGGTGCAACGAAACGGAGTTGAACTGCGTGAGCACGTAGATCCGGCGGAAATCCGAGTTCAGACAGTTGCTGATTGGGATGTCCACCAAGCGATACTTGCCCGCGATTGGCACCGCCGGTTTCGCACGCTCCTTGGTCAACGGATACAAGCGCGTGCCCGCGCCGCCGCCCATGATCACCGCCAGCACATTGGAAGTCGCAATTGGCTTTAGCGCTCCGTTTGTCGTCATCACGAGCGAATTTTACCCGGCGCACCGCCCGTCGTCAATTGACAAAGCGGCCACCCCGTATTAAACTCTGTGGCGTCGGCGGAATATAAAAACAACGCAGCGAAAGTCCACGCGAGAGCGATCCGCCATTGCCGCCGACCGCCTGCGAACATTCCGGGCGCGGTTGGATCGTCATCGCGCGACTTTCAGAAGGAGTGCCCATGTGTGGCATTGTTGGCTACATTGGTCGGAAACCCGCCCAAGACATCATTCTTGACGGCCTGCGCCGCCTCGAATACCGCGGATACGATTCCGCAGGCCTTTGCATTCTTAACAACGGCAAGTTCGAACTGCGCAAGAAGAAAGGCCGCATCGACGATCTGGCGGCCCTGCTCCGCAAACAGCCCGCCAAAGGTGTCACCGGCATCGGTCATACCAGATGGGCGACGCACGGCGCGCCGACCGATGAAAATGCGCATCCGCACCTCGACCAATCCGGTAAACTCGCGCTCGTCCACAACGGCGTGATCGAAAACCATCAGCAACTTAAAGAACAGTTGCTCGCCAAAGGCCACAAATTCACGTCGCAGACCGATACCGAAGTCCTCGCCCATCTCATCGGCGAACGCTACGCGGAACTTTGTAGGAGCGACATTCCTGTCGCGACCGGCACGGGCGCCGATGGCGCGGCCTTCACGGAAGCCGTCCGTCGCGCACTCAAAGAGGTTGCCGGCACCTACGGCATCGCCGTCGTTCATGCCGACCATCCCGACATGATCATCGGCGCGCGCCGCGGCAGTCCTTTACTCGTTGGCGTCGGCCGCGATGAAAACTTTCTCGCCAGCGACGTCAGCGCAATCGTCGCGCACACCCGCCGCGTCGTGTACCTCAACGATTTCGAGATCGTCACGCTCACACGCGACGATTTTCAAGTCTCCACGATTGAAGCGTCGGCCGTCAGTCCTCAGATCCGCGAGGTTGAGTTCTCCGCGCAGGACGTCGAGCGCGGCAAGTACCCGCATTTCATGCTCAAAGAGATCTTTGAACAACCGCAGACCGTCCAGAACGCATTCCGTGGTCGCATCAGCCATCCGGAAGCCACTGCACGACTTGGCGGTCTGAGTCTCAGCCCGGCTGAACTCCGAGCGGTTGACCGCATCATTTTCGTGGGCTGCGGCAGTGCGCTCCATTCCGGAATGATTGGCGAATACTTGATGGAAGAACTTGGCCGTATCCCGACGGAATGGGAATTCGCCAGCGAATTCCGTTACCGCAACGCCCCGGTCGAAAAACACACGCTGGTATTCGCCATCAGTCAGTCGGGCGAAACCATCGACACACTTGCCGCCGTGCGCGAATCGAAACGGCGCGGCCATCGCACGCTCGGCATCGTCAACGTCGTCGGCTCGACCATTGCCCGCGAAGTGGATGGCGGCACCTACATGCACGCGGGGCCGGAGATCGGCGTGGCTGCCAGCAAGACGTTCACCTCGCAGGTCACAATCATGGTGCTGCTGTCGGTACTGATGGGACGTATGCGCCACCTCGCCGCCACACGCGGCGCGGAGATCCTGCGCGAGTTGGAACAGATTCCCGCAAAGATGGAACTTATATTCAAGCAGAGCGACGCCATCGCAGCCGTCGCGAAGAAATACTGCGAGATCAGGGACATTCTTTACCTCGGCCGCCAATATAATTATCCGGTGGCGATGGAAGGGGCGCTCAAGCTCAAGGAAATCTCCTACATCCACGCTGAAGGTTACCCTGCAGCCGAAATGAAACACGGCCCGATCGCGCTGATTGAGCCGCGCACGCCGTCGGTGTTCATCTGTACGAAGAACGGTATGTACGACAAGGTCATGGCCAACATCGAAGAGGTCAAAGCCCGTAAAGGCCCGGTCATAGCGGTCGCCACGGAAGGCGACGACGAAATCCGCAAGAAAGCCGATGACGTCCTATTTGTGCCAAAGACGCTCGACTGTCTGGAGCCGTTGCTGACCGTCATCCCGCTCCAACTCCTCGCCTACCACATCGCAGTTCTGCGCGGCTGCGACGTGGACAAACCGAGGAACCTGGCCAAGAGCGTCACGGTGGAGTGACCGGAGAAGAGCGGACGGTTTTCACCACAGACGGAAATTATCCACGGATGACACGGATTGCCGCGGAAGTACAACGTGCGGCGTCTCGAGGACTCGGCTTCCACGGATTACGTATCAGCCAGAACAAAGAGATTTGATCCCGACGATTGCTACCGCCTCGTGATAAAAAGCGGACTAATCCCTTCTCCGTAGATCACCATACGAATGTGACGATGCTGTGTCCGGGTGCGAGGTAATCGAAAAATTTGCCGTACGCCTCGACCTGGCATGACCGTTCCTTTTTCTTTTTGTTGTAAACGACCAGCGAGGTTTGGCCGTTGGGTAGGGCAAAGGCGATGATGTCCATGCCGCCGGGATCGATGTCTTTGAAGGAAGCCGCAATGTGCTTCGAGCCGGGGCGGGCGGCACGAGACATCTGTCCCATGGCATAGAACTCCCGCTCGAACCTCACTCCCTGATAGTTGTCGGTTTCAATATTCACCAATCCCACGGCCTCGGAATCGGGGCGCGGAGTTGGCCCGAACTTGCAGTCGAGCGCGAGGTTCCATTCCAGGCACGCCTGACACCCGTTCAGCGGACCGCCCATCCAGTTGTAGGCCATGCCCCAGTCCACATCATTCCACCAGCTATGCCGTGTCCAGCCACTCACCTCGGTACAGAGGATTTCCTTGTCGGGAAACCTCTGATGAACGGTGTTGTAGGTCTTGCTCATGAGCTTGGGGTCGCCGTAGTAACAATGCCAGCCGCTTCCGGCGACATATTTGCCCGCCGTGGGATTCGAGAAGATTTTGGTCACGCTCTCCACGGGATCCATTTTGGCGTCACCGCGAACGGGCTTCCGGTCGTCGGGGGCCAATCCCCAGTTGTGGTCGTGGACGAAGAGTTTCGTTTTCAGTCCCTTGGCCGCCAGTTTGGGACCCAGAAGGCTGACGAGTCTGATTTGATCGTCCTCGTCCATGCGCATGCCAGGCCACGGGACCGTATCGAGCTGTGTTTCGTTCTGCAGCGTGACGCCCCAGATATCAATGCCCTCCGCCCGGTATTGTTCGATGAATTTCACGAAGTAGTCGGCATACGCCTCGAAGTATTCGGGCCTGAGTTTGCAGGTGACGCCTGCGGCCTTGTCCGCCGCCGAGACTCCCACCAGCCTGCCATTGGTCTTCATCCACGCCGGGGGGCTCCACGGCGAGCCGAGAATCCGGATCTCAGGGTTCAGCCGCAGCGCATCCTTGAGCGCGGGAATGATGTACGGCCGGTCGTGAGCGATCGAAAAGCGGCTTAAGTCCGGCGATCGCTCATCGCAGTAGGTATAGTAAGTAGCGCTGACCGTGAAGTCGGAGGCGCCTATGGGCAGCCGCAGGAAGCTGAAGCCCGCGCCTTCGGTCGGCGAGAACAACTTCTTCATTGTGTACTCGTATAATTGCGGGTTCCTCTGCTTCAGATTCATGAGCAACCAGGCGGACGAATCCGTCATGGCCGCCCCATAACCGTACATCGTCTGGAATGTCCTGGTTCGATCCACGGCGATCTTCACCGGCCGGCCCGGGTCCGCCGCCGTCAAAGGGATGGAACCCTGCCGAAACAGAGAGAAGTTGTCATCTTGGTGGATGTCGTTCTGGACATGCTTGGCGTCGCCGTCACCCACTTTGGTCAGGAAGACCGTTACCTCACCGGCCCGCAGCGGTGTGGTGCATAGGGCCAATGCCCCGGCAACCACGGCACAAGCGGCTTGAAGCAATTGGTTGCTACGCATCAGAGTGGCATCGGGCTCAGCTCTCTGCCTTTTGGTTTGTCCTCTGCCATGCCGCGCAGTGTAGCGAATCTGGGGGGCTTCGACAATCCTCGAATAGGATTCGAGGCAAGCCTTCGTTTCACTCAGCAGTGCAGCTCGCCAATGGCGGCGGCATGATGATATGTTTTTCCCGTGAAGCTGGTTCATCGTCAACGTTGGGACGTGACGCCAAGGGAAGCAGTGCAAATTCAGCACCGGTTGCGCGAGAAGCTTGCCCGCCTATGGCGGGATTCTACGCGATTGTCCGCTCCCCTGCCCCGTCGTCCGCTCATCGCTGGCGCTGATATTTCATACGACAAGGGTAGCGATAAACTTTTCGCGGCGGTTGTGGTGGGGCGGATGGTCGGTGACAAACCCTCACCCCGACCCTCACCTCATTCCTCTCCCCCAGGGGGAGAGGATGTCGGGAAGACAGGTGAGGGGGCGCTGTGTAACTTTGAAATCGTCGAAACGGCTGCCATCGTTGATCGGGCGCGGTTTCCGTACGTACCGGGGTTGTTGTCGTTCCGCGAGGCGCCGGTGTTGTTGAAATGTTTCCGAAAGTTAAAGTGCACGCCCGACGTGGTGATGATTGACGGGCATGGGCTGGCGCATCCGCGGAGGTTCGGTATCGCGTGCCACATCGGTTGGTTGCTGGATGTGCCGACCATCGGTTGCGGGAAAAGCATTCTCGTCGGTGAATATAAGCGGCTCAGCAAACGGCGCGGCACAAGCGCAGCATTGATTCACAAAGATGAGGTGGTCGGTTGTGCGGTGCGGACGCGGACCGGTGTTCAGCCGGTCTATATAAGTATAGGGCACCGGATCGATTTGCCGACGGCTGTGCGGTTGGCGTTGCGTTGTGCGCCACGATTCCGCATCCCCGAACCAACCCGTCAGGCGCACATGCTCGTCAACCGTCTCCGTAAACAGAGTTCGGAACGCCTGTAAATTCCCCGCGGTTTCTGGTAGAAAAGCGAACGCATGATCAGGTGGAACCATTCGCGAGTGATTTTTTTGCTGCTCGTCGTCACGACGCTCACGTATTGGAACACGCTCGGCAATGGGTTCGTCTGGGACGACGAGATGCTCGTCGGCTCCAACAGTTACATCCGTAACTTCAGTTATCTGGGCGCAGCGTTCCGCACAGATCTGTTTCACGGTCACGTCGCCTGGGTCGCCACGCATTATCGCCCACTACAAACGGTTTCCTACATGCTGGATTACATGGTCTGGGGGTTGAACCCATTCGGTTATCACCTGACCAACATCCTGCTACACGCTTTGTGCGTGTTGCTGGTATATGCGATGTGTCAGCGATTCTTCGGCAGTAAAGGATTGGCTTGCGCGGTGGCGCTGCTGTTCGCAGTTCATCCTGTCAACACCAACGCCATTACCTACGTTGCAGGACGCGCCGATCCGATGGCATTTGCCGGGATGCTCGGAGCTTTGTTGTTGCTGGACGTCTCGCAGCGATCGTATCCAAATCCGCGCGGCGTTCTGGGGGCATATGTCGGCTCGGTGGCTTGTTATTTGGTGGCGCTGTTCAGCCGGGAAAGCGCATTGGTTTTCCCGGTCATGGTGTTCTTGTACGCGTTGATCGCGCGTCCGTCACCACAACGGCGCTGGTGGAATGCTCTGGTGCTGGCTGCCCCGTATTTGCTGTTGGGCGCGGCGTTCTGCATATTGCGATACATGGCGTTGACAAGTGAGGGGCGTACGGCGGGCGTGACGTGGGCGCTACCGCTGGCGTTACGGGTACAAATCCCATTCCGCTCACTGGCGACATACTTCGGATTGTTGTTTTGGCCGGCACGCCTGCACATGGAACGGCAAGTGGTATTGGGCGGTCCGTGGATGCCAATGCTGACGGCGGCTGGTGTGCTGGCATTGGGCGCATGGTTGGCGTTGACGGTCTGGGCAAGACGACGTTCGCCAGTGATGTCATTTGGCGCGTGGTGGTTCCTGTTACTGGCCCTGCCCGCGCTGGGGATTGTCAGTTTGAACGCCACGGTGGCGGAACACTGGATCTACATCCCATCTGTTGGATTCTACCTGGCTGTGCTGGCCGCGTATCGAGAACTGGAGCAGCGACAGGCATGGTTGCGGACAAGAGTGGCATGGTTGACCGCGCGCTGTGTATTTGCCGCGATCATCGTGGCACTGGCGGCACGAACAGTCGTTCGTAACACCGAATGGGCCAACCCTCTGACTTTTTACGCTCGCACCGAACAACTGGCATGGTACAGCGCAACTGTACGCGCCAACCTGAGTCAGGAATACGTCGGTCGCGGACAAAACGACCTGGCGTTGCAGGAACTGCTTGTCGCAGAACGCCTCGCACCCGAGTACGCCCCGGTGAAATTGAAACTGGCGTTTCTCTACCAATCCAAAGGCGATCTGACGAATGCCTGGGCAAAGCTGAAAGAAGGTTTACAATTGTCCCCACGCAGCACCACCGCATTGCTGCTGGCTGCCGATCTCGCGGAGAAGGCTGGACAATTCTCCGATGCGCAGAAGTACTTTATCAAGGCGCTGGGGACCACCGCCAATCCGCAGCCATGGATCCAATATGCCGACTTCCTGTTGCGTCGCCATCGCAATCGCGAGGCGCTGGCCATCGCACGTGAGGCATTGACGCTGGAACCCGGCAGCGCGAATCTCCACAACCTGCTTGGCATTGTCCTGGCCGAGTCCGGCGATGACGCCGGCGCGGAACGGGCATTTCGCGCGGCCAGCAAGCTGGATCGTCATTCACCGAACGCATGGATCAACCTCGGCCGCCTCGCCACGCGCCATGGTGATATTCCGTCGGCCTTTGCCGACTACCGACGGGCGCTTTGTGCCGACCCGGAAAATCTCGCCGTCAGCTATCAGATTGCCATGCTGCACTGGAAGCTCAACGATAAGGCGACCGCCACGATGGAATTGCGACGTTTGGAACAAATTGCCCCGGATAACGCTGAGATCCGTCTCGCCCTGGACAAAGTCCGGCGCGGCGAAGATCCGACGATGAACATTGACCTGCTGCCCGCGCACAAGCGCCTGCCGCAGTGAGCACAACCGACGTCCGTCGTCACCCAGCGCGCTTCGCTGGCGTCAAGTTATGACGCGCAATCCTTGACATAGGGGCACTTCGCCTGTAAACCGTGCGGGTTATTTTGGAAGGAAGAAACATGCTTGAGTCACTATTACGTCCTAAAACCGTGGCCGTCGTCGGCGCTTCACAGCAACCCGGCAAAGTCGGCCACGAAGTCCTGGCAAACTTGATCAACGCCGGTTTTCAGGGAACGATTGTCCCTGTCAATCCCAAGGCCGACGAAGTTCTGGGTCGGCGGTGTTACCACAGTCTGGCGGAGTACAAGGGCAAGATTGATTTGGCGGTCATCGTGGTACCTGCGAAGGCCGTCAAAGAATCCATTCAGGAGTCCATCAATGCCGGCGCGAAATCGGCAATCGTCATCACGGCGGGTTTCAAGGAGGTCAATTCCAAGGGCGCAGCGTTGGAGAAGGAAATCGCCGACCTGTGCAAGGCCAACGGGATACGGTTGATGGGGCCGAACTGTCTCGGCCTGCTCAACACGCAACACAAAATGAACGCCACGTTCGCAAAGTCGGTGCCGCCTACGGGCGGCATTTCTGTTTTTTCACAATCCGGCGCGCTCTGTGTGGCGATTCTGGACTGGGCGCTCAGCAAGAAGATGGGGTTCAGCAAGGTCATAAGTTTCGGCAACAAAGCCGATCTCAACGAGGTGGATTTTTTACAGGCGCTTGTTGACGACAACGACACGAAGGTGATCGCTGGTTATCTGGAAAGCATTTCTGAAGGCGAGAAGTTTCTCAAGGTGGCCGAACGGGTTTCCGCAGTAAAACCGATAGTCATCCTAAAGGTCGGCATCACGCAGGCCGGGGCAAAGGCGGCGTCATCGCACACGGGCAGTCTCGCGGGGGCCGACGCCGCTTACAGCGCGGCGTTCAAACGTTCGGGCGTCATACGCGCGGAGAACCTCGAGGCGTTGTTCGATTATGCGATGGCGTTCAGCATGCAGCCGTTGCCGGCTGGGAACCGGGTGATGGTGATCACCAATGCGGGCGGCCCCGGCATCATGGCCGCGGATGCAGTTGAAACGCTCGGCCTGAAGATGATTGCGCCGACAGAGGATACTGTTAGTAAACTTCGCGAATTCCTGCCAGCAGCCGCAGCCGTGGGCAACCCGGTCGACGTCGTTGGCGACGCGCCTCCCGACCGTTACATGAAGGCCTTCGAGCTTTTGCAGGACGACCCGAACTGCGACGCCATTGTCGTCGTGGTCACGCCACAGAACATGACCCAGCCGCTGGAATTGGCCAAGCGGCTGGTGGCGGCTCAAAAGGGCAAGAAACCGGTGGTGGCAGCGTTCCTCGGCGGCGAACAAATTGCGGCCGCCAACGAGCATTTGATGGCGCTCGGGATTCCAAACTATCCATCACCCGACCGCGCAGCCGCCGCACTGAAGGCCATGTACGACTACGGCGTATGGCGGCAGCGTCCGGCCCGCGTGGTAACCAATTTCAAAGTGGATCACAGCAGCATCAAGACCATCTTGGACTCGTGTGCCAGGGATCGCTGTAGCCAGATCGGCGAAATCGAAGGCAAACAGATTCTGAAAGCCTACGGATTCACCACCCTGCCCGGGATGCTGGCGACGACCGCCGACGAAGCCGTGCGCGTGGCGGACCGGATCGGTTATCCGGTGGTGCTCAAGATCGTTTCTCCGGATGTCATTCACAAATCTGATTTTGGCGGCGTGCGAGTCAACCTTGGCAGTGCCGGCGAGGTGCGCGAGGCGTTCGACCTCATACTGCAACGCGTGAAACAGCACGCCCCAAAAGCAAATATCCGCGGCATATACGTCGAGAAGATGGGGGCCAAGGGCCGTGAGGTGATACTCGGCATGACGCGCGATCCGCAGTTTGGACCGATGCTGATGTTCGGCCTTGGCGGCATATTCGTCGAGGTGATGAAGGATGTCACTTTTGCGTTGGCGCCCGTCAGCACAGAGGAAGCGATGGAGATGTTGAAAGGCACGCGCTCGTACCCGCTGCTTGAAGGGACGCGAGGCCAGGCGCCGGTTGACATGAAATCCATCGCCTTGGGACTGCAACGGGTCGGCCAACTGGCGCTCGATTATCCGCAAATCAGGGAACTCGACATCAACCCGTTCATTGTCGGCGAAGTCGGCGCGTCCGGCTACGTCGCCGACGCCCGTATGACCCTCACAATTGGAGCCTGAGGACAAGGCCATGAAAATCGGAGTCATAGGCGGTTCAGGAATGTATGAAATGGCCGGGCTGGAACGGAAACGGTGGGTTACAGTGGCAACACCGTTCGGTAAACCGTCCGACCAATTCCTAACCGGGCGGCTCGGTAAGCGCGAGATGGTCTTTTTGCCCCGCCACGGTCGCGGCCACAAGATTCTGCCCAGCGAATTGAATCATCGTGCCAACATCTACGCCATGAAGAAGCTCGGTGTCGGCTGGATCATCAGTGCCAGCGCCGTCGGCAGTCTACAGGAGCAATACAAGCCCACTGACATCGTATTGGTGGACCAGTTCATCGACCACACCAAGCGCAGCAAGGACTTCACGTTCTTCGGCGAAGGCGTGGTGGCGCACGTGTCGTTCGCTGATCCAGTCTGCGCAAAACTGCGCGCGGTGCTGGCGTCCTGCGCGCAGCGCGTGGGCGCGACGGCGCACGATGGCGGCACCTACGTGAATATGGAAGGCCCCGCGTTCTCGACGCGCGCGGAATCGTTGTTCCACCGGGCAATGGGCTGGGACGTTATCGGGATGACCAACCTCGGTGAAGCCCGCTGCGCCCGCGAAGCCGAGATCTGCTACGCGACCATGGCGATGGTGACCGACTACGATTCCTGGCGCGAGGCGGATGATACGGTCACGCTGGAGATGATTCTCGGCAACCTCCAGAAGAATACGCGCACCGTGCAAGAGATTATCCGGTTCGCCGTCAAATCGATCGATCCCGACGCCGATTGCGCGTGTCACCATGCGCTGGCCAACGCCATCCTGACGCGGCCGGACGCGACGCGCCCCGCAACCCGCAGGAAACTCGACCTGCTCATCGGCAAATACCTACCAAAGCGCGGCAATCGCTGACGACCGGCAGCAAGAGCCGCGGTCTCCGCAACCATTTCCGTTGCAAAAAGTGGAATTTTCGGGTATTTTTTCCCTGCCATGGTTGGACAAACGTTTGCACACTACGAAGTTTTGGGGAAACTTTCTCAGGGCGGCATGGCGACGATCTATCTCGCCACCGACGAAGACGGCAACCACTATGCCCTCCGCGTGCTATTGCCGAAGCTTGAGTCGAACCGCAAGTCTGTCAACGTCTTCTCTTGGGGCTGCGAAGTCCTGAGTCACTTGGAGCACCCGAACATCGTGCGTCTATTCGAGCACGGAGAACTTCGCGACCACCATTATGCGTTGCTGGAGTACGTGCCGGGGCCGAACCTGAAAGAGCGCATCCTGCGCCACGACCCGGGACTGATCCCCAACCGCTTAAAATTGCTGCTCGGCATGGCGGAGGCGTTGGCTCATATCCACCAGCGCGGCTATCTGCATTTGGACTTCAAACCAGAGAACGTCATGGTCCCGAAATCCTTTGATCCGAAGTTGATCGACCTCGACCTGGCCATCAGGCGGCCGTCGGAACCCAAACGATTGTCTACGTTTTCGGGGACGCCGTCGTACCTCGCCCCCGAACAAATTGCCAGAGAACCAGTGGACGAGCGGGCCGATATCTTCGCGTTCGGAATTACCGCCTACGAGATGATCGCTGGTTATCCACCGATCTCCGGCGCGTCACCGAAGGAGGTCATGGCGAAATACGCCGACTTCAAGAAAAATGTGCGGCCACTGCGTAACGATGTGCCCGACTTGCCGGCTCGCGTTGAAGCTGTCATCTTCCAATGTCTGGAAAAGGATGTCACGCGCCGTTATCCTTCCATGGGTTTGGTGGCGCACGACCTACAGTCATGAAAAAACAATGGCTTGTCTTAACCGTGCTGGCGTTGTGGTCGGCGAGTTGCGGCCGCGCTCCGTCTGCCCCTTCCACCCCGTCTGCCACGGCCGAGCCGACAACGAACATGGCGTCCGTTGCCACACCAACGGCTGCGCCAATGGCTCCGGCGCTCCCAACAAAACCTCTCAATGACGCAGTCGAAAACGCCCGCGCCCTCAAAAGCGAAGGTAAACTCGCCGATGCCCGCGCCGCGTTGCAGACGCTGGGCGACAACCTCGCAGGCTCGGACAGCGTGCTGGACCTGCTTGGCGAAATCAACATGTCGATCCTGTTCTCCCCTGCCCCCGCGCCGGAGAAGGTGGATTACACCGTCGTCGCTGGCGATTCGCTCGGTAAACTTGCCAAGCAGTTCGGTACCACCGTGGAACTGATCAAGAAATCCAACAACCTGACGCGCGATGTCATCCGCGTGGGCGATCGCCTGCGCATCTATCAACCACACTTCGCCGTCACGGTCAGCAAGTCGGCCAATGTGCTGACGTTGACCGATAACGGCAAGTTCTTCAAACGTTACCGGGTCGGCACGGGCCAGTTCAGCAAGACGCCGATCGGCGAGTTTAAGATCATCAATCGCATCGCCAATCCCGAGTGGCATCGGCCCGACGGCAAAATGATCGCGTACGGCAGTCCCGAGAATATCCTCGGCACTCATTGGCTCGGTATGGATGTGCCGGGCTACGGTTTGCACGGTACGTGGGACACCAATTCCATCGGCAAAGCGGCCACTGCGGGCTGCATCCGACTTCTCAACGATGATATTGCCGAGTTGTTCACCATTCTGCCCGTCGGCACGACAGTGACCATTCGCGATTGAGACCATGAAACTCTACACGCTGGAATTCGAGAAACCGATTGTCGAGCTGGAGCAGGCGCTGGAGGCGCTCCACAAACAGGCCACCGAACAAAACATCGACTTGTCCGCCCAGATCAAGGCCATTGAGGCTAAGCTCGATGTGACCAAGAAGCAGGTCTTTACGGATCTCACCGCCTGGCAGCGCGTCCAACTTGCGCGGCACCCGAAACGCCCATATACGCTCGATTACCTCCAACGCATCGCCGCAGATTTTGTAGAGCTGCACGGCGACCGCCGGTTCAGCGATGACCGCGCCATCGTCGGCGGGTTGGCAACCATCAACGGCCACCGTGTCGTGGTGATCGGTCAGCAGAAAGGCCGTGACACGAAGGAGAACCTGCTGCGCAACTTCGGCTGCGCGCATCCCGAAGGTTATCGCAAGGCGTTGCGGTTGATGCAGCTTGCCGAGAAGTTCAATCTCCCCGTCGTCTGCTTTATCGACACGCCCGGCGCCTACCCCGGCATCGGCGCCGAGGAACGTCACATCGCCGAGGCCATCGCCGTCAATCTGCGCGATATGATGGTGTTGAAGGTGCCGATGGTGGCCGTGGTCATCGGCGAAGGAGGCTCGGGTGGCGCGCTCGGCATCGGCGTATGCGACCGGGTACTGATTCTGGAAAACGCCTATTATTCCGTCATCTCACCGGAAGGTTGCGCCGCGATTTTGTGGAAGGACCGCGCCAACGCGCCCCAAGCCGCCGAAGCGCTCCGATTGGCCGCCAAAGATTTGCTGGAGTCGGGCGTCGTGGACGAAATCATTCCCGAACCGCTCGGCGGCGCGCACAAGAACTACGATGCTGCTGCCGATGCGGTAAAAAAGGGTATTCTCAAACACCTTGATGCACTGCTTGCGGAGAAGACCTCCGATCTGCTGGACGCGCGCTACAAACGGTTCCGCAAACTGGGTGTTTTCGGACAGACAAAACCGGCCAAGAAACGCTCTCGCGCCAAAAAATCGTCCCTCAAGACGGCGGCAGCCTGACCGCGCGGCAGTCCCGCACATGCGGGACGGAGGCGGATTACTTCGCTGAGCCGGACTTACCCCTTTGGGCAGTGTACACCATCACGCAGGTACCCGTGAAGGTATCAGTACCAACGACCATGGTGACTGGCATCGTGACACTTCTAACCGGGGTCTTCGGCACGTCGTCATTCACCAGACCATGCAAGGCCCACGGTGTCTGCCATGAACCCTTCGCCAGTTTGACGGTCAACGTCCACAAGCTCGTCTTCTTGTTGCAGGCCAGAGTGCAGCTTCCATAACTGTTCGTGCCTTTGCCTTTCGAGTCCAAGGTGAACGGTATATTTGCTCCGCCAATATTCACCGTAGCGCTGGCCGGAGTGTAGCCCGTGCCGAGATTCAGCGTGCCTGTTAAGGTGCAACTGTCGGAGTTGGTCTTGGCAAAATTCAATTTAACTTGCATCTTGGTGATGTTAAGCGCAGTCGGAGCGGCTGGGGGCGTGATCCCGAACACAGCGTCGTGAATTACCCATGTATAACCGCCGTAGTCTACGCTATCGATGTTGTACCATAAGGTTCCAGAACCCGACCAACCTAGATTCAGGTGTATCTCGTTTCCACCGTAGTAACCGTCGCAGACCACCGCGTGTCCGTTGACGTTGCCAGATTCCCACATGGCATAAAAGACCGGTTTGTTTGCATTTATATCAGCAGCGATCTTGTTGTACCACTGGAGGTCGGTGTTGTTGGCTTTATATTCAAAGCTACGATAGGTGTAGTTAAAGTCAGTGACAAGCACCCCTGGCACAGCAGTTGGATAAGCGCTGGTTTCATCCGCCCCGAAGGTAGAGCCGAGAGCCACGGCAGCATCATACATGAGGTGGCCTATCGCCTGTTGCTGCGCAACCGGGCTGCTCGTGCGGATGGCGTTCGGCATATTGGCCCAATCATATGACCTCATCGCACCGACGCTTGGTCGGCTACGGTATCTCAAGATCTGTGATACGGCACACGCGGTACATCCCGCCCATGCGCGGCCACCAGGCCCCCCGTACGCTGCCGGGCAGTAATAATTGTAGGGGTCGTTCTGATTCCAAGTCGTTGTTAACAGAACCGTACCCGCACCCGGCGAGGAAACCGGATCCGGCTCCGAGGTCGTAGACGCATCGTTCGTCTCGGTTAATGTCGCCCATTGCGCCTGATACGTTGATGCGGGACGGATATTCTGCTTGCTCATTTCGGCGAGCACTTCCAAATCTTCAGCAAGCTCTGTCTGAATCACCTTTAAAAAACCGGGGGGCAAATTCGTGAAGGCCCCCTGGTCGCTGTGTAGCTTGATCGGAGGCGCTTGATCGTCTGCGCTCAGCAAAACATAGCCCGAGGGCGCCAAGTTTGCCACAAAACCGATGGTGCGATCCGAATCAAGCAACGGTTCCACTTGTCGTACTGATAGAGATGGACCACCCGATTGAGAAACAGTCCCTGCAGTCGTCTGGCCCGTGGCATGGTAGCGTAACACCGCAAACTTTTCCGCAGCCACTCTCGCCTGAGCAACCGTAATGGGAGCTGCAAATAGTGGCGAGATAATTAAAGACAACAAGAATGCTGTTGCTGCCAGCGCGATCATGCCGCACGACCTCATCCCCCGCGTCATGATCCCACCCTGCTGCTCATAGCCCACCCCGCAACCGGTAGAATACCTCTGACGATGATTCAATGTCGGTTGAATGGAGATGCAGTCAAATGTTGGCATGGTTTACCTCTTTCACCCCCGGTTTTCTGAATCATAACACGCGCGCATTTGAGATTCAAGTGCCGTCCCGTTATTTCCGGACGAACTGATGAGTCAGTAATTCGCGCCTGTCGGCGTTCATTCGTGGTTGACTCAACACTGGAATTCGACAATGTCACGCAATCCCGTGCTGCAACTTCGCGGCGCGGACGGCGTTGTGCATGAGTATGGCGATGGTCATCGGGCCGACACCGCCGGGGACAGGCGTGATGAGCGACGCCTTTTCTTTGACAGCATCGAAATCTACGTCGCCAACGAGCCGATATCCATTCTTGGCGGCTTCATCCTCAATGCGATTAATTCCCACATCGATTACCACTGCACCGGCGCCGACCATATCGGCTTTCACAAAGCGTGGCACGCCGATGGCGGCTATAAGAATATCGGCGGACCGGCAGATGGCCGCGAGGTTCTTGCTGCGCGAGTGGCAGACTGTAACCGTCGCATTTACGTTTTTCGCTTTCTGCGAAAGGATAAGCGAGACGGGACGACCGACAAGGCGGCTGCGGCCGAGGACAACGACGTGCGCGCCTTCGATGGCGATACCGCTTCGTATAAGAAGCTGATGGACGCCGGCGGGCGTGCATGGGACGAATCCCGTCTGGTCGCCCAGCGCCAGCTTGCCGACGTTGATCGGATTGAAGCCGTCCACGTCTTTACCCGGATCGATCGCTGTGAACACGGCCTCCTCGGAGATATGTTTCGGTAACGGCGATTGAACGAGGATGCCGTGGATTTCCTTTTTGAAATTCAGGTCGCTGATGATCTGGAGCAGTTGCGCCTGACTGGTCGTGGCTGGCAGGTTGATCCGCTCGGAGTGTAACCCAAGCCGCGCGCACATCTTGTCCTTCGACGAGACATAGGCAACGCTGGCCGGGTTGTCGCCGACCAGTATGACGGCGAGGCCGGGCGTGAGTTGATGGCGCGCCTTGAGTTGCGCGACGGTGGCAGCGGTCTCCGCGTTGATCTGCTCCGCGATTGCCCTGCCATCAATGATGCGTGCTGACATCGCGGGATGTGTGGTTACCACACCATTCCAATGTGATCAATTACCAATACGGGGTAACGGTCGCCTTTGCGCCAGCGCTCGTTGCCCGACAAGCGGACATGTTTGCCTTCGTAGCGATCCAAGTCACCCTGGTTGCTTTCCAGATAGCATATCCGCTGTTGCAGCCGGTTCATCTCCGGCGTCATCAACTGGTACAACGCCGGTGCGCCTTCTTCGGTCACGGCCTGCAAAATGCCATCCAGCATCATGTACTGGACGATCACGTCCGGGTCAGTGTCCACAACCTTCACGACTACCCCATCCGGGGCGGACGGTGTCACAACTTCAGACGCAGTCGACGGCAGTCCGGCTGCAGGCGACGTTGGCGCCGGCGTCACTTCGGGTGCCACCGGCTCGGGGGTGATCTCCACCAGTTCAGCTGCAATCCAGCCCGTGCATTGCGCAGTCGGCTTGATTTGCAGCCAGGTGCCTTCGGTCTTCACGACCTCGACCCGATCGCCTTTGACCAGTTTGCCCACGTCGCGGTGATTCGTGCTCGGCCCGCACCGCACATAAACATCGCTGACATTTACAACGCCATTGGCGACAAGGTGCGCGCTGACGAAGCACTTGGCTCCTGCCGGCAATTGGATGCGCAACCACTCTATTGCCTTGCCGTTTTCGGTGACCGTCTTCCGCTCGACGATCGTCACCGATTCGCCCTTGCTGAGCTGGACGATCGGCTCGGCCTTAAGGCCCGGACGGGCGCGCACGTTCGAGCGCGTGCCTTTCACAATACCGTGATTGCCAACCGCCAGACTGGGCGAGCTTTGCCCGCCTTGTCCTTCGGCGCTGGCCTTCAATACCGGCGCCGCCACAGGCGTGGGTGCCGGCGCTGCCGCAGGTTCATTCAACGAATCGGCCTGCGCTGCCAGCGGCAAACCTGCCGCCAGACAGATGCCCAGCATCCCATTGTGCCATCTGTGAAAATGAGTGAATGAGTTCATACCTATCTGACCTCCTTGATCTGTGATCTGCTTCCGTTGTTATGACGATACTTCATTGGAACGTCATTTCGGCCCACGCGCCCGTCATCGGCGCGGGAAACCGTGTTGCGGTTACTCCGATTTGGTCTTCGGCAGGCCAAAGACGCGCTGGCCGTCCTTCCAACGTCCCTGTTTCTTCAATACCTCGACGCGCTCGAACCGCTTCAGCACGTTGCGACGCGTCGTGATTTTGTTTGCTGACTTCAGACTTCGATGTTGTGACATAATACAGCCGTATCAGTTGGTGGTTTTAGTTCCCTGTTTCAGTTTTGCCACCTTTGCCGCAGCTTCTTTGTGATATTTAACATTCTTACCAGAATCCAGGTAACTTTCAAAATGTTTTATTGCGTCGGTGGGATTGGTCGCCTCGAACAGTAAACCAAGTTTGTAATGCACCAGCCCGTAATCCGGCCGCAGTTCCAGCGCCTTACGATACGATGCCAGTGCCTTGTCGTTGTCGCCCAAACCTCGCTGCGCATCCCCCAACCCGCTGTATGCCACTGCGGACTTCGGATCTTTCTCGATGGCCTTCTGGTAATAGATCCGCGCTACGCTGGGGTTATTCTCTGCCAGATACACGTCGCCCATCGCGTTGTTGTAGACCGGTGCGCCCGGATCGGTATCCAGGGCCTTCTGCAGCAGTTTCTTGGCGTCCTTGAGGTGTAACTGTTCCAACTCCAGCACGCCAAGACTGTAGTATGCCTCGGCCGTGCGCCGCCCAGCCTCCTCCTCCAACTTAATAAACAACTCCAGATGTTGCCGCGCCTCATCCAGCTTGCCCTGTTCCTCGAGCAATACGCCGAGATTGTGATGCGCCGGCCCGAACTTCGGGGCGATAGCCACAGCTTTTTCATAAGCCGCCAATGCGCCCGCCTTGTCCTTATTCTCGTCCAGCAACACGCCCAACTGGTTCCACGCGTCCGGATCATCGTTCTTCAACTCGAGATAATGTTTGTAGTGCGCGATCGCCTCATCAGGTCGCTTCAAATCGGCGCAGACGACCGCGAGATTGTAGAGCGCATCCAGATGGCGCGGGAAAACCTTCAGCGCATGCTCATACTCAGCCTTCGCGCGGCCCAGCGAGTCCTTCTTTTTGAACTCGTTACCGCGTTCGACAAACGTGTTCGCCTCAACAACCGCTTTCTGATCTTGTGGTGACAAGGTCTCCGCGCGCGCCGCGGGTGCAACATAAACCACCATCACGCCAAACACGATCCCGCACAGTCTAATTGCTTTTATCATTGTTCAAGTCTTTTGCCTTGATTTCCTCAATGGCCAGCCGCGCCGAACCAATCGCGCTGCTCTGCGGACATTCATGGATCAATCGCTCCAAGGCCGCGCGGCCCTCGTTCCGTTGTCCCGTCGCCAATTGACTCAAGCCCAGGCAGTACAACGCCTTGTCCTTATCCTTGAAATCCGGCCAGCGCGCAAGCAAATGCTCCATACAGTACGCCGCGCCGCCGTGTTTGCCCCGGTGCCCCATGCAAAATCCCAACGCGAACATCGCATCCGCTGTGTGCCCGCAATGGTTCTCGTCGTCGTGGCTGATGACGTTTCGCAGGTACGGATCCGCAAGCTCCTCGCGTCCGTCGTTCAGATACGCTTGCGCCACACGCCAATTGGCCTCCACGTCGGCCGGGTTTTCCGCCGCCAACTCACGCGCTTCGCTCAACGTCATCTTCGCCGTCCGCCCATCGGCCAACCGGGCCAGCAGCGTCGCCTTCTCCGCCAGACCCGACACCCGCGCCAGTTCGCCGCCTTGCTTGTCCAACATCAACACTGTCGGCGCGCCGCGCACGTCAAACTTCGCAGCCGCCTCCGTCTGCGCTGACGCATTCACGCGCACACATACAAACGTACTAGCTGCGCTGACGACCTCCGCATCCGAAAGCACGCCTTCCTCAAATTTCTCGCACGTTTCCGAACCACCTGTGTAAAAATACGCCAGCACCTGTTTCCCTGAATCCTTCGCCTGCCTCGAATCCTTCGAGGCAAGTTCCAATGCCGCGGGCAGCGATCGCAGCCACGGAATTCCGCCGCGCAGTTTCTTTAATCCATCCGCAGCTGTATCACGCACCGATTCATCGGCATCAGTTTTGGCGACATCCTCCAGCCACGGAACTGCCTCCTGCCAGCCACTCTGGCCCAGCGCGAGTGCCGCAGACCAGCGTACCAGCGACGCATCGTCTTTTAACCGCGCACGCACCAGTTCGACATCTGCATCCGCATCGCTCGTCTGCATCAACACGACCACGCCCATCTGCCGCAGGTCGGAGTTCGACGACGTCACCATCTTGCGAAATTGTTCCTGCACCCGCGCCCCGCCGGTCTGCGCCAGTTTCTCAACCGCATCCGCGCGTTCCTCGTCGTTCGTGCCTCCGATTTGCCTGATTAGATCGTCTATGCGGTCGGCACGCGCCGCGCCGCTCAACACGAGCATCGCCACCACAACAGTCAACGTTTTGACAGCACCACGCAGCCACCTCAAGTACGTCCGCTCCCCCATCGTGATCGGCACGAAAATAATCTCCGGCACTTCGTAACTATGCATCGCTTTGATTGTTTTCGTCACCGCGCGCGCCTTCGCCTTTGTGGTTTTGATAAACAGCATCGTTTCCTTCGCTTGTTCGAGTTTCCCACGCCACCAGTAATGAGACTCCACACCGCCCAAAATGTTCACGCACGCAGCCAGTTTCCTGTCGAGCACCGCTTTTGCCAGCCGCCGCGCTTCCGCTCGCGACGAGCAGGTCACGATTCCAACCATGCAATTCGTCACGTCCGCTTCCCTTCAATGATTGGAATCAACTCCGTCAGCCGCTTGATGATATAATCCGCTTTACGCGCCCAATCCGGCAACTCGTCGCCGTTCGCCAACACCACGCACGGCGCGCCGGCATTCTTCGCGCAAAGCACATCCCACTTGTAGTCGCCAACCATCAACGCTTCATGCGGCGACAGATTCCATCGCCGCGCAATCTGAAGGATCGAATCCGGCGCGGGCTTGTGCGGACCATCTTCGCGGGTGACAATAAAATCGAATTTGAGACGGAGTTTACGGCAGACAGTGTTAACCGACCTCCGCGAATTCCGCGTCAGCAAGGCCATCGGCAATCGTTTACGCGCCAGATGCGTCAATACCGATCGCGCGCCGGGGTTAAGTTTCGCCTTGGCCGCGGCGGCATCCTCGTACTTCCGCATTACACGCTGGATCCGTTCACGCTCGGCGCCCGTCGACCGCAACAAATATTCCAGCACATCGTAGTCGCCAACGTTCGCCTCGGCCTTCATCCCGGCAAAATCGAACACCGGCGCCGTGACCGTGCCGTCCATGTCAAAAATAACGCCCTTGATTACCATGGGAAACGTCATGAAAGCATATCGCCACGAAAATACCAATGCGGGAATCTGCTCGCGCTCCGCTCTTGTCGCATCTTTGCCATTTCATTGCACTGCCGACGTGAAATATGAACGGTTTGAGCAGTTGCCAGTCTGGCAGGCGGGGATGACGCTGACCGAGCGCGTGTTCCGCCTAACCGAGGACAAGAGCTTCAATTACAAGGGCGACTTGCGGAGTCAGTTGCAGCGCGCTGCGCTGTCCATCCCTAACAATGTCGCCGAGGGATTCGAACGCGGCACCACACAGGAGTTGCTGACGTTTCTCTACATTGCGCGCGGTTCTGCGGGAGAGGTGCGCTCGATGCTTTGCCTGCTGGAGCGGCTCTCGTACTTTGGGCATTTGAAATCTGAGATTTCAGATCTCAAATCGCAGGCCGAGTCCATCTCCCGCCAGTTGCGCGCGTGGGCCGACAGTCTGCAGAACTCCCCGATTACCGGTCAGCGTTACCTCAACAACACCACCAAACGCCGTGAGGAACAGGAGAAGCGTGCCGACGCCTTCTTGATGAAACTCAAGCAGGCGCGGATTAAACCCGTCGCGAAAGCCCAAGCCAAGAAGTGAGGAGCGTTCGCTCTTCTACCACGTATATCGCACTGTGTACGTAATGACTTGCTCGCCATCTTTTGCCACGGTGACCGGGAAATGAATCGTGCTGGAGTCGTACTTCGTCCACTTTGCGCTGGCTTGCGTGATCTCCCAGTTGTTCCAGCGGTACAGCGGTTCCTTTACCAATACGTCCACGGGTTCGGTTTTGTGGTTCCGGACACGGATCTCGAAGCTTTCAGTCATGATGTGGCCGGCGTTGTCCACATGGAAATCCGTCCGCTTGCGTTCACCAACGATGTCGAATGCGTCGCCGATGTGCAGCTTGACCGTCTCATCCTTCGGCGTGTGGTCGATCTGATCTTCGCCGATGAATTCCAATGAGGCATCGGCCGGATCGCGTTTGTAGAGCCGCACCTTGCCTTTGGGCAACGGCATGCCCATGTGATTGTCCTTTGAGTTCTTAAGCTCGATAATGACGTTGACCTTCTTGTTGCCTTCTTCGCTTCCGTAACCCGCGTCGGTCACGAGTCCGCCGTACCAGCGGTATTGTGGCGCGCCTTCGTACGGAAAAACCTTCTTCACAGGAACATCGGCGGTCTTCAACAATTCGATCTGCTTGGTTTGATTGTCGGCCACGGTGGTGGATCTGCCCAACGTGTAGAGGTGATATTCGAAAAATGATTTCTCTGCGAAACCGTTCTCCGCTTCGCCCTGTAACATCCCGCGTCTTGCCATTCCGCGCGCCACCATAGCCTGCGGTGGCTGCACACGTCGCACATCGCCGGCGATGAGTTTGAGTTTCGCATCCTTGTAGGTTGCGCCGGACTGGTTATTGATCGTGACCCAACCGCTTAGATCGAGCGCAGTATCCTGCGCGTTGAGCACGGCATTGTAATCAGATTGCCAGTTGATGCCGGCAGTCTGGTAGGCGACTTCAACGAGTTGGTTGCCGACTTTCTCTGTCGTCAACTTCCAGACCAGCGTGGGTTTGGTGATCAATCCCTCCGGCAACGCGCTGAACTCGATGTCTTTGACGTTGTCGCCCCGCTGTACCATCGCCAGATCGCCCTTCTCGCCGTACTGGCGGATGACGAGCTGATTGCCATCGAAGCTGAGAAGGTTGCCCGAATACCGCGAGCCATCTTTCGTGAGCACTGTGATCGGTTTATCGATGTATTTCTGCAATAGTTTGTCCGCCGAAACGAGGTCGTACTCGTAGTTCTGCTCCAGCACGGTGGCGTCGGGATCGGTGAGTGATTTGAAACTGACACTGGTGCCGTCGATCTGCGCAGCGACGTCGGCGAACCGGATCGTGCCCAGCTTTTCGGAAACATTGACGTTGCGCCGCTCGCGGACGACTCCAAAGTTCTGGTTATAAATGGTGAGCGCGACGCCTTCTTCAGAGTTCTCCGCGGCATAGAGCGTACATGCAAAGCATAGAATCGCCGAGATTGTCGCCAGTTTGCGCAGGTCGTTCATGGTGTACCTCCGTTTAGGTGGTTGGACACCGCTCTTCTACCAAAGTCTAACCATTGCCGCGAGGCAATTCTATCGTGGCGCTTCTTCTTTCGGCGTCTGGCTCGGCGCGGCGGCGGTTGGGGCAAGCCGGTGCATTTTAATAAGATGCAGGTTGCGCCAGTAGATGAAGACGTTTGGCAGATAAGCGAGGATGCCCACGGGTTTGCGTTGCATGATCCAGTACGCACAGCAAATGATGCTGCCCCAAATACTCCAATGCCAAAAGGATACGGGAATAACGCTTTCGCCTTTTTTTTCTGAAGCAATCCATTGAGTGATAAACCGGAACGAGAAAACCGCCTGTCCAAGAAATCCCAGCGCATCCAGATACGTCCAGTCCAAACCGAATACACGGTGCTCCTGGGCAATCCAAGTGGCAGCAATTATGATGGGCACGTTCATAACGACCCTCCTTTCAGTTCACGCGGTCAGTAATTTGGTAGCGGAGCACCCGCTTTTTCATCCAGCGCACGGCGAGCAGGTCGGCAAACGATTTGAACAGCCGGTTCCAAACGCCATAGTGGCTCTGGCCGGAGAAACGCGGGTTGTTGGTGACGGGAACTTCCACAATGCTAAAACCTTCCATCTCGATAAGTTGCGGCAGAAATCGGTGGGCGCCCCGCCAAAATCTGATATTAGCAATGCACTCCCGTTTGAATGCGCGGTAAGTGCAACCGGCGTCGGTGATTTTTTCGTCGCCACTGAGTTTCCGCCGGACCCAGTTGGCAATGTTCGACGAGGCGATACGGATGAAGTTGTCGCCCTGCCCGCGCGACTCGATGCGTGTGCCGCATACGCAGTCGGCCCTCTTTAGCGCCTCAAGAAACTTCGGCAGATCACGGGGATCGTTTTGCAGGTCTGCATCGATCGTGACGAGGTATTTGCCGCGCGCCGATTGCATGCCGGCCCAACTCGCCGCGGACTCGCCGCAGTTGAACTGAAACCGCTGGACGCGCACGTGTGGGTCGGCGGCAGCAATCTCCTTCAACGCCGTCCACGAACCATCAGTGCTACAGTCGTCGGTAACCACGATCTCGTACCCGATGCCGAGCGTGTCTACTGCGTCGTGAATCGCTTTCACCAGCGGACGCAGGTTGCCTTCCTCGTTATAGCACGGGACGACGAGCGAGATTTCCGGTTGCGATTGCATTTTAATTGCAGCCCCGAATACGATTCGGGGCTGCGAATGCTCCAATTCATTTCTTCCCGTAAAACTCCGCAATGGCGTCGCAAACGTAATCCACGTCTTCCAGCGGCAGTTCGCCGTAGACCGGCAGCGACAGAATCTCGCCCACGGCCTTCTCGGTGCGCGGCAGTTTCGGAATATCCTTGAACAACTTGCTGATCGCAGGCTGCTGATGGTTGGCGACCGGGTAATGAATGCCCGTGCCAATACCCCGTTCCTGCAGGAATTTCGCAAGCGCATCGCGCTTGTCGCCGCAACGAATGACGTACATGTGATAAACCGCATATGCCCAGTCGCGCGCCGGCGGCGTCTGCACGATGCCTTTGAGCCGCTCGTTGTACCGGGCAGCGACTTTGCGGCGGCCTTCGTTCAATGCATCGAGATGCCGAAGCCCGACCCGGCCGATTGCGGCCTGGATTTCGTTGAACCGCAGGTTGTAGCCGATCTCGTCGTTGTGGTACTTGTCCTGACGTCCATGATTGCGGAGCTTGCGGATGCGCCCGGCCAGCGCATCGTCATTGGTGCAAATGCAGCCGCCGTCGCCCATCACGGTAAGGTTCTTCGACGGGAAGAACGAGAACGAGCCGCAGAACCCCATCGAGCCGACGGTCTTGCCTTTGTACTTCGCGCCCTGCGCCTGCGCACAATCTTCGATCACCCATAGCTTGTGTTTCTTTGCGACCTCGAAGATGCGGTCGAGGTTCGCGGGATGACCGTACAAGTGGACGGGCAAAATACCGACCGTGCGCGGTGTAATCGCAGCTTCGAGTTGCTCGACGTCCATGCAATACGTGTCATCAATGTCGATGAACACCGGCTTCGCACCCCAATGGCACATCGGTTCGATGGATGGGAACGCGGTATGCGACGGCACGAGCACTTCGTCGCCGGGTTTCAAGTTCATCGCCTGATGAACCATCAACATTGCCGCCGTCCAATTGCACGAAAGCACGGCGTGTTTGGTGCCCGTGTGCTTGGCTAGTTCGGCCTCAAACGCCTCGCATTCTTTCTGCAGGATATACTGGCCGGACTCGATGGCTTTCATCGCAGCCTGTTTGACCTCGTCCGTCAGATAAACTTTTGAAAGGGGAATTTTCTTCATAATTTTACCGTTTTTCCCGCCTTGGCCGATTCTAATGCGGCCTCGATGACGCGGACAGAGTCGTATCCCGCCCAGCCATCGGCAAGTGGCGCCTTGCGGGTCTGCGTTGAGTCGATGAACGCGCGCAACTCCGCCAACAGCGGTTCCTCGGGGGGGAACTCCAGTTGTTGCGCCGCGCCTTCCTCGGTCTTGATGTCCCTGCCGGCCTTGATGTGTTTGTTTTGGTAGGTTTTGATTTTATACTGTGCGACGTTGTAGTCGCACACTGCGCTGAGCTCATCGCCCAGTACTTCGACCGTCCGGTATTTTCCGGGCGAATGATAACCAGTCTCCACGGTTGCCCAGATGCCGGGCTCGTAATCCATCGCGATGAACGACTCGTCATCCATGCCGCGTCCCATGAAATCGTTGAGCAACGCGGTGACGCGCACCGGCGGTTTGCCGAGGATGAAATTGAACAGGTCAACGAAATGGATCGCGTCTGCAAACGTCACGCCGCTGTCGTTGCGCGGACGTTTGAATCCGCTGAAGTTGCCACGCAGGATTTTCAGTCGACCGAATTTACCCTGTTGAACCGCCTCGCGCAGCCATTTCGACGCCGGATCGAATCGGAAAATGTGGCCGACCTGCAAGATTCGCTTTCGTTTCTCGGCCAACTCGGCCAGCGCCTTTGCGTCCTTGGATTCCAGCGTGATCGGTTTCTCGACAAACACGTCCTTGCCGGCGTCGAGGAATTGACGGCACAACTCAAAATGCGTTTGCGCCGGTGTTACGACCACCGCAGCATCCACTTGACCGGCGAAATCGCGGTGGTTTGCAGACAGATGTTTGGCGTCGATGCCGAGCGCCTTGGCCGATTCGAGTCGTTTGGCGTCCAATTCCACCACAAATAACTCAATCGGCAACGAATGGAGCACTCGCAAATGATTAGCACCCCAACGCCCGATTCCCACCAATAAAACTTTCATAATCAATTACCGTCCTGTCTGCAGTGATGGCTGGTTGGATAACACCACCCAGCCGCATACCTCATCAAGTTCGTACACCAAGCCCCGCAACTCGCGGGGCATGGTGGCAAAGTCCTTGCGCGATGCAATACAAAAAACACGCTGTGGACCCGCCAGCAGATTTTGCAGTTGCTGCGGCTCAGTCAGGCAGTTCGGCGCGTCGGAGCGCACAACGTCGAACTCAAACACGCTTCCTTCTTCAATGGGCTTTTCATTCGAGGTGCGATGATACCAGAGCACGGGCCGCTGCAAATAGAATGGCAATCCGCGCAGAAGATACCCGCTGAACACCACCGGAACCCGGCCATCAGGATCTTCGCGTAATATCCGTTCCGCCAGATACTTCGCCGGCGCCCTTTTGCCTAGGCCCCGCTCAAATGAGGAAAATGCCATTATCGATACCAGCAATACTGCCAGCGTTGTCCCTGTCAGTCCGATGGCGAACCCTGCCAACCCGCGACGGCGCCACTGCCATGCTGAAACTAAGCCGCCGGCGACCGCCAGCAAGAGCACGACAATCACAAATCCCGCAGGCGCATGAAACCTTGTCGTCCCCACCATACCCAACGCCCCCGCCGCACCGAGGATCAACGGTCCCGACACAGATGCCCCAACGCGCAACCATTGGTTGACATCCTCGTTCTGTTCCAATTCACCAACACGTCCGAGGATCATCGCCACAATAATCGCCAATGGCGGCAACAACGGCGTCATATAGGTCGGCAGTTTCGATTGACTGAGTGAGAACATGACGATCCCCAGCAACAGCCATCCGGCGCACACACGCAGCAAGTCTTTGCCGCGCCCGGTTTCCCGCCGCAGCGCGCCCGCGCCGCACAACCACGGCGTCCAGGGCAGGAACCCAACTGTCAATACCGGCAAGAAGTACCACCATGGTTCAGTCCGGTTATGCACTGTCGTGATCACGCGCGCAACCACTTCGCGGCCAAGGAAATAGCGCCAGCGATTCCAGTCGGTTCCCGCAATCGTCGCAAACCACGGCAACGCGATTCCCAGAAAAATCAGCGCACCTTTTCCCCAACCCATCTGCCGCAACCGCAACGTTGGGTTCCGCCATCGAAGTCCCGCCAGTGCGAACAACGGCAGCACCACCGCCACAGGCCCTTTGGTAATCATCCCCAATCCGAGAAACACATAAAACCATAGAATCTTCCGCCATTCTCGATCCTCTGACGCGTACCATCGCCACAAACTCCACACACTCCACGCTATGAAACAGGTCAGCAACATGTCCGTTGTGATCAGCCGCGCCACGCCAAAGAACAGCGCGCTCGACAGCAATACCGCCACAGCCCACAACCCCGTCCGTTCGCCACAAGCGCTTCGCGCCAGCAGATACACAGCCAGCAACGCCCCCAATGCCGCCAGGGCAGACGGCAATCGCGCCGCCCACTCGTTTGCGCCAAACGCGCGGATGCTCAGTCCGATCAGCCAATAAGTCAGCGGCGGTTTCGCGAGATGAATCACGCCGTTGAATCGCGGGGTGAGAAAGTCGCCTGTCGCCGCCATCTCGCGGCCGATCTCGGCGTAACGGCCTTCGTCGGGCTCGTTCAGTCCGCGCGTCCCGAGCTGGAAGAAAACAACAAACACCGCCAGCGCCACCACCAACCAGCGCCAGAAACGCACCGATAACGGGCGGTCGGATTGGATACCCGCCGTTTGCGTACCAATCCCGGTCACGCTTGCCCCTTAAACCATTCCACGAACCGCGGAATGCCGTCCTCAATCTTCACCTGCGGATTGTAGCTGAGCAGCCGTCGCGCCTTGGTGATGTCGGCAAATGTCACAGGCACGTCGCCGGGCTGCGGTGGTAACATCCGCACCGCCGCCTTTCGACCCACTACTCGTTCGATCAGCGCCACCAGGTCTAACAACGAAGTCGTCTGCGATTCGCCGAGGTTGATGATTTCAAATCCGAACGTCTTATCCACGCAAGCCATGATTCCCTGCAGAATATCATCGATGTAGGTGTAATCCCGCCGAGTCGAGCCGTCACCGAACAACTCAATCGGTTTCCCGGCTGCGATCGCACGTGTGAACTTGTGGATGGCGAGATCGGGCCGTTGTCGCGGACCGTAAACGGTGAAAAACCGCAGACAAACCATGTCGAGCTTGTACAGGTGATGATAAACATGACAAAGCGCCTCGCCGGCAAGTTTCGTCGCTGCGTATGGCGAAATCGGGTTGAAGATCGGATCGTCCTCGCCGAACGGCACCTTTTGGTTCACGCCGTACACGCTCGATGAGGAACCGAAGATGAACTTGTGCACGCCAAATGTCCGCGCCAATTCCAATAGGTGTTGCGTGCCGAGAACGTTGACCTCGGTGTAAAGGAGCGGCTGCGCCAGCGATGGTCGCACGCCGGCCCGCGCCGCAAGATGGATTATCGTGTCGAATTTGCCCCGTGCGAATACGTCTTTGAGTCGCGCCATGTCGCGGATATCTGCCTCGATCAGTTCCACCCGCCCACGGAACGCCGCGACGTTGCGACGTTTCACGGAGGGATCGTAGAAATCATTGAAATCGTCCAACACACTTACGCAGTGGCCGCGCTGCAGCAGGGCCTCAACTGTGTGCGAGCCTATGAAGCCCGCGCCTCCAGTGACCAGGACGTTCATGGTCGGCAATTACTTCTTCGGACTGTTCTCCACCAATTGCCAGAATTTCGGGTTCTCTTGCAGCAACTGGTCTTCAGAGATCGGCAGTTTCGTGCGGAAGAAGAAATCCTTCAGACTGTTCTTGTGAAGGATGCATCGGACATCGATAACGTCGTCCTGCCGCTCGAAGTAAATGCGGTAGTCGCCGACTCGGTAACGGTAGACGCGCTTGCCCGCGCGCATCAGTTGACCGAACTTCTCGCCGGCCTTCTCGAAATCCTGCGGCAACACCTGAAACCCATCAAGCAATTCAAGCTGGAGTTTGCGCGGCATCGCCGCCATCTCTTTGGCGCTAAGCTGGCTGAAGATGATCTGGAGCATGCGGTTCCTTGTCGGTTTTTACGTGGCCAAGAATAACCCAAGCCCACCGAGGCGCAAGACAAGATTTGCGCCGCCCGATCACCCATTTCGCGGCGTCACGCCCGCCTGCAACGCTGCCAGCCCGCATCGCTACGCGAAGCGTTGCAGGCGGGCGATAGCTGCGGGCAGGCCCAAACTCCGCAGCGCCGCTGCGAAGCGCGCAGGATTGGCGAACCATTCCGCAACGAACCGCTGCGGCCGGAGACGGAGCAACCTCGAACGGCCAAAAGCGTGGTCCACCGTACCAACGGCGTATTCGACGTCCGCCGTTTCCAGTCGACCCGCTCGCCCCGCCGCTGCGGCCTGCACCTTGGCGGCGGCAGACATCAGCGCGAACGTCGTGCCAAGCGATTGCGCGCCGGCAAAGAATCCCATGCCGTCCAACGCCATGCCGAAGAATTGCAACGTTCGCAACCGGCCGTCCACAAACCGCCTCCAACAGTCCCACACCGCCGGGCTGGACGGTTCCAATGTGTTCCCGGAGAATAGCCGCACGTCAGCGAGCGGCATCGACGGGTGTTCCGCGCCCAGGTTGTGAAGGTTCCCGTGCCCACCGAGAATCGCCGTGAACTGCAGCATTCGACGAATGCGACGACCGTGCGATTGATCGAGCAACTCTTCATCGCGCCGCATGAAGTTTGCCAGCCAGGAATGGAACAGGACGCGATCCGTTGCGCCGAGTGGCTTGGCATGTTCAAGTTGTGCGGTGGCGCGTTCGCGGAATTTCGTCATCAGGTTCGGCAGAATCTCCCGCATCGTTTTGCGGTCGTTCAGGAAATCTTTGCCGAGCGGTCGCAAATGTCGCGCCGCCAACAGCAGGGCAATACTGCCCACCACCGGGTCGGCGTTGGCGTTGCCGGCAGCCAGTTCCGCAAATGATTCAGCCAATAGCGCTGCCATGTCCGGTTTCAATCCCTCCAGCGCCGTTTCCTTCACGTCGCCGGTCAATCCCATCTCGCCGGACAACTTTACAACCTGGTCCCGGTGCGCGGTCAACGGCGATCCGTGGTTCTGTTGCGTTGCCGGGCAGTCGAACCGGACAGTGCAGGAAACGACCCCGGGCAACGTAGCGGCCGGATTGAACGGAAACAACCGGCAACCCAGCGGTTTCGCGTCGTATCCAAACCGGGTCTGCAGCCGGCACAGCTTCGTCTCCGGGTCGAAATAAACGCATTCACCGCTCGTCTTGTGCGCGAGATACGGACGTCCATCGATGATTGTCACTGGATTGGTGTCCGCCGGCACCAGCGGATCGCCCTGCCAATCGCGTTCTCGCAACTCCGTGATCTCCTGTTCGCGCAATGCCACATGCCAGCGATGACAACATCGCCCACACCGCATACAGTCGAACCTCTGGTTCGGCGCGAGACGAAGAAGAAGCGTCGTACCCATAAATCACCTGCTCCTCTCTGCTGTCACCACGGCTAGAGCCACATCGGGCCGGTTCGTGATGATGCCGTCCACGCCCCAATCCGCAAACCGGCGCACGTCCGAAGCGCGGTTCACCGTCCACACGAACACTTTCCAGCCTGAGTCGTGCAATCGGTCGAGCACCGCCCGCGAGGTCACCAGTTGACTATTCAGTCCCAGCCCC
>Ga0187885_10000748_pt1 | contig 38583 bp, 24 predicted proteins | sample June2016WEW_20_1_3_FD_132970 | JGI IMG/M metagenome (GOLD analysis project Ga0187885, IMG submission 132970) | Peatland microbial communities from SPRUCE experiment site at the Marcell Experimental Forest, Minnesota, USA - June2016WEW_20_100 | ecosystem: Environmental > Terrestrial > Soil >...
ACCAGTTCATGGCGTCGCGCCACGCGTCATACTGGAAATTGTCGCGCTGCCCGCCCCGGAGCGTACCGTCGAAATTGGCATAGTCGGGGGCAAGGCCCGTGACGGGATGCGTCACCTTCTGAAAGAAATCGCGGCTCTCCGCCGCGGCCCGCGCCCAGAAAGGCCGATCTGCAACAGGCCCCCAACGCGCCCACAGCTCATAGAAAGCAGGCAGATGGTATGAGGGGTCGGTAAAGTCGGCATCAGGCGTAAACCGGACCATTGCGTATTCTGGATGAAACATGGCTCCGGCTGTCCGCGTGCCGCGCAATGTCGGGCCAGTAATTAAACTTCGATGCCTCATGTCCGCGAGAAGGCGATCGGCCGCGATCTGGTAGTTGTAGACTCCCGTGCCATTGCCCCAGCGCCCCGCGGCGAAGTACAGCGACATGGCGAAATACTCTTCACCGTCCGGTGCCGGCATCTCGTCGTTGGGCGTGCCGTCGATTTTCATCGACCACGAAAAATAGCCGTGGCCAGGATGGCCGGGTGCGTCGTGATACATGTAAGTCTTTGCCCAGTTCCACAGTGCGTCGAACTCGGACTTCTTGTCGAGTTGCACGGCGATCATCATGCCGTAGGATATACCTTCGGTGCGCACGTCGTTGTTGTTGATGTCGCTGAGATAGGCCAGCGCCCCGTTGGCGTTGGTTCCGGCTGGGAAATAGACGCTTTGCGTGTTCGGGTCGCCATGAAACAACTGCTCGAACGCGGCGTTGATCTTGGCCGTCACTTCTTGCCGGGGATGACCGGCCTCGCCGAACAGGTTGCGGTACTTGCCGGTAGCAAAAGCGCCTGAACCAGTGGAAACCTTTTCAACAGGTTTGGTCTGCAAGCTAGGCGCGCCGTGAAGAGCGGAGTTGCCGCGGCGATAGCTTTCGGGTGGCCCGAGGTAGCTCGACCGTAAGCCACCCAGATCCACGACGATCTTCTCCAGCACGACCGCGGGATCGACCATCCAGATCTTGAGCGTGTGATGACCGGGGGCCGAGAGGGTGTGGGTCGATCGGACGACGCGGCAGGCGTCTTTCACGGACTCCTCCCATTCCCGGTTTCCGTTCCGGGCGTCAAAGCCCTCGGGCACGATTTCAAGGGTCTGAGGCGCTTGATCGTCAAACGACACGGCGTAGCGCAAACCACGCCCGGGAGCAAAGTTCAGCGTCGGAGCGACGGTTGCCCGCACGGTGACGTTGCCGTAGTCGAACAAATACATGTTGTATTCGAGGCATGGCGCGTCTTTAGGTGGCGTCACACTCGGAGCCGTAACCGGCATGATCGACATTGCGGACAGAGTCCGGCCGTAACTTTCTATCTTCTCCCAGCGACTCTGACCGGCAGGGATGCTCTTTGTGTAATGCTCCGCTTCTATGGATACATAGCCTCCGCCTTCGACAAAACCATCGAGCGAGTCGCGGGAAAATCCTGTCGGATGGAACGACTCGACCTTTACAGTGACCTCTTCGCCTCCTTTTCGTATGATCTTGACAGTACCGCTGGATGAACCCGCGGGCGCCTTGCGCCAGTCTATAGTCACCCAGATGCGCTCTTCCCCGGTGATCGTCCCCTTGGCTGGGCTGAGCACAATCCAGGGAGTGCTGGCGGCGGCCGTGTATTTGAATGACTCATGTCCACGATTGAACACGTCGATGTAATGGCGTTGTTGGTTGAAGACGTCGAATTTCGGGAGGATGGGCTCCTCCTGATTTCCGGGCCAAGCCGATGGAGAACCTTCCACGGCGACTCCCATCGTGGCCGCTTGCGGCACGTCGATGCGCGTGACCCGAGGTATGACATTCTGCGACGGATCCTGCCAGATCGTGTAACCGATGTGCGCCTGGTCCATAAAATGGTCCCATTTACCGCCGGCAAACGTATGGTTGTAATAATCCATCAAGTCCGCGTCGGCCTTGAATATCAGCTCCACTTTTGCAGCCAGATCATTGGCGCTGGCGCGACCCTGTCGTGCATAAAGAGCGTTCTTTCCCGCGGTGACGTACAGCTCATTTACCTGCGCGCAGGCCTTTGTGGGAAATAATACCAACTCATAGAACGCATCGCGCGCATCCCGCGGCAACTTGTGATAAATCTCCTCGGCCCTGGATGTAATAGCCTTGAAATCCGCCACCACCGTGTCTGCTTCCTGGTAGTCTGTCAGGCTGTACGTCGTGGGCTCAAGCAGCTCAGGCTTGCGGCGGCCGTTGTACTGAGTGTACTTGGACAGGATGTCGGCAATATCCGCCGCATGTGTCGGGCCGAATTCCCGAGCGGCCCAAAGCCGGGTGTATTTGTTGATGTTCTGGTTGGTCCACCGGCTTGTGTTCCAGGCCAGGTGCATGAAGTACTCGATGGGGAATTCCAGGCCCTTGAAGTGACCCACGTTGACGATCCAAATGCGGTCGGCGCCGTATTCTTTTGCGAGGGTGAGCTGCTCCCAGACTTTTGCAATTGGATTGGTGTTGATCCACTTGTAGTTGCGCGGCCCGCCGACGTAGTCGAAATGATAATAGATTCCTGCGCCTCCACTGCGCTGGCGCTCGGCCTCGGTCGGCAGCCTGCGGACGTCACCCCAATTATCATCAGTCCACAATAACGCAACATCGTCCGGAACTCGCAGGCCCGCGTTATAGTACTCCTGTACTTCCTTGTAGAGGCACCAAAGCTGGGGCACTTTGCTTACATCGGAATTGATCGCTTCCGCGATCATCTTCCGCTGAACAGCCACTATCTCTTCCAGCAGGGCCATGCTCTGGGCCACGGTGCCGCCCGGAATCATGGGAGTATCGTCGGCTCCCCGCAGGCCGATGGTGATGATGCTTTCATGATCCTTGTTGCGCAGAATGCCTTCCCGCCAGAATGTCTGCAGAACGTCGGGGTACTTATAGTAGTTCCAACTCCCAAGCGTATTCTGATAGCGTCGATCCCATTCCTTCTGTGCACGCAGCATCGGCTCCTGATGCGAGGTGCCCATGACGATGCCGTATTCATCTGCAAGCTTGGCATTTTGGGGATCATCCTCGTTGAACGCGTTGTTCCACATCGCCGGCCAGAGGAAGTTGCCCTTCATTCTGAGAATCGCCTCGAATATCCTGGCGTAAAACTCGTGGCCGTAATTGGCTACATTCGCAGGTATCGGTGGATTGGTGCCCTGCGGAGCCGTGCCGAATCTTTCTGTGACCCATCCGGTCAAATCCGGAGCCTCATCGTTGAGAAAAATGCCGCGATATTTGACGGAAGGTTCGCCTTGTTGATACTTGCCCGGCTTCACAAAAAGGGCGTCCTTATGCGGGATGGGCACGTCCGCCCACCAGTACCACGGTGACACACCCATTTGTTCGGAAAGATCATAAATGCCAAAGATGGTTCCGCGCTTATCGCTGCCGACAATGACCAGCCCGCTGGTGACGTTGGGCAAGGGATTTGGCACGACCTGAAGAAAAAACGATTCCCAATGGCCGGCGATCTCGCTGGCGTCGATTTTCCCTGCCTTTATCAGGTCGTTGATGATTTGGCTCCTGCCGATTGTGCCAACGATGATGGCATTGTTTCCAAGGCTGCTCGGCTCATGGGAGATTACACACTTGCGGCCGGTGACGCGGGCGATATCGTCCTGAAGGTCCCCGACAGCACGAGTCACGCCGGGCCACTCCCTGGAGTCCACATAAATGGTTGCCGCATTATTTCCCGCCAGGATGGGAAAGCTGCCCGGGACCCTGACCTTCGTCACATATGGAGCTTGGCCGAGGGCAAAGACATCACGCCCGATAGAACAGAGACAGAGCGCCGCGATGAAAACTGTTTTTCGTAAAGCGATCTTGCGCACCATGAATCTCCGGACAGTATTATTTGCCGCGTGACAAAGGCTGCCTGCTTGACCCTTTCAGGGTCTGAATCGGACTCCTTATTTAAACGCCACTCGGGTTAGTTCTATTATTCTCAAGCCCTTTATAGCGGTTATTTCGCGGGAGATGGCGCTCTGAGATATTTCTGGGCGAACTTCAGAAATATCGGCCAGTCGGGCGCATCGCTGGTCAAACGCCATGGCAATAAGTGCTTCTTTGCCCCAACGAGAGTGCCCTTCGAGGCCCACTTGTTTTGCGTCCACGGACTTGTCCGTTTCGAAATAGTCCAAGGCGCGGCTCATGCCCCAAGACCAAGCAGCCAAAACACCCCAATCATCGGGCTTCCTCAGCTTTCCCTTGTTGGCCAAGCCAATGATGCCTGAGGTCAGACCTGCGCCATTATCCGCCTGGATGGCGCCGGTATTCACTGTCGCATAGCCCCAACCGAGGGCCAGGACTTGCGGCATGGCGCCGCCTCCAACGATGCCGCCAACGCCACCGGTCGGAGAACCGGCGCCTTTGGGCTGGATCGGTTGTGCAGCCAGGCCGCCGAACCCGCCGCTGACCACTATAATCAAGGGCACTGGTCCAGGTGCATTGGCATTGGTTTCATCGTAATTAGACCACTTGCCCCAATTCGACCGAACGTAAGTGTTGCCGCCCTCGTCATACCAATTGGTGCCTCCGCCTTTCTGAAACGTGGACTGGGGTCTGTTGGGATCATCCGCTGCCGGCGGAAAAGGGCTTGGCGTCGGGAGATGCAGCAGATCCAGTAATCGCTGGCGGTCTTCTGCTGCAGACATACCTTGGCTCTGCGAAGGAATCGCAGCTGCCGGGATAATTGCATCATGCGAAACAAAACCCAGGAGCAACACACAGACGACTCCAACTCCGAGTGACACTTTCATATTTCGCCCCATCAGGCCCTCACGCGTAATACGACCTTTTGCAGATCTTCATCTCGTGACGAATTGCCGATCATGATTTCGAATTCTCCGGGTTCCACTACGTATTTCATATCAATGTTGTAGAACGCGAGATGCTCGGGAGTTATTTGCAGCGATACTGTCTTCTTCTGACCCGGCTCGAGCGAAATTCGCTGAAAACCCTTCAACTCTTTTACCGGTCGGGTTACTGAGCTGACTTTGTCGCGGATATACATCTGCATCACTTCATCACCGGCCCGATTCCCAATGTTGCTGACCTCAACCAGCACCGAGGTGGATTCGGTTCCGCGGATAATTGCCTTCTTGAGGCGAGGCTTGGCAAATCGGAAAGTGGTATAGCTTAAGCCGAATCCGAAGGCATAGAGCGGACTTACGTCGTCAAATAAATAGCCGCGACGTGCCGACGGCTTGTGATTGTAGTACGCGGGAACATGGCCGACAGAACGAGGTATCGTGATAGGCAGTTTGCCGCCGGGATTCGAGTCGCCAAACAAAACCTCGGCAGCGGCCTGTCCCGTTTCCTGGCCCAGGTACCAGCACTCGAAGATCACGTGCGCTTTTTTACATAGATTGCGGATGGAGATGGGCCGTCCGCTGAACAGAAAAGCGATGACCGGCTTTCCGATAGCCGCGATTGCATTGATCAGCTCATCTTGCATGCCGACCAGATCGAGCGAAGCACGGTCGCCGAGGTGATTCAAAGCCCAGGCTTCGCGCGAAGTCTGCTCATTATCGCCGACGGCAAGGATCACCACATCTGCATTCTGGGCCACCCTGACGGCTTCCGCGATGCTTTTGCGATCCTCTTCAGGATTGCCCGGAACGGCCTCATCCTGTTGCCATGAACCTCCAAGTGTTATCTTGCAGCCTTCGTGGTAGAGGACTTCAACCGAATCGCCCACGCGGTCGCGAATGCCCTGCAGGAGAGTTGTGCAGTACTTCGGTTTGCCGCTGTAGCCTCCTAACATATGCCGGTCGGCGTTGGGTCCGATCACGGCAAGAGTTTTGATTTTGCTCATATCCAGAGGAGCCACTCCCAGATCGTTCTTGAGAAGCGTGATGGTTTCGCGGGCGGCCTGCAACGCAAGTTTGCGATTTGCCTCACAGCCGACGATTCTTTCTGCTTCGTCCGGATCCACAAACGGATCTTCGAACAGGCCCAGCCTGAACTTCCATGCCAGCATCGGCGCCACAAGTCCGTCGAGGAGCGATTCCTTCACGATACCCTTGCGCACTAATTTCACGATATTGAGATAGCAGTCCGGATCGGGCAGCTCGATATTGACCCCGGCTTTAAGCGCCAGCAGCGCAGCCTCTTTGCCGTCTTTGGCCAGGTGATGGCCGAACAGTTCCGGCCTTTCGTGGAGCTCCCGGATTGCGTAATAATCAGACACGATGAATCCTGTGAATCCCCACTCTTTGCGCAAAACATCGCGGAGCAGCCATTTATTTGCGTGGGAAGGCACACCGTCGATTTCGTTATATGAAGCCATGACGCTGATCGCGCCGCCCTTTTGAATCGCCTCTTTGAACGTAAAGAGAAAGACTTCCCGGAGAATGCGAGCCGATATGTTTGCCGGTGCGCAGTTGATTCCGGATTCCGGCTGGCCGTGCGCCGCAAAGTGTTTGAGCGTTGCGATAATGTGTTTCTTGTCTTTGAAGGTGGTGTCGCCCTGAAAGCCCTTCACGGCAGCGATGCCCATGCGGGAAACCAGATAGGGGTCTTCGCCGTAGGTCTCCTCGACGCGTCCCCATCGCGGTTCGCGAGCGACGTCCACAACGGGAGTGAGCGCCTGATGGGTTCCGCGGACCCGCGCTTCTTCGGCAGTCATCTCGAACAAACGGCGGACAAGGTCGGGATCAAAGGTAGCGCCGAGTCCGATCGGCTGGGAGAAACTCGTGCCGTCGATGGCCGCGTGGCCGTGTAGGCACTCTTCGTGGAAGATTACAGGAATACCTAGCCGGCTGTTTTCGACAAAAAACTTCTGGATGGCGTTGGTAAGCTCAGCCATTTCTCTGGCATTCCTGCCGCCGCCCGCATCGCTGGGCCGTCCCACCTGGCCAATCCCAGTGCCCTCCTTGAAATGCTCTTGTGCCTTCTTCAGGTCGAAGTGTCCCTTCTCATCCACCAGAGTGCTGCTCTTTTGTTGCCAGACGCAAAGCATCTGTGCGGCTTTTTCTTTCAAGGTCATGCGCGAAAGGAGATCCTTCACGCGACGCTCGACGGAGAGCATTGGATTCAGGTACGCCGGTTTGCTTGATTTCATATGTGTACCTCAGGAAAAGTCGGTCCCTGTTACTGGATCTCTTTTGGATTGTACTCAAACCAATCAAAATCCGCCGGGTTCTTGTTTTTCTGCCCGTTGCCGGTTGCGTACATCCCTATGTACACTCCTGTAAAACCGCCAATTCGTTCTGAAGAAAGATCGATTGTCAGCGCTTTACCCATGCTCTTGGAAATGCCGGTCGCCGCCTTATAGAAGAACTCATAAAATGAAGGAGACGCTTGTACCGACAATACGACTGCTCCACTGCCGGCCACCTCTTGATCAATGGCAGAGACCGTTTTGCCATCAAGGACCTTTCTTAAGAAGACCCGTCGAACTCCCTGACGCTGAGTTATTCCGATTTCGTAGTGATTGTTTTCATTGCCCCGCACGACCAATCCGGCTTCTTCATTGTCGCCCCTGGGATTGAACTCAAGCCGGGTGGAAGCGTTGCAGATGAATTGAGTCTGGCGTCGTCCCACAAAGGCGGGCGAATCCCGGTCATTCATGGTTGTCGCTGAGCCTTTGAGGCGCAAAAACCCCGGACGCTCCGCGAGCGAAAAATCAGCCTGGTGCGGATTTCTAAGGAAATTCCAGGCAAACCCGAGGTGATCACCATCAACATTGTCTCTGGCCGGTTCTTCCTTCCAGAGATGCTGAGGCAATTGAGGGGCGCGCATCGCAGATGCCAACGTGCCATTTACACCGACAATCGGCCATCCCTCGTGAGTCCAGGTGACCGGCGCCAGAAAAGTCTCGCGGCCCAGATGATGGTACTTTCCGCCCTGGGGCCGGATTCCCAGGCATACCATCCACCAACCGTCGGGAGTTTCTATCATATCTGCGTGACCAAGGGCCTGAAACGGACTGTCGGGAAAGTTGCGGTGGCTGAGGATGGGATTGTTCGGATCGGGTGCGAATGGACCCCATGGGGAGTCGCCGCGAGCAATCGTCACCATGTGCTCATAAGAAGTTCCGCCCTCAGCAATCATGAGGAAGTACTTGCCGTTGACTTTGTATAGATGAGGCCCCTCAGGCCAAATCCCGCCGGTGCCCCGCCAGATTTCCCTCAGGGGACCTTCAAGCCGACCTGTGCTGAGGTCGATCTTTGTCTGAGCAATATAGCCGTCGCCCATTCCTTGATGGCGCGTGTAATAGACTGCACCGTCCTCATCGAAAAACAGCGACGGGTCGATACCCTCACGGTCCAGCCAAACAGGTTCTGACCAAGACCCCGCCGGGTCCTTGGCGGTGACATAAAAATTGCCGCCGCCATCCACGTTTGTGGTCACCATATAAAACGTGCCGTTGTGATAACGCAGCGTCGGCGCGTAGATGCCGCCTGAAGCTCGGACTTTGTCGAGCGGCAACTGACTTACCCGAGTCAGGCAATATCCTATTTGGTGCCAGTGTATCAAATCCCTGCTATGAAAGATGGGAACGCCGGGGAAGAACTCAAAGGAACTGTGCACGGTGTAATAATCATCACCAACACGGCAGATGCTGGGGTCAGGGTAAAACCCTGGGATGATCGGATTCTGAAAAGTCGCGGGCTGGCGCTGGGGAACCGCGGAAGCCAAAGCGCAAATGAAAGCAATCGGTATCCAAGACTTCATATTCGTCGGGCACCCAACTAAGATGTGCTTTCAATCCGAAGTGCTGCCCTTCGAGGACACGCTTAACGCAACGGTAAACATGCTGCGAATCAGGCATGCTTGAACTGCTTGCGCCGTTCGGCCAGTTCATCCTGGATCTGAAGGTTCAACTTCTTATTGATCGGATAGCTGAACAGGCAAGCCAGCACGATCAGGAAGCAAATGGCCGGGAAAATGCTGATCGTCATGCGAATCCCGAGCAAGGCCGTAGGTGTTTGAGCCACGTTTGGCTTGTAGCCATATCCCGACAGCACCCAGCCGGCAATGGCGACCCCCAGGCTCAAGCCGGCCTTGAGGGCGAACATGATGGTAGCGTAAACCAAACCAGTCGTGCGGCGCCCGGTCTTCCATTCCGCATAGTCGACCACGTCGGCAAACATGGCCCAGAGGAGCGGAATCGTAGTGCCATAGCTCAGGGCGCGAAGGAATTCTAGAACGAGCGTGGCGCCTATGGCATTCGCCGGGAGCAGGATGAATAGTGCCATAAATATCGTAGCGAGAAAAAATCCCACGAGCGCGACAGCTTTCTTGCCGAAACGGATGGATAGGAACGTCGAGGACAATACGCCAATGACCAGGACAAGCTGGCTGAACATATTGAACAGGCTGAATCCGACCGAGGACACATTGCTCCTCTGAGCGTCGACGATCAGGCCGAACGTGTTCATCAGGTAATGCCACAGCCCGCCGCCCTTGATGTTGGTCAGCCCGAGGGTCTGAAGGACCTGGAATAGACTGTCCTTGTTCACGTAATACTGAAAATAGTAGAAAGTCGCACCACTTCTCATGGCAACGTATGTGAAGTGAGCCAGGGTAAGCACAAACATTGCGATCCAGGGTCCGGTCCTGAGCAGGCCGCCGAAATCCTGCCTGGCGGTTGCCTTCTGCTGTGGATCGGGCTGGATGCGTTCGCGGGTGGAGAGGAACGTGATGATAAAAAGTATGACGCAGACAATTGCCCATAGTCCAATTGTCATCTGCCAGCCCTTGGCGCGGTCGCCATGTCCGAACTTGGCAATCAAGGGCATCGTGAAGCCTCCCACGATGAGCTGAGCGAGCAATGCCGATACAAATCGGTATGACGAGAGGCTCGTGCGTTCGTTGACGTCGCCGGTCATTACGCCGGTCAGCGCCGAATAGGGGGTGTTGTTGGCCGAATAAAGCGTCATCAGCAGGATATTCGTCAGGCACGCATAAATCACTTTTTCTGTCATTCCCACATTGGGAACCGAGTAGGCCAGGATCATGGCCACGCCCCATGGAACAGCCGTCCACAGTATCCAGGGGCGGAACTTCCCCCAACGCGTGTTGGTGCGATCGGCCAGGATGCCCATCATTGGGTCGAACAAAGCGTCCCAGAACCTCCCTACCAGCAGCAGCGTGCCCGCCACCGCAGCAGTAATCCCCAATGTGTCCGTGTAATAATTCAACTGGAAAAGAATCATCGTCATGAAGACAAAGTTCGCGGCGGCGTCTCCCAGGCTGTAGCCGATCTTCTCTCTGGCGGATAGTTTCTGTGATTCTGGTTTCATTCATGGCTCCTTGCGGATTTCGATGAAGTCGAGGGCTGCGGTTTCGCCGCCATCAGGCAATCCCTCGATACGAATCTGATCGCCCGGCCGCAGGGCGATACCGGGGATAGTGCGCCGCATCGAGGAGGAACCATCGATCTTTTGAGTAGGCAAGTGTTCCGAAGCCGACCATTCATCGAGGATCTGATTCCCGACCAGGAGGCGATAATGAGCGGCGCCGTTATTCTGATCGAAGTACTGTACATTGAGTGTGTACCATCCTGGGGCCCCATCGTATTGGAAGCTGGCCGAGCAGCGCGCGGCGCGGCACTCGATGGCTTTGCCTCCTGAAGCGGCTTCCCACGGCGTGACTTCGGTGACAACGTAGCCTTCCAGCTTCATCCCTTCGGCCTCGTACCGTCCGGGATAATGACCGACCCTGCCCTTAGCATCCGAGATGCCGGAGGTCCGAAAAAACCAATTCGCAACAGCATCCCGCCAAACCATGGCCTGGCCGGCCTGATATTCAAGTTGCTCCAGGATTTCTTTATACCGCTGACCGTCAACGAGCGTCGCGAGCGATTTCCACTCGTGCACAAACTCCTCGACCGCCGTTGCACCTTCGTAATGTGAGTCGTAGATGTACTGGATCACGGTCTTGCCTGAGTGAAGCTTGTATGTGTAAGGCACGTGGTGGAAGAACAGGACCAGATCATCAGGACACGTCTCGAGCGACTCGTATGTGCGGGCAACAGCCGGGCGATATTGACCGGTAAAACCGGTCCCAGTGGTCACGGTCCGATCCATCCCGACACCTTTCTCGTCGGCACGGTGCCACTGGCCCCAGCCGTTTCGCTCCGAAGCTTCCACAGCCACCCCGTAGTGATTTCCAGTGATGTCGGTCAATGTCTGCAGGCCCAAGGGTCCGGTATAGTTTTCGTAGACGCGCCACGATTGGAGCTGCATCCCGGAGATGGTTTGCACCACCTTCGGGTTGCTCCCGAATGTGAGGCGCGTCCATTCCTCCGTGATGCGTTGCGCGCTCAAGCCGGGATCCCATGCCAGGCGCCCGAAGCCGTAGAGATTTGCCTGAGAAAGATGGTTTCCCAGCCAGTTTTCATCCAATCCCACATTGGCGACTCCGACGAAGCCCCCGGCAGGCCGGTTGAACACTCTTCCTGCCGCGAGCGCCTTCACGGGTGTGGTGTCGTCCCGCGCGCGCATGTCGAAATCGAGGATCTCTTTCCACATGGGGACCAGGTACACGAGATGCCGCGCCTGGCCTGTATATTCCTGTGTGATTTGTAATTCGATTGCCTGGTTGGTCTTTTCAAGAGTGCCGAAAAGAGGCGACACGGGTTCCCGCACTTGAAAGTCGATGGGACCGTTTTTGATTTGAATCACGACATTGTCGTCGAACTGGCCGTCCAGGGGCTGGAAGTTATCATAAGCCGCGCGCGCCCGGTCGTTCTTCGGGTTACTCCAGTCCATGTGGTGATCGTAGACAAAGCCACGGTAGAAAATGATGCCGCCATGCGGCTTGAGCGCGCGCGCGACGACGTTGGCTGCGTCCGCATGCGTTCGGCCGTAAGCCGACGGACCTACCCTGCCCTCGGAATCTGCTTTGATAACCAGGCCGCCCAAGTCTGGAATGATGCGGTAGAGTTCCTCCACCTTTGCTTGCCACCACGCGATCACCCGGGGATCGAGCGGATCAAAGGTCTCAAGCCCTCCGAGTGTTTTGGGGCTGCCGAAATCCACCGACAGTGCCACGCGTACGCCCCAGGGGCGCAATGCGTCAGCGATGCGGGCCGCCTCAGTGATAAAATCCGGCGCCAGGATACGCGGATCAGAGTTGACATTGTTGATGGCACACCCGTTGATGCCGAGCGACGCCAGAAGGCGGCCATAGTCCGAGACCCGGCTCAGATCTTCGCGGGCATGGCCATTCTCCCAGAAGATGGAGCTCCCGCCATAACCGCGCTCGATCGAACCATCGAGGTTGTCCCATTGATTGACCCATCGGATAGGTGCATAGGGGGACTGCTTTTCATCCAGGTTTTCGATCGGCTCACCAAGGCCGATCTTTCGAAGCAACGCGAACGCGCCATACAGCACTCCGCGATCGTTTTCTGCCGCGACGATCAGGTGGCGCCGCCCGCCCGCGGTTACAGTCTTCAGCCAGAAGCCGTCCTGGCCGAGGCTGGCGGCGAGTTGAAACTGCGGGAGAGCCTGTCGAAGCGCGGCCAGGGTTCCCAACACGAGGGTGCTTTCCCCGGGGAGTCGTGGCTCCGCTCGTAGTGTCCGTCCAAGCATCCCGCGGACTCCCCAAATCAACTCCTGTCCGGCCCGCTGCGTGACCGCCGAATTGTTCACCTCGAGGATGACCGCGGGCACGGTTTCCCGATATTGCCGAACTGCGGCATCATCCAGCGCGGCATATCTCAGCCATGCGTTGGATCCTGTCTCCGCCCGAAGACTTCCGGCTGCGAGCAATCCCCACAGCACACAGAGCCTCGGCAGCATAGCCTCTCCTATGAATTGACTCCTGAAGCGAGATATCCTCCATCCACCGCAATGCACTGGCCGGTCAGAAAACTGGCGCCGTCGGATGCCAGCAGAACCGCCACACCCACCAGTTCTTCCGGATTGCCGTAGCGCCTCATCGGCGTGCGTACCAGGATTTCCTGGCCGCGGAGGGTATCGACCACAATTTCCCTGTTCAACTCTGATGGAAAAACGCCAGGGGCTATGGCGTTGACAGAAATGCCGTCGCGCGCCCACTCGCAGGCAAGGCTTCGAGTGAGAGAGAGGAGTGCGGACTTGGCCGCGCAGTATGCGGCGACTTCGTGAAACGCCAGGAAAGAACCCAGCGAGGCGATGTTGATGATACGCCCCCGGCCACTCTCACGCAGCGGAATGTAAAAGGACTGGCAAGCACGCAACACTCCGTTCAGGTTAAGATTGATGAGGGCCTGCCATTGCTCCTCTCCCACCGTTGCCGTAGGCTGCTTGAAGGTGCTGCCGGCGGCGTTTACCAGAATATCTACTCTGCCCAGGCGGTCCAACACGGTATCGCGCAGCGCATCAAGCGACTGCCTGTCCGTCACATCCGCCGTATGGCCAAGGGTGCGCCCTCCCACCGCTTCAATGTCCCGGCACACTTCTGCAATGCGATCGGGCCGGCGGCCCGTCGGCACGACGTTGGCGCCATGTTCCGCCAGGCCCAGCGCAAGCGCGCGGCCAATCCCGGACGTGCTGCCGATCACAACAGCTACACGATTGGTCAGATCCAGACAGTTTCTCATGTTAAACGGGAATTGCTGGCAGCCGGTCGTCGTTTGGATCGGCCCAGCGATCGTTGGGGATAATCGGAGTCCATCCGGGACGCGCGGGATCCCTATCATAAGGGTAGCTCCCAAGCCGCCTGAAAAGTTCGCCATACTCCTGGAGCTTGTCACGGTCGAGCCTCACTCCGAGGCCCGGCTTCTCCGGCACCCGAATCGCTCCATTTTCATAACGCATCAATCCGCCTTCGATAATGTCGTCCGTCAAATGGTGATAATGGGCATCGGCGGCGAATGAGAGATTCGGAATAACCGCTCCGAGATGGAGCATCGTGGCCAACTGGATCCCCAGCTCGCCGGAGGAATGCACCGCAACACCCAGCTGAAACGTTTCACAGACCGCGGCTGCTTTCACGCAGGCACGGATGCCGCCCCAGAAGGTCGTGTCCAGAAGGATCACGTCCACGGCCGGCTGTAATACATTGGCGGCAAGTTGCTCGAAGTTGACCACCGCGGTATTGGTGGCGAGCGGAATCCGCACCATCTGCCGGGTGCGCCGCAGGCCGTTGAGACCGAACACGGGATCTTCCAGATAGTCGTTTCGCAACCCCTCGATGGCTTGGCCGAAACGGATGGACTGTTCGGTCGACCAGACCGCATTCGGGTCGAAACGCAGGGAGTCATGAGGAAAGGCTGCCGAGAGCGCCCGATACGCTTCTAGCTCGTAATCAGGGTGAAAGACGCCGCCTTTGAGCTTATGAGTCTTGAAGCCGCAGCGCTGTTTCAGCGCACGCGTGTACTCCACAAGTTGATCGAGGGAACGCACCTCGCCGCGGCCGGTTTTGGGATGCGGATAGCGAAAGAAGCAATAGGAGGCAAACGGTACCCTGTCACGCAGGCGCCCCCCGAGGATTTCGCACACGGGGACACCCCATGCCTGCCCGAGGATATCCATGCATGCAAATTCCAATGCGGCTAGGATCTGCGTACGGTTGTTGTAAAGCGAGGCTGTCGGGTTGGCAATAAGGAATCGCATCTCCTCAATGCGTGCCGGATCATGTCCCAACAGATACGATTTCAGGGCCAGAATCGCCGCCTCGGCAGATTCTCCGCCTCCACCCATCTCCCCGAGGCCAATCAGGCCATTGTCTGTTTCCAGTTCGACGATAGTGCGAACCAAGCGGCCCCAGTGGCAGCCATTCGCATGCCTGAGAGGAGCTTCCAGCGGTACCGTGACGGTGGTGGCCCGGATATCGCGGATTTTCATAATTAGTTTAATACTACAACAATATCCCGCGAAAACCGCAACACTATCTGAGGTTCGCATTGGCATCCGGTTGTGCGTTCCGGTTTTCAAACAAGGCTAAAAAGTTACTACGCGGCAGTGCCGCAAAGTGCAGGGAATCAGAGGAAGGAAGAGGCGGCGAAATGTTTCTGCAAGACCAGGGCTACCGTGCCTCGGAGGCGAGCCGTCTCGCCATCGTGAGCCGGCTGAATTCGCGGAATTCCGCCGGGCAGAGGGTATGCCGTGACTTCCTTTTCGATGGCCGGCCCGAAGCGATGCCAGGCACGCGTAATCTCGCCGACGATGATAATTGCAGCAGGGGCAAACCCGGTCGCCAGCATGCGCAATCCGCGACCAAGGTAGCGCGCCTGGGTGTCCAGGGCCTTGACCGCCTTTACATCTCCTTGATCTGCCAGAGCCAGCAACTCGAGGAACGTGGGACCATTCTTGGTTTCATTCGATTGGTGGTAATAGCGAAGGGCGGCGCGATTGGAAGCCAGCGTCTCCCAGCAACCCCGGTTCCCACAGCCGCATAAAGGACCTCCCACTTCCATAGTCATGTGCCCGAATTCACCGGCCATTCCATGCGGGCCTCTGACCAACTGGCCGTTCATAAACAATCCCGTCCCGATCCCTTCGGATACGGTAACGACAACAAGATCGCGCGCACTGTCGTTGTGGCCAAACCAGGCTTCCGCCAGGACGCATGCGTTGGCGGCGTTCTCGAGTTCCACCTCCAGCCCGGTCGCACGGGAGAGGGGCGTTTTTATGTCGATGCTGCGCCAGTGGAGGTTGGGAGCAAAGCATAGCTTCTGAGATTTCGAATCGATCCGCCCCGGCAGGCTGACGCCGATGCCCTCGAAGGACATTCCAGGCCGCGAGCGAATGAGTTGCTTCAAGCGATCCGCCAGTTGTTTGACGGCTTTCCTTGAATCCGGAGGAGTCGGAAGGAATTCCTGGGAATCGAAACGGGCATTGATGTCGGCAATGGCGATGATAGTCCCGGAAGGGCGGATATCAATTCCGATAATTGCGCGCTTGGTATTGAGCTTCAGATAAATCGGGCGGCGGCCCCGTGGCAACCGCCCTACTGATCCCTTGACGACCCAACCTTCCTTGATCAAGTGGTCCGCTATTGCAGAGACCGTGCTCCGCTGCAGTCCAGAAGACCTGGCAAGCTCGGCGCGAGAGATAGGTTGACGGCTGCGGATGAGGTTCAGCAGAATCCGGCGATTGATATCACGGGCCGTTTCACTCGAGGCGGATTGTACGTTACTGAGATCGATTTTCCTCATTGCATCAGGGCCGCATGATATACCCAGGAACAATTCCGGGTCAATTGCCATCGGACAGATTCTGTGATCCGACGGTTCTGATTGATTAGAGTTGACAAATGTTTTGAAGCGTTGATATAGTTGCGGACCGCAACAAAATTCACAGCTCTTCCCACAGACAGTGGGGCCAATTGCAGAACGACGCCGGAAGCAGTTAATAAACTGCCGATGTCAAGATTGATGCTGTTCAAAAAATGACCAGAGTTTCGCATTGAGCGGTCCGGCTGAGCCGCGCCGAGGATGAGGCCGGCAGGCGACTATGGCCGCACGATGCAGACTTTGATCAACGCTGAAACAGCTTGGTGTGTACCTGAATCAAGGTTGTTTAGGTCTCGATGCAAGGGTAGCTGGAAGGATACCTGGATCAGCCAGCCGCTCGACAAGCGGACAGAACATGGAGGCAAATATGCAGTTTCAAGCGCATAAGAAGCAAAAAATGCAGTTCTGCCGATATGCGGCAACTTGTCTGGCCGTGCTGGCTGGCTTTCTGATGTTGTCAGCCGCGGCTCAGGCTCAGATACTTTATGGATCGCTCACGGGAGCGGTCACTGACCCAAGTAAGGCCACCGTGCCCGGCGCTAGTGTCGAAGCCCTGAACGTCGGCACGGGGGTTGCCAAGCAGGCGACGACGGATGAACGCGGCGTCTTTCTGTTTACCGATCTGCTGCCGGGCATCTACCGGGTGACGATTTCGGCGCCGAGTTTTAGCCGGGTTGTAACCGAGAATGTCAACGTGGCGGCAAACACAGTGAGGCGCGTCGATGTTCAATTGCAGTTGGCCAAGACGAACGAGGCGATCACGGTGGAGGCGGGGACTGCGACGCTCCAGACCGACCGGGCCGACGTATCCACACAACTGGCAGCTACGCAACTCGCGACCCTTCCAATGACCTCATCCGCGGGGCGAAACTTCCAGGCGCTCTACAAGTTCGTTCCGGGCTTCAGCATGGTTACCGAGGGAGTGAGCTCGGACGGTGGAAATCCGATGCGCGCCATGACCGGCAACGTTAATGGCAATTCCATGCAGGGCAACTTGACACGGATTGATGGAGCCTCGAACTTGTATATCTGGTTGCCATTTAATGCCGCCTACGTGCCCCCGACGGAATCCATCGAATCGGTCAGCATTGTCACGAATTCGTTTGATGCCGAGCAGGGAGGCGCGCCCGGAGCGATAGTCAATGTAGTGACCAAGTCGGGCACAAACCAGTTTCATGGCAGCGCCTTCGAGTACCACACCGACAACGCGCTCAAGGCGATTAACCGATTCAACCCGGGAGGTTTCCGCAAGCCACTGTACATTTTGAACCAATACGGCGGCGCCATCGGCGGTCCGATCAAGAAGAACAAGCTCTTCTTTTTTGCTGACTGGGAGGCGCTGAAGCGGCGGATGCTCGCCAGTAATACTAAGAGCGTGATCAATCCCACCGGCATATTCGACTCCAGCGGCAATGCCAATTTCTCATCAGCGATACCTGCTGGAACCGATTGCAACGTGACTCACGTTGCGGGATGCATCTATGACCCGAATACCGGGAACGCCAACGGCACGGGCCGCACGGCGTTCGCGGGCAACATCATTCCAGCCAACCGGATTGATCCGGCGGCGAAGCTCCTACTTGGCCGAATCAACCCGGCGGGCTTTCTTAATAGCACCGGTGTGACGGCTACCAACAACTACAATTCCACCGGCTCTGCCAAGATGGATCGTGACACCATCGACTCGAAGGTCAACTATCTGCCGAATGCCAAGACCATGATATTCGGTCGGTACAGCTTTTCGCAGGCTACGCTCTTTGATCCGCCGGTGCTGGGCCAGGCGATGGGCGGCGCGACCGGCGGAGGGCAGGTGGGTACGGCGCCCTCAAGAATCCAGAACGTCGGGCTGGGAGGTACCTACACCATTACTGCCCGCATGCTGGTTGATATGAATCTTGGATTCACACGGCAGCGGCTTGGCGCCACGTATGCCCCGGATCTTGACCTGGGTAATTTCGGGGTTAACACCTTGCACATTCCCGGCACGAACGGCGATACCTATCTGGCCCAAGGGACACCGGCCTTTATATTTACAACTGGCGGCTGGAACTCCATGGGGAATTCGGACACCGGCAACCCATTCCTGTTCCGGGACAACCAGTGGGTAACCAACGCCAACCTGAGTTGGATGAAAAACCGGCATGATCTTCGGTATGGCGTGGAGTACACCGCCAGTGCGATGAACCACTTTCAACCCCAGGGCGGATCCTTCCAGACGCCGCGGGGCTCTTTCCGATTTAGCGGGAACGTAACTGCTTTGAATGGCGGGCCGTCCGCGAACGGGGCCAACTCAGTGGCTGATTACTTGTTAGGCTTGCCCACAGAGGTGGGCAAAGCCGTTCAGAACGCAAATCCAAACTCACTCCGCTGGAAGACGTGGGCTATGTATATCAGGGACAGTTGGCAGGCGACCACCAAGCTAACCCTGACTTACGGACTGCGATGGGAGTACTATCCTTTCGCAACCGCCGACCATGGAGGCGTAAAGCTCTTTAATCCCACGACAGGCAATATCTACATCGGCGGGAACGGCAGCGTGCCGCTGAACGATGGCGTCGACGTGGGAAAAGGACAGATTCTTCCGCGCGTAGGACTGGCCTACCGCATAGGAGATAAAACTGTAATCCGCGCCGGCTACGGGATGAGCGCGGACAGCAACAACTGGCGATTCTTCCGAAACAATTACCCGGCCACGACCAACTCGGATGTCAACGCCACCGCGACGTATTATCCAGCTGGGAGCCTTACGGGCGAGACGCTCGCTCCCTATCCGGGCCTCACGGCGGGAATACCCTTTGTGGCGATCCCGGATATCAGTACGGGAGTGATTCCAGATCCCAACAACGTCAGTCCCGGCAACACGGTGCCTTGGAATTTCCGGCGAGGCTATATCCACTCGTACAACCTGACCGTGCAGCACGAGTTTGCAGGGTTTGTGGGTGAGGCGGCCTATGTCGGAACCCGAGGCATCCGCATACTCACAAACGAGAACATCAACTCGGCGCCGATCAATGGTGGCACTGCTGGTCGCGTGTTGTATCCCGTGGCCAACAAGAATTGGGGCGACATAAACTGCCTGTGTCCTGACGCCAACTCCTACTATGATGCGCTGCAGACCAAGCTGTCGCGGCGGTTTCATGATGGCTCTATGGTCGGCGCTGTCTACACGTTCTCGAAGGCCATCAACTCCGATGACAATGAGGAGGTAAGTGGAACCTTCGGGACTGACGGCGGCTACCTGTTTTGGGCCTATCCCGCATATCGGAATCGAAACAAGGCACTTGCGAGCTATGACCGCACGCACAACCTTCAAATCTATGGAGCCTATGAATTGCCGTTCGGTCCGAATAAGCATCTAGCAAAGAGCGGGGCAGTGGGCAAGATAGCCGGCGGCTGGCAGCTGAACTGGACGCTGACCAAGACCAGCGGGAACCCGCTAACGCTCAAGGGGGGAGGTACTCAGCTCAACTCTCCGGGAAATTACCAAACACCGGATCAGGTTGGCGCGATAAATATCCTGGGCGGCATTGGACCCGCACCGATAACCGGACTCAGCGTAAGCTGTGCTCCCACGGACATGACGTGTCATTACTTCAACCCGAGTGCGTTCGCCGCTGTTCCGGCGGGTCAGATACGCTTCGGCACCGCGGGCCGTAATTTCATCCGAGGGCCGGGCTTCTTCAACATGGATGCCAGCCTCTTTCGCGACATCAAGATCACCGAGCGTGTGAAATTCCAGTTCCGAATGGAGGTGTTCGGTGTGACGAACACGCCGCATTATAATAATCCGGGCGTCGATGTCACGAACACCGCCCAGTTCGGGGTTATCACCAGCACGCTGAACCTGGCCGGGCGAGGGTCGGGACTCGGCGGCGAACGGCAGTTCTTTTTCGCCGGGAAAATAATGTTTTAATTGCTCGTCGGGGCGTGTTACTCGACGATTCAAGCACGGCATCAAGGGGCTCTCCGCCCGGCAGAGGCGGCAAACGATCTGCCGGGCGAGAGCCTGCTGGCAACGCATCCAGAATCGCCGGAATGATCATCTGGTTGCCAGAGGCGCACTCCATCTGCCACCACGGCCGACTCCTAACCTATATGTAACAGGGACCAGGCATGAACGACGAACAGTGGAAGAGTCTGCTGGCGGTCCTTGATGGCCGCGTCCGTAATCCGATCCCATGCGGGTTCATCGTTGATTCTCCGTGGCTGCCCGGATGGTATGGCGTCGACATTGTCGAGTATCTTTCGAGCGAGACCATCTGGTTTGATGCAAATCGCAAAGTGATTGAATCGTTTCCAGAGGCCTGGTTTTTGCCCGGCTTCTGGTCGGAGTTCGGCATGTGTACCGAACCTTCGGCGTTCGGCGCGCGCTGTATTTTCCCCAGAAACGAATTCCCATTTGCAGAAAAGCTGGCTGCAGGCGTCGAACAGATCGCGGAGATGAAACGGCCTGATCCACGCACCAGCGGACTTCTCCCGTTGATGCTCAACCGTCTCAAATGGGCACGACCGCGCATTGAGGATCTCGGCCACCGGATCCGTTTCTCGGTCTCGCGAGGGCCGCTGAACGTAGCCTCCTTCCTGGTGGGCATGAAGGAGTTATTGCTGGCGCTCAAGACTAAGCCCGGATCGGTCCACCGGTTGTTGCGAACGATCACCGATTTTCTCAAGGATTGGCACGAACTCCAGAGATCGACCTTTTCCACCATTGAGGGGATTTTGATTCTCGACGACATTGTCGGTTTTGTGAGCGAGAAGGACTTCGTCGAATTCGCCTTGCCCTACCTTCGTGAACTCTATGAAGCCGACGTCGCCATCAAGTTCTTTCATAACGATGCCCGGTGTGCTCAGTCGATTCGACACTACTCGAGCATCGGCATCAACCTTTTCAATCCCGGAGTACAGACGCCGCTCCCGGAACTGAGATCACTATCGGGAAATCATCTGACAATCCTTGGTACTATTCCGCCGCTCGATGTGCTGGCACGCGGAACGCCCGAAGAAGTGCGCAATGCGGTCCGGCAGTTGCTGCAGCAAACACCGGATCGATCGCGACTGATCCTATCGTGTAGTGGCGGAATGCCCCCGGGTGTGAAGTCTGAAAACATCCGGGCGTTCCTGAACGAAATCAGCGGGCAGACTGCGTGATCAGGATTCGACAAACGGATGAGCGCGAAGCGGCAGCTTTCCGAAACTGGAGAAAGGCCCCAATGCGTGGCAGGTCGAGGCGTGCCTCGGCACAGCCCAATATCGTGGTGCATCTGCCGATCTCGATTGTCAGGCCGCCAGGCTCCGCAGGCGGCCTGCTGGCACGTGCACTCCGGAGGGGACCCGCGGAGTTCAGGAGGAAGGAGGAACGTACCATGCTTCATTGCTTCGGCCGCATCACGTTGGCCACACTTGCCCTCGTTTCATTTTCAGCTTCGGCACAACAATCGACGTTTCAAGATCCTTTACTTGATCATCTGATCGGGAATTGGGTTCTTCAGGGCACCATTGAAGGAAAAGAGACGACGCACGATATTGTTTCGGAGTGGGTGCTGGGCCATCAGTACGTGCGTCTTCACGAGGTGTCGCGCGAGAAAGACGCTAAAGGACAGACTGCGTATGAAGCAATTGTTTTCATCGGCTGGGACCAAACGGCGGGCGAGTACGTGTGCTTGTGGCTCGACTCAACCGGTGGTGGTGGCCTCTCAGCCCAGGCGTTCGGCCATGCGAAACGCAGCGGCGATGAAATCGCGTTTTTGTTTAAGGGCAAGGACGGCAGCAGCTTCCACACAAGATTCGTGTACAGCAAAAACACCAACACATGGCAGTGGCTGATGGATGGTGAAGAAGGCGGTAAACTGCAGCCCTTCGCACGGGTAAAACTCACGAAGAAATAGTCATCACGGTTGACTTTCGAATAACTGGCATTATATATCTTGCGATACTATCGCGCGATATAGCGCGCGAGGGGGCACGATTATGCAAGGCAAATGGTGGGGATGGGGATTTCATCATGGCAGTTCAGGTTCCTTTGGGCCATGGGGATACCGTAACAGGTTTTTCGAGTCGGGCGAGGTTCGCCTGGCTATTCTGTCGCTCCTGGACGAAGGTCCCAAGCACGGATACGAGCTGATCAAGGAACTCGAAGCGCGCTCCGGGGGGCTTTATCGCGCAAGCGCGGGCACGGTATATCCGACGCTTCAGTTGCTTGAGGATGAAGGTCTGATTGAATCGGAGCGCCAGGACGGCAAGCGCGTCTATCACATCACCGCTGCAGGCCAGGCCGAGCTCACAGGTGAAACCGACACAGTTCGCGGCATCTGGGACCGTGCGGCGCACTGGGAGGATTGGTCGAAGTGGATGGGTCCGGAGGCCGCCCTGATTGCTGCGCCGCTGGCCCGCCTCGTGAAGGCTGCATTCCGGGCGGTGACGCGCGCAGCGGACGATCCGTCCCGCGGGGAACGGATTCGTGAGGTTCTCGAGAAGGCGCGGCGCGATCTGGAAAAGCTGGCCGGGTCCCATCCAGCCGGCGAGGAAAAACAGGGAGGATGAAGTGTCCATCGGGATTCGTATGGAAAGCCTCAGCAAGATCTACACATCTGCACCGGCATCAGCGCTGCCACGCGGCGCTGCGTACGGCATGCCGCGTGCGCCATGGAAGCGCAAGAAGCAGGCGATGCGCGTTGTAGCTCTGGACGGCGTTTCTCTGGAGGTGCGATCGGGAGAAGTGTTCGGCCTGCTGGGACCCAACGGCGCAGGCAAGACCACCACTGTGGGGATTCTTACAACGCGCGTGCGCCCCAGCGCGGGCGAAGCCTGGATTGGCACCTATAACGTCTGGAAGGAACGCGTACGGGTCAAACGATTGATCGGAGTGGTGCCTCAACGCCCCAACCTCGACTTCAGTTTGACCGCCCGGGAAATCCTCACCTTTCACGGCGCCTATTTCCAGGTGCCTCCGCCGGAACGCACGCGCCGCGCGGGCGAGTTGCTGGAGCGGTTCAAACTCACCGACCGTGCCGATGAGCTGCTGTTGGGGTTTTCAGGCGGCATGATGCAGCGGCTGTCGATCGCTCGCGCGATGATGCATGATCCCGAGGTCTTGTTCCTCGACGAGCCGAGCGCGGGCCTGGATCCGCAGACGCGCCTGCTTCTGTGGGACATGGTGCGTGAATACAACGCGCGCGGAAAGACGATCCTTCTGACGACTCACAACATGGAGGAGGCGGATGCCCTTTGTCACCGGCTTGCCATCGTGGACCACGGCCGCATCATTGCGCTCGGCACCCCCCATGAACTGAAACAATCGATCCCCGGCGGTCACCTGATTCAGTTGCAGCTCGAGGGAATGACCCCGGAGTTTCAGCATGAATTGGAAAGCCTGGAGGGTGTCACCGAAGTTCGAAGCACCGACGGCCGGGTCCAGATTTACTCCGGGCGGAGCGGCTCTCTTGTCCTGGAGGTCGTGCACCTGGCGGCGAAGTTTCAAGTGGGCATTCGGGATGTGCACATCGCCGAGCCCAGCCTCGAAAACCTGTTCCTGCACCATACCGGAAGGAGCTTGCGAGAATGAACCTGAGGACCTTTCTGGCCATGCTAAAACGCGATGCGCACGTCGCGCGGCGAAACTTCGTGACATTGCTGGTCCAGACGCTGCTGCAGCCGATGTTCTTCGTCTTCATCTTCGGCCGCGTGATGACGACGAGCGGCCTGATGGCAATGTCGTACAAGATGCTGCTTCTGCCAGGGATCATCGCCATCAGCATGATGATGGCGGGCATCATGGCAGTGGCGATGCCGCTTGTCGCCGAGTTTCAATTCACCCGTGAAATCGAAGACCGCCTCCTGGCGCCCATGGAGATTGAATGGCTGGCCATGGAAAAGGTCACTGCCGGCATGATCCAGGCGCTGGCTGCCGGATTCGTGGTGTTGCCGACGGCGTGGCTGGTTATGGGACGCGTTTCTCTCAGCACCGACCATCTTCTTCTTTTCGTTGTGATTGCACTGCTCGTTGCCTCTCTGGCGGCGTCTATCGGCCTCACGCTCGGCTGCAGCGTCGGGCAGACCCAGATCGGCTTGATGTTCAGCCTCGTGCTTGCTCCCATGATTTTCTTCGGCTGTGCCTATTATCCGTGGAAGACCCTGGACCCGTTTCCAATTCTGCAGCGCGTGGTTCTGCTGAATCCGGTGGTTTATGCGAGCGAGGGGCTGCGGGGCGCGCTGGTTCCAAAATATCCGCACCTTCCCGTATCCGCGGCGCTCGCGGCGCTCGTGCTGTTCAACGCCCTTTTCATTCTACTAGGCCTGCGCCAGTTCCGGCGCAAAGCCGTGAGCTGATGATTTTCACAAATCAGCCCTCTTCGGCGCACGAGCGAAAGAGTTACGACCTTGCGCCACCTCAAAAACAGCCACGGATTTCACAGATTCCACTGATTTTTCTGTGGAATCTGTGAAATCCGTGGCTGCTTTTGAATGTGCCTAAACAGTTCCAAAAACGTTAATCACGAGCCTGTCGCCCCTGCGGCATTTACTCCTTCGCCGATTTCCAGAAGTTCGGCAACTCGTTGTAATAATGTGCCGCCGTTCTGATGCCGCCGAAGAAATTGTCGAGGTTAATGAACTCGTTGGGCGCGTGAGCGTTCTCATCCGGCAGGCCGAATCCGAGCAGCACGGAATCTATGCCGAGCAGATTCTTGAAATCGACGACAATCGGTATCGAGCCGCCTTCCCGCTGATAGAGCGGTTTCTTGCCAAATCCCTTTTCCAGCGCCGCAACGGCTGCTTTTACGCCTGGGCTGTCGACCGGAGTAATCGCCGGTTCACCCCCGTGAAGATTGCGCACCTTCACATCAATGGTCTTGGGAGCGATCGATTTCAGATGCTTCTCAAAAAGCTTTGCGATCTTCGCGGACGATTGATCCGGCACGAGCCGCATGGAAATCTTTGCAAATGCTTTTGAGGGCAGCACCGTCTTGGCGCCTTCGCCCGTGTAGCCGCCCCAGATCCCGTTGCATTCGAGTGTGGGCCGGGCCCAAAGCCGTTCGAGAGTGGTGAATCCCTTCTCGCCATACAGTTCTCTTACGCCGAGCGATTTTGCATACTTCTTGTCGTTCCAGGGCAATTTCTTGAATGCTTCCCGTTCTGCTTTTGTCAATGGGCGCACGTCGTCGTACATGCCTTTGACGGTGATGCGGCCGTTCTTGTCGTGCAGCGATGCGATCATTTCTGCCAGTGCTTGAATCGGGTTGTGAACTGAACCGCCGAAGGAACCGGAATGCAGATCACCGTTCGGCCCCGTCACCTCCACTTCCATGTAGGCCAATCCGCGCAAGGCGTACGTGACCGAGGGGACGCCTTTGGCAAACATGCCCGAGTCGGAAATAAGAATGACGTCGGCCTTCAACAGCTCCTTGTGCTGGGAAACGAACGCGCCCAGATGCTCGCTGCCGACTTCTTCTTCGCCTTCAAAAATGATCTTGAAATTAACTGGAAGCACGCCTCCATTTTGCAGGAACGCTTCGAGGGCTTTGAGATGGATGAAGATTTGACCCTTGTCGTCAGCGGCGCCGCGCGCGTAAAGATTCCCGCCGCGTACGGTCGCCTCGAACGGAGGCGACTCCCATTTATCGATCGGGTCTTCCGGCTGTACGTCATAATGACCATAAAGGAGAATGGTAGGTTTGCCCGGCGCGCTGAGCCAATCGGCATATACCACCGGATGTCCTTCGGTCTCCAGAATCTGCACATTCCGCAGTCCGATTCTCGTCATGTGATTGTGGAGCCACCCTGCGGCCCGCCGCATCTCCGGTTTGCGGTCGCTCTGTGAACTCACGCTGGGAATGGCAAGCAGTTCCTTCAACTCTTGGAGATATCGATCGCGATTGGATTCCATGAACGACAGGATAGTTTTCATAGGATACGTCCTTTCAATTGGATGCTGTCGCTAGTTTGGGTTGTCGCTGGCATTTTCCCTGATGGCGCTCCACGCTGGCTCGCCAGGCCCGCCCAGCGTCGTCTGGTTCTTCATCGTGCGGCCGCCGGCGCTTGGGCCGCAAATCCTCCGACAAGGCAAGTATATACTTTCGCCTTGCCGCTTTGGCAGACCTGGTCTACGCTTCGCTTGCCCGGAGCCACTGTCTCTGGCCCGTTCGGGGCGAGCCAGCCCAGTGTTCTTTTTGAGGGGGATTCTTTCGCATGACGATCGAAGCCTTGATGAGCTTGTCCAGGAGGGAAAACTCGCGATCCAAATTTGTGTTGCCAAGGCATGGCTTCGGCGTGAAGGTTTGCGCGCGCCTGCCAGGGCGCTCGAAATGGCGGTTGCATTGAGGGGCGAGCGCCGGTATGCTCCGCCTAGTCGACTCCTGATCCGGGTCGTCAAGTTCTGCTTTCCGGGTTAGCATGGAGTCACTTCTCGATTATGGCATCCGTTCGTACATCAATGAGTTTTGGAGTGCTCCTGATCGCCTTCTGTTTCGGCTCAGGGGAAACGCCGGCCCCCGCTTTTCAACGCCTCACACCTGCGGCGGTCAGATTGCAGGGACATGTTCCACTGGCAGCTCTCAAGACCGCAATGAGGAAGGGACGGCTGTCGCCTTCGACCGTGATCTCCATGGTGATCGCGTTGCCGCTGCGCAATCAGCCGGAGCTGCGCGATTTATTGAACAAATTGTATGATCCCGCCGATCCGCTGTACGGCCGGTACCTGACACCCCGGGAGTTCAGAGACCGATTCGCGCCGCCCCAGTCGGATTATGACCTTCTGATCAGCTATGTGCAGAGTCAGGGGCTGACGATAACCGGCACTCACTCCAACCGTCTGCTGTTGGACATTGCGGGTTCAGCTGAGATGGTGGATGCTGCTTTCGCTCTTCACATGCAGAGCTATCAGGGGCAGAATGTGCGCGAGTTCTATGCCCCTGACATCGATCCCCAAGTCCCCGGCTTTATCGCTTCACGCATCGTAGGCGTGATCGGCCTCGACAACGCGAACGTCCGGCATGCACACAGCCGCTACTCCCCGGTCCGGCAGATGGCCCGTACGCCCATGCAAATCGGATCGGGTCCCGGGGGAGCTCTGACGCCGAGCGACATCGCGACTGCCTACAACCTCGGCGTCGCGGCCGCCGACGGAACCGGGCAAACCCTGGGTCTATTCGAACTTGACGGCTATGCTGCCGACGACATCGCGGCCTACGAGAGCTACTTCAACTTGCCGGAGGTTCCTCTGCAGAACGTGCTGGTGGACGGCTTTTCGGGCCAACCCGGAAGCGGCGCATCCGAAGTCACGGTCGACATAGAGCTTCAGATCGCGCTTGCGCCGGGAGCCAGCCAGATTATCGTTTACGAGGGTACAAACTCAGATCCCGGCACTCTGGACACCTACAACAGAATCGCCACCGACAATTCCGCCAAGCAGATCAGCACTTCCTGGGGATCAAGCGAAAATCAGAGCAGCTCGGCCCTGCTGAGCAGCGAGAACTCCATATTTCAGGAAATGGCGGCCCAGGGACAGTCGATGTTTGCGGCCTCCGGCGACAGCGGTGCATACGACGACGGGTTGACCCTCAGCGTCGAAGATCCCGCCTCTCAGCCCTATATAACGGCCACGGGAGGAACGCAGCTGTTCGTCGCTCAGAACAAGTCCTATGATCACGAAACCACCTGGAATGAGGGGGGCTTGAACCGCGGCTCGAGTGGCGGCGGGATCAGTGCAGTTTGGAGTATTCCATCGTATCAGCAGGGTGTGGTCTCAGCCTCATCGATGGGGTCCTCTGTGATGAGGAATGTACCCGATGTGTCGCTCAATGCCGACCCAAACGCAGGTTATTCGATTTACTATAAAAGCCGCTGGTACATTTTCGGAGGCACTAGTTGCACAGCTCCGCTCTGGTGCGCATTCACGGCTCTCGTCAACCAGCAGCGCGCTGCCAACGGGAAAGGGCTGCTCGGCTTTGCAGACCCTGCAATTTACCAAATCGGCGCCGGGGCAAGCTACAATCTGGACTTCCATGACATTGCCGATGGCAGCACCAACCTGTACTATCCGGCCGTGACCGGGTATGACGCTGCCACGGGTTGGGGCAGCTTTAGCGGCGCTGGCCTTCTAGCCGATCTCGGCGGAGCCGCTCCCCCGGTCAATCCTCCGCCGGTTTTGCGGATCATGAGCGGCCCCACCGCCGTTCCCGGCAGAACCAGCGCCAGGATCCAGTGGACGACCAGCGTGGCTTCGACTGCCATGGTTTACTATGGAACTGATGCGAACAACCTGAATCTGGAGGTTTCGATCAGGAATCGGATCCCGGTGCGTTCGCTGACCCTGTTGGGGCTGTCCCGCCGCTCCCGTTACTACTATCGAGTTTTTTCGACGGCAGGTGCCGCGACGGTTTCGTCGGACGTGCTCTCTTTCATCACGGGTTACGGAGGCAATCGGGAATGCCGCTTGAATGACTGTTCCTGTCCGGCTGTATGTGATTGCAGATTATCAAGGAGGGGAAAATGAAGAGACTGTATCTGTCCCAGAGTGACAAGAAGATCGCGGGTGTGTGCGGCGGCATCGCTCAGACCTACGAAGTGGATCCGACGCTGGTACGGCTGGCTTTCGTTTTTGTGGATCTCATCACGGGCATCGTACCGCTATTTATTGTGTACATTGTTGCGTGGCTCATAATACCGAAAGGGCCCACGAGTTGAGATCGCGTAGAATCTGCGCGGGCGTTCCTTTAGTGGCAACTCGTCATTTTGTTCGGACCTTGGATCCTATGACTTGCTGACAACGCGCCGGGAGGGTTTATGGAGAAAAGGGTGCTCATGCTGGCATTTTTACTGGCTGGAGTTCTGCTTGGTTCCTGCAAGAAGGCAGACAAGATCGCCTATCCGGTCACAAGAAAAGCCGACCAGGTGGATGACTATTTTGGGACAAAAATCGCCGACCCCTACCGGTGGTTCGAGGATGACAAATCCGAGGAAACCGCCCGATGGGTACAGGCACAGAACGGCGTGACCTTTGATTATCTTGCAAGAATCCCTTTTCGCGAGGCGCTGCACAAACGTCTGATCGAGATCTACAACTATCCGCGCTATTCGTCGCCCATGCGCGCCGGGCAATACTATTTTTTCAGCAAGAACGACGGGTTGCAGAACCAGTCGGTGCTCTACTTCCAGAAGGGACTCGATGGCCAGCCGGAGGTTTTCATCGACCCCAACAAGCTATCAGCCGACGGCACCGTACGCATCGGTCTCATCGGCTTCTCCCTGAACAAAAAATATGTCGCCATCTCACGCGGCGAGGCGGGGTCGGACTGGAGCGAGATCCATGTCATGGAAATCGAGACGAAGAAGGAGTTGCCCGACCGCATCGAGTGGGTAAAGTTCGGTGGCGTGGGTTGGATGGGCGATGGTTTTTTCTACAGCGGTTACGACAAGCCTGCATCCGGCAAGGAGCTCACGGCCAGGAACGAATTTGAGAAGGTTTACTTCCATAAGCTCGGCGATCCGCAGTCAAAGGACAGGCTGATCTATGAAGACCGGCAGCATCCTCAGCGTTATTTCAACGTAGGCACGACCGAGGATGAGGAATATGCGTTTCTGAGCGTTTCCGAGGGCACGTCCGGCACCGAGATTTACTGGATGGATTTAAGGAAAAAGAACACTTCATTCGAGCTCTTGATCAAAGGCTTCGACGGCGATAGCACTCCGATCGACAATGTCGGCGACAAGCTTCTAGTCTATACCAATCTCAGCGCGCCGAATTTCAAGGTTGTCCTGATCGATCCCAGGAAACCGGCCAAGGAAAATTGGCAGACCCTCGTTCCAGAAAAGCCCGAGGTAATGGATTGGGCCAACACCGCGGGTGGCCAACTCTTCTGCGGATACCTCAAAGATGCCAATACTAAGGTCTTCCAGTACGGCCTTGACGGGAAGCAGGCGCGCGAAATCGTACTTCCGGCGCTGGGCACGGCCTCGGGGTTCAGCGGATGGAGGGATGACGTGACGATTTTCTATACTTTCACCTCGTTCACGTATCCCCCGACCATTTACAAGTATGAGATTGCGGGCGGTAAGAGCGATATCTTCCGCAAGGCAGAGGTCAAGTTCACTCCCGAGGATTACGAGGTCAGGCAGGTATTCTACGAGAGCAAAGACAAGGTCAAGGTTCCGATGTTCATCGTCTATCGGAAGGGTCTGACGCTGGACGGCAACAACCCGTGTTATCTGACCGGCTATGGGGGCTTCGACATCAGCGTCCAACCGGTCTTCAGCTCGGCCTTGATCGCCTTGCTGGAGAACGGTTGTGTTTTCGCCCAACCCAATCTCCGCGGCGGCGGCGAGTATGGTGAGACCTGGCACAAGGCCGGCATGCTGCAGAACAAACAAAAGGTATTCGATGATTTCATTGCCGCGGCGGAGTACCTGATCCAGAACGGCTACACATCAAAAGACAAGCTCGCCATAGCCGGCGCCTCAAACGGGGGGCTGCTCGTGGGTGCTGCCATGACCCAGCGGCCCGATTTGTTCAAAGTTGCCCTTCCGGCGGTCGGCGTGATGGACATGCTGCGGTTCCACAAATTCACGGTCGGCTGGGGCTGGGCTGTTGAGTACGGATCGAGCGACAATGAGAAGGATTTCAGGACTCTTTTCGCTTATTCGCCGCTTCACAACATAAAAGAAGGAGTCGCCTATCCTGCCACGCTGGTCACCACGGCCGATCATGACGACCGAGTTGTTCCGGCGCACTCTTTCAAATTCATTGCCACGCTTCAAGAAAAGCAGAAGGGGGACGCCCCGGTTTTGATTCGTATCGAGACGCGCTCCGGCCACGGAGCGAGCAATGTGACGAAGTCACTCGAGGAAACCGGCGACCGATACGCATTCTTCCTCTACAACGTAGGAGCCAAGCCGATCTACAAATAGGATCCGCAATCCACAGCGCATATTTGTGCCGGCCCTTCGGGCCTGAATGACAACATGATCACATCGCGGGCTACCATGAGTCGCTTCCCTGTTCGTAGCGGTGTACGGAATTCAGACAACCCGTGAAGATCTGGCATGCGCAAGAATACATGTCGTTCTGTATAGGTCGACGCCTCACTCCACTGTGACGCTCTTAGCAAGGTTTCGTGGCTGATCCACGTCGCAACCGCGCAAGATTGCGATATGGTAGGCCAGCAGCTGAAGCGGGACCGCCAACAGGATCGGAATGAGATAATCCGACAGCGCCGGAACGTAGATAACATGATCCGAGAACTGCGGAGCGCAGGTGTCGCCTTCGGTGGCAACAATGATCACAATGCCGTCCCGCGCCCGCACCTCCTGAATGTTGCTCAGCATCTTTTCGTAGCGCAGCAGAGACTTGGGATTGTTGGCATCCTTGGCCGCGAGCGCGACCACCGGAAGATCTCCGTCGATCAATGCGTTCGGTCCGTGCTTCATTTCGCCCGCGGGATAGCCTTCGGCGTGAATGTACGAAATCTCTTTGAGCTTCAAGGCGCCTTCCAGCGCGATAGGAAAGTGGATGCCGCGCCCGAGGTAGAGGAAATTATAGCGGCGGAACAAGACAGACGCGATCTTCTCGTACAAGGCATCATGCGCAAGGAGTTGCTCGATGCAATGGGGCACGCGCGTGAGATCCGCCAGCAGGGAGGCCGTCTGTTCGCGAGTGACCTTCTTGCGCACCTGTGCCAGGTGCAGCGCGAGAAGAAAAAGCACCACCAGCTGGGTTGTAAACGCCTTGGTCGAGGCCACGCCGATTTCGGGGCCGCTACGGGTATACAGAGTGCCGTCGCTTTCGCGCGACAGCATGCTGCCTACGACGTTGCAGACGGCCAGAACCCGGGCGCCTTTGGCCTTTGCTTCCCTCACTGCAGCCAGCGTATCGGCGGTCTCGCCGGACTGGCTGATCGCGATAACCAGCGAGCGGGTATCCAGAATGGGATCCCGATAACGAAACTCTGAGCCATAGTCGACTTCCACAGGGATGCGGGCGAGTTCCTCCAGAAGATATTTGCCTACCAGTCCGGCATGCCAGGAGGTGCCGCACGCGACGATGTGGACGCGGTCGATGTCTGCAAGCACTTCTTCCGTGAGGTTGGCTTCATCCAGGAAAATGCGTCCTGAGTCTAGCGAGATTCGGCCTGCAATGGTGTCCTGGACGGCGCGAGGCTGCTCATGAATCTCCTTGAGCATGAAGTGCCGGTAGCCGCCCTTTTCTGCCATTGCCGCGGTCCATGTGATCCGCTGCGGCGTGAAGGCGATGGATTCGCCTTGGAAGTTTTCGATCCGCACTCCCTCGGGTTTCAGCGTCGCCATCTCTCCGTCGCGCAGGAAGTAGACGCTCTGTGTGTGTTCCAGGAGCGCGGGCACATCCGATGCGACAAAGTTCTCTCCCTTGCCGAGGCCTACCGCCAGCGGGGGACCATTGCGCGCGGCGATGATGGTCTGGGGGCTGTCCGCGGAAAGTACGCAGACGGCGAAGCTCCCGCGCAGCTGGAGTGCTGCCAGGCGCACTGCCTCGGCGAGCGAATGTCCGGGCAGCAGGGATTCGATGAGATGCGCGATGATCTCCGTGTCGGTTTCGGTCACGAAAGTGTGGCCGGCCCGCTGCAGGCTGGCTTTTAGATCCAGATAGTTTTCAATGATGCCGTTGTGGACCACGACGATCTTTCCGGAGCAGTCCCGGTGAGGATGAGCGTTCTCCTCCGTCGGACGTCCGTGAGTGGCCCAGCGCGTGTGCCCGACACCGTACTCACCCTCCATAGGTGAGGTGTTAATCGACTCTATCAAGTTGATAAGCTTCCCCGTCACCCGGCGAACGTGCACTCTGTTTCCTGACACGACCGCGAGTCCCGCGGAATCGTAGCCCCGATATTCCAGTTTGCGCAGGCCTTCGAGCAGAATGGGCACGGGCGGTTTTGGTCCGATGTATCCAACAATGCCGCACATATCCGTCAGTCTCCGCCAATTGAGGTTTTCCGTTACTAAAAATACATGCTAAAATCCCGCCCGTGTCTTGTTCCTTTGCGGCCGGCCATGAGCGTTGCCCCTGAATCTAAACGACCTCGAAAGATGATAACAGCAAAGCGTTGTCCGTGCGACCCTAGGGCCGCACTTTCCCCGGGCAATTGGCTCCACAAGGAATCCATCGGTCTGCGTGTGCCATGTCATTAGGGAGAATCACATGGAATTGAAGTCAATCCCACTATCGATCCCGGAGGGCGGAAATCTCATTCTGGGACAAACGCACTTCATCAAGACTGCCGAGGATATTTACGAGATCATCGCGACGAGCTGCCCGCATGCCAGGTTTGGCGTCGCCTTCTGTGAAGCCTCCGGACCGTGCCTGATTCGGGTAGAGGGCAATGACGACGCCCTGAAGAATCTTGCGGCGGAAAACGCCCTCAGTCTGGGCGCGGGTCACATCTTTGTGATTCTCCTTAAGGAGGCCTTTCCTATCCAGGTGCTGAATGCCGTAAAGTCATGCCCTGAGGTCTGCGGTGTTTACTGTGCCACGGCAAATCCTGTAAACGCGATCGTTGCAGAGACAGAACAGGGGCGCGGCATTTTGGGGGTGATCGACGGCGCCTCTCCCAAAGGTGTGGAAACGGAAAAAGACGCACAGAATCGCAAGGAATTTCTCCGCAGGATCGGCTACAAGCGATAACCGGTCGTGAGCGGGCGCCGTGCAGAGTCATGATTTGTCGAGGAGTGAGATGAACCACCGATGCGAGGTATCCGCGGAACGACTGCGCCGGCAATGTGACTTCTCGTCGTTTCCTTTCCAGACTACGGCTGACATTGCTCCACTCAAAGGACTTGTGGAGCAGGAGCGGCCCATGCGGGCGATACGCTTCGGCCTGCGAATCGCTTCGCCGGGATACAACATCTATGTGAGCGGCCTAACAGGCACCGGCAAGACCACAGTGATCAAGCAGTTTCTCGACGACATCGTGTCGTCCTTTCCCACTCCGGACGATTGGTGTTTCGTGAACAACTTTCGCGAGCCAGGCATGCCCACTGTCCTGCAATTGCCTGCCGGCAGGGCCAAATTACTCAGAACTGAGATGGATGAACTCGTGCGCCATCTGAAGGCAGAGATCCCGAAGGCGTTCGAGAGCAAAGAGTATGAGCAAAGCCTCCATGCACTGCTTCATGAAAACCAGAACCAGCAGCAGTCTCTGTTCACGCAACTCTCCCAGAAGGCTCGTGACGAAGGGTTTTCACTCGACATCTCCAAGATGGGTGTGTCTCTAGTCCCGGTCGTCGAGGGCAATCCTTTGACTCCGGAGCAATTCGAAGCGCTACCTGATAAGACCAAGAATGACATCGAAGGGCGCAGGGAGGCGTTACAGCAGGAAATCAACGGTTTCCTGCGCCAAGTGCGCGATATTAACAAAACGAGCCGCGATCGTGTTAATGAACTGAATCGTCGCGTTGGCATGTATGTCGTGGGAATGAAAATAGAGAGCATCAAGGAGCAGCACACGGGTCTGCCCGAGGTTGCTTCTTACCTGGAGAGCGTTCAAGACTACATCCTGTCCCACCTCGAGGATTTCACGGAGGAAGGGCAGAAGCAGGATTCCGCGGCTCCGACAAGACCGAGCCTCGACCCTCCCGCTGATCCGTTCCTCAAGTACCGGGTCAACATTGTCGTGGACAATACCGAGGTCAAGGGTGCCCCGGTGGTGATAGAAACCAATCCGACCTACTACAACATGTTTGGCCGCATTGACCGATGGGTTTCACAGGCCACTCTGCAGACCGATTTCACGATGATTCAGGCGGGGGCTTATGTAAAGGCCAACGGCGGATTTCTGGTGGTCAATGCCCACGATGTGTTGTTGAACGTCGGCGTCTGGGAAACCTTGAAGCGCACGGTGAAAAACAAGGAGGTCCGCATCGAGGACCCGAGCGTACAGTATGGGCTGGTGCCCGTGGTGGGAATGCGTCCCAGCCCGATCCCGACCAATGTGAAGGTGATCATGATCGGGAACCAGTGGATTTATCACCTGCTTTTCGAAGAGGACGAGGATTTCCGAAAGATCTTCAAGGTCAAGGCCGACTTCGACTCCGAGATGGAGCGAAACCAGAAATCGCTGCTGAGCTATGCTTCCTTCATCAGCAACCGCTGTCGCCATGAGAACCTGCTGCACTTCGATCCTTCCGGGGTCGCCGCGGTGATCGAGTACGGCTCCCGCCTCGTAGACGACCAGGAACGGCTCTCCTCCCGTTTCAGCGATATTGCCGACATCGTGCGCGAGGCGAGCTATTGGGCTTCCCAGGATGGACAAAAGGTCGTCTCGGCCGCATTCGTGGACCGCGCCATAGAGGAGAAATGCCTGCGTTCCAACCTCGTTGAGGAACGCATCCGGCAGTTGATTACTGAAGGCACCATCATGGTGGATGTTACCGGGGAAGCGGTAGGGCAGGTCAACGGGCTGGCGGTTATTGACCTCAGCGACATCCGCTTCGGCAAGCCCTCGCGCATCACGGCGAAAACGTTCATGGGCAAGAGCGGGGTTCTCGATATTGAGCGAGAGTCCAAGATGAGCGGGAAAATCTATGAAAAGGCTGCGCTCATTTTGAGCGGATATCTCGGAGCCTGTTACGCGCAGGAGCGCCCGCTGGCGCTGTCAGCCAGCATCTGCTTCGAACAGTCCTACGAGGGTGTTGATGGCGACAGCGCCTCGTCCACGGAGCTGTACGCGCTCCTTTCGAGTCTGTCGAAAGTTCCTATTCGCCAGGGAATCGCCGTGACGGGCTCAGTCAACCAGCACGGCTTGATTCAGCCGATCGGCGGTGTAAACCAAAAGATCGAAGGGTTCTATGATGTCTGCAAAGCAAAAGGGTTGACCAAGGACCAGGGAGTCATGATCCCGATTCAAAACATCAAGAACTTGATGCTGCGGCCGGATGTAGTCGAGGCTGTCCGTGAGGGAACATTCCATATCTACGCCGTGCAATCGATTGACGAGGGAATCGAACTCCTCACCGGCATGCCAGCGGGAGTGAAAGAGAACGGCACCTATCCCCCAAATACGATTAATCATCGTGTAGAGCAGCGACTCAAGGAATTTGCCGACGGCTTGAAGAAGTTCAGTGAATCAGTGGTCGAAAAAGGGAAAGAAAAGAGGGAAGATTAACCGCGAAGAGGACAAAACACACCAAAGTCACCGGGTGTGTTTAATGTTTCCAGGGTATGTGCCGGATGAACGCCAAGAGGCTCTCCCATATCGATTCCGCAGGGCACGCCCGCATGGTGGACGTCACGGACAAACCGGCGACGCTCCGCCGCGCTGTTGCTGAGTCTTTTGTCCGGCTCTCGCGAGAAACCATCGCGCTCATCACCCAGCGGAGGCTGCCGAAGGGCGATGCAATCGCAACCGCCCGCCTGGCCGGAATCATGGCCGCGAAGCGGACTCCCGAACTGATTCCTCTGTGCCACCCCTTGTTGTTGACCCATGTGGACGTGCAAGCCGAAATCCTCAAGACCGGCGTGCGTTTTGTGTCTACTGTGTCTTGTACGGGCGAGACCGGGGTGGAAATGGAGGCGCTTACGGCGTCTTCTGTCGCCGCACTTGCTCTGTACGACATGGTCAAGGCGGTGGAAAGGGGAGCCGTTATCCATCGGGTCCGGCTACTCGAAAAGGAAGGCGGCAAGAGCGGGACTTTTCGGCGTGGGCACAAGAAGCCATAGCGGCTTGTTTGCGGCGACTTTTCCGCGCTATACTCCCCTGAGGTGAATTGAGATGTTGAACTCTGAGGAACGGAAGCCCGCAAATCGATGCCGATCTACGAATACTCTTGTCTGAAGTGCAAACGGAAGATGAGCTTTCTGGTTCTTACGCCCGCCTCCTTCCGCGCGGTCTGCAAGCATTGCGGCAGCACCGAGCTGGAACAACTATTCTCGCGATTTTCGTCACCAAAATCGGAAGAGCAGCGGCTCGAATCTCTGGCCGATCCCACCAGCCTCAGCGGGCTGGATGAAAACGATCCCGCGAGCGTGGCCCGGTGGATGAAAAAAATGGGCAAGGAAATGGGCGAAGACGTCGGCGAGGATTTCGATCAGATTGCGGAGGAGGCCGCGGCGGAGGCGGCGTCGGGCCAGGCCGGCGCCGACACTGAAGCCGGGGATACGAGCTCGCCTGACGATCTTTGATTCAAGACCGCACGACGCCGCAGCGCCGCCAAAAGTCTCTCCGGCGGGCAAACTTCGGGATTTCGCAGCCTGTTTCCAATCTGATACATTAATCCCATGCCACAAACCGTTGAAAGTCAATTGGCGCCACTGGAACTCATCGAGCAACTCTCACTGCACTATTCCGATGTGCCTATCGAAGCGATTTTCAAGGAGGACCTCCTGCGCCGCGGAATGGGCTGGAGTCCCCAGGCACTGGAAGTAGCCGCGGGTTACAAGCGCAAGGCTTACTTTATTTTCTCCTTCGACATGGTGCCGATCTCCGGCATGGACCAGGGTGAGAATGTCAAAGCACCCGAAGAGATCCGGCTTACGGGAGGGGTATTTAACTTCAAGCCGGTCATCGTGTCCGTGCGCTTGAATCCTGATTCTCCTTATCGAGTCGAATCAGAAAGTGGAGACCTGGTTCTAAAACTGGATGGAAACGCCGTGGCACGCGTCGAGCTGCAGCAGTCTCCTGCATACTACGATCGCAGGATATCGAACGGCAAGCCGATCACGGACATCGCCCCAACGATAGAATGGGGTTATCTTCTGTACCTGACCGTCTTCCGTCTCTGCCAGTACTTCGGCGCTCAGGAGGAATGCCGTTACTGCGACATCAATGAGAACTATCGACAGCAGAAAAGGTCGGGCAGGCCCTATACACCGGTGAAATCGGTGGCCGAAATCCTCGAGGCCCTCGAGATTATCGCCGCCACCGACAGCGAGAGCAAGGCCTACACCGTGACGGGAGGAAGCGTCACTTCGAAGCTGGAAGAGATGTCAGAGGTGGATTTTTACGCGCAATATCCGGAAGCCATCGAGAAGCGCTTTCCCGGGCGTTGGATCAGCAAGGTCGTGGTTCAGGCGCTGCGCAAGGATGAGGCTCAAAAGCTTCGTGACGTCGGAGTGCAAATCTACCATCCTAACTTCGAGATCTGGGATGAAAAGTTGTTTGATATCCTGTGTGCCGGCAAAGCCCGTTACATAGGACGCAAGGAATGGCTGCGCCGGATTTTGGATGCCGCGAGCGTATTCGGCCCCGAGCGCGTCATTCCGAACTTCGTCGCCGGAGTCGAAATGTCCAAACCCGCCGGATTTGCGACCGTAGAAGAAGCCATTGCATCGACACAGGAGGGGCTCGACTTTTTCATGAGTCACGGCATTACACCGAGGTTTACGACCTGGTGCGTAGAGCCGCTCAGCGCGCTGGGGAAGGA
>Ga0187885_10000753_pt1 | contig 38495 bp, 22 predicted proteins | sample June2016WEW_20_1_3_FD_132970 | JGI IMG/M metagenome (GOLD analysis project Ga0187885, IMG submission 132970) | Peatland microbial communities from SPRUCE experiment site at the Marcell Experimental Forest, Minnesota, USA - June2016WEW_20_100 | ecosystem: Environmental > Terrestrial > Soil >...
CGGCGAGGGGGTGTATCCCGGGATTGCTCCGACGGAGAAGCTGTAGCTTCCGTTTTCGAGATTGAAGGTAACGGCACTGCTGTTGGAGCGGTGGGTGGCCGATCCCACGGTCACCGACCAAATCGTGTTTGTAGGGAGACCGGTCTCGGAGAACCTGGTGGTGTAGGTCGCCTTGCTCACTGGCGAGAAGGTCACTACCCCGACACCGTATCCCGCGAGGGTAAGGGACATCGAGGAACGGCCCGACGCGGCGGGGTACCCGAGGCCTGACGTGAGCAGTTCCTCGGTCTGAGTCGAAGGGTTGTAGACCATCCGATACGAGTTGGAGTCAAGCGTGGAGGCGTTGACGGCGACCCACGAGGCGTTCGTCGAGCCGATCGGAATCGTGACGTCCGCATCGACTCGGTTCGCCACGATCACCGAGATGTTTGGTCCCGAAGCCGCGGCAAAGGCCCGGACCACGCCGGCGTTGCTGTCCGTGATTGGTAGCTCTCTCGACCCGAGGGGGACCGCGCTTGCCCATAGCTCGAGAGCCCAGTAGGATGCGAACTTGATGTCCTGGTCGGATTGATTGTGGGCAATCAGCCCGAATCCCCAACCCCCGTACTGCTCCGTTGGGGACGGGCAGGGGGGCCATCCCTCCCCGAGGGTGAGGTAGAGGATACTCGAAACGTTCTGCGCAGCCCCATCGACTAGCTGAGAGATGAACCACGCCGCATCGAAGAGCGTCGGGATCCGCGGGTCGGTCCCCTGGGCCTGAGCGCTGTTCAGGTTGGTTTCGGCGTCAATCATCGGCAGCCACTGCCCCGAGAGATTGTGCCACAATTCTTGGGACTGGAGCGGAGAGGTCGTCCAGGGGTAGTTGCTGAAGTTGTCCGATTCGGCTAGTATCGTTGGGTCCGTGAGGTAACCGTTGACGTTGTCCGGGACGCAGAACTGAGAAGGAGTTGGACAGAGATTGGTCGCCGGATAGGCGTGGAAGGCCAAGAATCCGGCGCCCTGGATCACCGTCGCGAAGAACTTCTCACGGCCGGGCCACGTGAACACATCGGACCCCACGAGAGCCTTCGGCAGGACCGAATGCACCGCCCGGGCGGCCGCGTTGAACAGGGTCACAAAGGACGCGGCGACGGTCGCGTTCACGCCGACGGGTACCTCGTTCCCGATGTTCCAGTACTCAATTGACCAGCCGTAGGCCTTCACCAGGCTCGCGAACGCAGTTAGGTAGGTCGTGTAGGCTGTGATGGTGGGGAAGTACCCCGACCCATGACCCCACCAGTTGACCCAGAGGCTGTAGTTCAGGGGCATTCCAGCCGGCAGGAGGTTGCCGTCGCCCCAGGATCCCGCTGGGAAGCTGAGGTAGACCTGAGAACCGAGCGCCTCGGTGAAGTTCATGTCGGTCGAAAAGACCGTGAGGTTGAACGAGGGGGTTCCGGTCTCGGTGTTCCAGGAGGCCGGCGCCGCGTACGTCTGCGAGAATCGTACGACGCCCGGACTCAGGGCAGAGGCCTCGGCCGTATACTGGGGGTCGTTACGCGGGAGCTGGGCCAGCGGGAAGTAACCCGGCACAGGGGCCTCGGGACCAGTAGCCGTACCCGGCGTCACCTGGATGGCCACGCTGACCGAAGGAACCCCGGTGACCTTGAAAGTCGAGTTGGCCCAAGCCACCGACCGATAGAGGGTGCCGTTAGCCGAGTCCACCGACCAGTTCTTGGTGTCGCTCACCGACCCCCTGTAAACGGTCCACGCCCAGCTCGATAGGGGCGGTAGGCTGTCCTCTCCTCCAGGGATCTGGTTCGGCCCTCCCCACTGGACCACTGGAGCGGTGGAAAGGCTAACGAGGTATCCCGGGAGGGGATGATTCACGTGAAGGACGACCTCGTAGCTCCGCGAAGCGGTCGTCAAAGCCTCAGTGACAATCGTGTCGTTAAGGATGTAAGTGACCCCACCGACGACCGTCGAGGCCTGCTCGTTGTCCCCCAAGGATGCAATCGTGGAGGCTGCCGCGACCGTTGCCCTGGCCCCTCCCGCGCTGTTCAACAGAACAGACGATGCGATGAGGAGCAGAACGACGAACCCTATCGGGAGGGAGCTACGTTTGCGACCGTCGCGGCGGGTCCCGGCACACCGCCCCGAAGTCCGTCCCTTTCGGACGCGCATGGGGGCGTTGTAGTTTTAGGCGGCTCATGTTATATAATACGTATCTACCCGTATCCATGCGTGTGGTATAACAACGACCCCTGCAGACCGTCCGCGTATCCACTTTGCGAGCCTCCAGCGGCGATTCCACTCCGGTCGGTGAAAGCTTCATCCAAGGGGCAAAGCTTGTGTATCTCTCGTGGACCGGGAGTGACCGCTCCCTAAGGTGGCAGATGGACGCATCATCCGGGTCCGAGAAGACGCCACCGTCCGGAACATCCAATCAGGAACCAACGAAACCCACGGAGGAATCGACCCCAGAGGCCTCCCCCTCGCCGGTGAGCACGCGCCTCCTCCGGATCGAGGGGCATCCTGAGCTGCTCGGTTGGGTCCTCATTACCCTCATCACCGTCGGGGTTGCCGCTTGGATCTACTGGATCCAGTTGGCCTACCCGATCGCCCCCGGGTCCGACCCCGGCAGCTGGATATCGATGAGCTACGGCTACATCGGCGGACATTACCCCGGGCAAGTAAACCCCTACGGTTACCCTCCGCTTTTGTTCCCGATCCTGGGCGCCTTGGTCCTGCTGACCCAGAACCCCGTCCTTACGGGTCACCTGATCGTGCCCATTCTGGCCGTGGCCCTTGGGCTCAGTACCTACGCCCTGAGTCGAGCGTTCCTGCGCAGCGTGATCCTCTCGCTAGCCCTGGTGACGATCCTCTTGCTGGACCCGTACTTCATGACGATGTTCTTCTGGGGAGCGCTTCCGAATCTCCTCGCTTTTAGCTTCATGAACCTCTCTCTGCTCGGCCTCGCCTGGACCGGCTTCGGTCGGTCGACCCGGGGTCCCGTCTTCTTTTGGGTCTTCGGAGCGGCAACCGTCCTCACTCACTCGCTCGCAGGACTCGCGCTGGGCGCGACCGTGGTCATCGCCCTGTTCCTCTCAATGTTCATCCCGCTGCATGTGTCGAAGACCGCTTCGGCGAAGTTCGCGCCCGATGCCCCACCATTGCTAATCCGTCGCCTCATGTTCAGTTGGCCCGGTTTCGTGGGCCTGATATGTTTCATCATCGCCGTCGGCGGGTGGAATATCGCCACTTACGCTGCCGGGATTCCCCACCCGTCGTACCTTGCCACGGCAAGCGCCCCTCATCCGGCTACCTACGGTCAGTTCCTCCGAAACCTGTTGCCGGGGTTGGTGCTCACCAGGGTCACTGTGTTCTATGTGCTCGTCTGCCTCGTGACGCTGGCCTTCGCCGTCTTTGGCGCAATCCTCACGTTCCGATACCGGTGGGTGACCACACCACTGCTCCTCCTGTTCAGCTCCTGGATCGGGGTCTCAGGAATCGCCATCATTGGATGGTTGCTCGACATATCCACCGACTATCACCGGTTTGGCTTCTTCCTGGTGATTCCGGCTGGGCTCACGATCGCCTATCTCGTGGACCGCCTCTGGCTCCTACGCGGTCCGACGGGTGGGCCGACCGCCGAGCCCACGGACCTCCCGCCGGAGCTACGCCCCATCCCTCCCACCATTCGAACCACCCATCGGGTCCGAACGGGGTTCGTCGCGGTGTTCGCGTTGGTGATCATCCTCCTGGTGGCCGGGGTTGCGAGTACCGCCTACAAGCAATACGAAATCCAGAACACGGGCCCAACCCATGACCAGAACTTTGTAAACGCCCTGAACTCGATTGACCACTCCGGGCTTCCGGGCAGCGTACTCACGATACGGGGGGCGTTCAAGTGGACTTGGGCGATAACGAATCGTGAGGCGTATGCGCCTCGGCCCGGAAACGCCTTCCTGTTCTACCCCGTCCAGATCACTGATTCCGTTCTGGCCTACTACGCACTCACGTCACGGGACGCGATGACTAACAATCTCGTATCGGCGTCTCTCGCGGGGACCAACCCCGCGTATGTGGACGGAATCCCGGATTACTCGGTCTTTCAGAACGGGGGGCTCACCGGCACTCTTCAGATTCCTCCCCAACTCGTTCAGGTCACGCTGGTCGGCGCGACGAACCACACGGCCTACGTGGTCGGCCTTTCCGGGTCGCCGACGTTCCAAGCGCCCTCCGCGCCGGGTCAGCCTGGCGTGATCACCTATACCGAGCCGTCGTTCGTGTTCCGTCAGTTGGTCTTCATAACTCCCGGTATCCCAACGGCCACAATCACCTCCCAGGTTCAGGCGACCGGGTCCGACCTCCTCGCGTCCGTGCGCGAGATCATCACCGCGCCCGCCCCGCTCGAGGCGATCACCGCGCAGACCGGGGAGGGTGCCTTCTTGTGGAAGACTTACAACCTACACCCGTTATATCAGGGTCTGCTGACTTACGGAAACGTAACACCCGCGAGCGCCCTGCAGGGCGTGACCGACTATTACAACGGCTCGAGCTGTGTTACTACCTGCGGCGCCGCGGCGGTCCTCGACTACACGCCCCCCGGTAGCGTCCCGGTACCCTCGCTCACGGGGTCCATCAACGTGACGACCCCGCTCGCCCTGGGAGGCATCCCGAACCTTCCCCCGACGGTCAACACCATGGACGTGTGGAACCAGTTAGGAATTCGGTTCATCCTCATCCCGAACGACGACTCCTTCACGCTGTACGCGGGAAGCTACCTTCTGTACGAGGCAGGGTACCTCATCGGTGAGTTCGGCTGCCAACCGTATTATTCGAACAGCGAATGGGTCGTCCTGACCGTCCCGAACTAGGGCCATTTGACCGGTACGGACTAGATCAGGAGAACCCTGTTGACGGGCGACATCGAATCCGGCGAAACGCCATCGGGTCTCGAGGGAGACGCGGGAACTCCGCAAGGATCCTCGGGAGCCGCGAAGAGCGGATGGCCATGGGCACGCCTCATCGCGATGCTTGCCCTGGTCACCATCGCTGTTGTGTTGCTCGAGGCCGTCTACGCCCAGTACCCCGTTCCTCCCGGGGTAGACCCTGGGGATTGGATCACCCGGGGTGGGGCGTACGTGGGGCTCAGCGTGCCTCCACCGGCCTCGTTTGGGTCGCCGTTCATCTATGCACCTCTTGTCTTCCCCATGCTCGGCGGGCTACTGTGGCTCCTCGGCTCCCCGGTATCCGCCGGATTCGTCGCAGGGGGCCTGTTTCTGTTTCTGTTCGGACTTTCGCTCATCTACCTCGCCTTCCGATTCCTTCGGTTCGGCCCGCTCCAGGTTGGGTTCGTAGGGGCGTGCATCTTTTCGGGGACCCTCCTCTACATGTTGTTCTGGGGAGCGTACCCGAACTTCTTCGCGTTCGTGTTCCTCAACCTGCTCTTCGTGTTCCTGTTCCTATATGTTCGCTCCGGCCACCCCTCCGACGGCCTTCTCCTGGGGGTCGCCCTCTCTCTCCTCTATCTGGCCCACTCACTGACGTTCGCAATCGGGATCGCCACGGTCCTCACGGCCGCGGTCCTCGTAACCATAATGGACGGACCTCGATTCCTTTGGACCCGTATCAAGAACCGAGGCCTCCTCGCGGGGGCCATCATCCTCGTGGCCACTGTAGGCAGTTACGCCTTCACGCTCAGAGCCGGAGGCATCACGGCCCCAAACTACCTCGGGGCCAACCCGGCTGCGCTTTCGTTGGACAATGTAGGTCAGCTTTTCGCGCCGCTCGCGAACGGCCCAGCGTTCCTTCCCGCGGGACCCGCGGTCTACATGAGCCCGACCGTGGCCATGGTTCTTCTCGCTGGTGTGTCCGGTGTCCTGATCCTCGCCCTCGTATTCGTCCGACGCCTTCGTCCTGACTGGGTAGACTGCCGGTTCACGGTCGCTGTGGGCGGGGTAGTCGCTGCTCTGCTAACCCCCGTTGGAGGCACTCTCGCCCAAGTGGGGACCGACTATCCGCGGTTCGTCTACTTTCTTCCGGTCCCGGCTACGCTCCTAGTCACGCTCACGTTGGACAAAGCCGTAGAACGCTGGTCCCACGCTCCCAAACAGGAAACGGTCTACCCCGCGGGACGCGACCCCGCCTGGGAGGTCTCCCCGGGGCGGGCGGCCACGGCCTCGGGCTACGTCGCAATGGCAGTCGTATTGACCCTTCTCTTCGCGAACGTCAGTGTCCCCAGCGCTCTTCAGGGGGAGAAGCTCGACACGGGCACGACCCACTCCGCTCAATTCCTGAGCGCGGCAGAATGGCTGGCCCAAGATCCCGTGCCGGGCTCAGTCCTCACTTTGCAGGGAACTGCGCGGTGGATCCAGGCGTTGACGGACCGGGGGACGTACGACATCGGGCCCACGTGGCTCGACTTCGAGCCGTGGCAGATCATCAACTCCCAGACCGCCTTCTGGGCTCTCAACAGTAGGTTCGCGGTGACGGACGGCTCGGCAATCCTTTCCTACACCCCGACGAACACTACGCTGCTCAACCAGGCGCCTATGTATTCGGTGTTCGTCGACGGCGTAATCTTTCCAGTGGTCCGCATCCTTCCCGGTGCCCTCTCCGTGACCGTCACGACACCGACCGGAACGCAGACAGTCCCGGGCAGCGACTGGGGCCCGGGGGTCCTGACCATCAACTCGACCACGGGGATCGGGACGATCACGTACTCGACCCCGTGGTTCGATGCAACGGTCGAAGGAGCTCTCGGATCTGCGGCCGCAACATCGATGAACTTCACCGTCGCCGCCAACGCGGGCAATACGCTCGCGCAAGTGAATCTCTCCTTGGGCGCGCCGCCCGCCGGAATCGCCCTGCTCCATACGCCTTCTTCCCAGTCGGTAACCCTGTCATCCAATGGCTTCAACTGGACGGGCACGGGAACCCTGGCCCAGCTTCCTTCTCCGCAGACAATCACGACGACCGGAACGTACTCGCCGGCTCCTTCGGCGATGGTTCTCTCAGCCTTTCCGGCGAACGTGACGCTGACCAGCGTGTTCGCCATCCCGTCCGCAGACTCTCGGTTCTCGGTTTCGCTTGCCCTGTCAACCCCCGGTACTGGCAATCCCGGGATTACGCTCCCGCTTGTGCTGGATACCGAGGTGTTCCTGCAGTCACACGACATCCACTTCCTGGTACTCTCCTCGGGGGGACCGTACGCCCCCACGATCGCATTCTATCAGACCGTCTTCGGTTTCACGACCGTCTACGCGAATTCCGGGTGGGAAGTCCTGGAGGGGTAGTAACTGAATCGCCCGCGCGCGTCTCCGGTCCAACCGACTGAGCCCCGGTGGTGGCGCGGTCCTCCTCGCTATCGTCCTCTGCCGGCTTACTGGCCCCGCATCACAACGTTGGGGGGACCGGCAACGGTTTGGCGCTCGCCGCTCGGGGCGTGAGGCAATGGCTCGGCCGCAAGTTCACGGGAGGCCCGGTCGGGAAGAGAGATGATCCCCGATCCCCCCTCCCGAGAACTGGTTGACCCTTTAGCACCGACGTTGAGGAGTTGCAGGAGATCGAGGGCCCTGAAACTCAGGACCATGACCATCCAGTCACGGTCCCCATCGATCCCATGCCCGTCCGTCGCACCCCGACGTTTCTGGGGCAGGCTTATAATGGGTCGTTTTCGTATTATATCCTCCGATGGGCAGGATCCTGGTCCTCTTCTTCCTCGTGACGGTGATCATGATCATCGCCGGAGTGTTCTTTGCTATCGACCAGCTCATCCGATTGGCCTGGCACTCGATCAACGTTACATTCCCCGGGTCAGGGTTTCCCACCTTGCCGTATCAGCCGCTGTACTTGCAATGGGGAGGGCCTCTGTATCGAACGGTAGTAGTCTTCTTCGCAGTCGCCCTTCCGGGGGCCATCATCCTTCAATACCTGGTGGACCGGTTCAAGGGCCGAGCCGCGCCGACGACACCGCTTCCACTCCCCTTTGACGTGGAGAAAGGACCGATCGTGGCCGTGCTCACGGCCTACAACGACGAGCTTTCCATCGGGCTTGCCGTGGATGAGTTCCGATCGCGCCCCGAGATCTCCGAGGTCATCGTTATCGACAACAACTGTGTCGACGGAACGGCGAGGGTAGCACGAGAGCATGGGGCCACTGTAATCCAGGAGTCCCGCCAAGGATACGGTCACGCGTGCATGGCGGGGCTGCGGTACGCGCTCGAACGGACGCCGGCGGCCGCAATCGTCCTCGCGGAGGGGGACATGACCTTCTTCGGCGACGACATCCCGAAGGTGCTTCCCTACTTGCACAATGTCGACATGGTGGTGGGGACGCGTGCGACCGCGACCCTCACGCGACCGGGCTCCCAGATTGACTGGTTCCTCAGCTGGGGTAACCTGTTCCTCGCTTTCCTCATCCGCCTTCGCTTCTGGGACTGGACGTTCCTAGGTCGGGTTCAACTGACCGATGTCGGCTGCACATTCCGAGCGATCCGACGCGACGCCCTGCAGCGTATCATCGGCCAGCTCGACGAGGGAGGCGACTCGTTCTCGCCCCATATGATCCTAGTAGCCCTCCGGGAGGGCCTTTGGATGGTCGAGGCGCCGGTCCAATTCCGCCAACGGGTAGGCCTCTCCAAGGGCGCCGGCCGGAATCGGTCCCGAGCATTCCGAATCGGGCTCGAGATGGTGGCGCAAATCGCGTTCTTCTGATTTCCCAACGGTGGGTGTCAGGATTGTCTCCCCCATTGACACCGGATACCGAGGTTTTGGAATGTCCGTGGCCGCACGGGGGGGCTGCCTACACCGTTGAAAGGGCTTTTATGTGGTAGCCGTTGAAATGTCACGAATGGTCTTTGTTCACATCCACTCCGGAGGAACCCGAAACTCCGGGCCGTGCGTCGGTCGCGTTGAGAGTCCCTCCGCGGCCAGCACGCCCAATCGCCCACGCTTCGACCCGCCTCCAGCTAACAATCAGGGCGATGTGCGACCGAGGGACTCCCTGCCTCAACGGAGACCACAGGTGCTCCGACAAAAGGCCAGAGCGAGGAAGCACTCGCTCCAAACCCTCATCTTCATCACAGCTACGGTCGCCGTTCTCCTCCTGATGCCACAGTCCATCCTCGTTCCGGACGATAACGCGGTCCCCGCTGCCCACAATCTCCTGAGTCTTCGCGGGATGCCACTCGGAAGCCGCCTCGGTTCTACGGGCGATCCTACGCCGAGTCGAGAACCGACCCTCGTGGGTGCCGACGCCTTGCCCTCGGCGCAATCCCCTTCCGAATGGGTAGACATCACCGCGGGCCTTCTGGGCCAACCTCCATCCCGAGCCAACGCGTCAGCTGCGTGGGACGCCGCGGACGGGGAGTATCTCCTCTTCGGAGGTGAGTCCTCCTCAAAAGTGGTTCTTGGGGACACCTGGGCATTCAAAGCCGGAAGCTGGATCCAAGTGAATACCACTCCCAGCCCTCCCGCGAGATTCGGCGCTGGCCTCGCGTACGACCCCCTCGGCCCTTACGTAGTCCTCTTCGGTGGGAACAATTCCACCGGCACGATCAACGACACGTGGGCCTTCCACGTAGGCAAATGGACTCGGTTGACGCCCAGCAACCCTCCCCGAGGACGCTCCTTCCCAGCGATGCAGTACGACCCGGCCGCCGGAGAGGTGATCATGTTCGGCGGGTACATTCAGAACAATCAACAAAGCAGGGCAACCTGGGGATTCGACGGAAACTGGTCCCCCCCCTGGGCCGGGGGCCCCGGAGCCCCTCCCGCCCGGGTCGGAGGTTCGATGGTGTATGACGCGGCGCCCCCCACGCAACTCCTCATGTTCGGCGGCTGGGATCCTGAGACCCCCCACCGAATCCTGTTGAACGACACCTGGGTATTCAATTGGAGTGGACCTCCCATCACGGGATCGGGGAATTGGATGAATTTTAGTAAGATCGCCGCGCCCCCCGCCCGATATGACTCGGCGGTGGTATTCGATTCGAGCGAGCAGAAGGTCGTTCTGTTCGGAGGGGTGAACGTCACAGGCGTCGTCCTCCGAGACGTGTGGCTCTGGAATTCGTCGCATTGGGCCCAGGCTTCGTTTCCCACGCTTCCGAGTGGTCGCTTCGGCGCCGCGGTGGCTCCCAGTCCAGATCCCGGTGCCTTCCCCAACACCACGAGCGTGCCGATACTCCTCTTCTCAGGGTCAACCGGCAACGGAATTCTGGCCAACGACGATTGGTACTTCGGCGCTCTCTCCGTGTCGGCCCTTCCCCCTCGGGCCACTCCTCCGGTTCTAGACCAATCCTTCAAGGGTCACGTCTCGGTCTTCAAATTCGGAGGGAATTCGTCGTTCTATAGCTACGCGTGGAATCATCTGCCCGCGGGGTGCTCCACGGCCAACACGTCGAGCATCTCTTGCTCGCCGAGCATCCCTAGCACCTACCCGGTATCTGTCATAGTGACCGACGCCTCGGGGCAGTCGGCGACCTCACTGAGCTCCAACTGGACCGTCAACCCTCTGCCCACCATCCAGGCCTTCACGATTGCTCCTTCCCCGTCGGTTGTGAGCCAGCAGGTCAATGTAAGCGTCACCGTCGCAGGAGGCACCGGCCCGTTCGCATACCAGTTCACAGGGTTGCCCCCGGGTTGCCCGACTCAGTCAAAAGCGGTGCTCAACTGTTACCCACAGGCGGTCGGGACGTACAACGTCCACGTGGTCGCGACCGACTCGGATAATCGAAGCGCAAACGGGTCCACGTTCCTCACGGTAAAGGCCGCAACCACTTCGACTCCCGCAATCTGGCCATATCTGGTCGAGGGGCTTATCATTGGCGCAAGCGCCATCGTCGTGGTAGCGGTCGTCAGAAAGACGCTGAGAACGCGAACTCCCCGCCCTCCGAGAGAGGCTGGTCTTGAGACCCCCGGAACCGCGGGAGCTCACGGTCCGAGCGACGATCAACCTCACACAGAGATTGGTTCGGACACGTCGGAGAGGCCGCAACCCCCTCCGGAGCCCTGAGCTTGGTTCGATGACGCCGGAAGCGGGGACCGGACCTGTGACCTCAGACTCTGCACCGCCGCCGGCCACGGAGCGTCCGGTCCCCGGAACTCCTCCGACGCACGCGTCACGGATCTTTGCCGGCGTCCACTCGGCGATCAGACGCCTCGGATTCGAGCGCCCTGGCCACTGGTTCTGGATTCTCGCCCTCATGGCGCTGATTGACGCGGTCGTCCTTTCCTGGGTTCAGGTTCGAGCGTACGACGTGTACTACACTTTCTCTCAAGATTTTGGGTCGTTCAACCAGTCCTTCTACACGACCCTTTTCGACCACCGCTTGTTCTACTACACAGCCAACCTTCCGGCCGGGACCCAGGGCACGTACTTCGCAGTGCACTTCGCACCGCTCTTGTTCCTGCTGCTGCCGTTCTATGCGCTCGCCCCCGCGCCGACGACGCTCCTCGTGATCAAGGAGGTTACCCTTGCGTTGGGCGCGTTCCCGGTCTTTGGAATCGCTCGTAGGCGTCTCGGTTCACCCCGGTGGGGTTTCGCCTTTGGAGTGGCCTACCTGCTCTCTCCACTGACCATGACGCTGGATTGGATCAGTTTCGATATGGAGGTCTTTCTTCCTTTCCTGGTCCTCTCGGCGTTCTACTTCCTGACGGTCGAACGTCGGCTGCCGTTCTTCGTGTTTTGGACGCTCGCGTTGGCGACCATCGAAACCATAGCACCCCTGCTCGCCTTGTGCGCGTTCATCGCCCTGCTCGGCAGCATCTGGGGCTCACGCCTCAAGCCGAGTCAGCACCGGCCGGAAGAGCGGAGGTTTTGGATTGGTGGTCTAGCTCTCTCTTTGGGTTGGTATCTTGCGGCCTACATCGCTCTCCATACCTTGAGCCCGAACGGCGGGACCTTCGGCTCGGCCTACGCCGCCCACTACACAACGTTAGGCGCTACCTCATTCCTTGACGTCGTGCCCCAAGCCCTTCTGCATCCGGATCTCGCCGGAGCGGCCCTCGTCTATGGAGGATCGACGAAGGTACTCTACGTCCTCCTGCTGTTCGGGTGCCTGGCCTTTCTTCCTCTGTTCGGAGAGGCACGGTACTACCTTCCCGTGCTGGCTTGGTTGGTCCTCGGCCTCTTCAGCAATTTCCCTCCGATGTACTCTCTGGGCAGCCAGTACCTGGGATACGTCACCCCATTCCTGTTCGCCGGCGCGATCGGTGGCGCTTGCTATGTTCGATCGTGGATAGGACCGGAGACCTCTACGCCAGAGGTTGCCGTCGCGCCTGCCGCTTCATTCCGGAAGAAGTGGAACCTTCCCGGTGCGGACCAGGCAATCCTTCCCTTTTCCTTTGGACTGGCAGTCCTTGTCGCGCTCGTGGTGGCGAACCCGCTGACCACCCAGCCGGTCGCCGGGCTGACGTCGTTGCAGTATGGTGTTCCCTCCCCGGATTCGCACACCAAGCTGCTCGACCGGACGATTGGGTTGATACCTAACCACGCCGCCGTTCTGACGACCGCCCACCTGTTCCCACAGGTATCCAGTCGGCTCGATGCATATGTTCTGCCGACCTCGCAGCTGTTCGCCGGGGGCAACACCTATTGGGGATCGCTCGACCAGTTCGTTAACGAGTCGTCGTACGTCCTTTTCGACTTTACCTCAGATCTGTTTGTATCTGAACTGATCCTGTACTTCGGCAATTTCTCGGGATTCGGGACGGTTGTCGACTCGGATGGCGTCTTTCTTCTGGAACGGGGATGGTCCGGCCCACCGTTGCCCGCCTTCTGGAGCGGAAGCACTTCATCCTACACTGGAGCGAGCCTGAACGTGGGGGGAGGTCCGGCCGCCGTCATCCCCTCGAACCATACGCTGTATTACTTCGACAACGGAGCGGCGAATGGGACCTTTTTTTCGCGCGGGCCAAACATCAACTATGTATTGCCCGGAATCTACAACGTCACTGTGGATTTCTCCCTTAGGGCGACGAAAGCCGGTTCCCCCTTCTCCTATCAATTGAAGTGGATTCCAATCAACGTCACCGCCACAAAATACATCAACACCTCCGCGGGCCACCACTATGAGTACGGATTCGTCCGCGAAACGCCAGTCTTGCTGGCGAGTGTAAACGTGCCAGCCAAGAAAGGGGCGTGGGTCACGGAAAGTGAATCATTTGTCGCCACCGTCACGGGGCTAGGCAGCCTCGAGGCCATCGCGCAAACGTTCCACTCCAATTTCTATGTCTATATCATCGACCTGACCATCTCGCTCGTTGGGCCGCCCCCCTACCTCGGACCAGGAGCCTGATTCCACATCGGACCAACGGGCGAACCGAATCCGACCGCTCTCCCCGCACTCGAGCCGCCCCCACCGGAGGGTAAGCGGTGATTCCCTTGGCCGGGAGCGCAATTCGGCGTCGGCCCCAGGCTAGTCGGGCGGAGAACGCTTTATAGAGTCACTCGGAAAGGTACTGATTCGGTCCAATGAGGTAGCGATGGGGGACAATCCGATGGAAGCAATGACGACCTTCTCCTCACACCCCTCGGGAGACTCCCTTTGCGCTCCCGTCCGTGGCTCCCGGACGGGAGCGTTTCGAGATCGTCTGCGCCTCCCATACAGCCTTCCCCGAAGGGTCAACCGATGAGCAGCAAGACACAACCTGACATCCTAATCGTAGTCATGGATGCCGTTCGCTTCTCGGACTTCTCGGGCGGAACGAATCCGGTCACACCGTTGCCCTTTTCCGATGCCCTTCGCGAGGAGTGCCTTACGTTCCCTCGAGCGGCTAGCGTGTCTTCGTGGACCGTGCCCGCCCACGCAAGCCTCTTCACCGGACTCTACCCGTGGGAATCCGGGGTCCACGCGAAGCACGACCTGAGATTGAATCCAACGATCCCTCGCCTTGCCGAGCGGTTGCGACCGCTGGGGTACCGTTCCTTGGGAATCTCCGCCAATCCCATGGTGTTCCCTACCTTCGGCCAGGTCAACGGCTTCGACCGAGCCTATTGGGCCAACTGGTGGGAACCCTTCCTCCGGTCGAACAGGACGAGACCGGGGACTACGTGGGATCCGACCACATTGAACGCTGCGCAGGGCGGGGACGACCGATCGACGGCTTTGCGTCGATTCCTTCTCGGGCTCTCGCCTCAGCTCCACAAAGCCCCCTTTCTCGTGGACGGAGCATCCCGATTCCTCCAGAAGCTCCGCGACCCGAGCCGACCACGAGACTTGGCCAACGTGCCTTGGATCGAGGGAAGTCTCGACCAATGGCTTGGGGTTCAGCCCGCGGCACAGAGAACGTTCGCGTTCATCAACCTGTTAGAAGCGCACGAGCCGTACCTGACGGATTCCGTCGTTACTCCCCGCCTACGGGACTGGCTCGAGTACGCTCGCTGTCGACAAGACCACTTCAGTTGTGCGACGGGGCACTGGACCCCTTCCGAGAAGGACCTCACAATCCTCCGACGATTGTATCGGCATATGATCAGCGTGATCGACCGGAGATTGGCGGCCATCGTGGACGTGTACCGGGAACGCGGTCGGTGGGACAACACCTTGATGGTCCTGACTTCGGATCACGGACAAGCTTTCGGAGAGCACGGAATCCTGTTCCATACGCTCCGGATTGATGAGGGTGAGATTCGGATCCCGCTGTGGGTGCGATATCCAGATTCCCCACTCGTCGGGGAAGGGGTCGGGTGGGCCAGTCTCATCGACGTGGCCCCCACGGTACTGAGGGCCGCCGGAGCGCCCGACTGGGAGTCCCCGTCCGGTCGGGACCTGGGGCAACTTGCAGACAAGGCACGTTCCGAGCCTCTCCTGACAATGAGTGACGGATTGATCTGGACCCACGTCGACCAGATGTTGACCTCCGAACGACGGGCTTGGCTTGACCAAGTGTTCGTGGGAGCCTATCGGGACGAGTTCAAGGTCGTCCTCGAGGCAAGAACCGGGGCGCTGAGCGCGTACAACATCGTGCGAGATTCTGGAGAACGAGAAGATTTGATGCCCCAACTCGGAACACAGCTAGAGTCGCTCGTCTCTGCCGCCAGCGCCGTAGGCCAGAGGATACTCGGGTCCGGTGCCCCCGTGCGCTCCCAAGAGGTCCAGGATCGGCTGAAGAGCTGGGGGTACATCTGAGAGTGTCCCCGGGGGCCGGTCTTGAGCGCCACGCGTTCCGGGGGGCAGCCGGCGGTTCCGCCCGATCTCGGCGCTCGCGGGATTCCTATGCTCGCGCGGTTGGCGCGCGACCCGATGGTCCGTTCTCAAGAGACGAGCAAAACACGGAAACGTAACTTTGGGTCATCGTCTCCAAACTGAAATCTTGCTCCGCACGTGCCCGGCCCGACCGTCCAAACGAGGCGCGTATCGCCGGGTCATCGAGGAGAGTCCGCACGCGACGACGGGAACCCCCAAGGCCATCGTCTCGAGCGTGACCATTCCGAAGGGCCCGGTGGCCTGTCAGGTCTGGAGACCGAGTCGTGATTCCGTCTTCCTTCTAAGAAGACCCCAGGGGCCGCCTTGGAACCGTACTGTCCGTCCTGGTCATCCCGGTGGCGTTGTGCATGGGAGGCCCGTTGTCGATCCAAGACGCGATTGCTCGGCCCTGCATGTGGGCCGGCGGTTGAAGCCCGTACCATCGCAGGAGCGTGGGAGCGACATCCAGGATGGATTCCTCGCGCGATTCCACGCCCGATTGCCCGCCGGGTTCAACGAGGAGATAGAGCCCTTCGAACGAATGGACGGAATCGTCGGGGCCGGTGTCGTTTTCCTCCAGGAACCATTTCTTGTGACCAAGAGTGCCGGCGGAACGCCAGCGCAGGCTCCCAAAATATGCGATCAGGTCGGGTGCATCGCCTCGGACGGACCGGTACAGTTGGTCGGGAGTGAACACCTGGGCCTGCAAGGAACTTCCGTCCGGTCGTCGAACCCGGGAAAGCTTCTCCCTTAGTTCGGCGATCAGTTTTGCGACTCCACCCGGGGCCACCACTCCCTCCTTCTCCCGGCCTGCGATGTTGAGGAAGATTCGCGCGTAGTACCCCCCGGCCCCCCAGGCGCGGGTACGGCTCCAGTCGACGGAAAGCTTCTCGAGAGGGGTCCCGGATATGGTCGCGGGCTGTTTGAGCGTCAGGTACCCCTCGTCCACCAACCATTCGTTGATGCAGAAGCATCCTTCCATGGCCTGGCTTCCGTGGTCGGAGGCGACCAGAATCCGTACGTCCTCCGGCACCAGCTCGAGAAACCGACCTATCTCTTCGTCGAGCGTCCGGTAATACCGATTCGCGAGCTCCCGGAACGCGGGGTTCGCCTCGTACCTCGGGTGTGACTCGTCAAAGTACTTCCAGAACGTGTGGTGAAGCCGGTCGGGCCCAATCTCATGGAGGGCGAAGAAGTCCCACGGCTCCTTCTTCCACAAGTGTCTCGCCACGGCGAAACGATGGCGGGTCATGGTGATCAGCTCCTCGCCTACCTTGGCACGGTCCTCGGCGCGGAACGTGACGTCAAACTCGTAGCTGCCAGCGACCCCGAGGATTTCGTTCTTCAAATCGGTCGGCCGGACGAAGTCCTGCGCGTTTGAGGGGGTGAGGAAGTCCGAGATGTAGACCCCGTTCACCGTGGGCGGAGGATAGCCCGGCGGCATCCCGATGACGCACACCCTGCGACCGTCACGCGAGAGGAGGTCCCAGATCGTCGGGTAGGTGATCATCTGGGGTGTGGGGGTGTACATATCCCAGTACGAGCCCGGACGGCGGTGGCGGAAGCCATAAATGCCGAGAGTCCCGGGATCGACCCCCGTGAACATGACCGCCCACGCGGGGACCGTAATCGGAGGATCGATGGTGCGGAGGACGCCCCGACGTCCCCGTTTCATCAGGGCCCGCATGTTGGGCATCACCCCGAGAAACTTATCGAACAGAAGCTCGGGCGGGATCGAGTCGAGGCCCAGCACCAAGACGCGAGGGCGAAGGTCCGCCATCGCCCGCCGCGACGTATCGGCAGTTAAAAGTTATACCATACGCATGGGTCCGCATCTATGGCAGCCCGCGCCCCCTCTAGGACGCGGATTCCGACCGTGTTCCCAGCCGAAGAACTAATGAAATACGCGACCCGCTCCCGTTATCGTCCCTTGCTCGTCGTTCAAGCACCGGCAACCGCGCGGACCCCAGCTTACGCCTGCGAACCCAGTGGCAATGGGCATGGATAGTCTCTCCCGGCCCCCGAACCTGGTCCTCATCATCATGGATGGGGCACGTGCCGCAAGCCTCGAAGGCCACGGAGGCTCGCGCACGGCTCGTACCCCGTCGCTCTCCCGTCTTCGTTCAGAGGGCACGTTCTTCTCCCACGCGGTGGCGCCAGGAAACTGGACTCTACCCTCGCATCTTTCTCTCTTCACCGCGACCCTCCCCTGGGTCCACCGCCTGCGAACGTTCCGGAAAGGGACCTCCCCCATCCCTACCATCGCGAGCTGGCTGGCAGCCCGAGGGTACGAAACGGCTCTCTTCACAGAGGAAGTGCATCTCATCGCGGGCTACGGGCTCGAGGACGGATACCAGCACCGGGAATGCCCCGTTCCCGCGCTCTCGGACGAAGAGCGGACGGTCACGAACCGTGTCTTCGGTCATTCGAACTGGCTCTACTCCGAGCGAATCCGTCGACTCATGGCGGCACTGCCCCCGGCGGCCCTCCCGCTCACCTGGCCAAACCACCGTGCGGAGGTGGCCTTCAAACGTATGGTCACCTCCGACTCGCTGGTTGACGGATTCCAACGGTGGCTGAGCTCACGGAGTCAGTCTCGCCCGTTCCACGCGTTCTTCAACTTTGTCGACCCTCATGAACCGTACGTAGTCGGAACGGGATCAGAGCACTTGGGATTCCTCGCGACTCGTTATGCCGGCGTCCCAAGGTTCTACCTACTCACGGTTCCCGAGCTCCGAGAGTTGGTCCCCTGGCGGGAAGTGGAGTCCAGGTATCTGGCCTGCCTCGAAGATGTCGACCGCAAGGTGGCCCGCATTCGGGCGGACCTTGAAGCGGCCGGCGAGTTCGACCGGACTCTTTTCGTCGTGACCTCCGATCACGGTCAATCGTTCGGGGAAGGGGGCAACATCTACCATGGCTGCGGTGCGACCGACTCAGTCCTGAGAATCCCCCTCGTCGTCCGGCCCCCTGATGGCACGGACGTTCCAAAAGTGGTGGACCGCTGGGTGAGCCTCTGTGACGTGCCCTCTTGGCTCAAAGCCTCAGCTCTCGGATCACCTCCGTTCGACAAGGATGGGTTTCCCATGGTCCCTTTTCCGGTCCAAGCACCGGCTCCCGAGCCCGTCCTCGCCGAGGGCGGGCCAGCCTCCGACCCCAATCTTTCTCTTCGCGGAATCGGCATGGACCATCGCTGGAACCACCGGCTCGTCGCCGCGTACAAAGGGCCGGAGAAGTACGTCCTCGACCTCCACGCGGGGGACCTGCGGATGTGGCCGGCGGGTTCGGTTCCGGACCGGGATCCGCCAATCCACCTTTCGTCTACCGAGGCCAAGGAGCTCCTTCCGATCCTCTTTGGCATTCGGGAGCCACGACAGCTCTCCGACGATACCGACCAGGGCACGGCGCCCCCGCGACGCGCTCTCGACGACCGACGAATGCGGTCCTGGGGCTACGACTAATCCCTGCGAGCCGAAGGCCAGCGTTCCTGAGCGGGACCCGGCGGTTACGGGAAGCCGGCTCGGGCTAATGGGAGATTCCCACGGCTTGCAGGACAGGGACCATCGGTCTTCCCTGTATGTGACCCGGGAGCGGTTCCCCGAGCAACGAAAGCAGTGTCGGGGTCACGTCGATGATGGACTGAGCCGGGAGCACGACCTCTCGAGCCATCTTCCGGTTCGCGAGGACGAACACGCCTTCGGTCGCGTGCACGGCATCGTCCGGGCCCGTGTCGTTCTCAGAAAGGAAGTCGCTCGGGTGCCCCACGGAGCCGGCGGACCTCCAAGCGAGATCACCGAAATAGAGCATGAGGTCGGGAGGGTCCCCCCGGACCATGCGATACGTGGTCTGGGGGTCGAGCACTCGGACCGGGAACGGCTTGCCGTCAGGAGTTCGCAAGGTTCCTAAATCCCGAATCAGACGGTCCCGCAATGTCGGGACGTCTGCCGGCTCGACGACTCCTTCCGACTCCCTCCCTTTCACGTTGAAGAAGATTCGTGCGTAGTAGCCCCCGGCCCCCCAGAGCTGAGTCCGTGACCAATCGACGGGTGCCGCGTCCAATGGGGTACCGGGCCGGGCGACGGGGCCGAGGGCAAGGTACCCTTTCTTCGCCAGCCATTGATTGATGGCGAAACATCCTGCCATCGCCATCGATCCGTGGTCGGAGACCAGGCACACGGTGGTCTCGGGATCGACGTGGGTCAGGAGTCGCCCCAGACCCTGATCGACGATACGATAGTACTCCTCGAGGCAATGTTCGAATCGGTTTCCAGGCTGATACTTGGCGTGAGTGGGGTCGAAGTACTGGGTATAGGCGTGGTGGAAACGGTCCGTACCGATTTCGTGGATTGCAAAGATATCCCAGGCTTCCCGTTGATAGAGCTCTTCGGCGATGGCGAATCGAAGTTGGGTCATCCGGACGATGTCCCGATAGAGCTGTTCTCGCTCCTCCGCGCGGAACGTGACATCCAACGGGTAGGGCCCGTACTTGCGCTCGATTTCGTCGGCGAGCGACGCCGGGTAGGTGAAGTCGCGAGCGCTTGCGGGGGTTAGGAAGTCCGAAATGTAGATCCCGTTCACCGCCGGGGGCGGGTAACCGACGGGCATGCCGATCACGCAGAGGCGGTAGCCTCGATCCGACAGCAGCTGCCAGAGGGTTGGAACCGGAATCGCGGTCGAGGTCGGCCCGTAGGTCTTTGTGTAGCTGTGGTCCCGCCGATGCCGGAATCCGTAGAGACCGAGTGACCCGGGATCCACACCGGTGAACATGACGGGCCACGCGGGCACGGAAATTGGGGGATCGGTGGTCCGGAGCGGAGAGCGCACGGCGCTCCGCAACAACCGATCGAGGTGCGGCATCACCTTTCGGCACTTCGCGAATAGGTATTCGGGCGACCCTGAGTCAAGGCCTATGACCACTAGCCGTCGACGATCGCTACTCATGATTGGGGATCTCCTCGGGCACCGCGGACGTGAAGGAACCGGGTGGCAATCTACCGTTCGCGGCTCTTACCATTTGCACGCAAGCCCCCGACTTAGCCTTGTCTCTCAGTCCGGGTCTCTGAATCTCCATGTCCGGGCCCCCGACGGTTCGACAAGAAGGGAGATATCGGGAACCCGCCCCGCTGGCGGGATGGGTTGCCTTGTCTCGGACGGCCGCACTCCATTGAAATTAGCGTGAAGGCGTCGCCTTTGGTCGTTCCCCCAAAAGGAGTCCTGCTCACCACAGGGCCAGGGAATGATGCGGCCTCGGACCCCGGTGTGTCCACCCGTCCGCAACGCTGGAGGCCCACCGGACGAGGAGAGTCGGGAAAGAACGCGCGGAATCTGCCTCCGATTCCGGAGGCCCGCGCAGGATGCGCGTCTACCGATTTTGAACTTCCCTTGAGTTATACTTAAGTGAGGAACAGAGTTAGGTGCCCTCCCCCAAAACTATGGTCACCGCATCCTCTCCTGTAGACGTATCGCGCTTACCGCCTGCTGACCCGATGGTGTTTCGCGGCCTCGACCTCGCAGTGGTATTGCCCACCCTGAACGAGGAGCACGGTCTTCCGGTCACCCTGAGTGGGATCCCCTTTCTGCGTCTCCTCGAAAAAGGACGCCGAGTTCGTGTCCTTGTAATCGACGGGGGCTCAACCGACGGCACGGTGGCGGTTGCCCGATCCCTGGGGCTCCAAATCATTCGCCAGCACGGTAAGGGAAAAGGTCAGGCGGTTCGCGAGGCGCTCGCTTGGCTTCGAGAGTGCGGTACTCGCTACGCCGTGTTCATGGACGCCGATTCGACCTACCCGGGAGACATGGTGGGAGCAGTCCTCGAACTCCTAGAGGCAGGCAGCCACCTTGTGGTCGGTGTCCGCGAGCCAAAGCGGAATCGCCCGGACAGCCTGAGGGACCTCGTTCACCGTATCGGAAACGCGGTGCTGAATTATGCGGGTGGCCAGGTTAGCGGCCGCCCGGTGTTGGATCTTTGCAGCGGATTCTGGGGACTCAACCTCTCAACCGGCCTCGATCGCGCCCTGCGTTCTGATGGCTTCGATGTCGAAGCCGAGCTGTTTTTGAAGGCCTACCGCGGCGGCTACGTCGTGACCCAGATCCCAATCCGTTACGGGCCCCGCATCGGAACGGCCAAGTTACGGGCAGCTCGCGACGGCGCGCGCATCATGGAGACGATCCTGCGCGCCGCCAACTTCCCCCAGACCTCTACGGTGTGGGAACCTCCTCGTACGAGCCCGTTTCTCCGCGAGCTGCTCTCGGTGTGCGTGGTCCGCGGAAGCGACAGCCTCGTGGTATGGGCCGATCCCTCCCGGCGGCAAGAAGCGGGTCAACTCGTCAGGGCTTTCCGACACTCGGAAGTGGCCCCTCGGCTCCATCTGGACGCCGTCGGGCCGAGCTCCTCGGGTGGGCGTTCCGCCGGGGGACCACCCCTGGACGAAGAAGAAGGGACACCGGTGGTTTCGCTTCGGTCCGGTCCGGAAGCGGAAGGCTGGGCCGACTCTTCGCGGCTCGAAGTGTTTCTGAAGGGACCCGATCACACGTTGCGACTCGAGCTCGATTCGGGACCTGGGACACTGCCCTTGGCCCGGTCGGGAGGGATTGCGGGTCCCTTTTACCGCTGGCTCGGAATCCCCGCTCCTGGGGCGAAACCCCAGATGGGGAGCCTCCGATTCCTGCGGGCGAGCTTAGGCGCCGGAGGACTGGACCGGGATCTCACTTTTTACGCCGCGAATGGGATGCGTGCGTCCGTGGTCGAGCCCTCACCGGACTCCCCCGAGACCGGCCGGTTGGCAGACCCCTCCGGTGAATCGTCGCTAGCCTAACCGGGTGAAGGCCCGAGGACCTACTCTGGGGTACGACTCCAAGAAGTTTCCTTAGGGTCGGTGCCCAACAACGCCTCGACCCATGGTGGACGAGTCCTCCCAGCTCTTCGGTGCGGACGGGATCCGCAAGGTCATCGGGACCGAGATTGCTCCTGTTCTCATTGCGGAGGTCATCTTCGCGTACGCCGAGTGGATTGACGGTGCCGGCCCGTGCTCGTCGCCCACTCCTCGTTGGCCCTCGCGGTTCCCAAGACCGGTGCTCCAAGGCAGCCGGCCGTCCTCCGTGATAACCGGTTAGCTGAAGGAGATCACGGCAAGCCCGTACCCGTCGATGGTCACTGTCGCCGAGCTACCACCCGGAAGGTGCTGGACGGTGAGTCCCGAAGCACCCAGCTCTTCCGAGTTCGTTTGAGAGTCGAAGTACATCCGATAGGTACGACCGTCCAACGTCCACACCGTGGTCGTTCCGTACGACCCTCCACTGACGCTGACCGAGATGGTTGCGTCGACGTTGGCCAGGTTCACGACGACAACATTGATTCCGGAACCATTCGCGACCGCGTACGCAGGGATATAATAGGGGTTCCCCGACTTCACCAAGAGCTCGCGGGACAAGGCAGGCACATTGGATCCCCAGAGGCGAGCGGCCCAGTAGGGCGCGTAGTGGATCACACTTCCGTTCGGGGGCTCGACGGCGAGTCCGAAACCCCACCCCCCATACGCGAGGGTAGGGGAATCCGGAAGCGGTTCGTTTGAAAGGAGCGAGTAGGTCGTAACGTCCCGGACGGATTGCGCGGAAGCCGTCATGTACATCCATGCAAGCCAGGCAGCGTCGAACAATGTCTGCTGTCGGGGGTCGGTCCCTTGGGCCTGGGCCGAGTTGAGGTTCGACTCCTCGTCGAGGATGGGGAGCCACTTACCGGTGTAGTTGAACCACTCCTGCCGCGAGAGCTGGGGAGGGGCAAACTGCCACGAGTGGGCGAGGCCTGCGGTAGCGTTCAGGACTCCGTTATTGGTCAGGTACCCGTTTTGACCGTCCGGGATGCAGAAGGTCGTGGCGTTCAGGCAGAGCCGGCCTGCCGGGTAGAAATGAAACCCGAGGAAGCCCACGCCTTGGAGGGTCGTCGCAAAGTACTGCAGTTTCCCAGGAGCGGTTATCACGTCCGAACCCACTAACGCGCTCGGGAAGACGGAGTGAATGGCCGAGGACGCGACATTGAAGGCAGTCGCGAATCCCTTCGCATACTCGAGGCTGATCCAGATTGGGACCTCGTTTCCGACGTTCCAGTAGGAGATCGTCCAGCCGTGGGCCTTGACGTCCTTCGCGAGCGTGGTCACATACGTTCGGTACGCCGTGGTCGTGGGGAAGTAGCCGGTCGAGTGGCCGTACCAGTTCACTAAGAGTGACTTATTCAACGGCATCCCCGCCGGGAGGACGTTGCCGTCGCCCCAGCTACCTGCAGGCAAGCTGAGAAGACTCTGGGAGTGCAGGGACCGGGTGAGGTTCATCATAGGCGCGAATGCGTTGAAGTTGAATGAGACGGTTTGGGTCGAGTTGTGCCAGGTCGCGGGAGCCTCGGAAACCTGGGTCCACCGGACCAGCGAGGGATCGACTGATTGGGCGAGCGACAGTGTCTTGGAGTAGATCGATGAAGGCAACTGCTGTCCCGGAACCAACCCCACTCCGGTGGACCGCACCCCGGTAACTGCCGTGGCGTTCACCGTCACCGGCACCAGAAAGTCGGGCACGCCCGACACGGTGTACGAGGCGTTCATCCACGGGATCGTGCGGTAGATAAAGGGGGAAGCAACGCTCCAGTTGGCGGTGTCGGCGACGCCTGCCCCGTCGACCGTCCACACCCAGTGGAAGAGTCTAGGAAGCGTGGATGGGCCGTCCGGGAACTGGCCTGTCTGGGACCAGTCAGCGACGGGACGGGTGGTCAGGTTGACCGAAAGAGAGGGGCTGGGATGCAACGTCGTGATGGAGACCGTGTAGCTCCTTTGGGCCGGTGTTCCGGGCCCGAGAGTCACCTTGTCGGCAAGGATCGCAGTGGTTCCGTCAATCAGTTGGGAAACGGATCCGTCGTCAGAAAGGCTCAACAGACTCGCCGTGGTCGCCCCGACTTGCGCACCATCCGGTCCGACACCCGTGGACGGTGCAACGGCCTCGCGGGAGCGTTGCGGCTCATTGAAGGAGACCGAAAGGGAAACGACGACTATCACCACGATGACGACGTCGAGCCACGCGACGCGTGAGTCCCTTCTTCGAATCGCCATTGGAGCCATTCAACCTCCTTCGCAAGCACGCCGCAGCGCTGCGTTTATAACTTGACCGTCATGGGTAATAAACCCTCCCAGGAATCAGAAGAGGTCCGTTACATTCCGCGGGAATCCGGCCCCTCCTGACCTGCGAAATCGATGGGGGGCCTGCTACCGGGCAAATCGAGCGACCGAAATCGAGCAAAGCGCTTGAATCTCGCTGAGCCGGCCGGGTCAGTCGGGTCCCCGGACTCGCCGAGGTGCCCCTCGGGCGAGCTTTGTTGAACCCTGCGATTGCAATGGTCAGAACCGGAGTTGCGTTGAATCCCCCAGGACACAGGACAACCGAATGCCTCGGTCCTGGGCGGCTCTCAGGCGTGCGAACCTTCCGACGATACTGTCGACCAGCTCGAACGGCCCCTCGACTTCGGCCGAGTCCATCACGATGCTTCGCTGGATCGATGTCTGGCGGATCACGCACCGGCTGCCAATCGCCGTGCCGGGACCCACATGAGCGCCGGCCTCGATGTTGGTATCGCTGCCAATCACCACCGGTCCATCCACTCGGGCTCCCGGTCCGATAAGCGACCCCGCCCCGAGAAGAACTGGGCCCATGATAGTGGCCCCGTCGGCCACCGTGCCCGCTACAACGAACTCGTTCTGGGGCATCCCGTAGAGGACCCGTTGGTTCGCCTCCAAGAGGTCCTCCGGGCGACCCGTGTCCTTCCACCACCCTTGGACTCGCTGGACGGCGAGCCGATGGCCCTGTTCATGCATCTGCCAGATCGCTTCCGTGATCTCGAGCTCCCCGCGTGCCGACGGTTCCAGCTTCTCGATGATCGGGTGGATCGAGGGCGTGAACAGGTAAACACCGATGAGCGCGAGATTGCTCCGGGGGTTGGGAGGTTTCTCCCGGATCGAGACGATGCGATCCCCCGCGAGTTCGACGACGCCGTAGCTGCTCGGGTTTTGAACTGGGGTTACCCCGATGACCGCGTCGGGGTGGTCTCGTTTGAATCTCTCTACGAGGGGTCTAGCGCCATCCTGCAGGAGGTTGTCTCCGAGATACATCACGAAAGGGTCGTCGCCGAGAAACTCCCGGGCGCACAGGACCGCGTGCGCCAGGCCTTTTGGCTCCCCCTGATGGATGTAGCTCACCCGGAGACCGAACGAGCTGCCGTCACCGATCGCTTCGGAAATGCCCTCATGCAGTGGGCCGAGCACCACGGCGACGTCCACGATCCCGACCGCGGCCAAGTGCCGGAGCCCGTAGAAGAGCATCGGTTGGTTCGCGATGGGAATCATATGTTTGTTGCCGGTGAACGTGAGCGGCCGAAGTCGGGTGCCGTATCCACCGGCGAGCAGCAACCCCTTCATCGCGGCCTCGTTCGAGATTCCTTGCCGTTCTGCATGGCGGCCCCACGCGGCATGTTCAAGGAAGGAGCCGGGTATTAGAATCCACCTTCCGGGCCCCGACCATGGGAGCCATAGGTCGACCGCATAACTTCTTGAGGAGGGACTGTTACGGCAGACCCCCATGAAGGTCTTCGTAACGGGCGGGGCAGGCTATCTTGGGTCTACGCTGGTCCCTCTGCTCCTCGATGAGGGACACGAGGTAACGGTCCTCGACCGCTTCTTCTTCGGAGACGCGACCCTACCTCCAGAATCGGAAGGAAGGCGTCTGCATCGAATTCGGGGGGATATCCGATGGTGCGACGGGAAGGTCATTGACGGTCACGATGCGGTGATCGACATGGCCGCATTGTCAAACGACCCGGCCGGTGCGCTCGACCCGTGGAAGACCTACGAGATCAACTACCTCGGGCGGTCGCGGATCGCCCGCCTCGCTCGGGAGGCGAAGGTGCGTCGGTACGTTGCGACCTCGTCGTGCAGCATCTACGGCTTCCAGGAAGGGATGCTTACGGAAACCTCGACCCCCAATCCCTTGACCGCGTACGCTCGGGCGAACGTCCTCGTCGAAGAGGACAACCTACCGCTCGCCTCGGAGGACTTCTGCGTCACGGCGGTGCGGTTTGCGACACTCTATGGGCTGTCTCCCCGCATGCGGTTCGATCTCGCCATCAATGGCATGGTGGCCGGGGCGGTCCGTACTGGAAAGCTCCCCGTGATGCGAGACGGGAACCAATGGCGACCGTTCCTCCATGTCCGGGATGCCGCACTAGCGATCATGGATGTCTTGAAGGCACCGACCGACCGGGTAACCGGCCAGGTGTTCAACGTCGGCTCGGACGATCAAAACTTCCAGATCCGGCCGTTGGCGGACATGGTGGCCAGCGCGATGTCCCGACCCCCCGCCGTCGAATGGTACGGTGATCCGGATGCGCGCTCCTATCGGGTCAGTTTCGCCAAGGCGCGTCGAGTCTTGAGTTTCGAACCGCGCCTGCGCCCGTCCGATGCCGTACGAGAAATCGAGAAGGCACTCGCGGACCGAAGCGTGACCGAGTCACCGCAGACCAACACCGTAGGATGGTACAAGCATCTCTTGTCTACTCCCTCCGAGGGTGAGCGAGTGGCGCTGCAGGGAACGATCCTCTAGTCATTGAGGGAAGGGAGAAGGAAATGCTACCAGGAGTGCGAGTCTACGAGATTAAGAAGTTTCCCGACGAACGCGGATTCTTCGCCGAAGGCATGCGTTCGGATTGGGCCGAACTGCTCGAGGGCGACAAGATTACCCAATCCAACGTGTCGATGAGCTATCCGGGAATGATTCGGGCTTGGCATCGGCACCGCAGAGGCCAGGTCGATTACTTCGTTGTCGTCCGGGGAGCGATGAAGATCTGCGCCTACGACGACGACCCTGCCTCTCCCACGAAGGGACAGCTCGACGAGGTGATCGCCAGCGCCGAGCGGCTCCAAGTGGTCCGCATCCCAGGGAAGTACTGGCACGGCACCAAGACAGTTTCCCCGGAGCCGTCTCTTACGTTCTACATGGTGAACCGGCTATACGACTACAAGAACCCCGACGAGGACCGGCGACCGTGGAACGACCCCGCGATAATCGACGCGAAGACGGGGACGCCGTTCGACTGGAACCGCCCCCCGCACAAGTAACACGGCAATCGGATGAAGTTCCTCGTGGTTGGCGCCGCGGGTCAGGTCGGTCGTAACCTCGTCCGCCGAGGCCTCGACCGGGGGGACGAGGTGGCGGGCGCGTACAACGCGCGACCTCCCTCCGTTCCCGGGCTCGTGGAGGAACAGCTCGACAAGACCAACGAACGTAGATGTCATGAGGTCGTCCTTAGACACCGCCCCGACGTCGTCATCGATACCGGGGCTCTCCATAACGTGGACTTCTGCGAGAGCCATCCGGAGGAGGCGAACCGGGTCAACCGGGACGGAACCCGCTACCTCGCGGAGGCGGCTCAGCAGGTCGGCGCGAAATTCGTCTTCGTCTCCACCGATTTCGTCTTCGACGGAACCGGGGCTCCCCCGTACCACGAGTCGGACCTACCTCGTCCTCAGAGCGTCTACGCGGAGAGCAAACTTGCCGGAGAACGCGAGACGCTCGTGGTGTCCCCGAATAACGTTGTGGTACGGCCATCGGTCATCTACAGTTGGATCGACACGCGACAACGCAAGGAGTCGTCGTCCGGTAAGGGGATGAACTTCGGCACGTGGGCGGTCGAGGAGGTTGCCGCGGGCCGTTCGGTCCGCATCATCAACGATCAAGTGGCGTCACCCACCCTGGCGGACGACCTTGCGGGCGCAATTCTCGCGCTCGTCGACAACCACGCCGGAGGTACGTTCCATGCGGCGGGGCTCACCGCAGTGACTCGGTACGACTTTACGGTTCGCCTGATCCAGCGGCTGAACCTGGATGCCACACTGGTCCAGCCCGTCGCCACGAGCGATTTGGCTCAGAAGGCTCAGCGCCCTCGGAATTCGAGCCTGTCATCCGAGCGTCTTGTGGCTATGACCGGGTACCGGATGATGGATCTTGACGCAGCTTTGGCGAAGTTCGCAGCCGCCTTTCAAGGTGATCCCGGGTCTCCGGGTCGTCGCTAATCAACCCGGAGAAGTGATAGGTTGGCATCGGGCAGGGCGGCGCTAGGGGTCGTAGACCGAAAGCGTTTCAAACCTCCTATGACGCAGGGAGATGCCGGTGGGGCAAGGAGCGGTTTCTCTTAACACCACTTTTCACGCGAATGACTCGAACCCCTATGTCCTTTCCGTCGATGTTAGAGAGCGTTGGAAATGACTGGGCGTCCCCTATGCAATGTCCCGACTCTGTTCGAGACCAGTCTCCCGCCCGAAACCACCTTAAGCGAGCTGGTGGCTGATTATCAGAACGCAATGTCCCTCCTGAGTCCAACTCCCCCTGAGTCCATTGAGGATTGGTTCACTTTCCTAGTCGGGGATCCATTCGGGCGCGAACTTTACCCCCCGGGGCGGCCTCGCCGAGCGCGTGCCGCAGCCAGGGCTCGAGGAACCGAGCTCTTCGACCTGACCAGAGCATCAGTTGTCGTTTCAGACATGCCATGTCCACCAGTGGCGGTCGATTCCCCCCAAGCTTCGGTAGATGGTCGCAGGTCACTGGCGGGGGTTCATGACTAGTCAAATGCAAGCGGGGAACGCGCCTTCCCGCCCACCCAATGTCGTTACGATTGTTCTCGATTGTGCCCGAGCTAAGAACTTCTCCATGAGCGGGGGGGACCGCCTCGCAGAGACTCCCATTATCGACTCTTTGGCATCCAGAGGCACGGTCTTCCCCCGAGCAGTCGCACCTGCGAACTGGACACTCCCTTCACACTTCTCGATCTTCACTGGTACCTACCCGAATGTTCACGGCATGCGCACGTTTCAAGAGCGTGCTGCGCCGCTCGTTACCACCGCCGCGTCGATGCGGAAGGCGGGGTATGATACGGGCATGTTCACTGAGAATGTCTACCTTGTCGGGGGAGTTGGACTCGAGGACGGGTTCGACGTCCAGCGGTCGCCCAAGGCGGGAATCTCTGAAGAGGAAAAGACCTTCGTCAACGGCTTGATTGGACGGGCGAGGTTTCTTTACTCTGCTCGCGCGCGGAAACTGTTTTCCCGTCTCCCACCCCTGATTGCCCCCCTTTCGTTTCTCTTCCATTCACAGGAAGTGGCGTTCAAAGAGGACGTGTGCGATGAGCGCACCGTCGCTCGTTTTGGGGAGTGGCTCTCCGGAAAATCTCCGGCCCGTCCATTCTATGCATTCCTCAACTTTGTCGACACTCATGACCCGTACGACCTGGTCCTCGGTGGGGAGAAACTCGGTTTTCTTGACCGTGCCTACCTGTACGCTCCCCGATACTACCTGCTAGCCGTACCCGGCCTGCAGTCGCTCTTGCACTGGAGCGCGCTCGTGGGCGGGTACGTGAAGTCAATTGAGGCGGCAGATCGGAAGGTTGGGCAGCTCCTAAGCGTCCTCGAGGCGCATGGGGAAAGCGACCGCACAATGCTCGTCATCACGTCAGACCATGGACAATCATTTGGCGAGGGCGGGAATGCTTTCCACGGCTGCGGCGCCACTGATTCTGTCACGCGGGTTCCTCTAGTGGTCGTTCCGCCAGCGGGGGTTAAAGTTCCGCGCCGGGTCGAACGCTGGGTGAGCCTCTGTGAGATTGACTCTTGGATTAAGTCTGCCGCGGCCGGGCTCGCGCCATACGATGAGGAGGGGCGCACATCGGCAGTGGGTGCTACCGCAGACCAATACTCTGGAGTGGTCTATGCGGAGGGCGGTCCGGTCTCTGACCCCATACGATCTCTCCGTGGAATCCGAGAAGACCAGTCTTGGAACCATCGTTTATTGGCCGCGTATAGGGGAGACGAGAAGTTTTTGTTGGACCTTGAGACTTCGGAGGTATTTCGCTGGGAAGCTGAGGGTGATCCGGATCTAAGCGCCCCGGCTAGACTTTCCGCCGAAGCCGCCGCAACCGTGCGGCGAGAGGTGTTTGGTCCTTACGAAGCCCAAGAAGCGGCCCGAATCGCTCTCACATCTGGAGCGCCGACGCCCGCCGAGCTGGAAATCGACCAAAGGTTACGCTTATGGGGATATGATTGAGTTCAGAATGCATCCTGCCTGGACAAAGCCGGTCCGGTTGGTTGCCCTCAGTTGCTGGCAGCCGATGACAAGACGGACACGTTTGCCCTCGAACCATTATCGGCCTCCCCAAACCCTACCGTGCCCCGGTGGCAAGCGTCCAATCCCTTTGTTAATCGGAACCGCGACGGGAATCTTGAGCTTCGACCAGAGAACCCAAGCCTTACTTGACCCACGGAGCCGGAATCTGGGTGATCAGTCCAGGGACCTCGTTTCCTTGGTGATTCGCGAGCCGGAAAGGTTGTTTCATCATCACTCGCGCCACCTAAGTAGAGGGGAATTATCGGTCACAGGTAGGCTGAAATGGCAGGTGCAAACGTCCGACGGAAGCATTCTACTCCCTCCCCTTCTATCAGCCAAGCGCTAGATCGACGAGGATAGGAACCACAATGGATTCCCCTTCCCCTGAGACGGGTCCGGCATCTGATGAGCTACCCACCGACGGTTCTTCCTCGGATCCCCCTCGCGAGCAAAGCGGCGCCGGAGGGCAGCCTTCAGCCGCGCCGTCACCGGCGAGCGAACCGGGGCGGTCCTCGGCATGGGGGTTCGCGACGCGGCTGCGAGCCCCAAGCTGGCTGCCGAGACCCTCTCTCACCGCGTGGGCGATTGCGATTACCGCCCTCCTCGAGGCAGCCATCCTCACGTGGGTCCAAGCGCAGAACTACCTAGGGTTCCATTCGACGCAAGGCGACCTGGGAAATTACAACCAGGCCTTCTTCACAACCGTCCACGGTCAAGGGTTCTTCTACTACACGACCAACATTCCTTGAGGGAGCGGTGGGTCCCTCTGGGCCGTTCATTTTTCCCCCACGCTGATCTTCCTCCTTCCTTTGTATGCCATCGCTCCCTCTCCCGTCACCCTCATACTCCTGAAGCAAATCGCGCTCGCCCTGAGTGCGCTTCCGTTGTACGGAATCGCGAAGGTCTACTTTCGAAAAGGGTCGGCGCCCGTGCTCTTCGCTGCCCTGTACCTGATCAGTCCCCTAACGATGGCGATTGATTGGAACAGTTTCGATCCGGAGGCGTTCCTGCCTCTCGCTGTTCTCGGCGCCCTCTACTTCTTCGCCAAGGGGCGGTTTTGGCCGTTCATGCTGTGCTGGATACTTGCCTTAGGCACGATCGAAGCCGCGCCTCCCTTGCTGATTCTCTTTGCAGCGGGAGGGCTCTTGGCGACCTTTGTCGTCCAATCATCCACGCCTTACTTGACCGCTCTCCAACAACGGCGACCTTTGTTGATCGCTCTCCTGGTCGCAGGTGCCTGGCTTGCCATCGCGTACTTCGCCCTTCAACTCGCGGGGCCTCGCGGAGGTGCATTTGGGAATTCATACGCTACGAGATACACCGTTCTGGGTGCGACTTCGTTTCCCGACGTTCTCCCTCGAGCGCTAACACATCCGGGGGCCGCCGCGGCCGCCCTGCAATTTGACGGATCAGAGAAGCTCCTCTTCCTCGGACTTCTAATTCTCGCAACCGGCGCCTTCTCGCTCTTGGGCGGCCTGCGCTACCTCCTTCCGTTCGCGGGCTACTTGACGCTGGCGTTCTTGTCAAACAATGCTGGACTCTACATCTTCGGCACGCAGTACGCCGCACTCATCTTCGGAATACTTTTCGCGGCCGCCATCGAGGGTACCGTACTTGTTGTGGATTTCCTAGGAATATCGACCGGCGACCAACGACGCCACGACCTTGAGACGCGGCTGATTTCGGAGGCACGAGACTTGGGTAGACGTTTGCCACCTTCCATTCAGGCCAACTCGACGCGGCGTCAGCTAAGCGATCGGTTGCAACGAGCCGTGACTTTGCTGGGCCGGGGCGAGTTGGGGCCCGCCGAGAGGGAGCTCGAAAGATCGAGGCGTGAAATCGAGGCCCATTCTCAGAGCCGGGTCACAAATTCGGTCAGCTCCTTGGGCGGCGACGGTAAGGCGCGGGCGGTCGGTAGGTCGCGACTCGTCGCTCTCCGGAGTCGGACCAGGTTCTTGCTCAAGAGCGTCGGCACTACAGATGCGGTAGTGTTGGCGATCTTGGCAGTGTGCGTGCTGTCTGCGACTGCTGTGGCCAATCCTTTGATCGGCGAACCACTAGACAGAAGCTCGACGATCACGTACGGGCTGGCTGGTCCCAACGCCGATGACCAGGTCCTGCACTCAGTTCTGCAGCTAATACCCGCTCAGGCTTCGGTTCTGACGACCCCCCACCTGTTTCCCGAACTTTCGAGTAGACATGACGCGTACGTAGTGGTCAACGGGGCGTTCCTCAGAGGGAATGAGACAATAGCAGGAGACCTCAGCGCGTGGAGCAATCAGTCGAACTTCGTCGCGATCGACTACCGGGTCGACCCGACGGCCGCTTTCTTTTACCAATACTACTTAAGTGAGACCGGCGCTCTTTCAGAGTTCGGTCTGTACGCCGCAGAGGACGGAGCTTACCTCTACGAACGCGGGTGGCACGAAGCGCCGAGTTTCTGGATGCCTTGGACCACCACTTTAGCGGGGAGTCAGTTGACCATCTTCCCCGGCAACAAGACATCGCCTGCGGGGGGGTCAATCTTGGGTACGAGCCTTTTCCATGATCAGGACCCTACTGGATGGAAGAAGGGACCGATTTGGGCCGGACCTGGGATGCTCTACTTGCCGCCAGGCAATTACTCGGTCAGTTTCAACCTCGACCTCTACGACCGCAACAGGGGTTCGCAGCTCCTGCTTCAAGCCACTGCGGCTCCGGCAAACATTACAGACAATGTGACCCTGACCACCGGCCAGGAGAAATATCATACGATCCTGATCAAGAACGATCTCAGACCTTACCATAGCCTAGGCAATTATACGGTCAGCGCAAATAATACGACCAAACTAAGAACCTGGACCCTGCAAACTGTGACATTCTCATTCCAATGGAACTCAACAGGTTACGTTAGCTTCCCTGGGACTTACCTTTCCAGGAACATGTCCCTTTACCTTCTGAGCATCCAGGTCCTTCAGCAACCGTTCCCGGGAATCGCGTCTTCGTTCTCCGATACCTCGTTTGCGCCATGCCTACCTTGCAATGGTACAGCTACTCCACGTCCATAGATCCGAGCCGGGAGAGAAGGCCCAACGTCGGATGTCCTACCGGGGCTCCTTCGGAAGAAGACTGCTCCTCTGACTAACGGGGTGGAATCTCATTTCGTGGGTCGAACAACCATCAACAGATTGTGCAGCAGGGACCAAGCCGGCCGTCAACGCAAGGGCAAGCGAAACGGACCAACTGTCCGGGCTAGTGCGCTGAGGGGCGGGTGGCGTCAGGTCGATTTGACTTGGCTAGACCTAACATCCGCATACGACTTCTGGTTGAGGGTGAGATTCTCCGTCGCATTCAGGAACTCGGCGAATGCGCCCGGTTCGGCCACTCTCGAACCCGACCCCTGCCAACAAGTTGCGCATGACCCTAGGATGAGGTGTGCACAACCGAGCGTATGACTTCCAGGTACTGCTGGGTCATTATCTCGGAGTTGAAACTCCGCTCAGCGCGCTCCCGACCAGCCCGCCCGAAGGACTCGCACAACGCCCGGCTCCCAAGGAGCATTCTCACTCCGCGACACAGTGCCTGGAGGTCCCCGGTTGGCGCGAGCACCCCGGTGCTGCCGTCGGAGATGATTTCCGGGAGTGCCCCGGAGGAGTAGGCTACCACCGGAACCCCCGCGGCCATCGCTTCGAGGGCGACCATGCCGAAGGGCTCTGACCAAAGTGCGGGCACAACGACAATTGTAGAGCTGCCCATCAACTGCAAGTAATCGCGTCGTTCGAGGTAGCTCTGTCCGGTCACCGCGTCGTCTCCCGGATAGTTGGTCGCAACGAACTCGACATCCGGGAACGAAGGCTTGAGTTCGCGAGCGAGGGAGACGAAGTGGCGCAATCCCTTGCGCTCCGTGGCGGAGCCCGCTGGAAAGAGGACCCTCCGGCGACTTGGTTCGAATGCGCGGGGAGAGAACTGACTCGAATCGACGGCGTTCGGAATGACGCGAATTCCTTGAATGCCCGTGGATTCGAGAATCTGTTGCATGCTTTGGCTTGGAACGACAATCGCGTCGGCCGAAAGCAGATTCCTCCCCCGCGTGAGGAATTTCGTGTAAACCTGAATCGCCGCAGGAAACGGCAGCGAACGGAACGGCAGCGCCAGACGTGAATCTGGAACCGATTGCATCATGTGACGGAGGCACTTTCCGACGCTCGTCCCGTCACAATCTCCCTGTCCGTCAATGTACATCACTCCGATGGGACATGTCGGCCAAAAGATGTGCGCGCATACTACGACGGGTACCCCTGAGCGCTTGCAGGCTCGCACGAGGGAGGTATCATAGTCGTAGAACGAGATTACGACCTCCGGTCGAAGGTCCTCCAAAACCCTGTGGTACCGACGCTCCGCAACCGGATCGTTGTCGAGGGGGACCACCGCCATGGAGGCTAAAGCCCCTCTCGCACGGACGAACGCGACGCGTCGCACTTCGTGGCCAGCGTGTGTAAGACCGAGACTGAGTAGTCGGGCTACCTCTGGCTCCCCACCGACCCATCCGTCTTGGAGGGAGGCGCCTGCCAAGAGGACTCTCATGGCCGAACCACCTCGAGAGATCCGGCGGAGACCCTCCCGCACCTAGTTGCCCCGGGCATAGAGCGGAACCGTAAGACCGAAACGGACGAGTCACCTCGGAGCAATAAGTGACTCGCACCTGCTCAGCGTCATCTCGGCCACGATAATAACTATGGGGGCACGTCAGAACCGTCGTCTGGTCCCGGGGGACGGAGTGTCGAATCACTTGGCGGCTCCCCTCCACGGTACCCGCAGATGATCTTCGTGGCAAAGGCTAGCCTGTCATCGGGACCTATCCCTGCCGCCGCGTTGGTTATCCGGTTCGAGCCATGCTGACTCTGCCTTCCACATCGCGAGAATGGGGGTGGCTCTTCCCCGCTCGTCAACCCATCTATTGGATACCTGAAACACCCTCAAAGGCCACTTCAGAGGGGGGGGCGAGTAATCGAAACGCCGATTGAAACCCATGCAATCGACCGCGCGTTACCCGCACTCGCTGGACTCCGTCCGATACGCCTAGCCCGAACCTCTGACTGTGACCGGTCGTGTCAGTTGAGTCCACATCTTGGAGCAAAACGTCTGTCGTATGAGTACTTCCCGCTCGAAACACCCCTATTCCCGAACCGCTCACGGAACCGTAAGCTTGTCCACAATCCCTCGCGATGATACGAGAAGCGAGGCATTCGTGGATGTCGGTGGTTTGGTAGGTCGGGTCACCGTAGGCGAATGCCGGAGCTCGGCAGTCCGTCCCTGTTACGGAATCCACCGTTGCATGAGAGCCGACGACTGCGACGGCGACGTTCAACCCCGTCCCGGACACGTTGCGAATCTCGATCCGATCGCATCGATTCACGTCGACACCATCCGCGAGACCCAGGCTATGAGAGACCGAGCAATTCGATATGGAAACGTCCGTGATGTCTGGCTGCCCGACGTTGGCCAAAACAGCGATGAGGCCGGCCTTGGCGAGAACTCCCCCGCCATCAATCGTCATGTCGTGAAGGCGAACGCGCCCGATAGGTCCACGACTGCCTTTGGTCATGACTCGAACTATACTGTCTCCGGGATCGATTCGATAGGGACCCGCATTAACCCCAGAGACTTCGACCTCGCTGGTGTCGACCGCGTGGAACAGCTGAGAGTCTACCGATCGGTAGTTACCCGAGACTTTGACGGAGTCGCACTGGTCGCAGAGAATGAATCGGCGCAGAGGAGGCAAGCCTCGAACATCGGCGTCCAGTTGAACCGTCACGTCACGGGTGTGGTTAAACACGATCGCGTTCGCGAGATTCCCGGCGCCATCGTAGGTAAGTTTCCCGCTGAGCTTCACACCGGATGTTCCGGCTAAAGTCTTCAGAAAGAGTTGTGGTGTCTCCGCCCTGACCACCACGTCATCGAAGAAGACCGAAGTGTTCGATGGTAGGACCGAAGTTCGGTCGACCAGATACTCGCCATGCGGTATCGAAATCGCGCGTTGTCCCGCTCCTGCGGATCGCAAAGCCGAGCTGATGACGCCGGAAACCGGAATCGGCATGGATTCCTCGCTCTCCCATTCCTCCGCCTATTTCTGCCTTTCCGTCGGAAACTCGGGTCGATTGAGTAAAAGACCCTCTCATGTAGCAGCGCAAACTGGATTCTATCGGGTAGCGCCTGACCCGCGCTTTGAGACACTTGAGATGAGACCGCGTCGGGACCCCTCTGGGCTGCGCGGCCACTTGTTTGTTCGGTGCTAGGACTGACTCACAGATCCCTGGCCGGTGGCCCAGAGGCCGCTCCATCCTTTGAGACATGGTGCCTGAGCTCCCCGGACCGCGACCGGAAGCTTTTAGTGCAGTTAGTGTTGCGCATGTCGGATAACCCACGTACGAACGACCTCCGGACCCGATGGTGGGTACGTCAGCGAATGCCGGTCCGTTTCCATCAGGCCCCGGAATTGGCAGGGCGGCCGCCTCCTCCCGCCACCGACCGGTTAGCGTCGGGTTCGCGGTGGCTGTGGTGGTCGTGCTTGCGATGGCCGTCTATGTGGGGTTACTTGGCGCCCCCTTGGTCGGGGGCCTCGTGCACGTTGGCAAGCCCTCCACCGGGTCGGCACAACTCACGGCCGTGAAGACGGAGCCAGGGTGTCAGCAACCGACCATGGCGACCTCGCTCCTCATCCCGAACTCTAACCCCGGGACAATCGTTACCGTGGGCGATCACGTCGACGTCACATTCGAATTCAACGTGAGTTTCACAAACGTCACAGTGGCTGGTCTCCAGGTGTATACTCCTACCGTATTCATCACGATGCCAACCCTGGGTGGGGGCAGTTTCACTGTCACGTTCAACAACCACACATTCACTATGACCGGCCCTCAATGGACTCCATTCAGTTACAACAAGCTCGTGACGAGCGGCTTCACGTTCAACCCGGCCAAGAACGCGACTCTCTCCACGCAGAAGGTCGGCACGATGGCCGACACCCCTTACGGCACCCTCATGCTTCAGTGGCGCTGGAACTGGAACCTTACCTTCCCTAACGGGAGCTACCTCCAAGGGCCATGGACCGTCCCCACATCCACGACGCAAAATGGCTCCTGGCTTCCAAGCATCTTCGAGCCCGCGCCGTACGTCGACCTCGTGTCCGAGAGCCCCGCCAACGACCTCATCGGCTCGAACTACACGATGTACCTCGGCGGCGACGTGGCGGGCCGATCGTTCTACTTCGAGCTCGAAACCCCAACCGGTGTCGTCTGGGCGGAGGAGTGGGTGCAAGACAACTCAACTACAAACGCAACGTTCGAAGCGAACTTCACGCTCCTCGGGGGGCACGATTACCTGTACCCCGGGCTCTATATTGTCCACATCCATGACTCATGCATCGCGCTCCTGTATTCGAAGCGGGTGACCCTCACATATCCGCCGACCGCGTCGATTCAAATCTTCACGAGTCCCTCCAAGTGCGGGGCGGTCACGCTCAACGGGACGGCTTACCGCAACGGGCAAATTGCCACGGTCGTCCCCTCACCGAATGCGATTACGTTCGGCTTCGAAGGTTGTAGGGGATTTGCCTCCTCGAACTTTACCCATCAAGGAGCGATTCGCATCACGGGCTCACGGCTAATGGTGGTCAGCGCGAACGGGACGTTCACCGCGAACTACCGGCCGACGTCACCCGTGATCATGGTGACCCCGGGCCAAGGCCCGGTAGGCGCCACAGTGACCGTATCCGGGACGGGCTTCGCAGTGTCGAGCCCGGCGGAGCTGGTATTCGATAACGTGTCGGTCACGAGTTGCACTGACGGTTCCCTCACGGCGACCGGGACCTGGGAGTCGTACAGCTGTACGTTCGCGGTGCCCAGCGGGACGTCGGGTTATACAGTGGTCGCGACGGACTTGGGCGGCCAGACGGCGACCGCACCGTTCAAGGTGACGAAACCCTGGATAGGGGTGAGCCCAACGAAAGGCCCGATAGGCGCTACTGCGACGGTGCGGGGGACAGGCTTCTCGGTATCGAGCCTGGTGGGGTTGGTATTCGATAACATACCGATCGCAAGCTGCACGAACGGTTCCTTGACGACAAGCGCGACGGGGTCGTTCGGCTGTACGTTCGCGGTGCCCAAC
>Ga0187885_10000773_pt1 | contig 37911 bp, 34 predicted proteins | sample June2016WEW_20_1_3_FD_132970 | JGI IMG/M metagenome (GOLD analysis project Ga0187885, IMG submission 132970) | Peatland microbial communities from SPRUCE experiment site at the Marcell Experimental Forest, Minnesota, USA - June2016WEW_20_100 | ecosystem: Environmental > Terrestrial > Soil >...
CCGAGATGATCAACCGCCAGCTGCCGCGGTACCTGGCGGTAACGGCGGCCCAGATCCAGGCCGTCGCGGCGGAGGTGCTGGGTGCGCAGAACCGTGTCGTCCTGACGTATGTGCCTGCGGCGACAGGGCCGGCGGTCCGTGGCCAGGACGAGGAGGTGGTGGCATGACGCTCGAAGAGATACTCGCAGTCCGCCCTGCCGAGGGTCAGCCACGCGCCTACAGCTTCCCGGCGTTCGAGCGGACGGTTCTGCCGTCGGGTTTGCAGGTGCTGGCGGTCCACGTTCCGGGCCGGCCTCTCGTCTCGGCGAACCTCATCTTCCGCCGCGGCGCGGTGGACGAGCCGGCGGAGCTGGCCGGGGCCACCGTCCTTGCCGCTCGGGCGATGACGGAAGGGACGAAGCGCTATCCGGGTCTCGAGCTGATCGAAGCGGCCGAAAGGCTCGGCTCCACGCTTCACGTGGAAGCGAACTGGGACGCGGTCGTCGCCAGCGTCGAGGTCGCCGCGTCCCGGCTGCGGGCCGCGCTGGAACTCCTCGACGAGCTGGTGGAGAGGCCCGTTTTCCCGGCGGAGGAAGTCTCGCGCCTGCGCGACGAGCGCCTCAACGATCTGCTGCAGATGCGCGCCGAGCCGCGCCGCCGCGTGGAGCAGGCCTTCTCCCAGACGATCTACACCGGCGACTCCCCTTACGCGCGGCTCGCCGGAGGTGACGAGAAGACGGTCGAGCCGCTGACCCGCGACGAGCTGATGAACGTTCATCGCGCCTTCCTAGCGCCAGCGGGGGCGGCCCTGGTCGTCGGCGGCGACCTGACCGGGTTGGACGTGCCCCGGCTGGCCGAGGATGTGGTGGGCTCGCTCGCCACCGCGCGCGGCTCCGGGCCGGGAGCGGCCACCGAGGTCCCGCTCGCCGGTTCCGCCGTCGATCGGCCGATCGTGCGGCTGTTCCACCGACCGGGATCCGTCCAATCCGAGGTTCGGATCGGGCATGTTGGTCTACCCAGACGGGTCCCGGACTTCCACGCGGTGCAGGTCATGGCGGCGATCCTGGGCGGGCTGTTCAACTCCCGCCTGCAGATGAACCTGCGCGAGGAGAAGGGATACACGTACGGTGTCGGTGCCGGGTTCGACATGCGCCGCGGCGCCGGCCCGTTTGGCGTGCGCACCGCCGTACAGACGTCGGTCACCGTCCCGGCGATCGCCGAGGCGCTCAAGGAGCTGCGACGCATGCGCGACAGCCTCGTGACCGACACCGAGCTGGCGGCGGCGCGTGACTACCTGGTCGGCGTCTTTCCGCTGCGGTTCGAAACGCCGGGGGCGGTCGTGGGGGCGATCGGCGGGCTTTTCGTGCACGACCTGCCCGACGACGAGCTGGCTCTCTATCGCTATCGCGTCGAGGCGGTCACGGCGCAAGACGTCCTAAAGGCGGCCGTGGAACACATCCACACGGATCGGCTGGCGATCGTGCTGGTCGGCGATGCGGATGTCGTTGCCGGGGACCTCGAAGCGGCCGATTTCGGGGAGCTCGAGGTGGTTCGCGAGGAGCTGCCGGCCGGCGTTTCCGGCGAGGCCGATGAGGGAGCGGAGGATAACGGATGATCGTTGTCATTGGATTGCCCGCGTACGTCGGTCTGGCGGATGGGGAGGGCGGCGCCGGCGGCCTCGCGGTCGACGTGGCCGCCGCCGCCAGTGCCCGCGGGAGTTCGGTGGAACTGGTCGGGAAGGTCGGGGACGACGGAGCGGGCGATGCCGTGGTTCTGGCGCTGTCCCGCCTGGGCGTCGGGCACGCGGCGCTGCTGCGCGATCCGGCCCGTCCGACGCCGGTTCTGGCGGCCGCCGCGGTCGAGGAGGCCTTCGAGGCCGAATCGGAGCCGGCTGCCGAGACACCGCCGCCGACGCTGCTGCCGGCCGATCCCGCCGAGCGGCCCGAGCTGGAGGCGGGGGACATCTCGCTGGCGCTGCGCTACCTGGCGGAGGCGCGGGTCATTGTCCTGGCCGAGCCACTCCGCGAGCTGGCGGTCGCCGCCGCGGTCGAAGGCGCGGCCTTCGCCGGAGGCCAGCTCGTGGTGCTCATGCCGCCCGACGCCACGCCTCTGACGCTCCCGCCGGAGGCCACCGTCCTGGAGGTCCCGGCAGTGGACGATGGCTCGTTCGGACGCCTGGTGGGTGCCTTCGCCGCCGGGCTGGACGCCGGGACCGAACCGGCCGCCGCGTTCGGGGAGGCAGTCGAGGCCACAGGTTGGGAGCCCGTCGCCGACTGACGAATCCGCCCTCCCAGCCCCGCCCGCGTCCGGCTGCGCGCCGTAGATCTTCCTTCCTGTAGAGTGCCCGCCATGGATCGTGCTTCCGAGGGACTTCGTTTCGAGGGCTCGCCTCCATCGGGGCCGCGCCCATCGGCCGCTGAGCCGCCGGATCGAGCCGCCGCCATCGCCCTGATCCGCCAGGCCGACGAGTTGATGGAGGCCGGCGAGCCGGATCAGGCTCTCTCGCTGTACGGCCGGACGATCGGCCTGCCGGACAAGGACATAGCGGCCGCCGGCATGTACGGCATGGGCAACGCCCTCTACCGCCTGGATCGCGAGGCGGAAGCGCTTGACGCGTGGGAACGAGTGACAGCCATGGGCGAGACGCCGGCCACGTACCGGGCCTGGCGCCAGGTGGCGGCGGCACGGGTGCGCACCCGGGACCTCCCGGGCGCGCTCGACGCCTACCGCCAGTGTGAGCGGCGCGCCCCAGCCTCCGACAGGGCGCTGATCGCCTCGCGCCTGGGGTGGCTCTCGAAGGAGACCGGCAACACCCGCGCCGCAGGCCACTACTTCGCCCGCAGCCGGGGCGACGCGCTGCCGGCCTTCATGACCTACCTGATCATCGCCGTGACCGTGGTCACGTCCCTGATCGCGATGGAGGGCGGGACGGCGCCGCCAGGTCAGGTCAGCCCGGGCGGTCCGCTCGAACTGCAGCTCCAGCTGGACAAGCTCCTGGTCGCCCACGGGGAGGTCTACCGCCTCCTCACGGTCGTGCTGGTCCACGACCCCAACGACATCTTCCATCTGATCTTCAACATGTACGCCCTCTGGTTTGCCGGCCAGCTGGTGGAGAAGATGTACGGCGCCAGGCTGCTGCTCTTCTTCTATATCCTGGCCGGGATCGCGGCTTCGATCGCCAGCTACGTCTTCGGTGACAACGACCTGGCCGTGGGGGCTTCGGGCGCCATCTTCGGGCTCTTCGGCGTCGTGCTCGTCGCGACGCAATATCACCACGCGGTCCTGGACATGCAATCGCGCGCCATCGCCTCGCAGATCGGCTTGCTGATCGTGCTGAACCTCTTCCTCGGGATCTCGGGGATCTTCGGCAACGTGGACAACTTCGCCCACATCGGCGGGTTGCTGGCCGGGCTGTGGCTGGCGGTGATCATGCCGCCGGGCCGGGTTCCGACGCTCGCCTCGCTGTGGCACGTGCCCCAGGGTGTGGCAAGGTCGCGACTGGAGCAGCTCGGCTTGCCGCTGCTCGGCGTGGCCGCCCTGGTGGCCGTCATGGTCGTGGGCTTCTTCGTGGGGACGAGCGAGTGGCAGGCGAATCCGCTCTACCCGTACTACACCGGCCTGGTCTCGCCTGTGGTCAAGCCGATCACCGCACCCGCCGGGCCGGTCGTGGAATGGCCCGCGGAACTCGCGTTGCGCTGACGATCGGCCCGATCAGACCAGATCCTCGCGCCAGCCCCAGCGGTCGAGGATGCGGTACATGTTCCGGCGGTTGAGCCGTGATCGATCGGGCGGCCAGACGATCTCCTCGCGCCCGAGGGGCAGGTCCAGACGAACCGCTCGACGGGCGGGCGGAACCCGGACGTCGACGCTGCGGTCGGCCTCGGATTCGACTTCGACGGGCGGTTCGGCGGCCTCCGCGGCCTCGATCTCGGTCGCCTCCGGCTCGGTGGCCTCGGTCTCCGACCAATCCGGGTCCGCGCCGGCACGGAGCCGCAGGCTCCACCAGACGTCGAGCCAGGCGGGCGTGACGAAACGTTCGTCAAGAGGGCCAAGGGCAGCGTAGTCGGCGCGCCGGAAGGCCATCCAGCCGGCCAGCAGGGCCGCGACCCGGTGCGCATCCGTAGGCTCGAGAGCCGACGGTCGAAGGCGTCCGGCTAGGGCCGACTCAAGGCCTACGGCTCCCGCCACGGCCACGTCCGCGTCTGCCAGGGCGCCGGCCAGCGGAGTGAACGCGTCGCCGGCCGGCCAGGTCGAGCCATCCGCCAGCAGCACCAGCTCACCGGCGGCGCGCCTGAGCGCGACGTTGAGCGCAGCGGCGTGGCCCAGGCGGGTGGCGGTTCGCAGGACCTCGACCTCGCGCCCGCCGATGGCGTCCCGATCCGGAGCTCCATCCGCGAGCGCGGCCTCCTGCAGCTCGCTCGGGTCGTTGGCCACGACCACGACCTGCGTCCCGGCCGGAGCGTGCGCTCGCAGGCCGGCCAGCAACCGCGTGACCCGTTGCGGGGTCTCGGACGCGAGAACCATGGCCGTCCAGGATGCGTCGGGCGGCTTCTCCAGGCGGGACGCCACCGCCGCGGCAGAGCCGTATCGAACCTCGCCCGCGATCTCGACGCTGGCCGGAGCGGTGCGGCTCACCGAGGTCCTGCCGCCGTGGTCGGTTACCTTCCAGCCCGCCGCCTCGATCTGGGCCTTGAGGGCGTCGGCCGTGGCCCAGTCGCGTCGGGCCCGGGCCTCCATGCGCTGGCGGACCAGATGGCTGATCTCGGCCGGCGGACCGGACGGGTTGATGGGGTCGGTCACCCGCGAAGGATAGCCGGAGTTGCACGGGGCCCGCCGATTCGGTCCCGCCGGTTCGGCCGGGCCGACCCTTCGGCCGGGCCGTCCCTTCGCCCGCGCTCCGCCCGTCAGGCCTCGGATTCGGGAGCCGGGGTGGGAGCGGCCGCCGGCGCATCCGTCAGGCCGGGGATCGCCGGAGTGAGTGGCAGCAGCACCGTCACCCGGGCTCCGTGCGGGGCCACGTTCTCGGCCCAGGCTTCGCCCCCGTGAGCACGCGCCAGCTCGCGCACGATCGCCAGCCCGAGGCCCGAGCCGCTGCCGGTGCGCGACGGGTCGGCACGGTAGAAGCGCTCGAAGACCCGCTCCGACGTCCCGGGCGGGAACCCCGGGCCGTCGTCGGTGACGCTCAATGCGATTCCGGGCGGGCGGCCCGGCATCCGGAGCGACGTCGCGCGCAGCCAGATGTGGCCGCCCCGGGGCACCACGGAGACTGCGTTCTCCACGAGGTTCTGGAGGATCCGTTCGGCGGCCAGCTTGTCGCCGGTGAAGGTGAGCGCCGGCTCGCCGGGGATCGCGGGCGCCGCTTCGAGGGACACGCCCATTCCGCCGGCACGGGCCTCGAACCGGGCGGCCGCATCGGTCAGCAGTACGGTCGCGTCGAGCGCCTCGGGGCGCAGACTGGCCGAACCCTGGCGCAGCCGCTCTACGACGCCCAGCTCGCCGACGAGTCGCTCCAGCCGTTGAGCCTCCTCGGCGATCGTCCGCGCCGCGGCCGTGGCCCGATCGCCCGAAGCGGTCCCGTCGGCGATTGCCTCCGCGAAGCCGGCGATGCTCGTCAGCGGCGTGCGCAGGTCGTGGCGGAGGTTGGCCAGGAGCTGCGTCTCCTCCTGTCGGGTGGAGGTGAGCTCGCGGGCCATGGCGTTGAACCGTTCGGTCAGGACCCTCACCTCGGTGGGGCCCTCGAGTGGCAGCGGTTGAGTCTCGCCCGAGGCGGCCGGCAGTGCGGCCGCGGCGTTGGCGAGTCGTCGCATCGGACTCGTCAGCGAGCGGGAGAGGAGCCAGGCGACCGGGACGCCGACGACCAGCAGGACCAGGACGACGATGAGCAGGGTTCGGGCGAGGTCTCCCAGTGCCTGCTGCACCGAGCGGTCGGGCAGGGCGAAGACGAACTTGAAGCCCGCGGTCCCGGCCGCGTTGGGCTCGATGTAGACGAAGGCTTTGCCGTCGGAGGTCCGCAGCGTTCCGATCGCGTTACTTGTCGATCCGGTGGGCGCCGCCGGCATCTCGATCGACGAGGGTTGGCCGACCACAACCAGGATGGCTCCGTTCGGACGCTGCACCAGCACGAAGCCGCCGTCGTCTGCGATCGTTGCCGCGTACTCCTGGACCGTTTGCTCGACCTGCGCGGCGCCGCCGCGATGCAGAAGGGCAGCCTCGATGAGCACGACCTGGTTGCCCAACGACGCCTTCGTCTCGTTCTGGTGAAGCTCGTGGAGGACGACGAACAGGGTGCCCGCGACTGCGATCAGCATCGCGGCCGCCAGCCCGGCGAAGGCCAGGACGATCCGGCCGGTGAGGCCGCGCGGCAACATCAGCTCGCCGCTCCCCGCGGCGGGGGCACGAGGCGATAGCCGATGCCGCGAAGCGTCTCCACCTGCGGCCCGTCCTGACCCAGCTTCTTGCGCACCTCGGCGACGTGAACGTCCACGGTCCGGGTCTCGCCCGGGAAGTCGGTGCCCCACACGTCCTCGAGCAGGGCGTCGCGTGTCAGCACGACACCGGGATCGCGCGCCAGCGCGGCCAGCAGGTCGAACTCGCGCGCCCGCAGCTCGAGCCGCCGGTCGCCGACCATCGCCTCGCGGCGGCGCGGATCGATGCGCAGGTTGCCGACCTCGATCGGCCGTCCACCCTTCGTCGTGGCGTCGGTTCGGCGCAGGATGGCCTTCACACGCGCCACCAGCGCCCGCGGGTTGAAGGGCTTCGTCACGTAATCGTCGGCGCCCAGCTCCAGGCCCACGATCGCGTCGACGTCCTCCGAGCGGGCGGTCAGCATCAGGATCGGCACGTCGCTCCTGCGGCGCAGCTCCCGGCAGACCTCGAAGCCGTCCAGTTTGGGCAGCATCAGATCGAGCACCACCAGGTCCGGATCGGCGCGCTCGAACTGGGCGAGCGCCTGCTCGCCGTCGGCGGCCGCGACCACGGCGAAGCCTTCCTTCTCGAGGTACAGCCGGACCAGCTCGACGATGTTGCGCTCGTCGTCCACGACGAGGATCGTTTTCATGGCCGCAGGATACGTCGGCGGATACTGAGCCCGCGGCTCGCATGTAAGCGGAAGGTAAAACGGGCGTGCCTGCGCCCGGCCCGGCCCCCGCCGCGCTCATCGAGTGCGGCTGCGGAGGGCCAGCCGCTACCATGACGAGACTCCGACCACCGACCCACCACTTCGCGCCCGGGAGGACCGATGCATCTACTCGGAGAGACAGAGATGGCGGCCAGTCGCCAGCGAGTCTGGGACACCATCAGCAACCCGAGCCGCGCGGCCGTCTCGGGTTCCTCGGGCCAGGCCCAGATCGAGAGGATCGACGACCGGCACTACAAGGTCACGGTGTCCGCGCCGGCCGCGATGATGCCGATGAACGTCGTCCTGGACCTGCAGCTCACCGACGTCGAGGCGCCGTCACGACTGGCTGCGGCCGTCGAGGGCGAGATCATGGGCGGGCCGATCAACGGCAGCGGTTCCATCGAGCTGACCGAGCTCGGTCCGAAGTCGACCCGCGCCAGCTGGCTGGCCGACGTCACGCTGGGCGGTATGCTCGGCGGCTTCGACTCGATGATCCAGGGGCCCATGCAGCAGGCAGCGGACCAGGCCTTTGCGTCCCTGAAGATCCGGCTCGAGGCCGAGGAGGCCGCTGGCGGAGCGTAGCCTCGCTGACGTGTCCGACCGGCCGGCGGCGGGCAGATCTCGGGGCTGGTCGCCGTCGCCGCTACCTTCTGCGAGTGTAAGTGCCGGTCAGCGTCGTGTGGCCCAGCAGCACGCGCGCCAGGGCCCCGCGAACGTCACCGGCCGAGGGCGTGCCGCTCAGAGTCAGCGGCACCGACAGCGCGTACAGCGTGAAGCGGTAACGGTGGGTTCCAGAGGGCGGGCACGGGCCGCCCCACCCGGCGCGGCCGAAGTCGTTGCGCCCCTGCGGCGGCACGACCGCCGATCCGGCGCCCTCGGGCAGTCCGCCCGTCGGGCCGCCGGCGATGTTGTAGACGACCCAGTGAATGAACCCGCGAGCGTCGGGGTCGTCCACGATCAGGGCCAGCGCGGCGGTCGAAGCGGGAGCGCCCTCCCACACCAGGGCCGGCGAGACGTCCTGGCCATCGCAGCTGTGCCTGATCGGAATCGGCCCGCCCTCGACGAAGCTCGGGCTTTCCAGTACGAAACCGGCCATGTCGGGCTCCTCCCCGGACTGACTTGCAGGGGCGGGCGCCACCGCACTGCCGGAACAGGCCGCGCACAACAGGACCAGCGACAACGTGACCCGGCCGGCGCGGCAGTGTTTCCGCAGCTGGCGCATCGTGCTGAGCATCTCCGCCGCCGGCCGTGCGGTCAAGACTCTTGTGCCCCGTTGTAGCGCTTGCGGGCCATGCTGGCGGCCGAGGCGCTGGGGAGCACCCCCCGCTCTCTGCCTGCAGCACTGGAGTGAAGCGTCATTTCTCAGCCCACCCTCTTCAGTTTTCCGGTCCGCTTGGCGTAGCGCTCGGCTCGGCCGAAGCCCCACATGCCCAGCGGGATGAAGAAGAAGGCCATCGCCAGCAGCGGCCACAGGTCCGGCAGGAGCTGGCTCGCCGACGCGCCGTCGATGAGGGCCTTCCGAACGGCGTCCAACCCGTACGTTGCCGGCGAGACGCGCGAGATCAGCTGCATCCAGCCGGGCAGGATGTCGATTGAGTAGTACACGCCGCTCACGAGCAGCAGGCACGACTGCAGCACGAAGACCATCTGCGAGCCGCGCTCCACCGACATCATCGGCAGGATCGCGGCCAGCATGCCTATCCCGATGAGGCTCGCCGAGCCGACGACCATGAAGATCGCGGCGGCCCCCAGGTTGGCGTGGCCCAGGTCGAGCGAGAAGAAGAGCGCCAGGACGATCAGCAGCACCGTCGTGTGGACCAGGCCGTACACGACGGCATACAGGGCGGATCCGAGCAGCTGCACCGAACGCCGGACCGGCGCCATCATCGTGTACTCGAGGGTCCCTTCCCAGCGCTCCCAGGTGATGGTGTCACCGATCGACTGGAAGACCACCGAGAGGTAGTTCCAGAAGACGGCCCCGACCACGAGCGACATCAGAAGCCGGCGGCTGCCGACCGATTGTCCGATCAGCGAGACGGACAACGCCCCGGCGACGGCGTAGACCAGGAATGCGACTTCCCAGCCCCAGTAGCGTTTCGTGAGGTTGAAGTTGCGCTCGACGAAGGCGTAGCTGGCGCGGGCCTCGCGAGTGATTGCGATCACGGTGTGGTTCTCCTGGTGGGCTGGCCGCCCGACGCCTCAGCGTCGGGCGGCCAGCTGGAGGGGGCCGTCGGAGGCGAGCATCGATCCGATCCGGATCAGCCCGCGACCGAACTTGCGCCGGACGGAACCGCGAGCCACCGGCCTCAGGTCGTGAGACATGAAGCGGATGCGGCGCTCGATCTCCCGCTGGCGCTCGTTGTGGATTTCTCTAGCGATCTGATGCGAGAACAACATGGTTTCCCTTTCGTCTGTAAGAACCGGTTCGGTCGGCCTGGCTGCCATGCCGGCTGCCTACTCGGCCGTTTCGGCTTCGCCCTCCTCGACGTCGTCGTCGAGGGAGCGACCGGTGTATTCCATGAAGGCGCTCTCGAGCGTCGGCGCCATGCCGTGCTCGAAGGCGACGCGTCGTTTGAGGCCTTCGGGCGTCTCTTCGACCGTCAGTCGCCCGCCGGCGAGGATCCCGATCCGCCCGCATAGCCGGTCCGCCTCGGCGAGGTCGTGCGTGGTGAGAACGATCGTTGCGTCGTGGTCGGCCCGGAGCTCCTCGATGAACGCCTGGACGTCGAGCTTGGAGCGCGGGTCGAGCCCGGTCGTGGGCTCGTCCAGCAGCAGCAGCGTCGGGCTCGTCAGGATGGCCCTGGCGATGGCGACCTTCTGCTGCATGCCCCGGCTCATCTGCTCGACGGGTCGGCTCATCCGCTTCTCGCCGATGCCGAGCCTGGCCATGATCAGCGCCGCCTTGCGGCGGGCTTCGCCCGTGTCCAGGCCGTACAGGCGCGCCGCGAACGAGAGGTTCTCGGCCGGCGAGAGCTTCTTGAAGAACGCGGCGTCGACGCTGACCCGATTGATCAGCCGCTTGACCGCCATCTCCTCGCGGACCAGGTCGTGGCCGAAGACTTCGACGCGTCCGGCGTCGAGAGTCAGCAGACCGCTGACCAGGCGGATGAAGGTGGATTTGCCGCTTCCGTTGGCGCCGAGAAGGCCGTAGATCTCGCCCCGCTCGATGCGGATCGAGACGTCGTCGACGGCCACCACCGGCGGCTTGCGGCGGTCGACCTTGAAGCGCTTGGTGGCATGGTCGACCAGCAGGGCTGCCGGACCTGCCGGGATCGGTCGGACGATAGGCCGGCTCGGTGCCGGCGATTGAGTTGCTTCCAGGACCGCGATGTTCATGGCACCTCCCTCGGGGTGTCGCTCGCGGCATGGAGGAGCCGCGGGCGGGGTGGGGTGGGAAGGGCCCGCGGCTCGCCCTCGATCCGGTCTTCGCCGTCGGAGGGCATCAAAAAAGCCGGGGCCCGATCTGGCCCACGGCTCAGAGGTTCGTCCTGGCGGCTCTACCGCCTGGGGCTAGCTCCCGGTGGGCGCAGATCTCCCGCGCACGACAGGGCTTCCGCTCGCTCGAGCGGCTCCTGCCGTTGCGTTGGTGGCGAGATTGCGCACGAACACACCTCTTGTTGCAGCCGCCTGGATGGCGGACCTGGCGGAGTCTACGGGAGCGTCGAATCTCTGTCAATGACGCCGTCACCGACGGGTCCTGTGAACGGACAGGCCGCGTCGACCTAGGGATCTGCAAGAGGCCCTCTACGCCCGCACCTTAGGGGCGCGATCGTCCGCTCGGCGACCGGGCAATGGCCTCGAGCGCGAGTTGCCGCGTTGTTCGGTGGCGCTCCAGTGTCTCAACGTCAGGTGGCACCGGCTCCATCAGGCCTCCCCGTGCGGTTTGCCAGCGGGCGGCGATCTCCCGCGGGTCCTCGGCCCAGAGCGTGGCGGCAGCCTGCACGGCGGCTCCGATCGCCACCAGCTCGGTAGCCTGCGGGATCGCGACCGCCCGACCGGATAGCCGTTGCACCACTCGCCGCCAGGTCTCGCCCGACGCACCGCCGCCGACCAGGGTCAATGGGGCCGCGGGATCCAGCCCGGACGAGCAGCGGTCGATCGTGTCCAGCGCGTCAAGAAGTCCAACGATCGCTCCCTCGTATGTGGCCATCAGAATGGCCCGCGGGTCGGTGTCCCCGCGGAGGCCCAGCAACGCCGCCGAGGCGTCTGGCAGATTCGGCGTACGTTCGCCGTCGAAATACGGCAGAGCAACGACGCCCTGGCTCGGGACCACGTCGTCCCGACCGAGCCCGAGCCACTTCGCTATCCGGTCCACCGCCAACGTGCAGTTGAGCGTGCAGGCCAGCGGCAGAAACCGACCGGACGCATCGGCGAAACCGGCGACGTCACCCGAAGCGTCCACGGTCCGAGTCGACGACACCGTGTAGGCCGTTCCGGATGTGCCCAGGCTGACGACCGGCGTGCCAGGGCTGAGGCCGAGACCCAGCGCCGCAGCCATGTTGTCGCCCGTGCCCGGACCCACGAGCACGCCAGCCGAAATGCCCGTGGCCTCAGCCGCAGCTTGAGTCACGCGCCCGGCGCTCTCGGTCGGCCGGAGTACGCTGGGCAGGAGATCCGCCGACAGGTTGATCGAGGGCAATCCCAGAACTTCAGGCGCGTACTTCTCCGTCTCGGTGGACCACCAGCCAGTGCCGGACGCGTCGCCGCGATCGGTCACCGCTGCACCGCACAGGCGCTCAGTTAGGTAGTCGTGAGGCAGACGGATGGCCGCGGTCCGCAACGCGATCTCAGGCTCGTGCCGGCGGACCCACGCCCATTTGGTTGCCGTGAACGAGGCTACGGGTACGACTCCTACCCGGGACGCCCAGGCAGCCGCCCCTCCCAGGGCGTCGCGCAAGGCGACTGCGTCTGGGGCGGAACGGGTGTCGTGCCAGAGCATCGCCGGTCGGAGCGGCCGTCCACCCGCGTCCAGGCAGACCAGGCCGTGCTGCTGGCCGGCGACGGAGATCGCGGCGATCTGGCCGGCGAGGCCCGTCCGGGCCAGAGCCTGGCGCAATGCCTCCCACCAATCGTGCGGGCGTGTCTCCCGCGCGCCAGCCGTGCCGGTCACAACGTGCGGCGCCCGCCCAACCCGCAGCACTTCGCCGCTATCCGCGTCGATGACCACGATCTTGGTCGACTGCGTGGAGCAGTCGACGCCGGCGATCAGATTCCCCATTCGCTCCTCCGAAACGCGATGCTCGCACGTCGGGTCCCGTGCGGTCCAACCGAGCACCTGGCCCAGGGGCTTGACACACTCTGGTGATTTGTAGCACTCTACTACAAACGTTTGTGAGGAGGAATTACTAATTACCGGGCCGTCGAGGATGCTGGGTCTGGGTCACCGCAGCGAGACCGTCCATCGCTCCAACTTGTCGGCCATCGTGCGCGAGCTACACGAACACGGGCCGCTGTCGCGCTCGGAGCTGGGCGTCCGGACGGGGCTGACGCGGAGCGCCATCAGGGTCCTCATCGGTGAGTTGACCGAGCTGTGCCTCGTGGGCGAAGGGACAGCAGCCGCACTTGGAACCCCGGGGCGACCGTCTTCACTGGTGCGACCCAATCCGCTCGGTGCCATCGTCCTGGGTATCGACGTCGCGGTGGACTCGGTGGGCGTGGCCGTCGTCGGACTCGGGGGCGAGATCCTCCACCAAGTCCGGATTGATAGGCCGCGAGGCCGCATCTCAGTCGATCAGACGGTCGCCGACCTGGTTGAGCTGGTGAATGTAGTTTGGGCGAAGGCCCCTGGTCGTGAGGCTCTGGTGGGGATCGGGGTGGCGGTCGCAGGGCTGGTCCGTCGTAGGGACGGTCTCGTCTACATTGCGCCAAACCTGGGCTGGCGCGACGTCCCCTTTGGGGCGCAGCTATCGGAGGCCCTCCAGGCGACCGTCCCGCTGACCGTCGCCAACGAAGCGGATCTGGGCGCCCTGGCCGAGCACCGACGCGGGGCTGCAATCCGAGCGGAAAACCTCATCTATATCTCCGGAGAGGTGGGCGTCGGCGGTGGAGTTATCGTCGACGGCCGGCCGCTTGCCGGGGTTGCTGGCTACGGTGGCGAAGTGGGCCACATGCCCGTCAACCCTAACGGCATCGCCTGCCGTTGCGGATCCTGCGGCTGCTGGGAGACTGAGATAGGCGAAGGCGCGCTGTTACTCCGCGCCGGTCATCCGCCCGGGGGAGGCCGGGGCGAGGTGGATCTGGTCCTGCAGGAGGCGGCCGCAGGCGTTCCCGAGGCCCTGAATGCTGTCGATAACGTAGGCCGGTGGCTGGGGGTCGGCCTCGCAATCCTCGTGAACGTCTTCGACCCCGAGGTGATCGTGCTGGGTGGGTTGCTCGGACGGCTTCATCCGTTGGTGTTGTCCACGGTCGAGGCCGAGCTGGACCGCCTCGCGCTGCAAGCGTCGCGGGGCCTCGTCCGGGTTGTCCCGTCCAGGCTCGGTGGAGATGCGTCGCTGTTGGGCGCCGCCGAGCGAGCCTTCGAGCCTATGCTGTCCGACCCGTTCGGCTGGGCTGGCGTTCGGACCGCTCCCATTGCCGCTTCAGCCTAGCCGCCAGGAGTTGGGACATGACGACCACCGTCACTGGGCCAGCCGACGCCGGGAGCGCTCTCGCACCGAAGCCGCGCCACAAGTTCACGTTCGGGCTGTGGACGGTCGGGAACCGCGGCGGTGATCCATTCGGGGGTCCCACTCGAGCGGCCCTCGATCCGATCGACTCCGTCCGGCGCTTGGGCGACCTGGGAGCCTACGGCGTCAGCTTCCACGATGACGATCTCGTCCCCCCTGGGTCCACCCCCAAAGAACGCGACGAGATCGTCCGTCGGTTCCGTAAGGGGCTGGATGAGGCAGGGATGGTGGTTGCGATGGCGACCACCAACCTGTTCTGGCACGCCATCTTCAAGGACGGAGCCTTCACGGCCAACGACCCGGAGGTTCGGCGCTACGCCATAACGAAAGCGATGCGGGGGATCGATCTCGGAACGGAGCTTGGCGCCGGCGTCTACGTCTTCTGGGGAGGACGGGAAGGCAGCGAGGCCTACGCGGCGAAACCGGCCATCGATGCGCTCGACAGGTACCGAGAGGCCATCAACTTCCTGTGTGGGTACGTCAAGGACCAGGGCTACAGAATCAGGTTCGCGCTCGAACCCAAGCCGAACGAGCCACGCGGCGATCTGTTCCTGCCCACGGTCGGTAGCGCGCTCGCTTTCATCGGCACGCTGGACCACCCCGAAATGGTGGGCGTGAACCCCGAGGTTGCCCACGAGACGATGGGCGGCTTGTCCTTCTACCATGCCGTCGCGCAGGCGCTGAGCGCAGGCAAGCTCTTCCACATCGACCTGAACGCTCAGAAGATCGGCCGTTTCGACCAGGACCTGAGGTTCGCCTCCGAGGGGATCAAGGACTCGTTCTTCCTGGTTCAGCTCCTGGAGAAGTCCGGCTACGACGGACCACGCCACTTTGACGCGCATCCATACCGGGTCGAGGACGCGGCCGGCGTCTGGGACTTTGCCGCCGGCTGCATGCGCACCTACTTGGTCCTGGCTGAGAAGGCCCGCCGGTTCGACCAGGACCCGGAGATCCAGGCCGCCCTGAAGGAAGCCGGCGTGCCAGACCTGGGAAAGCCGAGCATCGGGCCGTACAGCAGCGCCAAGGCCCATGAGCTGCTAGCTACGCAATTCGACGTCGACGGGCTTGCGCGCCGTGGCTACGCGAATGAGCGCCTCGACCAGCTCGTTGTCGAGCTACTGCTGGGAATGCGATGAGAGACCCGTCGGGATCTCGTCCCTGGCATACGCCGTCCGCGCGATCGGGCGGTCTGCTGGACAACTCAGTGCAGAGCGCCGGCCTTGGTCAGGCCGTCCCTCAGGTCCATCGCGAGCTGACACGGGATAGTCCCGCCGTCCACTGCCTATTCCGCCAGGCCAATTGGCCTTCACGAAGCGCCGCGACTTCAAGGAGGTGAGACCAGTCACAGGCAATGCCCGATGAGCGATGTCCGCCACCCAATGATCGTGGCGCTGGTGCCATCACGAGAGGGGCAGCAGACGCACCGCTTTCGATCGGGTCCACGTTGATTCACCCGTCCACAGGCTCAACAGGGAGGACTAGGGAAAAATGCCTGACATCGAAAGTCCAGTCACGCGCCGCGAAGTCCTCAAGAAGGGACTGATCGGCGCAGCCGGCCTGACCGTTCTGCCGGCAGTTGTCGCTGCGTGCTCTTCCAGCAGCCCCACGCCAACTCAGGCCCCTCCGCCGACCTCCTCGAATGCCACGCCCGGGCCGACGATAGTCCCGGCGCCTACGACGCCGAACTACGCGGGCCGCACCCTGACAATCTGGGACTATGAATCGGCTGACAGCGCCATGGGCCAGTCCTGGGCCGCTGCGATCGACACATTCAAGTCCACGCACCCTGGCGTCACGGTCACTCACGAGGCGAAGACGTTCGAGGAGATCCAGTCGAACGCCTCGATGATCCTCAACTCGAACGCTGCGCCCGATGTGATGGAGTACAACAAAGGCAACGCGACCGCGGGCCTCCTCTCGACCCAGGGACTGCTCACCGACCTCACAAGTGTGGCCACAGCGCGGGGTTGGGACAAGATCCTCACTCCGAGCCTGCAGACCACCTGCATCTACAGCGACAAGGGGATCATGGGCTCTGGCAAGTGGTACGGCGTGACCACCTATGGTGAGTATGTCATGGTGTACTACAACCAGGACATGTTTACCAAGTACAATATCATGATTCCCAAGACCCTCGCCGATTTCGAGACGGCGATGGACACCTTCGTCAAGGCTGGCATCACGCCCGTCGCGACTGGGGGTGCCGAGTACCCGGCCCAGCAGATCTTCTATCAGTTGGTCCTGAGCCAGGCCAATCGACAGTGGATCAACGACTATGAGATGTATGCGAACCCGGTCGATTTCCACGATACGCAGCTGACGTTCGGTGCGAACGAGTTCGTCAAGTGGATGAAGAACGGGTACATGTCCAAGAACGAGGTGGCGCTGACCGCGCAGCAGGCGGGGGACAATTTCGAAGGCGGAAAGAACCCGATCTTCCCCACTGGCAGCTGGTGGTATGGCTCGTTCATAACCGAGATCACGAAGTTCAAGTGGGGCATCTTCCTGTTCCCTGGTAACACTCTTGCGCCTGGCTCGAGCGGCAACATTTGGGTGATCCCGAGCGTTTCGAAGAATGCCGACTTGGCGGAAGACTTCATCGACATCACGCTTCAGACAGACATCCAGAACATCATGGGTCGAGCCGGGGGCTTGCCGGTAAACGCGGATCCGACGGCGATAACCGATCCGACGCTCCAGTCGTTCAACCAGACCTTCCAAACGCTGCTCAAGAACGACGGGCTGGCCTTCTATCCGGACTGGCCGGTCCCGGGTTACTACAACGTGCTTGTTTCGAACGTGCAGAACCTGATGAACGGGCAGGATCCGTCGAAGTTCCTTGACGCGATCGGCCAAGCGTACAACGCGGGGAAGCCGTCTATGTAGTTTGCCCGAGGCCGCTTGTGCGGGCTGAAGTGAGCGTAGTTGGGTGAATCTCTTGGCGGGCGCCTCCGGACCGGGGGACCTCCTTCCGTCGGTCCCAGCGGCGCCCGCCGAACCCGTAGAATCGGTTAACGGGTTTCTGGGGCTCCTGGCCGGCCGGTCAAGTCCGTTCCGGGACACGAACGGAGGACCGGTCCGGGTCGTGGCCTGGGTGGACCGGTCCTGGACGAATTGAATCGTCCATCGGAGGGAGAGGAGAACAATGGCATGAGTCGGCGGTCCTCCCTGCACGGTGGCTACGCGATATTCCTGCTGCCGGGATTGCTGGCGTTCCTGGTGGTGATCGTTGGTCCCTTCCTGGCCACCGTGGCCATCAGCTTCACGAAGTGGAACGGGGTGCAACCGCCGAAATGGATCGGCCCAAGCAACTACGTGACCCTGCTTAGCGATCCGTACTTCCTGGCATCGTTCCAGAACACCTTCGTTCTGCTCCTCGCTATGGTTGTCATACCAACGATCCTCGGTTTGCTCCTCGCTGGCCTGCTTTACAGTTTCGTCGCGCCGAAGTTTGGCCCGAAGACTGCCAGCTTCTTCCGGGCCGGCTTCTACCTCCCGCAGGTCATGCCGGTTGCCGTCGCCGGTGTGGTGTGGGGCTGGATCCTGACGCCCGACGGCGCCCTGAACTCGATCCTCCAGACAGCCGGCCTCGGCGTTCTCGCACAGAACTGGCTCGGCAACCCAGACCTCGCCCTCTTCTCCGTGATGGGAATGATGGTATGGTTCCAGATTGGGTTCCCGCTCGTGATCTTCTTCACTGCCTTTCAGCGAATGGACCAGACCCTCACCGAGGCGGCGGCCCTGGACGGAGCTTCCGGCTGGCAGACATTCATACACGTAACCGTCCACCAAATACGACCCGAGATATTCGTCGTGGTCCTCATGACCACTATCGCTACGTTCAAGGTCTTCGCGCAGGTCTTTGTCCTTACGAGGGGCGGACCTGGTACTGCCACATACGTTCCGTCGTACTACACCTACTTGAATTTCTTTCAGAAAGACCTGGTCGGCCTGGGCTCGGCAGTAGCCACGATCGTCACGGTCGTCGTCCTCATAGTTGCCGTTGTCTTCATCAACTTCCAGGCGAGGCGTGATCTCGCCGAGGAGTTGTAACATGGGCAGTAGCATCGCCGCTGAAGGGCTCTCCGTCCACCCGACAAGAAAGCCCACCCGCGGAAACCACATGTGGTCAGGCGCCATGCGTGTCGTGCAGGCCTATGGCATCCTGCTGGGGCTGATCGCACTTCTATTTGTGGTATTCGCCCCGTTCGTAATCATCGCTATCAACGCCGTCAAGACGCCTACGGACCTCGCTGCAAACGGGCCATTGTCGTTGCCTCAGAACCCTACTCTGGATAACATGGTCGCGTTCTGGAACGCGGTGGACTTCGGAGGGGCTCTGAGGAACAGCTTTGTCATCAGCTTGTCTGTGGCGATTCTGGCGACTATTCTGTCGCTGCTGAACGCATTCGCGTTGGGTATCGGGAGGGTGCGAGGCGCCGTGTGGTTCCTCGTATTCTTTATGCTGGCTAACATCTTGCCGAATGAAGCGATCGTGTATCCGCTGTACTACATGGCGAAGTTCGCTGGGCTTTACAACACTCAGCTGTCAGTGGTGATCATTTTCACTGTGATTCAGAGTGCCTTTGGAACGTACTTTATTGCGTCCGTTATGCGGGCGTTCCCGAGGGAGATTCTGGATGCGGCCAGGGTGGATGGCTGTGGTAAGGTGCAGCTCCTGGTGAGGGTCGTTGTCCCGATAATGAGGCCGTCGCTGGGGGTGCTGATGGTGTTTGCGTTCATCTGGACGTGGAATGAGTTCTACCTGCCCCTTGTTTTCCTCGTTAGCAATGCTCAGTACACTGTACCGCTCGCTGTTGCGGCAACCCAGGGCGAGCACATGATGAACGAGAGCCAGGTGGCTGCGTCTGCGTTGTTGGGGGTTCTGCCTTGCGTGGTGTTCTTCGTTCTGTTCCAGCGGACTCTGACGAGGGGGATTACCCTAGGGTCGTACAGGTAGCGAAACAGGCCTGCGGGTAGGACGACAGGCGGCGTGGTCGGCGAGAATTGAGCCCGATCCGCCCGGCCTCGGGCAGCGGTCGCAGGGTCGGGCCCGGTCCGAGGCGGACGTGGCTGGCGGGTGTGCGAGAGGCGAGGACTCGTGAAGTTCAGCGACGGCTACTGGCTCTTGCGTGAGGGCGTGGGTGTCTTTCATCCAGCGGTGGTCCACTGCGTCACCGCCACAGAAGACACGCTGACCGTGCTTGCGCCCACGGTCGCGCCGCGGGATCGCTCCGAGATGCATGATCTGGTGGCCCTGACGATCGAGCTGTCGTCCCCGACGGTCGACGTCATCCGTGTTCGCATGACGCACCACGCTGGCGGGCGAGAACCCGGGCCCTCCTTTCCGGTCTTTCCGGGCGATGCCCCAGACGTCCGTGTGGAGGTCGACGATTCGGTCGCGAGCCTTCGGTCGGGTCGGCTGACAGCGCAGATCCATCGAACTGGCCCGTGGAGCCTTGACTTCGTGGCCGACGGTCGGACTCTTACTGCCAGCGACGCGAAGAGCATGGCCGCGATCGAATGGCCGGGCCACGGCGGGCACGGCGACGACGGCCACGAGGTCGGACACTTCATGGTCGAGGCTCTGTCGCTCGGTGTTGGCGAGCACGTCTACGGCCTGGGTGAACGCTTCGGGCCGTTCGTGAAGAATGGCCAGTCGATCGATATGTGGAACCGCGACGGCGGCACGGGCTCGGAACAGGCCTACAAGAACGTGCCCTTCTATCTGACCGACGCCGGCTACGGCGTCTTCGTCAACGAGCCGGGAAAGGTCGAGTTCGAGGTCGCCACGGAGCGCGTCGACCGAGTCGGCTTCAGCGTCGCGGGGCAATCGCTCGAGTACCTCGTCATTTACGGCCCGAGCCCCAAGGAAGTGCTGGAGAGGTTCACCGGCCTCATCGGCCGGCCGGCCCTGCCCCCGGCCTGGTCGTTCGGGCTGTGGCTCTCGACCTCGTTCACCACCGACTACGACGAAGCGACGGTGACGCACTTCGTCGAGGGCATGGCCGAGCGGGACATCCCCCTGAGCGTCTTCCACTTCGATTCGTTCTGGATGCGCGAGTTCCAGTGGGTCGACTTCAGCTGGGACGAGCGGGTCTTCCCCGACCCGGCCGGCATGCTCGCCCGGCTCCACGGGCGCGGCCTGCGGATCTGCGTCTGGATCAACCCCTACATAGCCCAGGCTTCGCCACTCTTCGGCGAGGCGTCCGCGGCCGGATACTTGGTCCGCCGCCCAAACGGCGATACCTGGCAGAGCGACCAGTGGCAGCCGGGCATGGGCATCGTGGACTTCACCAACCCCGATGCCCGGGCCTGGTATAGCTCGAAGCTCGCCGCTCTGCTCGACCAGGGCGTCGACTGCTTCAAGACCGATTTCGGTGAGCGCATTCCGACCGATGTCGTCTGGCACGACGGTTCAGACCCGGAACGGATGCACAACTTCTATCCGTATTTGTACAACCAGACGGTCTTCGAGCTGCTCCGCGAGCGCCGCGGACAAGGTGAGGCGGTGGTCTTCGCCCGGTCGGCGACGGCCTGCAGCTGGCTGTTCCCAGTCCACTGGGGCGGCGACTGCGAGAGCACGTTCCCCTCCATGGCCGACACCCTGCGCGGCGGGCTGTCCTTGGGCTTGTCCGGCTTCGGCTTCTGGAGTCACGACATCGGCGGCTTCGAAGGCACGCCTCCGCCGGCTGTCTACCAGCGCTGGGCCCAGTTCGGCTTGTTGAGCTCGCACAGCCGTCTGCATGGCAGCAATTCATACCGCGTTCCGTGGCTCGTCGACGATCAGTCCGTCGAGGTTGTCACAGTTTTCGCGCGCCTCAAATGCCGGCTTATGCCCTACTTGTATCGGGCGGCCGTGGAGGCCTCGCGGAGCGGCGTGCCGATGATGCGGGCCATGCTGCTGGAGTTCCCCGACGATCCGACCGCCGCTTTCCTCGACCGCCAGTACATGCTCGGCGAGTCGCTGCTGGTTGCGCCGATCTTTGCCGCGGACGGCCAGGTCACGTACTACATTCCAGCAGGGCGCTGGACGCACCTCATCAGCGGCGCCACGCTGCGGGGGCCGGGTTGGATCCGGGAACGTCACGACGTCTCCAGCCTGCCTCTGCTGGTCCGGCCCGGGTCGGTTATCGCCATGGGCGCCCGGAGCGACAGGGCCGACTACGACTTCGCGGACGGCGTAACTCTTCGGGCATACGAGCTGGCAGAGGGGGTGAAGGTGCTCGTCGCGGTGCCCGACGTGCGCGGTGGAACCGATTCCGTCTTCGAGGTGACGGGGACCGCTGGGGGCGTGGTCGCTGAGCGCGCCCAGGGGTCCAAGTCGTGGCGGCTTCTGCTGGCCAACGCGGGGTCTGTGCTCGAAGTGATGGGCGGCACCGCCGAGAGCGTGCCCGAAGGCATGCTCGTCACGGCCGCCGCCGGCTCGCATCGGATCGAGATCAGGCTCTCCGGCTGACCCTCGGTTCGAAACGGCCAGCGGCGGGCGATCCCGGGGACCGAGAAGCTCCAGCCACTCCAGTTCGTCGCCGACGGACTCGGCCTGGGCCGTCCGCTCGGCGGCGCCCGAGGCTACAAGCGGCAGAGGATGCCGGCCGTCCGGGCGCGGTACGATGCACGAGCCACCAATCGACCCCGGTTCCGGCTGCCTGGCGCTCCCGTGAGCTCGCCTGCGCCGGCCATGCTCAGGAGAACGAACGCCATGCCCAAGGTTGCCGGCTCCATCAAGGAGCTCCTCGCCGCCCTCGACGGCATCGCGCGGATCGAGGGAAAGCGGCTCGTCATCACCGACGAGGCGGGCCTCCGGACGCGCGGCATCTACGATCTCGCCTGGACCGCCACCTTCAGCGAAGACGAGGCCACGGTCGAGGCCGCCCGCTGGATCGTCTGGGAAGCCAGCCAGGCCACCGGCGCCCGTTCGGCTAGCATCCAGGACCTGTACAAGGCCCGTGCCCGTAACGAATACCAGGGGCTGACCGTTCCGGCCATCAACCTTCGAGCCCAGGCCTTCGACATGGCCCGCGTGATTCTCGAGACGGCCAGGAAGAACGACTCCGCCGCCCTCATCTTCGAGCTGGCACGCTCCGAGCAGACGTACACCTTCCAGCGTGTCTTCGAGTACGCCACGAGCGTCCTCGCGGGCGCGATCTCGGCCGGCTGGAAGGGCCCGGTCTTCATCCAGGGCGACCACTACCAGTTCAACGCCAAGAGGTACGCGGCCGACCCGGAGAAGGTGACCGACGAGATCCGCAAGGCCTGCCGCGACGCCATCGCCGCCGGCTACCGGAACATCGACATCGATAGCTCCACGCTGGTCGATCTCTCGCATCCCACGCTGGACGCGCAGCAGCACGAGAACTACATGCGCGCGGCGGAGTTGACCGCCCTCATCCGCTCGCTGGAGACCGACGGCGTGACCGTCAGCGTCGGCGGCGAGATCGGTGAGGTCGGCAAGAAGAACTCCACGCCGGATGAGCTCCGGGTGTACCTAGACGGCTACCGCCGCGAGCTGGACGGGCGCGCAAAGGGTGCGATCGGCCTCTCGAAGGTATCAGTCCAGACCGGCACCAGCCACGGCGGCACCCCGCTGCCGGGCGGCGGCGTGGCCGAGGTCGCACTGGACTTCGGCGTCCTGACCGAGCTGTCCGCGGTGGCCCGCCAGTACGGGCTCTCGGGCGCGGTCCAGCACGGCGCCAGCACGCTGCCCGATGAGCTGTTCCACAAGTTCCCGGCCACCGGCTGCGCCGAGATCCATCTCGCGACCGGCTTCCAGAACGCTCTCTTCGAGCATCCGGCCTTCCCGGCCGAGATGCACAAGGCGATCGAGGAGTGGGTCTTCGCCAACTGCCAGGACGAGCGCAAGCCCGAGCAGACCGACACCCAGTTCGTCTACACGGCTCGCAAGAAGGCGATCGGCCCATTCAAGCGCCAGCTCTGGGATCTGCCCACCAAGGACGCGATCCTGGCCTCGCAGGCAGCGAAGGTGGACTTCCTCTTCAAGCAGCTCGGCACGCCCGGCAGCCGCGCCCTGGTCGAGAAGTACGTCAAGCCGGTCGAGTTCCACAAGCCCATGCCGGAGGCCCTCGAGGCCGCTCGGTAGGATTTTGCGCTTCGCAGACTGGACAGGGCGCTCCGCAGGGAGCGCCCTGTCTGAGTGGAGAGGTGCCGATCAGCTCGCGGGAGAGGGGTTGGCTTCCTGTGCCTTGAGCGCCGCCACGAGTTGGTTCAGAAACTCCCGGTCCGATGCGGCTTGCCCACCGATGCTGGTGCGCACGAGGACGACCACGTTGTCGACGACGAGCCACCTGTAGTCATAGCTGCCAAACGAGCCGCCCTCGGACCAGGCCACCGCCGATGGCTGGAGGGCTCCATCGACGCCAGCCTGGACGCTCGGCAGAGCCCGACTGACAGCGGTAGGCGAAGGCAGGACTGCGGCGCCGGCGATCGGCGAGGTGTATGGCACACCTGTAACCAGTGGTGGGCAGAGCACCAGGCCGTCTGTGAGCCCGACGCCGCAGGTGACCCCGATCGGATCGGGCAGGCGGAGGTCGCTCGTCGGGCTTACCTCGCTGGCAGCCGCGATGACCTGATCGATGCTCAACGGATGCGGCGCGGTCGCGGCATCGCCTGTCCACAGGATGTCGTCCACGACGATCATGTCATCGCAGATGGCCCGCTGATAGCCGCATTGGCCGGCGCGCGGGTCATGGAGGTGGACGCGCATGATCGCAGGACCCGTCGCCAGTTCTCCGTTGTAGAAGCGGAAGGTGGCGATGCCATTCTGGACCGTTGGCAGACCGCCCGCATCCGTGCTCACGTAGTTGAACTGGCAGCCTCCCCTTGAGATCCAGGAGTTCGGTGCGCTGGGATCCGGGCCTGGGTCCATGGGGCAGGAGAACACTCCGGTCGGAACGTTCAGCCAGACGCCGACCAGGAAGGGCGTGTCGTCCTTCGCCGTGCTGCGCATGGTGAGGGCGTTGGCCCAACGCAGTACCGGCTGACCTTGCCAGACCATCGGGATGCCGTCGCCATAGCGCGGTATCCCAGAGGTGGCCTGAGGGGTGGCGGCGCTCGGGGATGGGGCCTCGGATGTGCGCGCGCTCGGCAACGGTGACTCAGGGACGGTGGCATTCCGCGGCCCGGCGACCAGGAGGCCCGCGCCAACCGCCAGGACAACCACGGCCAGCGCGGTCGCGGCCGCGAGACCAGCCCTGAACCCGCCATGACGTCCGCGCGGTTTCAGGCCGTCGGCCGTCGACCGGCCTTCCGGCCGTCTGCCGACCCTCAGCGGGCTTAGCTCCACGTCCGTTTCGGCTCTGCGGAGTTCTGCGGCGAAGGCCGCTCGGATGCGTGCCTCCGTCCGATCGTCATCACTGGTCATCTTGGAGCTCCTCCCGAAGGCGGGCCAGGCCCGCTTTCAGGTGTCCTTTCGCCGTGTTCTCGCTGATTGACATGACCTGGGCTACGTCGGTCACGGGCAGGCCGACGAGGTAATGGAGGGCTACTGCCGCGCGTGCCCGAGGGGGCAGCCGCCGAAGCGCCGTTCGAAGGGCGATGACGTCGGGTTCGGGACCGGGCGCGGTGCCGAGGTCGACGATGGCGGGATCGAAATGAACGAGCCGTGCCAGGCGCCGACGAACGCGGAACGCCTCACGGATCTCGATGGTGAACAGCCACGATCGAAGGGCTGTCGGGTCGCGGAGATCGGACGACCTGCGCGTCGCGATCTCGAGCGTCGTCTGCACGAGGTCTCGGGCGTCAGCTTCGTTCCGGAGGAGCGCGCGAGCGGTGGCCAGCAGGATCGAGGTGTGCCGCTCCAGCGCCTGACCCAGTTCGGCTGCCTCGGGGAGCCTCGTCACCGCCGGAATCGCCGCTTCGATCGCATCGTCCACAACCATACAGAGGCGGCGTGCCCGGAAAACGGGTGGGTGCCCCAACCCGACGAAATCGCGGCCGGTCATCCAACTGGTTTCAGGAAGCGCCGAGTGTTACAAACGGCCCTCGTCCACCGCCGGCTGCCCGTCGCCGCCGGCCGTCGAACCGACCTGCCTCCGGCTACGATTCGCTGATGAGTGAAAGCACTCCAGCGCCAGCCGAGTTATTCCGCTGGCGCGACGTGGCTCTTGCCATCTGCGACGAGGCCGACCGGATCGCCCTGGCCGGCTTCCGGCGCGACATCGAGGTCGACACCAAGGCCGACCGCAGCTTCGTGACCGAGGTCGACCGATCGATCGAACGGTTGGCTCGGGAACGCCTTCGAGCCGCCTACCCCGACTGCGGGCTCGTAGGCGAGGAGGAGGGGCCGGACGCGGCCGGCGCCGCCGTGTGCTGGTACATCGACCCGATCGACGCCACGGCCAACTTCGTGCGCGGCATCCCGATCTTCGCCACGCTCCTGGCGGTCTCGCTGGACGGCGAGATCCAGCTGGGGGTCGTGAGCGCCCCGGCGATGCGCGAACGCTGGCTGGCCTGGCGGGGTGGGGGAGCGTGGCGCGGCGACCAGCGGTTGGCCGTCAGCCGGGTGTCGCGCATAGAAGATGCCCACCTCGTCTACGGCAGCGAGAGACTCCGCCACGGGCAGCTGCCCGGGCTCGGTGCGACGCTGGCCGCAGCCTGGCGGGACCGCGGCTTCGGCGACTTCTGGGGCTACATGCTGGTGGCCGAGGGCGCGGCCGAGGCGATGATCGAGGTGGGCGCCCATACGTGGGATTGGGCGGCGCCGCTGGTCATCGTCGAGGAGGCGGGTGGTCGATTCACCACCGCTTCGGGAGAACGCCGCATCGACGGACCATCGGCCGTGGCCACCAACGGCCTGCTCCACGACGATCTCTTGAGGCGTTTGAGGGGCGTATCGTCTTCATAGGGCGGCGACGCCGGGCGAGGCCCCTACGGTACGCAGACTCAAGGTCGCCTGGGCCGGCAGTTTGGATCCGACCGACCGCGATAGCAGTTTGCCGACAGTGCTCGTGCCCTCGCGACTGGACGCGGGGCGATAGTCGAGAGCCGCCGTCTGGGCTACGATGCTTGCGTGTCGTCGGCCCGACCGAAGGGCGGGCACGCACCCGAAGCACGTATGCGGAGGAACGATCATGGGTGACAAGACGCCGAAGCGGCCGCCGAAGCCCAAGAAGCCGAAGCCCACGCCGCAGCCGCCCAAGAAGGGCGTGTAGTGGCGCCGAAAGGCAAGCGTGCGCGGTCCGTCTCGCCGGTCCGCCGGTTCAGGAGACGTGACCTCGCGCTCACCGAAGGCGGCAAGCTCGTCCTTCACGCGGACGGCTCGATCAGCCAGGTCGACGGCCAGGGCGAGGCCGTGGGGGAATGGGCCACCGACGACCCGGAATGGCCGCGTCATGCCATCCGGTTCGGACTGCTGCCGCAGCCCGCTACCACCACCCCGGCAGATTCCCGCGTGAAGGACGACAGGCCGCCGGGCGGCTAGGCCTCCGCGATGTCCCGGGGCGGCTGTCGCCCGGCCTGGTTACGATCTACCCGGCTCGAACGCCACCAGCCGCTCGGAGGCTCGCCAATGCCCGCGTCGATCCGCCCCGTCGTCTTCGTCATGCAGGGCGGCCGGATCGTGGCGGACCGCCGCGGGGCCTGAGCCCGTGATCTTTTGCTGGGCAGGTCGGGTCGTCGACGTCTGGCTGGGCCTGGTGCGCGGCGCGCGCGCGGCCTGGCGGGCCCTGCCGGGTGACCTGATGGCGTCGCTGGTGATGGGAGCGTGCGGCATTCCGGGCCCGGGCCGCGAAGTCCGCGAGGGCGCCGTTTCGGCTGTCCTGGTCGAGCACCCCCGGGCCGCCCGCTACCTCGACCACCAGTGGATGCCGGTCTACGCGCAGACGCTCGGCCGGTACGTCTTTGCCCGCGAGCCGCTGCCGGACCATACGGTCGCGCACGAAATGGAGCACGTGCGCCAGTGGCGGCGACTCGGGCCGCTGTTCCTGCCGGCCTATCTGGCCTCGTCAGGCCTGGCGCTGCTGCGGGGCCGTCATCCGTATCGGGCAAATCGATACGAAGAGGCAGCCCGGCGGTGCGAATTCGAGCCGCCAAAGCCGCGGCCCGTGCAATCCTGACCGATCCTGTCAGCGCCGCCCGCGAGACTGGCGACAGAAGGAAAGGAGCGGACATGGTCACGAGAATCCAGGTCGTCTTCGATTGCGCCGATCCGGGAAGGCAGGCCGAGTTCTGGGCAGAGGCGCTGCACTACCGCCTGCCGGAACCACCCGAGGGTTTCTCTAACTGGCAGGACTGGGCCAGGGCCGAAGGGATTCCCGAGGAGAGCTGGAACGACTGGGCGTCGGCCGAGGACCCGGACGGAGCCGGCCCCCGTCTCTACTTTCAGCGCGTCCCGGAGGGCAAGGTCGCCAAGAACCGGATGCACCTAGACCTCAACGTCGGTGGCGGTCGTGAGGCCACGATGGACGAACGCAAGGCGCGGGTTCTCGCCGAAGTCGCCCGGCTCAAAGCCCTCGGCGCCAGCGACCGTCGGGGCGCCATCGAGCAGGAGGGCGAGTTCTGGGTGCGGATGAACGACCCGGAGGGCAACGAGTTCTGCGTCCAGTAGGGCGGCGGCCACTGCCACGGCGGGCGTATTCCCTACCAAAGCCGTAGGATATTCGCAAATGAGGCGCGCCGCCGGCGCGCCACGGCCGCGAGATCCGAGGAAGCCGATCGAATGCCCACTCTCACGCAAGACGCCGTCCTGAAGGCCCTGGCCACCGTTCAGGAGCCTGAGCTCGGAGGGGACCTGGTCTCGCGCAACATGGTCAGGGACCTGACGATCGACGGCTCCAGGGTCGCCTTCACGATCGAGCTGACCACGCCCGCCTGCCCGCTGAAGGACGAGATCCAGGCCCGTGTCGAGGTGGCCCTGCGGGCGATCGGGGCCGAGCAGGTGGAGCTCGCCTGGGGCGCGACGGTCCGCCGGGCCACGCCCACGACGCCGCAGCTCCTGCCCGGCGTCAAGAACATCGTGGCCGTTGCCTCGGGCAAGGGCGGCGTCGGCAAGACCACCGTGAGCGTGAACCTGGCCGTGGCCCTGGCCCAGGCCGGAGCTTCGGTCGGCCTTCTCGATGCCGACATCACCGGCCCGAACATCCCGATGATGATCGGAGCCGAGGGCCAGCCGGTCGCCAGTCCGGCCGGCAAGATCATGCCGATCGAGGCTCACGGGGTGAAGGTGATCTCGATCCAGTTCTTCCTGCCCGAGGGCCAGCCGGTGGTCTGGCGCGGACCGCTCGTCGGCGGGGCGATCCAGCAGTTCCTGCGCGACGTGGAGTGGGGTGAGCTGGATTACCTGGTCGTGGACCTGCCGCCCGGCACCTCCGACGCGCAGCTGACCCTGGCCCAGTCCGTGCCGATCACCGGAGCCGTGCTGGTCACGACGCCCCAGCAGGTGTCGCTCGCGGATGTGACCAAGGCGCTGGCGATGTTCCGCCGGGTCAGCGTTCCTGTCCTGGGCATCGTGGAGAACATGTCTGGGTTCGTCTGCGCCCACTGCGGCGAAACGACCGAGATCTTCGGCCGGGGCGGCGGCGAACGCTTCGCCGCTGAGAACGGCATCGACTTCCTGGGCGGCATCCCCCTGGACGTGACGCTGCGCCAGGGTGCCGACGTGGGCATTCCCGCCGTTGCTCAGCGAAATGCCGGTCCCGCGTCGCAGGCCCTCACCCGCATCGCCAGGACGATTGCCGGCAAGGTCAGCATCCAGGCCGCACTCGAGCAGCCCGTACTGACGGTTTCGTAAGCGGCGGCGGCCGGGCCGCCGGGGCGCCGGGGCGCTAGTCCGGCAAACGAGGGTGGGCGGATGGCGTCGGGTGAAGTGCGATGCCGTCACTCGGGCAAGGATCCGGGGGCGTAGCATCGGATTACCCGGCCCTCGTGCCCGTCCCTCATGGTGTTGTCCGATGTCCTGTCCCGAATGCGCGACGCCGACGGCTCCCGGAGCGCGTTTCTGCCACCAGTGCGGCCGGAGGCTGGACTCACCTTCGGCCGCCCTTAAGGTCGGCGATCGCCGCGTTGTGACCGCGCTGTTCGCCGATCTGGTCGGCTACACCAGGCTGGTCGAGGAGCTGGATCCCGAGGAGGTCAGAACGCGGGTCGATGGGGCGCTCGCGGTGCTGGGCGATTCCGTCGTCCGATTTGGGGGATCGCTCGAGAAGTTCGTGGGCGACGCGGTGCTAGCGGTGTTCGGCGTGCCGGCCGCTCATGACGACGACGCGCTCCGGGCCTGCCTGTCCGCGCTCGAGATGCAATCCGCCCTGGGAAGACTGGGCGAAGGCAGCGATCGTCCCCTCAAGCTTCGGGTCGGGATCGCCACCGGAGAGGTCGTGGCGGCGGTCAGAGACCTGACCGGCATCCGCTCGATCGCGCTGACCGGTGACTGCATGACGACGGCGGCCCGCCTGCAGCAGCTGGCGGAGCCGGAGGAAATCCTGCTCGACGAGGCGACGGTGGCGGCCGCCGAGCCGCGAATCGGGGCGGATCGAGTCGGGGATCGCGTGCTGCGCGGCAAGAGCCGCCCGATCGCGGTCCATCGCCTCCGCGACGAGCGGCGCCGCGCCCCCAACGTCGGCCGTCAGCGGGTGCGGCTGGTCGGCAGAGAGGCCGAGCGGGCGCGACTGGCGGAGATGATCGGCCGGGCCGCCGCCTCCGGCCGGGGTGGGGCGGTCCTCCTCCGTGGAGAGGCGGGCATCGGCAAGTCGCGGCTGCTGCTCGAGATGGAGTCCGTGGCGCGGGCTGCCGGGTTCGCCTGGCTATGGATCGACAACGCGCCCCACCTCGTCGATTCGCCCTACCGCGCCGTGCGCTCGATGGTCGACTGGCTGGCCGACGAGAAGGGCATCAAGCCCGGGATCCTGAGCCGCGAGCTGCTCTTCGGCACCGAGCTGGACGAGGAGACATCGCGCCTCATGCTGGCCGCGGTGACGGTGCTGGCCCGCGACTCGGAGATGCTGCTCCTGCCCGAGGAGGGCTGGAGCCAGACGGCCGCGGGGCTGGCGGACCCGGCCGAGCTGACCAGGGCCCTCAGGCTGGCCACCGATCGCTGGATCACGCGCCTGGTCGCCGAGCAGCCGCGGGTCGTGGTCATCGACGACTTCCACTGGCTGGACCCTTCCAGCCGTCTGCTCATGGACGAGATGGTTCGCATCGCCGGCGACCTGCCGCTCATCGTGCTGACCGGCACGCGGCCGCCCCTGGTGCCCGAGTGGGCGAGCCTGCCGCACGTCGAGGTGATCGACCTCGGCGGTCTCGATGCGGCGGCTACGGAAGAGCTGGGCACGATCCTCGGTGGGGCGGAGCTCGAACCCGGATCTGCCAGCTGGTTGTACGACCGGACAGCGGGCAACGCCCTCTTCGTTGGCGAGGTCATGCGCATGCTCCGGGTCAGCGGCCGGATTTCGCGCGTCGGTGAACGGCTGCGGATCGACCGAGCGGCGGCGCAGCGCAGCGTGCCACTCGGCTTGCGGGCCCTCCTGGGAGCCCGGATCGACGCCCTGCCGCCGGCGCAGCGCTCGGCCCTGGAGGTCGCGTCGGTCATCGGCGTCAAGTTCCAGGAGTGGCTGCTGCGCGACCTGCGGGGCGGGTCGGACGTGGCCGACGACCTGCAGCAGCTGGCCGAGGCCGGCATCCTGGTGCGCTGCGAGGAGGGGGCCGCGGAGTCCGAAGCAACCGCGATGCCCTCGGGCTGCTGGCGGTTCCGGCACGAGCTGTTCCATGACGCCGCGTACGGCCGGCTGCTGATGGACCGCCGGCAGCAGCTTCACACGGCCCTGGCCGATCGGCTGGAAAGCACCGAGCCTCCCGTCGAGGCCGCCGAGCTGGCTCGCCACAGGCTCGCGGCAGGCGACCTGGCGCGCGCCCTGCCGCTCCTGGAGCGCGCCGCGGTGGAAGCCGAGTCGGTCGGCGCGATGACGGAGGCGGAGGCCTTCAGGCGGGCCGCGGCGGCTCTGCGGGAAGGACGACCGCTGCCGGACGCGGTGCCCTGAGGGAGCGAGGCGCCGCCCGTCAGGGCGGGCCGAGACGAGGCCGGCGTTGCCTTCGGCGCAACCGGCGTGCGACTAGCAGTGGCGCAGCCGGGGCCAGGCCAGCCAGGGCAATCGCTCCGTTTCCGCCGGGCGCGACCGCGGCCGCTCCCGATGGCAGCTGGAGCTCGGCCCAGTAGCCTGCCTGCCAGGCCGCGGCGGCCATCTTGGCCTGGCCCGAAAGCGAGGGGTGGAAGTAGTCGACCGTGCTCAGGTCCGCGATCGTGAAGTTGCTCTCAGAGAGGAGGGCCTCGTTGTAGCGGCAGTAGAGAGCTCCCACCTTGCCGTCGGTCGCCTCGATCTCGTCGCAGACCTGGGCGAGGATCGCGTCGTAGTTGGCCAGCAGCTGCTCGGCGGCCTTGATCGAGAGCGGGCTATCCGAGCCGAGAAACGGCGCGCACGTCTGCGAATGGGACGGGAGCGCCAGGATTGCCGCTGCCTTCGAGCTGGCCTGGGTGATGTCGTAGTAATGGGCGAAGTCGGGGACCGAGAGCATCAGGATCTCGCTCCCACTCGGGAGCCCGGAACGGAGGATGGCGATGGCGGAGCGCAGCTCTGTCTCGAAAACCGCCGGGTCCGTGGTGGGCGTGTCGCAGAGATCGTTGGTTCCCAGCTCGAACGTGACATAAACGGTCGCGCCGGGCGGCAGCGTCTTCGCAGAGGTCACGATCTTGGTGGCCTGGCGCGCGGCGTCGCTCATCTTCTTGCCCGAGGTCGCCGCGTCGACGACGACCAGCTGGTCGCCGAGAGCCTCGAACCGCTCCCGCAGGCTGAAGACGCCGTCGCCCTTGACGGTGCCGACGGCCCACGAGTAGCCGGGGTGGTCCTTCGGGTAGGCCGGTGAGACACTCCAGGCCTGGGTGTAGGAGTCGCCGATGGCGGCCAGCATCGCCGGCAGCGGCGGTGAGATCGTGGGGGCGGCGCTGGGCGCGGGCGGCGACGGAAACGACGGCGGCGCCGTGGGCGCAGCCGAGGACGTCGCGCCGGGCTGGCTCGAGGTCGCCGTCAGGGCCGGGGATGCGTGCGCGACGGGCGAGGCGCCGGCCGGGCCCGACGGGGTGGGGGAGTGGCCGTTGTCCAGGACCGCCGAACCAACCAGGAGCGCGAGCGCGGCCGCCAGTGCCAGCCCGCAGACGGCCAGCCCCGCGCCGATGGCGCGTTCCGCCGAGAGTCGCTTCATCGCCTCATCCTACGGCGCCCGCGAGGACGGCGTAGTCCGCTCGGGGAGCTCAACCGGGTCCGTTTGCGACGCTACCATTCGGCCCATGTCAGACGATTTCGCCCTGGAGGCGCTGGGACACTGCCGGCTCTTTCGCGGCCTCGGCACGGAATCGCTGCAGGCGATCGGCCAGACCCTGCGGACGCGCCGCTTTCGGCGGGGCGAAGTGCTCTTCCACGAAGGCGACCCGGGCGACGCCCTCTTCATCGTGGCCTCGGGCGCGGTCAAAGTCGTGGTCCCCTCCGAGGAGGGCGGGGAGGCGATCCTGGCCACGCTCCGCCGCGGCGACTTCCTGGGCGAGCTGGCCCTGCTCGACGGCGCGCCGCGCTCCGCCAGCGCCATCGCCCTCGAAGCGACCCAGGCGCTGGCCCTGCCGCGCGACCGTTTCAACGACCTGGTGGCCTCCGAGCCCGCCATCCGGGACGCGCTGCTGATCTCGTTGTCCGGCGAGCTGCGGCGTCTGACCGCCCATGTAGCCGAGCTCCACTTCCTCGACCTGACCGGGCGACTGGCGGCCCGGCTGGCCCGCCTGGCGGAAGAGCAGGGAGATCGCGCCGCCGATGGCTCGGTGCGGTTGGACGCTTCGCTGACCCAGACCGACCTGGCGGCGATGATCGGCGCCACCCGCCAGAGCGTGAACAAGCTGCTCGGCGAGTTCGTCGCCGACGGTTTGCTCCGCTTCGAGCACGACACCATCGTCGTGGTCGACGTGCAGGCCCTGCTGCGAGCCTCGCGCCGGTAGCGTCCGCACGGCGAACGCCGACCGGCTGCCCCGTCGGCCCGGCCGCCTGCCGGCTGCGAGTGTCAGCCGGCTGAGATGACGCCCTCGCGACCGAGCTGGAGCAGCTGGGCCCGGCTTTCGTCCAGGTGCTGCGCGGCGATGCCGAAGAGGCGCTCGAGCAGCAGTTGAGAGTGCTCCGACCCGCCCGCGAGCAGCCCCAGCAGTCGCGCTGCCGGCATCGAGATCATCACCGCCGGGCCGATCGCCCGGGCGGTGGACAGGGCGGTCGGGTCTTCGCGCAGCGCCGACCAGCCGAGCAGGTCGCCCGCGTGAAGAGTCGAGACCAGCACCCAGCGCTGATCGTAACGGACGCGCAGGGCGAGCTGACCCTGCTCCAGCCAGTGGATCTCGGAGATCGGGTCGCCCATCTCGACCAGCGTCTCGCCGTCGTCCAGGCGCCGCCGGATGGACGACGCCGCAAGAGGCGCAAGCTCGGCCTCCGTCAGGCCGTTGAAAAGCGGCAGTTTCGAGAGCTCGGCCGCCCCGATGCTTTCCGTTGTCCCCATGCTGCGCTCCTCCGGCCTGACCATCGCTCCTGCGAGTATTGTCCGCCAGAAGCGGCCGATATGCCCGGGCTAACGCGAGGCCTCGGGGCGCGCGGCGGGCGCCTCCCTGAGCCAGCGCTCGAGGAGGGAAGCGGCCGCGAGCCCGGCACGTCGACGGCCCTCGCTGCCGCCCATGAAGGCCGTCTCGCGCGTCTCACGGGCGCCCCACGAGCTGTTGACGGCGATTTCGACCCGGGTGTCCTCACCCGACTCGACCGCGCGCACGGCCAGTCCGACGGTCGAGCCGGACGCCCGTCGAGCCTTCTCCGCCAGCGCCGCGACAGGAGCCTCCGCCTCGCCGGGCGCGAGCAGGCGGGACGAGACGAGCCACGGGGCATCGCCGAGGAGGCGCATCGTGGAGCCGCCGGTGCCGGCCTCGACGAGGGCGACGGTCCGCTCGCCGGCGGCCAGCTCGCGGCCCAGGACTGCCGGCCACGTGTCGTCGTCGTGGCCCCAGACACGGTCTCCGACCGCGGCCAGGACCGCGGCGGCGGCCTCCTCGAGGAGTTGCTGCGGCGAGCGCCCGCTCTCGGCGCGGGCCGAGATGCGCACGTCCACGGCGTCGGAGCGGGCGTAAGTGGCCACGGTCGGGTTCTCGGCCCGCAGTAGCCGCTCTCCGAGAGCCGCGGCCACGGCCGACTCGCCAATGCCCGCCAGGCGGTAGGTACGCGTCACTCGCTGCTGGCCCAGGCCCCTTGCGACGAGGTGGGGGAGCACCCAGCCCTCCCACATCGGGCGCATCTCGCCCGGCGGCCCCGGCAGCGCCACGACCACCTGCCCGGCGGGCGCATCGACCCACCAGCCCGGCGCCGTGCCGCGTTCGTTGGGGATCGGCGTCGCCGAAGGGATCAGCCAGGCTTGCTTGACGTTGGCCTCGAGGAGCCTGGTGCCGCGGCGCTCGAACAGGTGGCGCAGCCACCGCTCCAGCTCGGGATCCACCGCGGGCCGCTCTCCGACGACGGCGGCGATCGCCTCACGGGTCAGATCGTCGGGCGTGGGACCCAGGCCGCCGGTCGTGATCACGAGATCGGCCGATGCCAGCGCGTCGCCCAGCGCCTGGACGACGGTCGCCAGGCGGTCCGGCAGCGCCACGATCCGTTCGACGTCCACTCCGTGACGGGCCAGCGACCGCGCCAGGTCGCCGCTGTTGGTGTCGCGCGTCTCGCCCACGGTCAGCTCGCTGCCGACCGCCAGGAGCACGGCCGTGCGCAGCGGGCGCGGTCCTGGCACCGTCTCGAGCTTCGAAGGCGTGGGTTCGATCATACGGGGAGGGTAGTCGGTTCGCCCCGGTTCGTCCTCGGCCGTCTCGAGCGCCCCGTCTGTCGGTGACGCCCACGCCGCTGCTATGATCGCCGTGGCATCTTTACCCCATCGCGAAGGAGGTAACTTGGCCAACCGGCCCTCCTCGTCCGATTCGCCGCCTTCACCCGGCGAAAGCGCGGACTCCCGTCCGCTCGGGCTTGGCGCCCAGTTCGCTCGCACGCGAACCGCCCTGTCGGGGCTCATCTCGGCCCACGTCAAGCTGCTTTTCGCCGAGCTCGCCGAGATCATGGGCGAGCTCAAGCGCGCGGTCGCGCTCGGTGGCATCGCCCTTGGGCTGCTGTTCCTGGCAGGCATGGTGGCCTGCATCGGGTCGATCCTGTGGCTCGACGAGTGGGTCTTCGGGTCCATCGGCTGGGGCGCGCTTCATGGCAGCCTCCTGTTGATCGCCGTGGCCGTGACCCTCGTCCTGCTGATCGTCCCCAACTCCGCGCTGCGCATCGGCCTGGGCTTCTTCGTAGCCCTGGTCGCGGCCGTGGCCGTCTTCCTGATCTTCTGGCTGCAGCTGACGAGCCGCGCCTGGGGCTGGGTCGGCAGCAGCTTCTTCGGCGGGCTGACCTGGTTCGACGGCCACGCCGTGTCGGCCGCCGATCGACCGATCGCGGTCGCGGTGATCGTGCTGGCGGTCCTCTTCGGAGTCCTGGGCGCAATCGCCGGCCTGATTGTGGGCAGCGGCTTCCTCAAGCGCGTCGCCGCGGCGGTAGGCATCGCGATCGCCGGCGCCGCCGTTGGCGGCCTGCTCGGAGCGCTGCTGGGGGTCCCGATGAGCTGGGGGATCGCCATCGCGGTCGCGCTGGCCGTCTTCCTGCCCCTGCACACGGTCCTGGCCGCGTTCTTCGTGCTCAGGAAGGTCAACTTCAAAGAGCTCAAGAACCGCTTCATCCCAAACCAGACAATCGCAACGACCAAGGAGACGATCGAGTGGGTGCGCGCACAGATGCCGCTCGGGCGGAAGTCGTAGCCCGCCGCCAGCTGTTGCTGGACGAGGTCGTCAGGCTCGAGGCCGCCGGCCGTTCCGCGGTGGACATTCCGGCCAAGATCCGGCGGGCGCCGGGCAAGACGGCCGCAGTCGCAGCCGGCGCTGCCTTCCTGGTGCTCGGCGGCCCCAGGCGGACCTATCGAGCGATCCGGCGGGCCGTCCTCGGACCCCGGGCGGATCTGCCCAAGTCGATGCTGCCCAAGGAGATCGACAAAGCATTGCGCTCGCTCGGCGACGACGGCGCGCAGGTGCGCGGCCTCCTGGAGCGTGAGTTCGCCGGCTACCTGGAGAAGAGCCGCCCGGAGCGCGAGGCGCGCAACTTGAAGGGCACGATCTCCGAGCTGGGCGGAAACATCCTGCGCCCCGTCAGCACCGAGGCGGGCAAGCGGCTGGCCAAACAGCTGTTCAGCCCTGACGCCGGGGGTTTTGCCGCCGCCACGGAGCGGATCCGGGCTCGACGCGAGGCCCGCAAGGCCGAGCACCTGAGCGACGCGGCCGGGACGCCGGAGAGCGACAGCTCGTCGGGCCGGGAGCGGCGGCTGGGCCGTCGTCGAAACCGGCTTCGCCCGCGCTGAACGAGGCCGCGCCGGGCCGCGTGGTAGCGGCGACGCGGCTAGACTCTTGGGCCACGGGCGAGTGGCGGAATGGCAGACGCGCCAGCCTTAGGAGTTGGTGCCGCGTAAGCGGCGTGCGGGTTCAAGTCCCGCCTTGCCCACCACTTTGAAGCGTCACGCGCGCTGCTCCGATCCGTCATCCTGCGTTCATTCCGTGGCAGAGGTAGATAGCGCGTGAGAGCCAGTCCGGGGGTCGATAGGTTCCGCAGCTCGACAGAGCGGGCATTCACCGCCTTGGTCCTTGTGGTGGCAGTAGTCGGCTGCGGCGGCAGCCCCGCAACACCCTCACCGAGCGCCTCGGCAGTCGAGAGCCCGAGCCTGACGGCCACTTCGAACCCGAGCCCGAGTTCGACGCCGACCGCTTTGCCGACGCCCGCTCCGACGTTCGCGGCGACGGGCTCGATGACCGCCGCACGAATGGACCAGACCGCGACCTTGCTGGCCGACGGCCGCGTGCTCGTCACCGGCGGCGATGCCACAGGCCCGCTTGCAGCCGACCCTCTCGCCTCGGCCGAACTCTACGACCCGAAGACTGGCAGATTCAGCCGGACCGGCTCGATGACGACCGCTCGGGAGTCGCAAACCGCCACTCTGCTCGCCGATGGCCGCGTCTTGGTCGCCGGAGGTCTGGGTCTCCCGCCTGCCGGCGCCCGCGGATGCGTCTGCGTGAGAGGTTTGTCCACTCTGGCCTCGGCCGAGCTGTACGACCCCAAGACCGGCAAGTTCAGCCGGACCGGCTCGATGACGACTAGACGCTCGGGCCACACTGCCACGCTGCTCCCCGATGGCCGCGTTCTCATCTCCGGAGGTAACGACGGCGTGCTGCCGATTGCATTCGCCGAGCTGTACGACCCCAAGACCGGCAAGTTCAGCCGGACCGGCTCGATGGCCGCCGAGCGTGAATATCACGCGGCCACACTGCTGACCGACGGCCGCGTCCTGGTGACCGGAGGGACACCCGATGTCGATCCTCTCGCCTCGGCCGAGATGTATGACCCGAAGAGCGGAGCCTTCAGCCCCACCGGCTCGATGGCCACACCACGGGACGGTCACTCCACCATCCTGCTCGCCGATGGCCGCGTCCTGGTCGTCGGAGGCGGCGACTACAGTGGGACGCTTGCCTCGGCCGAGCTGTATGACCCCAAAAGCGGAGCCTTTGGCCCCACCGGCTCGATGGCTACCGGTCGCGACGGGGATACCGCCACACTCCTCTCCGACGGCGACGTTCTCATTGCCGGCGGCTCAGGCGACAACCTCGAGGAGATCGCCGTCGCCGAGATCTACGATCCGAACACTGGCATTTTCAGCCCGACCGCCTCGATGGTCACCCCTCGCGACAGCCACACCGCCACTCTGCTAGTCGACGGCAGGGTTCTCATCGCTGGCGGTGTCAGCGGGGACAATCAAGCAATCGCTTCCACCGAGCTGTTCCGGCCGTAAGATACCTGGCGGTCCGTGTCCTGTCTCACGGTGCCCTTCCGCTTCGGAGGTTGTTCACATGCGGCCCCATCTCGTGCGGTGAGGCGGGCGAACCACAGCCAGCCTTCGCCGAATTGACCCGGCGGCGCGGTTCCTGACGGCCTGGCCCGGGCCGCCCTCCGGGCCCGGAGACCGGGGTTCGACTCACACGCTAACAGTGCCGAATCTGCATCGCCCGCCACGAGGGGC
>Ga0187885_10000781_pt1 | contig 37788 bp, 31 predicted proteins | sample June2016WEW_20_1_3_FD_132970 | JGI IMG/M metagenome (GOLD analysis project Ga0187885, IMG submission 132970) | Peatland microbial communities from SPRUCE experiment site at the Marcell Experimental Forest, Minnesota, USA - June2016WEW_20_100 | ecosystem: Environmental > Terrestrial > Soil >...
TGGAGTCTCTCCCACTGAATCCTCTCGGCTGTCCCTCGACCCGGCATTCAGCACTTGGATATCTTCGCACCACAGGCCGAGCTCTCTGATCATTTGATCTTCGGCGTGGGCGATCCAATCATCGAGTCCGTAGAATCCTCTCTTTCCCTCGGGCGTACCCTTGTGAACTTGGGCGTCGCGACACCTCCAGAGCAATAATTGAATCGCATGGTTGATGTCCTCTGACGTCGGTGTCCTGAATTCCGTCTTCACTTCCATCTCCGGATCGTAGCAAGCGTCACACAGAAAAATCCCTGGGTTTATCTCAGTCAGCTCGCTCTCGTAAAACAACTTCTCGCAACCGTCGCACTCGGCGAGGTCGCTTGGATTCCGTTTTTCCGGAGGGATGAAATTGTAGACCCGGGCCTCGCCCTCTCCTCGCAGGTAACCGATGTGTTCCATGAGCTTGAGCGCACGCTCTATTGTGGCGGCCAGTTGTCTCTCAAGGTCGGGCAGACATCGCACCTTAATGCCTCAAGAAGATCATCATGCCGGCCTTATGGACGTAGCCAGCGAGCCAGTCCACCCGAAAACGTAACGGCTCGAAATCTTTCATCGTGATGACATTGCTGGCGTCAAAGAGTATGAAATCCTTTCCTTCAACGAGTCCGAATCCAGTCAGCTCTCCGTATTGGTCATCCCAATGCGGTCCTTTGAAACAGCTGACGGTGAGGTTTGCGTTATGGATCGTGTTGTACTTGCTCCAGTAATCGGACAATCCCCCCCGCCATTTTATCTTCAGGGCCTCGTTCCTGACCGCCAGCGTGTAAAAGACACACCTGATCTCCGCTTCGGGAGAGAGAAGCTTCCGGACGATCCAGAGGTTCTTCTCGCCGTCTTCCTGGCCTTGGTCAGCACTATATTTCCTCAGCTTCTCATCCGACTCGAAAGACGCAGCAGCAGCTTTGGGGAACTGTTCCAGGATCCGGGCCCGGATCTCTTGGAATTCCTGCATGGTCCCCTTGAAGAAGCAACCGAGCCCCTGACAGCCGGGGCAGATTTTCCAAGTCCGCCCTCCCTCGGCGTCCAGCACGCCGCGGCCATCACAGGTGCGGCAAAGCACGAATCGGCCAGCGAACAGCTCGTCCGTCAGACGGCGATGAGGGCCTATCGGCGCCATGCCCGTTCGTTTCGTATAGGCTGCCATCGCTTCGTGCATGCCCAGGTGCCAACCATCGTACTGTCCGGGCTGCCCACAATCCCTGCAATTGGGAGAGCCCATGCTGTGGATACCGGAATTACAATGACAGGTGGGACGCCACATTTGTTGGGGCATTAGAGATTCCTCCTTCAAGCCTCAGAGCGCCGGAGGGATCTTATGGATGCGGTGCAGAGAGAGGGCGGGCAACAAAAAACCCGCTTCTCCTACATCAGGAGAGCGGGTTCCATCGCTCGGACAATTCTTTTGTCGCCTATCTCAGCGACCGCATCCTCGCCCCTCGGCGAGTTGGCACCTTGGCCGTCCGAAGCCAGGTTGCCGGGCCCTTCATTAGAGGGCCTCTCCTGATGCCATAAAAATAATACGTCGAAGAATCGGAAAAGTCAAGTGATATTTTAGATATCAGTTACCTGAAGTCATCCACACAGAAGTTATCAATTTGACCCCAGACTCGCGCGTCCAGCTTGTACTCCGGGGATTAAGCTCGGAGCAAACGCACGCTTTTTCAACCGAAGTACTCCAAAAAGATAGATTACGAGGCGGGGGGTAGAATACCGGGACTCCCAAGAAACGATATGAGGTGATATGCTTATTTCGAGAACAAGTTCCCGAGCATTAGGTCTTGTGTACTGGAACCCTAGTTTTGGGCCGAGTGACGGTCGAGTTTTTCGCCATACCAGCCTCCTGTGATGTATGTGGCAGCTCTCTGACGCTTTTGGGGACCTCGGTGAACCGCCTCTTTTTCATCCTTCGCTCCTTCCCGGATGCCGATTCTAACACGAATATCTCGCATCCCTTTTGGACCAGGATCCGGGGAGCAGATCATTTGCCACAAACCTGCGATTTTCGCTGGCACAGTTTTCAGGGATGAGGTCCCGTAGCTCAAGCCAGGTTCTGAACCATCTTGCGCCGGGTTATCCGGGATAGCCGCACGACATCGGCAACGTTTTCGGGGGTGCTTTCGACGAGGATGACCGTGTTTGGGATCCATGCCCCGGAGAAATACAAGCAGGAGATCGCTGCTCTTGAGAAAAAGAAATAGATTTATGGATGCCGCAGAGGAGGGCGAGTTCCTTCAGGCCCTTGAATCCCGGGATCCACTGCGCTAGAATGGATTTTTAGAAGTCGGGTCTAGAACGAGTCAGTCATGAGAGTCCGATATTTTCTTTTATTCGTCATTTTTCTTCTGGGCCTAGCCATCGTGCCGGTTGCGGCCCAGAAAGCCAGAGTTAAGGATCTTCCACCAAAATACCGCCAATGGCTCGAACAGGAGGTCGTTTACATCATCTCCCCCAAAGAAAGAGACGTCTTCCTCCAGCTCACCACCGATCGTGAACGGGATATCTTTATAGAAGCCTTCTGGAAGGCCAGGAATCCGGACCCGCTGTCCGCGGAGAATGCATTCAAAAAAGAACACTACCGGCGAATCCAATACGCCAACGAACATTTTGGGCGGGGCCTAGCCTCGGGTGGCTGGCGGTCGGATATGGGCCGCATCTACATCGTCCTGGGCGAGCCGAAGCAGATAGAGAAATTCGAGAACGAAAGCGACCTTTATCCGCTCATCATCTGGTTTTACGAAGGCATGACCGACTATGGACTCCCCAACGCCTTCAATGTTGTCTTTTATAAGCCTTACGGAGCGGGGGACTACGACCTCTATTCACCGGTCCGGGACGGTCCCCAGAAACTCATGTCGAATTATTCGGGCGACACGGCGGATTACACGGCGGCCTTTGAGGCCCTTCAGGATATCAACGCGGACGTTGCCGAGGTTTCGCTGACCCTCATTCCCAACGACTACTTTGTCGGCATGGCACCCTCCATCCCCTCCGATATCCTCATCGCTAAGGACATCCCGGTTGCTGGCTACGAAAAGGTGCACGACGACTATGCCGAGAAGCTCCTCAAGTACAAGGACATCGTTGAGGTCGAATACTCGGCCAATTACATCAGCAGCGACTCCCTCGTCCACGTCTTCCGGAACGACACGGGCCGGGCCTTTGTCCACTATCTCATAGAGCCCTCGAAGTTCAGCATCGAGCTGTCGGAGGGAATCTATCGCACGGTTCTCGACATAAACGGCATCGTTTCGGATGCCAAGGGGGACACAGTCTATCAGTTTACCCGCTCGATTGCCGTGGAGCTCAACAGCGAGCAATTTGAAAAGATCAAGGATCGGCTGGTCTCATTCCAAGACGAGTTCCCGTTGATTGACGGCGACTACAAATTGAGTCTCCTCTGGAAGGACACGACCTCCAAGGAGTTCACGTCCGTCGAGGCGACACTTCACGTGCCTGCGGTCCAAAAACTGACCATGAGCTCGCCGCTCCTGGCGAACAAGGTGATCAGGAGCCCCGAACTTCATGGCATAACGAAGCCATTCACCACCGCGGGCCTCCAGCTCGTGGCCTCGCCGCGGAATGATTTCGCGGCCAAGGACACGATGTCCGTATATGTCGAGCTCGGGGGCCTGACGGATACGATGGAGAAGAACGGAAGCCTCAGATTCACGATTGAGAAGGAAGATCAGCCATTCCAGCTCTTCACCAGGTCTCTCACGGATTATCAGGACCCGGCCCATGTCGTCGAGGATATCCCCCTGGCCAATTTCCGGCCCGCTTATTACGCAGTGAACGTGGCCCTTCTGGACGCGAATAAGACTGAGGTCGTTTCCGGGAAAACGCCCTTTTTCGTGAGCCTCAGGCCTCAAGTTCCTCGGCCCTGGATTATCTACGCGCCGCTTCCGCCTCCGGGAGATCCCGCATTTACGAATATTTTGGGGATGCAGTCCCTCCGCCTCCATGACCTCCGGAGAGCGATGCCGCTTCTGGAGGAGGCATTCCGGAAGAATCCCGATTCGGTCCCATTCGCCCTCGATTATTGCCGGGCCTTGTTCGCGGCCAAGGATTTCGAGGGCCTCAGAAAAGTCGCCCTTCCGTTCTACGCAAACAAAGGAAAATGCGAGTTCGCCCAGTTCCTCGGCGAGACGTCTCGGGCGTTGGGCGATTATGCGCAGGCCATTGGCTATTTCAAGGCCTATCTAGTTTCTTACGGGACGAATCTCAATGTCCTGAATGCGATCGGCGAGTGCTATTTCCGGTCCGGAGATATCTCCCAGGCATTGACGGCTTGGAAGAAATCCCTGGAGATCAACCCCGATCAGGACGAGCTGAAAAAACGAGTCGATGAACTTCAGGGAAAGATCAAGAGAAAACCATAAGCGCCGCGTCCAGGCTTCTGGTTTTCTGCCTGGCCACGAGTGTTGTCGTGGCCTCCTGCGCCACGGCCGCGCTTGAGAAAAAACTGGATCCGGTGCAGAAGGGAACGCAGGAGGACACCCCTGCCAATCGGAAGTATTTTGTCATTGCCATGGGCTTTAACCAGATCCGAGGATCCAAGATTCAACCTCAAAGGCAAAGTCCATGGCAGCTATTTTCTCCTGGAATATTGGTGGCGAGAAAGGAACATTTGTTCCACCCAACGAAAACTATCTCTGTCCCAAATGTGGGCAAATGAGGATGCGATTCATAGATATTGGCTGTTGAGACTTGCAAGCTTTAAGCGAGTAGCTCGGATCCATTCAGTAGTTACCTTGACGCTCCTAAGGAAATCTCCGATCTGTATGAGGCTCATGGAAGAAGATTAGACGAAGGTGAGTTGACAGGAGTCAGATGCCCCTTCGGCTCTTTAACAAATTCTTCACAGAATCCGCCGCGGCCTGCCGACGCGAGTGGAAGGAGACGATCAGGCGGGACTTCCAATAAACCCGAACTATCATTTTTGCTTGCACTTTTGGATCAGATCCTCCAATCTCTTCATCCCCTCCGGAGGAAGAAGATGACCATAGCGTTCTTTGTATCTGCTGAGATACTTAAGGGCCTCGTCCGGCTTCCCCTTGTCCAAGTAGACCAATCCCAAAGAATAGAGGGCCTCGTCGGAATCAGGTTTTACCTCAAGGGCTTTTTGCCAGCAGTCGATCGCTCCCTCCAGATTGCCTGCCAAGCTGTAGGCAGTCCCCAAGCCGTTGTAGGGTGAAGCATAGGAGGGGTCGAGTTCAATCGCCTTCTTAAAGTACTCGATGCACCGGGTAAACAGTATTTCATCTCTTGTCTTTCGGGAGAGCTGCAAATAATTGGCGGCTAAATTGTTATAAACCGTTGGATCCTTATCATCCAGGGAGAGAGCTTTTTCGTAGGCCATCCTGGCGTTCTCCAGATCACCCCGTTTGGAGTAAGCGACGCCGAGGTTGACCCAGACTCTTGGATCGGTTTCCATGGCCTTGAATTTGCCCCCGTTGACCGCGGCGATGACTTCATCGTAGCGGCCGGCAATGACGAGAGAGCTGACGAAATTGGAGAAGAGCTCATAATCGGAGGGAACGCGTTCCATCCCGAGCTTGAGAACATTGATAGCCTCGGAGAGCCTGTCCATGTGATAATAAACAAGGGCAAGATCGTAATAGGCAGTGACGAAGCCCTTTCTTTCGTCAATGAGGCGGGTGAGGAGCGCAATGGCTTCGTTCATTTTTCCCTTTTTGCCAAGATCCATGGCCTCGACTGCCCGGTTATAAAAGGGAAGAAAAACCTTGATGTCATCATCGGGCCCAAAGACTTCTTTTCTGGATTCGTGCGGGCTCGAAGTTGAGACATAGCCCAGGCTTTTCAATTTCTCCAGAGCCTCCCGATCGATCCTTCTTTCAGACTGAAGTGCTTTGGGATTGGACAGGTCCTTGATTATTTGACCCAGTGTTTTTCTGTATTCGGTCAGTTCTTTCTGCCCGGCGAGATTCTTGAGCTCGTCAAAATCAGATTCCAGGGAATAGAGCTCGGGCCGTGGAGATTCGATGAATTTCTTCTGGCCATCGATGTAGCCTTGGAGAGGGGCGCAGTCCATCCTGTAATAAGGGTCCATGGATTCAAAATAGATATATCTTCGAGGCATCGCTTTTCCTCGCATGACGGGGAGAAGCGAAACTCCCTGGAGAAAGGAGGGTTTGGCAACGTGCAGGAGGTCACAGACGGTCGGGAAGATATCGATGTGGCAGACATATTGATCGATTTTTCCAGGGCCCAGGCCGGGCGAAACGATGATCAGGGGGATCCAGAGGGTCGTATTGTAGGCAAGGAGGCCGTGGGTGAGCTCTCCGTGCTGTCCCAGAGATTCACCGTGGTCACCCGTCAAAACGATCAGGGTTTTATCGAAGAGTTTATTTTCTTTGAGATAGGCGAATAGCCTTTCTAGCGCGAAATCGACGTAAGCCACTTCTCCGTCATAAGGTTGCTTTTTGTATTGAACACTGAATGGTGCCGGAGGCTCATAGGGATCATGCGGGTCATAGCAATGCACCCAAAGAAACCAGGGGGACGGCCTGGCTTTGAGCCAGCTCAGGGCCTTGTCCACAACCTCGCCGGCCTTGCGTTCAAGGAGGGGAGGTTTCTTTGGGTCGGGTCTCCCGAAGTCATCATCGTAGGTATCAAATCCCTGGGTGAGCCCGAACTTAGAATTCAGCGGGTACCCGCCCACAATGGCGCCGGTGGCGTAACCAAACGTTTTGAGATGTCCGGCCAGCGTCAGGAACTCTTTTCTAACTATAAAATTCGCGTTTGCGCGCACGCCGTGGTACAAGGGGGTTGCTCCAAGGAGGATATTCGTGTGAGAGGCCAGGGTTATGGGGGTATGGGCGAATGCTCTCGAAAAGAGGATCCCTTTTTCGGCCAGGCTGTCGATGTTCAAGGTTTTGAGGTACGGGCTTGAATAGCAGCTCAATCGGTCCGGTCTCAGGGTATCGATCGTGATGAGAAGAAAATTCAGTCTGCTTTCTGTCGGGGCCGCTTTGGAATATAAAAAAGATGCCGCCAAAAGCGAGCAAACAAAAACGCGGAACAAAACCCGGCCAAGAACGCAGGCGTTTTTCTTCACCGTGATAAGATAATCCGGGGCCCGAGTTCTGTCAAGCAGCACCCCGGGGCTCTATGACGACCGTAGTGGTAGATTCATGGCCATAATCCTCCCAGGCCATGCCATAGCAAAACCCAAGTGCCTCACAGTGAAACGGAAAAGCGCGAACGGAGAACCGGTTTCAAGAGTTTACTACCAAAAAAGCCCAACGTGATTCTTATTAATTCTTCTCTTGGGCGGATTTGACCAGGACCCTAATGTTTTCTTGCTTCGGGTTAATCTCGAGGGACTTGTTCCAAGCTACGAGGGCTTCTGGGATGTTGCCCAGGTGAAAATAGCAATCGCCAATAGCATTGAGGACTTCTATATCCGGCCTGCGAGTTCAATAGTGAAGTGCAACACTTGGGGTAGCTTTTCAAGGAGGTGCTATCTTAAGTGCCAATGGGAGAACACGATAGACACCTGACCGTGAGGCAGCGGGAACGCTTGGCCAAGATGTTTTACGAGGGTCAGAGCTTGGTGGAGATGGCCAAGGCCCTTGGCCGGGACAAGAGTACGATCTGGCGCGAGTTGAGACGCAACGGCTCGCCCAAACTTGGTCTCTACAGGCTGTGCTGGGCCCAGGCTCGCAGCGAGGAACGGCGGCGGAAGGCCAGCCGCCGGCCCCGGATCAACGACGGGAGGATCCGCTCCTGCATCCATGAAAAGCTGGCAGTCGGCTGGTCACCAGAGATCATCACCGGAAGGCTGGCCCTGGAGCATCCCGGCCTTCGTATCAGCCATGAGGCGATCTACCAGTATCTCTACGACCGAATGAACAAGGACCGCAAGGAACTGATCCAGTTTCTGCGGCGGGCCCATGGGAGAAGGCTGTGCAAGGGCATCGGCCAGAAGAAGCGTAAGATGAATATTCCCAATAGGATACCGATCGAGGTCAGACCGAAGGCGGTCGATTCCCGGCGCTCCTACGGACACTGGGAGGGAGACACGATGGAGTCCCAGAAGAGCCTGCCGATACTCAACAGCCTGACCGAACGAAAGAGCCGGTTCCTATTGTTGACGAAACTCGAGCGCAAGGCGGCGGCCGAGACTAAGGGGGCCATCGTAGGACGGCTGGCCGGTCTCCCACCAACTTTGCGGAAGACAATTACCCTGGACAACGGGACCGAGAACACCCTCCACGCAGAGATCACGCAGCAGATCGGAGCTCGATGCTACTTCGACCGTCCCTACGCCTCATGGCAGAGGGGAACTAATGAGCAGACCAACGGAATGGTCCGTTGGTACTTGCCGAAGGGAGCCGGCTTCTGTAATATCAGCGAGGAAGAGATCGCGCCGGTCGAATCCCAGATCAACAACCGACCGAGGAAGTGTTTGAATTATAAAACCCCCCTCGAAGTCTTTACCAGAGCTGTTGCACTTCGAAGTTGAATGTGCATCCTAAAAACAGCGACATAAGGCCTAAAAGGCCTCCATATTTCCACTTATTTTGTTTATTTTCTATGTGTTGATTTGGTCCAACCCCGAAACTCTGTCGAGCGCCGGGCGCAGAAGCGAAAACGCCCCGGCGAGAAGGAGGCTCAGCGCGGCGCAACCGATCTAGATCGCGTCGCCGCCAAAGCGTTCGTAGACGGCCGTCCCCGTGCCGATGGAAGCCGGCGAATCCCTCTCTCCGGCCCGCCTCGCGATCTCCGTTCCCTTCCACAGCAGAACGAAGACTCCGGCCGCCGCGAGCGACGTCAGCCTGTCGGACCAGAAGAGCAGGCGGTAGTCGCGGAGCGCCAGGACGCCGCACACGGCCGGGCCGATCGTCGCCCCCAGGTTATTGGCCAGCCGGTTGAGCGCGAACCCCTTGACCTGGAGCTCGAGCGGGCAGACGCGCGACATGGACGTGGCGTTGGCCGGGTACAGCATGCCTGCGAAAAGCGCCATGCCAAAGAGAAGGGGCAGAATGCCGAGGGCCGAGCGGACCTGTCCGAGCGCGATGAGGAACGCGCCGCACACGGCCAGGCTCATTTTCTGGACCTCGATCGATCCCATGCGGTCGGCGAGCCATCCGCCAAGATAGGCGCCCGCGAGCGAGCCGACACCGTAGAGGCTCAGCGCCTGGCCCGCCCGCGCCGGGGGCTGAGGCCGAGCTTCCGCGTCAGGTAGAGGGAGAGGAAGAAGATGACCATCGCCCCCGAGAAGTTGACGAGGTTGACTGCGAACAGGATCCAGGCCCCCCGCGGTATCCCGCTGTAGGCCCGGCGATAGAGACTTCCGATTCTCCCGAATATGACGTCAACCTCAGAAGGGGCCAAACCTACACTTTACGGTGTTTGTCTGTAAAGTGTGGACTTGACGCCTTCTTATTTCTTCACGGGCTTGAGGAGCAGGTCCTGGAAGTCGTAGCTGAAATCGACGTCCGGAGAGGCCGGGAGCATCGTCGCCCGGTCGATCGCGCCGTCTGGCTTGAGCGAGAACGTCACGTAAGCATCCGCACGCAGATCCCAGTCGCGCCAACGGACGAGGAACGTGTCGTACTGCCAGTGCTCGAGGTCGCCCACAAGGGCTGGCGTCCGGGTGAAGCGCATGACGAGCTTCCCGTCCTCGAAGGCGATGTCGATGTCGCCGTACCACGCGTCCCGGTACGTCCCGGCGTATGCTTCGGGCGCGAGCGACGGTTTCGAGGCCGCGTTCCTCGCCGCGGCCGCGGCCTTCATGACCTCCGCCGTCCGAGCCTGGGCCCTCTCCGCGACCTTGCGATAGGCCTCGACCCAGTCGGTCTTCGGCGCCCGCAGGTAATGGTCCACGACGAACATCGTCAGCGCCTGGAAGGCCTCGTCCGACATCTGGTTCGTGAGGACGGTGACACCGAGGCCGGCCTCCGGGACGAGCCAGACCTGCGAAACATATCCCGCGAGCCCCCCGGTGTGGGTGACGACCTTCAGACCGCGGTATTCCTTGACGCGCAGGCCCAGGGCGTAGCCGTAGAAGTCGGTCCTCAGGGCCGCGAGCTCGAGCGCCGGGTCCGGATTCGGCATCGGCGTCACGAGGGTCGTGAGCTCGCGGTAGGTCTTCTCGCTATAGAGCTTAGTCCCGTTGGGAAGCTCCCCCTTCCGGAGAATAACGAGCATCCACTTCGCCATGTCCTCGGCGCAGGAGTTGATGCCCCCGGCCGGGTTGATGTTGTCGTTGGTCGAGGGCTTGACGACCTTGAGGACACCGTCGACGACGGCGTGCGTCGCGGCGACGTTGTCGCCCCCAGCCGCCGCGGAGCGGCGCACGTTGCTGCGCGTCATCCCCACGGGAACGAGGATGCGCCCGGTGACGAAATCCTCCCAGGTCTTGCCGCTCACGGCTGCGATGACCTCGCCGGCTACCGAGTACAGGAGGTTGTCGTAGGCGTAGGCGCTCCGGAACGAAGTCGCCGGCTTCATGTAACGGAGGCGCCGCACGATCTCCTTGCGGTCGTAGGTCGACGGCGGCCATAAGAGGAGGTCGCCCTCCCCGAGTCCCAGGCCGCTCCGATGGACAAGCAGGTCCCGCACCGTGATCTCCCGCGTGACCCAGGGGTCGCACATCGCGAACCCGGGGAGATAATTGATGACCGGCGCGTCCCAGGCGATCTTGCCCTCTTCGACAATGATCCCCAGCGCCGTGGCCGTGAAGGCCTTGGTGTTCGAGGCGATCCCGAAGAGCGTCTGAGCGTCAACGGCGGCCGGCTCCCCGATCCTCCGGACGCCGTAGCCCTTGGCCACGACGACCTGCCCGTCCTTGACGACGGCCACGGCCATCCCCGGCACCTGGAAGGTCTTCATGATGCGGGCGGCCTCTGCGTCGAGGCCGGTGGGCGGCGCCAGCGGTTTTTTGGCCGCGGCAAAGACCGCGCCCGGACACTCCGCGACAACCGCCAGGACCAGAAGCCAGGGCAAAACGGCCCGGAAACGGCGCTCCGTCGGCATCGCTGACCTCCTCTCGTCCGTGATCTGGGGAATTTATACAATATCCGGCCTGCGAGTTCAATAGTGAAGTGTAACACCTGGGGTAGCTTTTCAAGGAGGTGCTATCCTAAGTGCCAATGGGAGAACACTATAGACACCTGAGCGTGAGGCAGCGGGAACGTTTGGCCAAGATGTTCTACGAGGGTCAGAGTCTGGTGGAGATGGCCAAGGCCCTTGGCCGGGACAAGAGTACGATCTGGCGCGAGTTGAGACGCAACGGCTTGCCCAAACGTGATCTCTACAGGCTATGCTGGGCCCAGGAGCTGCTCAAGAGCCGCGACGGGTCAAGTTTTGGCGGCCATCTGCTCGGTCTGCGCTGAACCGTTCGTCAATCACATGAAGAATTTCGCCGCGGCCCTCGCCCAACTGGGACCGTCGGAGACGGCGTCCTGAGCATGGATTACGACGTCCTGGTCGTCGTCGGCGGCATCGCCAGGATGGAATGCGCCCTGAACCTGGCCGACATGGGCTATTCCGTTCTTCTCGTCGAGAAGGAGACCAGCCTCGGGGGGAAAATGGTCCTGCTGAGCAAGGTCTTCCTGACGCTCGATTGCGCGAGTTGCATCTCGTCCCCGAAGACGGCGGCCACTTTTCACCATCCCCGGATTAGCCTTCGCGCTTCGAGCGAAGTCGAGGAGATCCGGCGGCGGGACGACAGGCGGTTCCAGGTCAGGATCCTGAAAAAACCCACTTTCGTCCACCCGGCCAAATGCACGGGCTGCCAGGATTGCGAACTGGCCTGCACCGTGGCCCTCTTGGACCATTTCAACGAAGGGCTCGTCGCCCGGCGGGCGGCGTACATCCCTTTCCCTCAGGCCGTGCCCAAGAAGGCCGTCATTGATCGCGCCGGAACCTCCCCCTGCACGTTCAACTGCCCGGCCGGGATTCAAGGCCCACGGCTACATCTCGCTCGTCCGTAGCGGCCGCTACGAAGAAGCGTACCAGCTCATCATGGAGGATCCCCCCCTGGCGGGCAGCCTGAGTCGGACCTGATACGCCCCGTGCGAATGGGAGTGCACTCGGGGCGACCTCGAAGGCCCCCTGGCCATCCGGCGCATTAAGCGGTTCGTCGCCGACACCCATTTTCTCCGCCATCCCGAGGCGCGGCCCACGCCGGCTGCCGAGAAGAAGGACAAAAGAGTCGCCGTCGTCGGCGGGCCGGCGGCGGGGGAGCCCTGCCGGCGTTCTCAGCGGGCCGGTTTTTCGATCTCCCGGCTCAGGCCGGGGCGGGCGCCGGGTCCGAGGAGCGGCCGGCCCGGCCGGGCGTCCGTGATCCGGCCCCCGTCGATGACGAGCTCGCCGTTGACCATCACGTATTCGAATCCCTCGCTGTAGTGGTTCGGGTCGGCATAGGTCGAGCGCGCCCGGACGGTGTCGGGATTGAAGGCCGTGATGTCGGCCGCCAGGCCCGGCCGCACGATGCCCCGGTCGCGCAGCCGCATGCGCGAGGCCGGGAGGGAGGTCATCTTGCGGACGGCCTCCTCGAGCGGCATCAGCTTGAGGTCGTGCACGTAGTGGCCGAGGATGCGGGCCGTCGTCGCCCAGGCCCGGGGATGGGACTTTTCGAGGGAGAAGATCCCGTCCTCGGCCGCGGCCGGCGAGTCCGTGCACATGGAGACGAGGCGGTCCTTGAGCGCCGCCTGCACGTCCTCCTCGCTCATCCCGAAGGTCACGCGGTCGGTGCTCCCGCGGTCGGCGAGCACGAGGTCCATGAGGGCCTCCAGGGGGTCCTTGCCCTCGTCCCGGGCGATCTCGGCGATCGTCCGTCCTTCGTATTTTTTGAGGCTTGGGTCGAAAACGCTCGTGATGAGGATGCGCGAGGCACCGTCCGGCCAGTCTGGGTTCGCCGTGAGGAAGTCGCGCCGCGCCCGGGCCCGTGCCGCAGAATCGCGGAGCCGCGCCAGGAGCTTGGCCTGGCCGCCTTCCTGGAGCCAGGCCGGCAGGCTGTCCACGAGCCCGTTCGAGCTGGCCGCCCACGGATACTGGTCCGCGGACACGTCCAGGCCCTGCGCCCGCGCCGTTTCGAGTCTCGCCAGGACGGCGGGCATGCGCCCCCAGTTCTTCTTACCGGCCGTCTTGAGGTGGTAGATCTCCGCCGGGATGCCCGCTTCCCGGGCGATGCGAAACACTTCGTCGAGGCTCGCGTCGAGGCCGCCGTTTCCGTCGTTCCCCTCGTCCCGCTGGTGGGTGATGTAGCTTCCGCCGTAGGACGCGGCGACTTTCGCGAGGGCGATGATCTCCTCGGTCGAGGCGAAGCGGTCGGGCACGTAGATGAGCGCCGTCGAAAGGCCGAGGGCGCCGTCTTCCATGGCCCGGGCCACGGCCGCTTTCATGGCTTCGAGTTCCTCAGGGCGGGCGGGGCGGTTTTCCCGGCCGATGACGAGGTCGCGGACGCCGCCGGCGCCCACGAAGGTCCCCAAGTTGACGGCCGGCCGCGCCTTCCTCAGGGCCTTCCAGTAGCCGGCGAGCGTCGTCCAGCCGGGGACGACCCCATAGCGCTTCCAGACGTCGCGCCCGTCCTTGATCATCCGCTGGTCGAGCGGGGCGATGGACGAGCCCTCGCCCGTGATCTCGGTGGTGATGCCCTGCGTGATCTTGCTTGCGGCGCGGTTGTCGACGAGCAGGCGGTACTCGGATTGCCCCATCATGTCGATGAATCCGGGGGCGATGACGAGGTTGGAGGCGTCGATGCGGCGCCCGACCCTGGCCTTCGATAGGTCTCCGACCGCCGCGATGCGGTCACCGATGATGCCGACGTCGGCCCGGAACCAGGGCGCCCCGGTCCCGTCGATGACCCGCCCGCCCGCGAAGATCACGTCATAGACGGGCTCTTGGCTAAAGCAGAGCCCGGCCGCGAGCGCTACGCCGATGACAATCCCGATGAGGATCCTTGTCTTGGCTGAGTCCAATGTCACTCCTTTTGCGTGTCCGCGCCAGGCCCGGAGGCCTTCACACCCCGTCCTGCGGGCGGTCGCGGCTCTCCCAGGATGATATAGATTCTCCCCTTATCCTTACGCCAGCCGGGCGTGGGCCCCTCTCTGCCGATATGTTGGTTGGCGTATTGGATTCTTCGGTAGTATTCCGTCTTGAATTCATTCTCCGGGACGCTGGGATTTGGGTTTCTGACCTTCCAGAAAGCTTCGATGAATTTCTCCCTTTGCTGGTCCGTCTCGAGCTGGAGAAACACGTCTCTTTCTTTGGGCGAGATGATGCAAACAACCTCCTCTTCGAGCCATTTGCGGTACCTGGGATCAAGGTCTTTAGGCGATATCTTTTTCTGGGTCAGAGCAGAGAGATTGAGGACAACAACCAAAGAATAAAAAACTATGGGAAAAAATCCTTTTTTCACGATTGGTAGGATATTATTCTTCAAGTGCTCCATGGAGAATTAGGTGTTTCCATCCGGAATTCGGGCCGAGCCTCTGTTCAGGGTTTCGATGATCCGGCCGAATTTTTTCTGCCTCGCCTAAGCAATGGCCAGATAGATACAAGCAATGCGGGGAATCAGAGATACCGGCAAGCATACTGAGATCGACCTGTTCGGCCTCGGGATATGTTTCTTCACAATTTAAAACATAAACTTCATTCCTAATCTCATCAATAGGGGGCTCTGAAAATTATATTCTTTTCCGTACCTGGGATCTAGCAGCAGATTCTGTTGTTGGGAAACCTGCAAATAATTAAATCCGCTCACAATCTGCTGGTCTGTCAACCAAATATCTTGTAGGTTGTATGTGTTCCATATGGTTTGCGCAATCCGGTTATTAAAAATATTGTAAATATTGGCGCTCAATAGGAGAGTGTATTTCTGAGCAATTTTAATTCTGTACTCAGCATAAACGTCGGCTCTCCACAAAAATGGAGTCCGTCCCATGTCCTCTCGACCAACGGGATAAAAAATACTCTTGTCGTCCATATAGAATTCTGTGGATATCGGGGTTCCGGAGTAAGCGAAAATGTAGGTTCCTATAGTGAGGCCAAAACCCAAGCTGTAGGCCCCGTAGATCTTGAACTGGTGAGGTCTGTCTGTGGGGAGAAGGCCAGTGCTTTGTTGGGGATAATTCGCGGTATAAGCCAAGTACCAACCATCAAAATATTCCGATGTGTTGGGATCCTGCCTTCCATACTCGTCTGAGCTGGCCAAGCCGGAATAGTTGCCCCAAAGGCGGCTCAGAGTATAGTGAAATCCGGCCATCCATGACTTGGAAAACCTTTTGTCAAAACCTATATCAAGAGAATCATACGTTCTTTTAGCCTTGGGACATGTCACTCCCGGAGGGATGAGCCCCGATTCCGCATACTGTTGGTTGATCCAAGCAGAACCGGGGTTGCCAATATAATAGGCCGATCCTTCAGGTGTTTCGACACCTATATCTTCGATAGCCCACAGAAGGTTGTTATGAAGGAATCGTGCGGAAAAGGATACATCATCAGAAATTTTTGCTTGGAGGCCGAAAGTAATTTCCATCTTGCTGAGAGGTTTCATATTCGGCTGGAACATACCATAAGAAGGTATATATTCGTTCAGAGATTCAAGGTAGTAAGGGGCCAGCTCAGCGGGTACATTATTTACAAAGTTATAGCCGGGCAACTGAAAATTCTGAACAACCGACTGGGGTATTATGTAGAAATTATCTACATATTCGGATCCCCCGACAGCTGCCGACATGTGGAGTTTCATGACATCATAGTAAATACCATAGCTTCCGAACACTTTAAGTCTGCTATTCCCAAGAACGTCGTAGGCAAATCCCAACCGCGGGGCAATCTTATCTCCCCAGCCGAACTTAATGTAAGGGTTTAGGTATTCAGGATGTTCTTGGGCTAATAGGGAGTTCGGATCCAGGAAAGAAGGATAAACTTCCTTTTCCGCCCGAACCCCGATGTTTAGGGTTAATCGTCCAAATATAGTCCAGCTATCCTGAATGTACGCATTATATCTATTTGCGTACGGTTGTTTAATATACCCCAAAGGTTCTACTGCATCTAAATAGCCATACTGCGTGGGAACATTGCCAAGATTTGGAGAAGTATAATTCACTCCCCAATAGAAATAATAATATGGCTGGGTAATAGCATCGTACTGATTTCTATGGAGCCTGTACCAATTGAATCCTGCTTTTATGGAATGCTCACCGGCTAGGTTCACAAAGTAAGTTGCGTCGATCGCTGAGGACCATCTTTCCATTATATCCCTTTTATACGCAAATCCAGAGTCGTAAGGGTAAGAATGCCAATCCTCGCCATGAACCATGTCCGCAGGAACTCCGGGTATATCGACGTTAGAATAAATAAAATAGTACCTCGGATAAGAAGGGGGTTGTGAAATATTATAAGTGTTTGCCCGATACCACCCGGCTCTTACACCAATCAGTAGGTTAGCGCTTGCGGTGTATTCAGCATTAAAACTCCCAGTCCATGCCGGCAAATTCTGTCCGTCTGACCCATAGTTATAATTTGGATCCGAAAGTCCGTCTTGGGTCGGCAGACTTCCTCTCCACTGAGAGGAGTTCTCGTTAAAGCTCAAATTCATACGGAGCTTGGATAGAGGCTGGAAGGACAGTTTGAACGAAGCCCTATCCATTCTTTGAGATTGTATGAAGTGAGTGGTCGAAGTCGGCATATCTACAAAGACCCCAAGCCGGTCGGTGGTCTCGGATCTGGGGAGATAGCTTCCAAAGAACCAAAGTCTATCTTTGATCAAATAGCCGCCCAGGTCAAAACCAATTTCATCTACGGAATGGCCATCCTTGGGATAAGTAACATAACCTGCCTGCGTCGAGTCGTAGGGGTTTAGCCAGAGGTTAGGTCTATTTTCTCCCGTAAGAGCGCTGGATTCAAGATAAAGTATGCCTTCTCCATGATATTTGTTTCCACCACTTCGCGTGATAACATTGATCACGCCTCCCGTGGATCCGCCGTACTGAGCTTCGTAGCCGCTATCCTTGACCTGAACTTCCTCCACATTCTCAAACACCATCCCCTGTCCAGAAGTCCCCATGTTGAGCTCGGTCGTGTCCATTCCGTCGAAATAATACATATTCTCGGAACTGGAGGCCCCATCGAATGAAGTGCCATTGAATAGGACAGTTTCTTCATTCACTCCGGGAGCAAGAGAAATTATGGATTGGAAATCCCTTGCTTTAGGAAGTTTATCGAATGTCTCTTTAGTGATGTCGTATGTCGTGGCGCTTTTTGTCACGTCCACAACAGGAGCTTGCCCTATGACTGTCGTTTCCACCGCTACCGTGCTTTGTGTCATGACAATATCCAAGGAAAAAGTCTTTCCCAGACTAACGAGAACCTCTTCCCGAATAATTTTGGTAAAGCCGGCCAGCGTAAAGGTGAGCGTGTATTTCCCGGGGGGTAACTGAGGCAGACGATACCTTCCAGCCCGGTCGGTGACAGCGGTTGCTTCTCTAATCAAAGCCGGACTAGTCGCTTCCACCGCAACTCCGGGAAGAGGCTCACCTCCCGCCTCTTTTACGATTCCCGTAAGTTCGCCCGTTTGTTCCTGGGCAAATGCAAATCCACCCAGTAAAATCATCACACTCACCACAACGCACAAAAAAGTTTTCAATATCTCCTCCCTCGGCTCATCAATTTCCTATTTATAGAATTATATAAAGATATAATACTTGTCAAGCAATTTTTTTATGATTAGATAATTTTCTCTTGCAAAATAGAAGCATATAATGCATAATTCATCAGGATAGATCGGGCAATCTAAAAATTATGAATTATACTGTTCTATATCTCTATAATGGATAAGGGAACGATTTTTGAAGCGCGGCGAATATTCGTCAGGTGGAGAAATCGATGATAAAATGGTTCCTGGATAAGAGCAGCAAGATTCCTCTATACCTCCAGCTCAAGGACCTGATAAAGTACTATATTTCGACGGGGGCCATCAAAGACAGCGAACAACTTCCCGGAGTGATAGCTTTATCTAAAGAGTTGGATATTAACTTCGAAACGGTGCGCAAGGCCTATAAGGAACTGGAAAAGGAAGGGCTGATATTCACAAGGCGCGGCAAAGGGACTTTTGTAATCCTCCCGAGCGCTTCTTTGTCGGGCTCTAGGGAACGTCTTGCCTCGGAGTTTCAAGCAGATCCCAAAAAAGAACTGAGACACGCGATCAAGAGACTCTTGCGGGAGGGGAAGAAACAAGAAGATGTCCGAATCCTAGTTGATGAGGTTCTCAAGGAAGCTTCTCCGGAACCCACCGATTTTTTTGTCATCTTCACCGAGTGCAGCGAATTTCAGGTCAAAGAAATATCGAAGGCTCTCGAGGAACGACTCAGGGTCAATGTGAAACCCGTCGTCGTGGCGAATTTGAAAACAGAAATTGATAGTCTAGTCGACCAAGAATACAAGCTGCTGGCCATCGTCACGACGGGTTTTCATCTGAATGAAGTGCGGAAGATCATTGACGATAGGCCCGTGGACATCCAGATTCTTATCACCCAAATGTCTCCTGAGACCAGGTTCCGGCTTTCCTCGTTAAGCAGGGATACGAAATTCGGCTTCATCTGCAGGGACGAGGATTCTATTTCGGTCTACACGGATATGCTCAAGACTGAATTGGGAGAGGATATCAAAATCTCCTCGTGTCTCATAGCCGACGAGGCCATGGTGGATGCCATCCTGCAAACCGTTGATGTGCTCCTGGTTACTCCCTCCGCTTACGAAGTCATCAAGTCAAGAACGCCCGGCAGACTCCCCGTCTTCAACGTCTTTGACTCTATAGACCCTATGTCCCTCCAGATCGTTCAGGCGCATATCTCCCAGAAGATTGAAGCTTCCTTCACCTAGGGGAAAGGAAGGTAAGAAATATCCCACTCTCCTCTTAGTCCACAGAGGGCCGAGCGGCAATTTCAGCAATTTCTTCGCTGCCAGTTTCTTTTGCCCAGCCGCATACTTTGGCGGAATGGGCTATCTCATATTTCTCCCCAACTTCAGGGGCGGCATCAGCTGGGGGCTCTGAATTCATGCGCAAGAATGTCAGAGATTGGAGAGGAGGAGATTATAAGGATATCATGTAGGGCGTCACGATACTCATTGAACAGTTAGGTTGGGAAGGAACGATTTTACATAGCGGATTTTATCCTCATAACCCGTCTGGTGAGCGGTGAGGGCGATGAGCGACACAGTCATATGGGCGGTCGTGCAGTGGTTCTTTGTCGCCGCCAAGCCGGTCACTGTGGGTCGTTGCATAGAGATTGCTGGGAGAAGCGAAAAGATCCGTTCTACCGATGTTCTCTGATTGTAGGTGAGTCTGCCTCGGCGTGTTCCGTAGGCGATCTGATCACGGACGGTGGGGGTCAGGCGGACGAGATAGTTGCAGCCCTTTTGGTCGAAGAACTTTGGATGGGCGGTCGGGCAAAGAAGATATTACCCTCGATACTTCTTCCCCCAGTGAAGAGGGCAGGCGTATTGGATATACGCTCTTCCTTTGACGGTCATCTTCCCCCTTCTGTGCATTCCCAGGAGGCCGGGAAAGGTAACGATTCCTTTCCTGATGCTGAACGAACTTGGGAGAGTGTAGCGGAGGTTTCGTGGAATAATGGACTCTGCTTTCATCTCGAAGAAGATATAGGAAAGGATTTTTTCGGTATCGTAATTGGCATCCCCGATGACACATTCTGGCGAGAGAGGAATTCTTGCCCTTCCCGGAGAAGCGGAACGGCCTGCTTTTTCTAATCATGGTTAGCTGGAGGAGTCTTCTCAGGAAGGGGAAGTTCCGAGATCACATCATTCAGAATATGATTTCTGTATCCCCAGAATCAGACGATTTTCGTTCGAAACGCTTAAGGGTAATGGAGGAGAACACCCAACCTGCCATCGGGGTCGCCCGGGAGTTGGCGCGTCTTATCAAACCAGTGCTTGACGACATACAACCGGCATGCAACCCCGGGCTTTGCCCGGGCGAGTTTTCATTTAATCGGTGAGCTCAAAAGCAAAAAAATTCAAAATGAAATAAGCATGCACCGGACTCTCTTTTTTCCGCGGTTTTTCATAGGGTTCTTTATTATAGTCTCATTGTTCCCAATATCAAGATCATGGGTGGGCGAATTCGCCGGAATCGGAATCCATTCTTCGGAGTCACCGTTGAGGTTTCGGCGAATTGGCATAAGATTCTCTTCGCATCAGATGATGATTTCTTTCGGGATCTGCCGCAGGTTAAAGTTCGAAGCCATACTTCGGCAGTAGGCCCCCGCGCACAAGACGGCCAGGATATCCCCCCTTTTCAGAGGAGGCATAAGTCTTTCCCTTCCGAAAACATCGCCTGTTTCGCAGAGGTTCCCGGCGATCGTGATCTCGCGCCTCGGCCTCCCATCAACGTGTGTGCAACTGACGATCTCGTGATGGGCCTGACTGTAGATCGCGGGCCTGGGCACTGTATTGTATGTCCCCCCATCCACGCAGGCGAAAAGATGACCGTAACTCTCCTTAATGTATTCGACTCGAAGCAGCAGAACGCCGGCATCTGCCGTCAGGTATTTTCCCGGTTCGATCGCCACGGCCTTAATCCTGAGGCCGGTCTGTCGGATCTTTCCGCAAAAGTATCGGATATATTCTTGAACGGGGAAAAGTCTCTGATTCTTATGATACTTTGGTCCAAAGCCACCCCCGAAATCCAGAAATTCAAGCCGAAATCCCTCTCGTTCGAGCTCAAGAGCGATCCCGACCATCTTATCGACGGCGGCCTTGACTGTTTCATAATCTTCCTTTTCCCATCCGGAACCGAGATGCTGATGGAGCCCGACGGGGGAAAATCCTGACTCAGCCGCTTTTTTGTAGGTCGCGAGAACCTTGTTTTTTTCAACGCCGAACTTGATCGGGGTTCCATCGGAGGAACGCTCGCCGGCCGTAATCGCCCGAGGGCTAAACCCCCTTCCCAACCCGGGATTCCAGCGCACTGAGACTCTGACCGCTTTATTTCTGAATGAGCGTGGCTTGACATCGACCATCAACTCGATCTGCTCCAGAGCGTCAATGTTGACCGTTAGCCCGGTCTGGCCAAAGGCACTCCTGAGGTCGCTGGTACTGAGACTCGTCCCGGTGAACAGAATCTTTCGGGGAGTAAAACCAGCCTCCATGGCAGCCCGGACTTCTCCCGGCGAGACTGCGTCAATCCATGCTCCCTCGCTCTTGAGCAGAGCCAGAATGGCCGGATTCGGGTTGGCTTTCATAGCATAGCAGATGCGCCCTTCCAGAGGTGTTGCTTCCCTGAGAATCGTTTGGAGTCTTCGGAAGTTGGAGGAGATCTGGTCTTTTCCGTAGACATATAGAGGAGTTCCGTGTGTTCGGGCAACTTCCGATGCCTCTCGGCCGCTAAGGAAGATTCTGTTATCGCGGACTCTTAGAAAATCATTTTCCCACCACCTCATCGTTCACCTCGATTGCCTTTAGCCTCGAGTTCAATCGAACCGGACCTGAACCTTCATCAAATCAAGCCGTTTCATCTTCAGGGTAAGAAGCTCGGGGAATCGTTCGATCGGATAGCGCAGGGAGACGAGTTTATCGGTTTTGATTTTTTTATCAAAGAGCATATTGACGGACTGACTGAAGTTCCTTTGAATGGCAAAGGAACCGATGATCTTCCAGTCGTAGAGGAAAACCTCATAGGATTTGATCGCGATCTTGGAATTTTTGGGACAGACGCCAAAGACAAGATAGGTCCTGGCTTTTCTAAGAAATTCCAAGGATCCCTCGACAATCTCGGGAATTCCGGTCGCATCGATGACGTAATCAAAGCCACGCGCCACGATTTGTGCGTCGTGAAATAGATTTGGACCAACTCATTGGTTGCCTAAGCTACACTTCCACACTTTATCATACCTTTAATTCGGTCTCTCGATCAAGGCCGTTCCCCGATAAAATTTCCTTCTCATCTTCATCGTTTCCTCCTTCCCATTTTCTCTTCTTTCCAGGATTTCCAGGTCCCTCCTTTAATATTTATCACTAGGCGTGAGATTATCGATCTCCTCATGATAGCGGCAGTTGTTATAAAAGTCTACCCATTCCGTTTCTCCCCAACACCAACACGGGGAATGATATCGGGACCGTCACCGAATGTAAGATGCCTCGCCAGACGATCTGTCATGACGCCAAGCATCCTTCAGCGATCGAGTTGCCCATAATAGAAAAAACAGTAAGGAGATTGTCGGTGCAGTTTGATTTTAAATAGAATAAGGGGAAATGACGCTTTGAAAGGGAGGATTCATCATGACGTTTTCTAGAAAACAATTCTTAAGAACGTTGGGTTTGGGAGCCGAGATCCGAAGTTACAGTGCACATCACGGCGCGGATAGAAGGTTGGTTCAAAAACCGATGCAGCCATGAAGGAAAGAAAAAATGATACCGGGGCTTGCGTCGCGCCATCATAGAAGAAGTACCATGGTTACAGCTCGTTTATATGGAACTGATCTGCGTGGTCCCTCTTTTGTTGTGGTACGATACGATGAGCCATACGAAAAACAAGCCCCCGTTCCTAATCCAATCTAGGCCAGGTCTAGGCCAGCTTGAGTGGCCGCTGACTGGCTGGCTGGTTGCGCCGGACTTTTACGATTGACATCGACGCTCAACCGGCGATATGATTTTATAATGATCAGGAGGGGAGATTTATCGCCTGGAGCGGCCAATCACCACGCCGCGGCAAAAGCAAAATTGTATGATACGCGACGTGGTTTTCAAGAAAATCTGATTCTCCCTTCTTATTTCATATTTTAAGGAGAGGTCGGATGCGTTTTCCCAAAAGGATTTTCTTCTTTCTGCTCATCGTGGCCGTCGGAGCAAGCCTGGTTCTCGCCGCCGACTTGACTAGAGAGGAACAGGCCTGGGTAGCCAAGGCGGTTCGGGAAGAGAGCAACGGCTGGATCTTCCTGCACATTGAGGGAAAGCCCTTTGCCCGCGGTTTTCAGCACGGTTATCTTCTGGCCAAGGAGATTGCGGAAAGCCTGCGCGTCGAAAAATATTTCAACTGGCGGGACACAGCAAAGGAATGGTCCTTTTTTGTTGAGCAGACGCTTAAGATATTTGCCTCTAAGATCGATCCTGAGTTCCGGGAGGAAATGGAGGGCATTGCCGCCGGAGCTCGTAAAGCAGGGACCGACGTCAGCTATGGCGACATCGTTCTGCTGAACGCTTCGTCCGAAATCTTTGGCTATTGGTACCCCTGGTCCCAAAAAGAAGGCGGTCGCGCCCAAAAAACCGGCGGCTGTAGCGCTTTCATCGCCACTGGGAAAGCCACGGTTGACGGGCACATTGTCATGGCTCACAACACTTGGAGCCAGTTCGCAACGTGCTCGTCGAACGTGGTCATCGACCTTTTGCCCGAAAACGGGTACCGTATCCTGATGCAGGGATTCCCGGCCGGGATCCACAGCGGCACGGACTTTTTCATCTGTTCATCGGGGTTCGTGGGGACCGAAACGACCATCGACTACTTCAACGGATTCGATCCCCGCGGGATTCCGGAGTTCGTCCGGATCCGCAAAGCGATGCAGTACGCCGCCAACTTGGACGAATCTCTAAAGATCATGATCGACGGCAATAATGGAGGCTACGCCAACACCTGGCTCTTCGGCGACGTGAGAACAAACGAAATCGCTCGGCTTGAGCTGGGGCTCAAACATCATTCCGTCGAGCGGACCCGGGACGGTTTTTATGCCGGCTCCAATATTACCCAGAACATTCCCCTGATGCGTGAGGAGACTGAGGAGGATTTCGATAACATTAATTACAGCGACATCGCCAGGCGAGTGCGTTGGCTCGAGCTTTTTGATAAATGGATGGGAAAGATCGACGTCGAACGGGGAAAACTCATGCTGGCCGATCATTATGATGTCTATGCCGGCAGAGAGCTTCCTGGGGCCCGTACGATCTGCGGTCACTGGGAGCTTGAGCCCGACCCGGCCGGTAGTTCCCGAGATGCCTGGGCCAAGCCCTACTACCCGGCCGGTGCCGTGGACGGAAAAGTGGTGGACGCCCGGATGGCTCTGGAGATGGCATTCTGGGCCAAATGGGGAAGTTCCTGCGATATCCCCTTTGACGCCAAGAAATTTCTTCAGGAGCATCGGCAGTATGACTATCTTGCCGGCTATTTGAAGAGCCGTCCGACTCAACCTTGGACAGTTTTCAATTCGCACTCGAAATAGGGGAGAAGTCTTCAAGGCGCTGGATCCCCCGAACGGGTGCGGGAGAGCCTACTCCTGGATGTTCCTCACCGCCAGGTGGTCCTGACGATCCCCAAGACGCTGCGGATCTTCTTCAAGTTCAGGCGCCGTCTCTTGGGAGAGCTCTGCCGGGCGGCTGTCCGGACCCTTAGGCTCTATTTTGAAGCCCTGATCGTCGAAGAGCTTGCCCCCGGCGTCGTCGTCGCCGTCCAGACTTTCAGAGACCGCATCAACTTCCACCCGCATCTTCATCTTCTAGTGACCGAGGGCGGGGTGGACCGGGCCGGGATCTTTTGCAGGCTGCAGCGGCTGGACGACGCGCGACTGGTTGCGCTCTTCGGCCGGGAGGTGCTCAGGCTTCTCGTCGACAGAGGCTTGCTCAGCCCGGAGGGGGCGGGAGGATTCTTTCCTGGCGGCACTCAGGCTCCAACGTCCACAGCCGAGTCCAAGCCCGGACCAAGCCCGAGGCTGAGCGGGTCGGGAAGTGCATGGTCCGGCCGGTGCTGACCCTGGAGCGCCTTTTGTTCCTGGAACAGGAGGAGAAGGTCGGCTACCGCCACGGCCCGGACGGACGGCGCCGGGCTCGAGCGGAGGGACTACCTGGAGTTCATCGCCCGGGTCGTCTCCCATATTCCCGACAAGGGCCAGGTCATGGTCCGCTACTATGGGCTCTACGCCAACGCCCGCCGGGGCAAAGTCAGGAAAGCCAACCGTGCCCCGTCCTCCTGGGCCTGGTCGAGGAGAATCCGCCGCCGCTGCCTTCCAAGGGCTGGGCGGAGATGGTCCGGAAGGTTTACGAGGTGGATCTGAGGATTTGTCCACGGTGCGGGGGGAGGACGAAGGTCGTGGCCTTCCTGACCGAGCCCGCCGTTGTCGACCGAATCATCCGTCACCTGGGGTTGACGGTCGTCGCCGAGAAGCCGCCGCCTCCCATGTCTTCGAGCCAGTGGCCCTGGCGGCGGCAAAGCTCGGACTTAAGGACCGGGGTTCGATCAAGAAAGGAAATTTTGCCGACCTCGTCATCTTCGATCCCTTGACAATCGCTGACAAAGCGACCTACACCCCAGCCGGAGCAGTACTCGGTCGGAATCGATTACGTCATCGTCAACGGGACAGTGGTCATCGACCACGGCAACCACACCGGAGCCTTGCCCTGAAAAATCCTTTATGGTCCCGGGAAAAAGTGACCAGGAGAACCACCCGGTGTGCGTACTCTTCTATCCCATATTAGGAATTTCTGTTCCCGCCCCCCGAGGCCCGAGCCTTCATCGAACGATTCCAGGCCTTAGTCTGCCTGGAGGCGGGGTCGTAACCAGGGAAAGAACAGGACGAACGCGGGTGGCTCGTCCTGATCATTAGCTAAGGAGACTTCAATGACAAAACAAGAGGCTACCAAGGGTGGGGCGAAGACGTCCCAGGGCAAGGACAAAAGGAGGATCCCCATAGGAGCTCAGTGGTGTATCGACTTCGCAGTGAATCGGGCGCGATCTATGCTCGACGTACTGGTGCGAATAGAGTCCGCGATCATGGATGAATTCAAGGCCGAGGCCGCGATCGTCCACGAAATGGGGTATCTTTCCGACCGCAAGTTTGACGAAGCGGTACACGTTGCATATCTCAAGGCATTAGATGAAGCCCGCGAGCGCTGGGGTAACGACACCACCGTGGAGGACGTGGAGGACACCATGATCGCCGAAACCGAGAGCTCTATGGTAAGGAAGTCCTGGGGGACTACTAAGAGACCGGGCCAAAGGCTGCTCAGTCGGGACCACCCGCTCGACATGGCCGAGGCCCGGTCTCTAATATCTGCCGCGAGGCGGGGGCCTAGGGGGGAATGAAAATGCAGAGCCACTACGCAGTACCCGGCGTGGGAACAAAGAACAAGGCTGAGGCCCTCTACCTTCTAAAAGGCCACGAGCCGAGACATCGGAAGTTCGGGGGCCGAGACCCTAATGCGGGTATTACCATCCGCGAGCACGTGGATGATCAAAGCATCCACGAGGCGGTTGTTGAGGCAACGATGAAGAATGGAAAAGACGGTGCCTGGGCCTTGAATTGGGAAGAATCGCTGAGGAGGATCGCAGAGCGATTCCCAAGCGACGCTAGAATAGACCGGGAGATGGAGAAACGCTTCAGCCCCTTCGGTTCCAAGGTTTCGGACGCAGAAGTGGAGGCGTCCTTGGGACCGGCGCCGAGCAACGAAGACCTGCCCGACTGGCTTCGAGAAGCCACCCCGGTTGAGGATGGGGGTCTGGCACCGAAGGAACTGCAGTTCCCGATAATAAGCTATGTCAAGACGGCGCTTCAGTTCATAAAACTCCCGCCGGCGTATGGCCTCGTTTATGGCCTTCTTCACCATCACGCGCGATCGAGGGACGCTGAGGGTCACCCGATAACCTGGGTCAGCGTGGAGCGGTTAGCCGAGGAGGCTGAATACTCTTACCAATGGGTCATGCAAACCCTTCGTGGCCTGGAGCGAGAGGGACTGATCAAGACCGAGCCGGCGCTAGGACGAACCAGTCTCTACACCCTGCTGGGACCCCCGCCAGATCGTATAGGACTGAAGTTCAGACCTGGCCAGAAAATATCCGAATATTATGTCGAGCCCTAACCCGTTTTGGACGGTTAGCAGTCACAGGAACCGAGATTTCCGCAAACTGAAGGCGCCCATATGGAAAGCCGTTCAGGTTTTCCGACCTCTAAAGTTCAGATTTTAGACAAATAATATATACATAGTTTCCTTTTGGCCTGAGGCCAGGCCACTTTCTCTTTCCCAACGCCGAAACGAAGACTCCCTAAGGCGAAACGCCTTACGAGAACCTGCCTTCGTTTAACGTCGTCCCTCAATCTCCGATACGCAGAAGAAACTTCTTTACGTCGAAGAATTCAACCTGCAAAAGAAAGAATTTCTTATCAGAGGTGGGAAGGGAGAAAGGTTTTCTCGGCCCTCCTGGGTCCTCGCCTCCCGGCTCGGCCTCCTTCGGCCCTCGAAAACCTTTCGCCCTCCTGCTTGTATCCCTCCCATGCCTGATCAGGCAACGGCCTCTGACGAGCCCAGGGAACTATCGGGGACGCCGTAGGCCTTGCCTGTCCTGCGAATCCACACGGACGCCTGACACTCCTCCTATAGGCCGGAGTGCAGCAAGTCTTCGATTACAGCCCGGACCAGTCGCGCGGACAATTCCATGCTTTCGGCATTGACGGCTTCGGGCACATCGGTCGGGGCATGGGTTTGGGCTCCTCCCTCGACGGTGATATCGGTTGCGACGACGCCAGCCTGACCGAAGACCCGATGGTCCGAGCCGGACCCATCCTGTGAAATAACCTCGCGGCCCAGACCTGTGCTTGCCCTAGAAACCGCGGAACGCAGCCATGCGGGCACGTTCGAAGCGGCATAGAGCGGGCGCTCACCGGACATCAGAAGCCCCCACCGGCCATTCGTATCTCGGGCTGCTTTGTCCGCAAGTTCCCTGGGCAGTTGGCTTCCAAACTTGCCGGGAACGCCTCTCATACCTCCGCGCGTATCGACGAAGATCGCGCCATCGCCGCCAATTTGGTCGATGTTGAATAACAACTCGCAGTTCTGCAACTCGGTTTGATGTTTCAGCAGGTATGCTTTTGATCCCAGCAAGCCGGCCTCTTCGCCACCAAAAGCAATGAAGCGCATGGACACAGTGGGAGGCGGTTTCAAAGAGTGAAAATAGCGGGCCAACTCTAGCATGGCTGCCACGCCAGTAGCGTTGTCGTTTGCTCCTGGCCCTCTCCAGGAGTCGTAGTGCGCGGACACAATAATTTCCTGAACACCCGGCTTGGCCGCCAGCACGCCAACAATGTTCGAGGATTTCGCCGTACCCAGCTTGCCACGAAATCGTATCGCGCCGGAACTCGCGCCGCTCGCCTTCAGGCGCTCGAAATCGCTAGCTGACAAAGACAGCACAGCTTTGGCGTTCTTGTGGAAGGAGACGATGCTGAAACCGGCGTTTCCAGCGAGGACTACAATTTTGCCGTCCAGATCCGTTTTCAGAATGGAATCCTGGCCCGTTGCTGTAACGAAAGCCAGCTCGCCGGAGATTGGGTCTTTTTGCGAGTAGGGATCGAAACCCAGTCTGACGATATCTGCCTTCTCGGTCCCGACTTCGAGTACCGCATCGTCCAGAGTGAACGACTGAAACATGAAAGGCTCGTCGGTCACGGACAGCCCCGCCTTCTTCATCTGCTCCCTGACGTAGCGAGCCACTCTACGCTCCCCGCTGCTTCCAGCCTCGTGTACTCCAACAGCGGCGATCTGGCGAACGTGCGCCATAGCCCGACTCTTGAAACCAGGGTCGAGCGCCGCCGCGGAATGCTGCTGCAACTGAGCAGCAGCGCCGGTAGCCAAAAGGACCGCCCAAAGTGCGGCACCAATTCCATTGCGGCTCTTGAACCATCTCATTCCACTACCTCCGTCGCATTATCATCGCCATCGGATTTCGAAATTGTGACCCGCCAGGTTCTCGTGACATCGGCCGCCCCAGCTGGACCGCTTTAAGGGGGGCAGGTCACATTCTATTTTTCAAGGCGGATGCCTCCCTCCAAGAATCCAATATAAGAAGCTCTTCGAAAACTTCAGTCGACCGCGCGTGGGCCTCACTGGGGCCGTCAGATCAGCGCCTTGAGGTTAGAGAGCAGCCGGTCGATCTGCTCATTGGTATGGGTGGAAAAGACGACGGCGCGCAGGACTCCCGCGGGCCCAGCCCCGACGTAGTGCGACCACTGGATGACGATGCCGCGGTTCAAGAGCTCCTCGTGGACGCGCTCCATGTCCTCGGCTTTGCCCAGGGCAAATGAAACCACCGGCACGGCGGTGTCATCCACATGGAAGCCCAGAGCTTTGACGCCGGCCTTGATCCGCTTGGCGTTGGCCCACAGCTTGGCGCGCCATTCCGGATGGGCCGCGAGGAGCTCGATGCCCTTGACCGCGGCGCCCGCGGCTGCCGAGGGCGGCATGGTCGCGCCGTCCATGACGTGCCCATCGCGGATGCCCGTGGCCAGCGCCTTAGTCGTGGGCACGATGCCGCCGTACGCGCCAAAGGCCTTGCTCATCGTCCCACCGTGGAAGAGATGGTCGCCCTTGACGCCGAAATGATCATACGTGCCGCGGCCGTTCGGGCCGATGACCCCCAACGCGTGCGCGTCATCAAGCCAGAGGAGACCGTTGTAGGGTTCGATGACCTTGAGATAGTCAGGCACGGGCGCGATCTCTCCGGGCACGGGAAAGATGCCGTCGCTTAGGACGATCGGCCTCTGACCCGCCTTGAGATTCGCTTTGAGTTTGGCCGCCAGGTCCCCGCGGTCGCGGTGCGCGAAGGTGACGACCGGCAGGCCGAACGACTTCGAAAAATCAACGATTGAGTAATGGCTCATCGCGTCTTGGAAGATGACGTCGAAGCCCTGCCGCTCCCGGATGACCCGGAGGGCGGCGACGTTCGTCAGGTAGCCTGAGGCTATGTAGGCGGCGTCCTCGGTATCGAAGAACTTTTTCGCGGCGCTTTCAACCTCATCGTAAAGCGGCGTGTCGCCATAACCGCCGCCGCCGCGGCTCGTCGAGGAGTGCATTCCATAGCGGTCGATGGCCTCGTGGGCGGCTTTCAGGACCTCGGGATGCCTTTGGAGCGTGTAGTAGCTGGTGCCGCCGAAGTACAGGTAGCGCTTTCCATTGAGGACCGTTTGGGTCCCGGGCGCGCTTTCCATCAGAAATTGCTTGACCGCGGCCAAGGGATGGGACAGAGCATCTCACACGCCGAGGCTGAAAACCCCAAAAGCAACGAGGGTTTCGTTAAAAAGTGACTTCGCGCGCTCATGATGAAGACCTCCTTCAGCGCTTCCTGCCGCCCTTAGACGAACAGAGATGGCTAAGCCTTCCTCAGCATCTTTAGATATGCCGGGTCGATGTCTACCCCCAGCCCCGGTTTCTCGGGGATGGTGACGATGCCGTTCTGGACGGTCATCCCGTCGACCACCGGGTCAACAGTATGCCCAACATAGCCGTCGAGGTCGGCGTAGATGATGTTCCTCTGGGCCCCGTGCACATGGGCGGCCGCGGTCAGGGCGATACGCGTCTCGTTCATGCAGCCGACCATGCAACGGATGTCGGCAGCCTCGGCGATCAAGGAGATCTTGAGTGAGTTGGTGATGCCGCCGGCTTTCATGAGCTTGATGTTAAAATAATCGCAGGCCTCGGCCCGGGCGAGCTCGATCGCGTCGGCCGGTGTGAAGAGGGCTTCGTCGCCCATGATCGGGATCGGGCTTTCTTCGCGGACCTGTTTCATGCCGATGATGTCCGAAGCGACAACTGGCTGTTCGCAGAACTGGATCTGGAACTTCTCCATGTGCTTCAGGGCGTAGATGGCCTGGGGTACCGTATAGCCCTGGTTGGCGTCGATCCGGATCGGATAATCGTAGCCGATGGCGTCCCGGATCGCCTGCAGTATGGCCACATCATGGTCAGGGTCCTTGCCGAGCTTGATCTTCTGGGTCCTGAACCCGCTGGCGATGTGCGCTTTGACGTTCTTGACCATGTTCTCAGGCGTATCGATGCCGGTCGTCACGTCCGTCTCGAACGTCATCTTGTCCCCTCCCAGGAGGCGGAAAACCGGCAGCCCGGCAACCTTGCCCAGGATGTCGTAAAAGGCCATGTCAAACGCGGCCAGGATCGCCGGATTCGAATGCAGGAAGGGGCTGAACAGCCTGTTGGCGCTCTCGACGGCCAGCGGGTCCTTCCCCGTGAGCATGTCCCTAAGGTTCTGGGCGACGGCGATGTTCGTCTGCTGCGTCTCCCCGGTGATCGGCTGGAACGGGCAGGATTCGCCGATGCCCACGATGCCGGAGTCCGTGTGGATCCGGATCAGGACGCCGTTCGTGCTGGTCACCGTCCCGATGGCGATCGTGAACGGCTCGTTGAGCTTGATACCGAAATAATAGATATCGACGTCCCGGATCTTCATCCTCTTCGCCCCAGTCCTGGCCTCCTCCATCTTAGGGGAAGCGACGCCCCACTTCACAGGAACTGCTGAGGCCAGCGCCCCCAAGCCCAGAGCCTTCAGGAACTGTTTTCTGGAAAACGCCATGCTGAAAAACTCCTTACAGAAGATTTTTGTCTGTGCGTATCATCAGAAGCTTCGATCCGGCGCTAAACTAGCACATCCTATTTGAGAGCGTCAAGCTTTTTGCCGAATGCGGAGTCGAAGTCCGACTCCCTGTCCGAATCTCCCTGACGTCAGACAAATCAAGAGCCACTCTGGCGAATACCTTGGTCTGCGGCGAATCGTCGAGCTCCGAGATATTATGGCTACTGCCCTCCTTGTCCGTCTGGAGCTTCAGGAAGACATCCCTTTCGACCGGGGTGATGATATAGGCGACATCTTCATCGAGCCACTTCATATAGCGCTTGGGAAGCCTGGGCTTATCTGCAGCAACATCAAGGAGGAAGACGACGGCAACGAAAACCGCAGCGACAAACGATAGCCTTTTCAAGGGAAAACCCCCATTTTCAGTTGGTTTTGAGACTGGTGAGTCCGGTCCCCGACCTGACATTGATGATCAAAGTTCGATCCGTCAGTATGAATGGCAATCTCTCTCCGGAAAATCAAGTCAGGCATGCTGAGAACCTCTTTTAAAAATTATTTTAGCAAAGAGCCAACCCCGATAGAATCCGTGTACCGCTCGTTACAGAATACACTTCGCCAGCTACTTATTTTTTGGCGCAAACAAGGGGAAGATCCTCTTGAAGAGGTAGCTTCTGATCTCTCGGTCCAGCGTTCCGGTGCTTCCTTTCGAGTCGGAATTCTCCGAGTCTTTTGGCGTGGCCAGCGTATTATAGGCCACGGCATAGCTCGTTCGGCTATCCTGCTGGTAATAAAAACTGCTGATGAAAGCATTCTGGTTACCGCTATGGGCGATGAACCGCATCCCGAAATGCTGTTCAATAAAAAAAATCAATCCCTGGTATTCCGTCCCGACCTCCTCGACGGGCGCGGGTTGGCTTTCGGGCGCAGTAGGTAAGACTGGCTGAAACATCTCTTCCAAAGAAATCCGCTTGAGGATAATGTCATAAATATCCTGCTTTTTAGGGTCGCCCATCAGAAAATTCAGGTATTTTGCGAAATCAGAGATCGGGGCATTCAATCCTCCGTTGGAAACAGTGATTCCCGTGTTTGCGTCGAAGGGCGCCGGTGTCAGATCAGAGCCTTTCAAGAAGTAGCTCTGGGCTCTATTTCTGAGAAGATGGTAGGGGGTCGAATCAAAATAGCTCTCGTACATTTCAAGAGGCTTAAGGATGTTCTTGTCAATGTAGACTTCGTAGTCATCGGCAGTCAGAAGCTCGATGATCCGACCTAAGAAAACGATGCCGAGATTCGAATAACTCCATTGGCTTCCAGGTTTAAATTCGATTTCCGTGTAAGGAAACATAGCAGCGAGCTGCTGCCAGTGAAGGGGCTCAAAAGGCTGCCACGGTTTATCTTTCCATGGCCACGTCGCACTCCTGAAGCCGGCGCTGTGAGTCATCAGCTGCTTGATGGTGATCTCGTCCATATCACCGAAGGGATTATGGACCTCCCGAAGTTCAGGAACATACTTGGTCACTGGATCCTCGAGGCGTAGGAGCCCCCGATCACGAAGCTGCATGATGGCGATGCCGGTCATCGTCTTAGTAATAGAAGCCCAGTGGTAGATTGTATGATCATTGGCACGTATCGCCTTTTCTTTATCGGCGAGGCCGTAATTTAGTGTATCGATGAGCCGGTTATCGTGAATGAGAACAATGGAGCTTCCGACAATCCCGGTCTCGGCCAGGCCTTTCGAGTAGAAATCGTGGAAATCCTGGAGGGCCTTTTTCAGCCCCCTGGGCTGAGAGGCTCCTGGGGCCGCCCTGAGGGTAACGCCTCCCAAGAGTATTGTGCTCGATACGAGGAAGAAACAGGCGATGTGTTTAGCGGACATATTACCTCCCTGAAGTAAGGATAAAATTATTTTCCGCCATATTGTAGTTATAGAGATTATAATATATAATTATAGATGTTTTTAATACGGACCTACCCCGGACCTCATCCCTGAAAACTGTGCCAGCGAAAATGTTAGTTTTGTGGCAAAATTCAGGGAAGGAGGATGGCACGGATGAAGAAGTCGAAGTTCACCGAAGAGCAGATCGCCTTTGCTCTGAGGCAGGCGGAGTCGGGGACGCGTGTGGCCGAGGTCTGCCGGAAGATGGGGATCTCGGAGCAGACCTATTTCCGCTGGAAGAAGAAGTACGGGGGGCTGGGGGTCTCGGAGCTCCGGCGGCTGAGACAGCTCGAGGAGGAGAACCGCCAGCTGAAGCGCCTGGTGGCGGACCTGACGCTCGATAAGCAGATGCTGCAGGATGTGCTGTCAAAAAAATTCTGAAGCCAGCCCAGATGCGGGAGCGGGTGGTCTCTCTCGAGGAGGCCTATTGGGTGAGCGAACGGCGGGCCTGCCGGACGATCAGGTTCTGCCGGACCTCCCACCGGTACCGCTCCCACCGGCGAGACGACCGGGCCCTCCGGCTGCGGATTGTCGAGATCGCAGAGACGAGGGTCCGGTACAGGTATCGGCGGATCCAGGTCCTGCTGCGGCGCGAGGGCTGGCGCGTCAACCATAAGCGGACCTACCGGATCTACTGCCAGGAGGGGCTTCATCTGAGGCGGAAGCGTCCACGTCGCCACGTCAGCGGAAGCCGGCGGATGGCCCGGCCGGAAGTCGGGCATCCCAATGCCTGCTGGAGTATGGATTTTGTCGTCGACAGCCTGTTTAACGGCCATCGGTTCCGGGTCTTAACGATAGTCGATAATTATAGTCGGGAGTGCCTGGCGATCGAGGCCGGCCAGAGCATGACGGGCGCGGAAGTCGCGGCCGTTGTCGATCGGCTGGTCACGGAACGAGGCGCGCCGGAGCGCATCCAATGCGACAACGGGACGGAATTTGTCTCCCGGGCCTTGGACAAGTGGGCCTACGAGAAGAGGGTTGTGATGGACTTCTCAAGGCCCGGCAAACCCATGGATAATGCGACGGTTGAGTCGTTCAATGGGTCGTTTCGGGACGAATGCCTGAACGTCAACTGGTTCCTGTCGATGGAGGACGCGAGAGAGAAGATCGAGACGTGACGGCGGGACTACAATGAGTTCCGACCGCATAGCTCGCTTGGAGACTTGACTCCACGGCAGTTCGTTGATAAATACGAAGACAGCTTAAGAAGCCAAAAAACTCCATTTTTGGCTGGACCAGTTTTCGGGTGAGGCTCCATGCTTGAAAATCTCACTTCAGAGGTGGTACATTGAGCGGGGGCGGGTCAGTATATCTTGATGCGGGGTGGATTGACCGAGAATATTAAGGAGGTTTATTTATTTGACGCCCTGTACGGAGACACTGAAAAGTTCTCGTATTGGCTGGATCATCAAAAAGGAAAGATCATTAATATATATACAGAGCACGGGGGGACGAAGCAGGGATGTGAGAACTTGATGGCAGATTTGACCGGCTGGGGAATACCTTATTATGCGGCAAAGGATACCGAGGTTATTGAAAGTAATCTGATAAATTGTCAGCTAATTTTTATCTATAGCGCTTTGAAGCATGATGAAGTTGTGTATAAAGATGACAGTCTTTATCGTTTCTTAAGGGCAAGCATTCTCAAGTCGGCGCATTAAGACAGAATCTTGGAAGCTATGCGCTCCCAAATTATTAAAAGCAAGGTAGGCGAGTCATCTGTGGAATCTATTGATCATGAGGCGATCGAGTGTGTCTATACTTTTAAAGGAGAATAACGAAATGTCAAATCCAATTCGTGTCCTTCAGTACGGCTTGGGTCCCATCGGCTGCGCAATGGCGCGCCACATTTTGGAACGCTCAGGATTGGAACTGGTCGGCGGTGTGGACGTGGATCCGAACAAAGTCGGCAAAGACCTAGGACAGGCCATCGGAGCGGGCCGCGACTTGAATATGAAGGTCGCCCCTAAACTCGCGGATGTCAAGAAGACAACCAAGTTTGACGTAGTCCTTCACACGACGAACTCGTACTTCGATCTTTTCAAGCCGCAGATTATTGAAATCCTCGAAGAAGGTTACGACATCGTCTCGACATCAGAAGAACTGTCTTTCCCTTGGATTGCGCACGCCAAAGACGCAGAGGACATTAACAAAGCGGCGAAGAAGGTTGGCAAGACCGTACTGGCGACCGGAGTAAACCCGGGATTTTTAATGGATGCACTACCGCTCATGCTCACCGCGATTTGCCAACGCGTTGATCGGATTGAAGTTCTACGCTTGATGAACGCATCGGAACGACGGGGGCCATTCCAGAAGAAGATCGGATGCGGAATGACGGTAGAAGAGTTCAAGAAAGAGATGGCGAAAGGGCGAATGGGACACGTCGGTTTGAGCGAATCGGTCGGAATGGTATTCGACACGCTCAGTAAGAAACTTGTCAGATTTGAGACGATTGTAGAGCCCGTCGTCGCAGATAAAATTACCAAGTCGGCTTTTTTCAACGTGAAACCAGGGTTTGTGCGTGGACTTAAACAGGTTGCGCAAGCGTATTCTCCCGAAGGTGAATTCCTCACGCTGACCTTCATCGCCACTCTCGGCGAACCGGATCAACACGACCATATCAAGATCACCGGACAACCGAATCTCGAAGTTCGATTAACCGGCACCAATGGTGACATCGCGACGATTGCAATTGCCGTGAATGCAATCAGACGCGTCTTCAACGGTCCTCCTGGCCTAATGACAATGCGCGATCTGCCGATTGTGACGACGTGGTGAGTTCTATCCGCTATCTTGAGAAATCATAAATAGTACTTTCCGTTCTTATAAGGAGAATGAGCATGACCAAGAGCCGCTCTTATCAATTCTTGGCTTTGGGGACCTGCCTGATTCTCATCGCCGCATCGGCCGCCCTCGCTGTTCCCACCGTGTCATACCTGCTAGCTATGCCCAAACCGTCGAGTCATTTATTCGTCGTGACCCTGCGCGTCGAAGGTCTTATGATACCTCGAGTCGATGTGTCGATGCCAGCCTGGTCACCTGGCGTATACAGGATCGGCAATTATGAACGCAACGTCCAGGAGTTTTCCGCCACCGATGGGGCGGGCAAGGCGGTACCCTTTGAAAAGACAGACAAGCAAACCTGGAGAATAACACGAGGTGGGGACTCCACAGTTATTGTGAAGTATAAATACTATGCTGGACCTTCGGCTGCGCCCCGAGATGTGTGGCTCAATATGACGCAACTCGATACGTCCCACGCCTCCGTTACTGGTCCAAACCTCTTCATGTACGTGGTCGGCAAGAGCCCATATCCGCTGGAAGGACCTATTCGTCTGACAATCGAGACTCCGCCTGGATGGATGATTTACTCTCCCCTGAAAAAGACGGACCAGCCAAACACTTTCACCGCCGAGAACTACGATACGTTTGTCGACGCGGCGTTTGAAGTGAGTCCCGAGTGCAAAGAGTATACTTTTGAGGCCGATCACACGCCTTATCACATCGTCATCCACGGCGACGGCAATTATGACCCGGATAAGTTGTCCGCGGATCTCAAGCAGATCGTTACCACAGAGGCGGGTCTCTTCGGCCGGCCGCCGTACTCCGACTACACATTTTTCTTGCACCTCCGTCCCGGAAACCAGGGGAGCGGAGGACTGGAGCATCTGAATTGTACCTCAATCAGTGCAGCCAAGTATCTTTTTAACAGTCCTACTGAGTATCAGCACTTCCTGTCCGTATGCGCTCATGAGTTTTTCCACGCTTGGAACGTCAAGCGTATCCGGCCGCAGATCCTGGGACCCTTCGATTACAGCAAGGAACAGAACACGCGCGACTTATATGTGTCGGAAGGTATGACGGACTACTATCGAGCGCTGCTCTTAAAACGTTCAGGGCTATGGTCACGCAAGGAGTACCTGGATTATCTGGCGTCGCAAGTCTCCACCCTGCAGGACAACCCAGGGCGCCGTTTGCAGAGCGCGGAGATGTCCAGCTGGGAAACTTGGAGTCGCTTCGACAGTCCCCCTAACTCGACTATTGACTACTACAATAAGGGCGAATTGCTTGGGTGGTTGCTAGATCTCGAGCTCCGTGCGCGAACTCAAAACCGCCGGAGCCTTGACGATGTTTTCCGTTATCTCTATCAAACCTACGGTTTGCCCAAGCCCGGGTTTGAAGACAGAACCGGGTTTGAATCGGCCGTTGAGCTCATCGCTCGCCAAGGCGGGGCGGCCGATCCGAGCTTCAAAGATTTCTTCGACCGCTATGTTCGAGGCGTCGATGAGATTCCCTGGAATCAGTACCTGAATAGGGCGGGCCTCAGCCTGGAAGAAAAACGGGACAAGCCTGAGCCTTCTCTCGGGTTCACTTTTCGAACGGCAGATAATCTGATGACCGTCAGCACCGTCATGACAAGCACTCCTGCGTGGGAAGCCGGCCTCAATATCAACGATGTGCTGCTGGCGTGGAACGGAGAAAA
>Ga0187885_10000786_pt1 | contig 37618 bp, 30 predicted proteins | sample June2016WEW_20_1_3_FD_132970 | JGI IMG/M metagenome (GOLD analysis project Ga0187885, IMG submission 132970) | Peatland microbial communities from SPRUCE experiment site at the Marcell Experimental Forest, Minnesota, USA - June2016WEW_20_100 | ecosystem: Environmental > Terrestrial > Soil >...
CAACAACAGTGTCCTGGCCGACCGCCTTGCGCTGGCGACGTGCGAGATCGCCTGCACCGAGGCCGGCTTCGGGGCCGACATGGGCGCCGAGAAGTTCTTCGACATCAAGTGCCGCCAGAGCGGCCTGCGGCCGGACGCGGCCGTCATGGTCGCCACCGTGCGCGCCCTCAAGATGCACGGCGGCGTCGGCCGGATCGTGGCGGGCAGGCCCCTGGACCCGGCGCTCGAGCAGGAGAACGTCGAGGGGGTGCGGGCAGGCTCGGCCAACCTGGCCGCCCAGATCGAGAACGTGCTCCACTTCAACGTTCCGGTGGTCGTCGCGGTCAACCACTACCCTGGCGACACGGACGCGGAAGTGGCCGCGATTCGCGAGGTGGCCATGGCCGCCGGAGCGCGCGACGTGGTGGTGAGCCGCCACTATGCCGAGGGCGGGGCAGGGGCGGAGGATCTTGCCCGGGCCGTCTGGGCGGCCGCGGAGGAAGGGGCCCCGGATTTCCGCCTGCTCTACCCGGACGACCTCCCGCTGCGCGAGAAGATCGAGACGGTGGCGGTCCGCATCTACGGCGCCCGCGGCGTGGACGAGCTCCCGGCCGCCACGAAGGCCCTGAAGCTGTACGAGGACCTGGGCTTCGGCAACCTGCCGGTCTGCATGGCCAAGACGCACCTCTCGCTCAGCCACGACCCGTCGCTCAAGGGCCGTCCCGCTGGTTTCCGCGTTCCCATCCGGGAGGTGCGTCTCTCGGCCGGGGCGGGCTTCATCACGCCGCTCCTGGGCGAGATGCGCACCATGCCGGGCCTGCCCTCGCACCCCGCCGGCGAGTCGATCGACATCGACGCCGAGGGCAACATCGTCGGCCTGTTCTGAACGTATCTCGACGCCGATCTGCGTCGCCGTCCCATAGACTTCGCCCATGCTCACCCTGATCCTCACCAGGCACGGCCAGGCGGTGGCCGAGGATGTCATGCTCGGCGGGCAGCTGGACGTGCCGCTTCTGACCCAGGGGTGCAAGGAGGCCGAAGCTCTGGCCCGCCGGCTGGCGGGCGTTCGGATCGACCGCATCGTCTCGAGCCCGATGCTGCGGGCTCTCGAAACCGCGCAGACGATCGCGGCGGGCCGGCCTGTCGAGGTGGACGAACGGCTGCGCGAGCTCGACTACGGGCGATGGGAGGGCCTGACCTATGCGGAGATCGACGCCCACGACCCGGAGTTGCGGGCCCGCTGGGAGCACGATCCGGCGGCGACTCACTCCCCCGGCGGCGAATCCGGCGACGACGTGGCCGCCCGGGCCCTCGGCTTCCTGGTCGACTTGATCGCCTCGGAGCCTGGCCGCCCTGTCGACACGACCGGCGCCGTCCATCGCCGCTCCCCCGATGCCGGCGGCTCGCGCGGGACCGTGTCGGAAGCCCAGGCCGAAGCCGAGGGCGAGCGTCGCGTGCTGGTGGTCGCCCACGGCACTCTCAACCGGATCCTCTTGTGCGTGGCGCTGGGCATCCCCATTTGCGACTACCGTCGCCGCTTCGTCCAGGATCGAACGAACCTCACGGTCCTGCGATACGAGCGCGGCGACAGCGCCGACGAAGCCCAGCTGGTCCTGGCCAACGACGTCGGCCACCTCCGCCACCCCGGTGAGGCGCCCTGGGGCTAGGCCAGCCCCCCGGGTGAGGCCGGCGTACCAGCTGCGCGATCCCGCAGCGAGTGGCAGACTGGCCTGGAAGGGGACCGTCACGATCGGCCCCGTGGAGGCCTGACCCGGGTGATTCGCGCAGCGACGGCCTACATCATCCTGTACGCCGCCGTCGGCGCTTACGCGCCGTTCCTGCAGCAGTACTACCAGAGCCTGGGCATCTCGTTGCCCGACATCGGTCTGCTGTTGGCCTTCACGTCGGCGACGGCGTTGGCCTCGGCGCCGGTCTGGGGCGCCATCCACGACCACGTCCCGGGGTCGCGGCTGCTGATCCCGCTGGCTGCCGCGATCGCCACCATCGGGGCGGCGGGCCTGGCTGTCGCCGGCGCAAGGCCCCTTCTGATCCTCGCGGCTGCGACGTGGGCGATCGGGATGTCCGGCATGAGCCCGATGATGGACGTCCGGGTGCTCTCGCTCGTCGGCGCGAACCGGACCCGCTATGGCTGGATCCGGGCCTGCGGATCGGCCAGCTTCATCGTCTGCGCGCCGCTCGTCGGCGTGCTCGTTGGCCGCGGTGGCATCGGCGCGCTGTTCTGGGTCATGATCCCGGCCCTGGTCCTGGCCGGCGTCTCCGCGGTGGCGCTGCCGGCCCGCCCCGACTCGGTGCGCGCACCGAGCCTGCGCAGATCGCCCGGGACCGTGTTGCGCCACCGCCCGATCGCGCTCTTCCTGATCGGGTCGACGGTCGCGTGGACGGCCCAGTCTGCCCAGAATTCCTTCTTCTCGATCTACCTGGGAAGCCTCGGGGCACCGAGCAGCATGATCGGCTGGACCTGGGCCATCGCGGCGACGATGGAGGTACCGACGATGTTCCTGTTCCCCTGGCTGGCCCGGCGCTTCGGCGTGGAGCGTCTTATCGTTGCCGGGGCGGTGATCACCCTCTCGCGCCAGGTCGCCAACGTCGTCTTCACGGCCCCGGCGCTGCTCCTCGGCTGCTCGCTCGTTCAGGGTGCGGGCTATGCGCTGATGTTGATCGGCAGCGTGACCTTCGTCTCGCTGCAGGCGCCGAGGGGGACCGCGGCCACGGCCCAGGGGATCCTCAGCGGCGTGACGTCGAGCCTGGCGGCGATCCTCGGCTCAGGGTTGGGCGGGCTGCTGGCCGGCCTGCTGACGATCCGCGGCCTGTTCGCCGTCTCGGCCTGCCTGAGCGCTGTGGCGGTGGTGACGATCGCCCTGGCCGTGTTGCCCGTGGCTGCGCGCGTGTCTCATGGGCCGGCATCGGCCGATCCCGCGCAACCTGAGGTCCGCGCCGTTCCTCCGGCGGCCACCGCCGACGCGGCCACCGCCGACGCCGCCACCGCCGACGCCGCCACCGAGGCTACAGACCCAGCAGCTTGATCCGCGCGCGAACCGTGTTCGCCACCGTCTGAGCACCCAGGTCGCTGAAATGCAGGCCGTCCGAGGTGTACTTCGAGTAGTAAACCCCGTTGGAATTGGTCAAGGGCGTGTGGATGTCCACGTAGGTGACGTGCTGCGAGCGGGCCAGGGTGACGATCGCGGCGTTCAGCGAGTCGATCTCGGGCGCCATCGAGGTGTACGAGTCTGGCGGGACCAGCAGCAGGATGACCGCGATCTTGTGCGATTTCGCGCCGACGAGGATGGCCCGCAGGTTGGCGATCGTGGCGCTCTCGCTTACGCCCAGTCCGAGGTCGTTCGTGCCCCCCAGGACGAAGAGGACGTCGGGATCGTAAGCGTAGACGTCGCTGCTGAGCCTGGCCCTCATCTGGGCGGTCGTGTTGCCCGGAACGCCCGCGTTCTTGACCAGCTTGATCCCGGAGTCCTCGGCGTCCAGCCGGGTGGGCCAGGGTGTGCTGGGCCAGGCCGTCAGCGAGTCGCCCAGGGCCACGAAGGTCCGAACCTTGACGGGCTTTGGCGCGGGCTTCTTGGCAGGCGCCGGCCTGGGCCTGGCCGTTGGTGTCGATGTCGGCGGCACCGACGGCTCCGGCGAGTACGTGGCTGCGGGAGCGCCGGTCTCGGTCGGGCTTGCCGTCGTGTCGGGTGTCGTGTCGGGTGTCGTGCCGACTATCGCCATGTCGCCCGAGGGCGTCGGGCGCGTCGAGCCTGCTCCGGCGATCGGGCCCGTCACCGAGAAGAGCGCGGCGACGAACAGCATCGACAGCACGGCCAGCACCTCCCGCCGCCTGGGCTCACTGGGAAGGAAACGACGCCGCACCAGGGTCGAAGTGGACCCTTCGTCGTGGTCGGGGGCATCGAACGAGACGAGCGAAGCCAGCGACGCCAGGGGCGACTTGCGGCTGGGGTGGGCCATGTGGCGCGCCGCTTCGGCGGCGTGCCGGTCCGGATGAGCCATCGGCCGGGGCAACGACGGCAGCAGCAGGACGGCCCGAAGCCAGCCTGGCAACCAGGACTGGCCCTGGCCGGCGGTCGATTGGTCGCCCTGGGGTGCCGGCGCCGGGGCGGCTCGCTCGCGGACGGATCCGCCCGATGCCCCGCGGCCGCGGATGCTGTTCACCACGCGAGACCGCCCGCGGCGATGGCCGTTCTCGAAAGCCTCTCCGCCCTCGGTTCGTCAGATCGGGCGTTTCGCGCTTCGGTCAGCATGGGGACAAGACTCCGTGCCGTTAGGTGGCCGACAGCCCGGTCTTCCCCGGACGCCGCTGCCAGTCTGCCACGAAATGGCCGTGTAGCGCACGCCGGCCCCGGCTTCGCGACGCCGGCCCTGCCTGCTCGCGCCGGACAACGGCCCGGGCCGCGCTCCGGACTACGCTTCCTGCTCGGCGCGGCGCCAGCCCGGATGGCCGAGACGCCACCAGACGAAGGCGACGATCGCGCACGCGCAGGCGATGAGGATGAGGTTGTCGAAGGGCCGGAGCGTGTCACGGATCTGGGTCCAGTTGGAGCCCAGGACGGTGCCGGCGTAGACGAGGGCCACGGTCCAGGGGATCACGCCCAAAGCCGAGTAGAAGACGAAAGGCCGAAAGGGCATGCGGGCAACCCCGGCGGCGAAGCCGACGATGCTTCGAATGCCCGGCAGCAGGCGACCGAAAAAGGCGGTGGGGGCGCCCCAGCGCGCGAAGAAGCCTTCGGCTTGTTCGATCTCGTGCTTGCGAATCAGCAGGTAACGGCCCCAGCGGTCCAGGAAGGGCCGGCCCAGCCGCGCCCCGAGAAAGTAGCCGAAGCAGGCCCCGGTGAGGTCGCCCGCAACGGCGACCGCGACGACGATCCAGAAGTTCCAGCCGTCATGGGTGAGCGGCTCGATCTCCTTTGGGTTACTGACCATGAAGCCGGCGAAGGGCAGGATCAACTCTGAGGGAAGGGGCAGCAGCGTGGCCTCGATCGTCATCGCCACGAAGACGCCCAGATACCCGACGGTGGCGTAGAGATTGGTCAAGAAAGGGATGACGGCTGTGTCGATGAAGCTGAGCACTGTCGCCTCGTTTGGGGGGCGGTCGGACGCCGCCCGCGGCGACCGCGTCGCCGGGTCCTGCGCAGGATACCCGAGCCAGGGTGGCGGCGTTTCACGCCCGGCAGGAGGCGCACGGGGTAAGGGGAGCCCCGCCGGCGTACTCAGCCCGCCGACCCGACCTCGGCCGCGGAACCTGACCTCGGCTGCAGAACCCGACCTCGGCCGCGGAACTGGCTAGGCCAGCAAGACCGGCCGACCCTGGCCCAGGCAGCGATCGATCGCCCGGCGAACTCGCACGGCGTCGGCCAGGCCGGCCCGTTGCAGAGCCCAGAGGGCCGGCAGAAGACGCGGATCGGCGACCTCGGCGGCTGCGTCCAGCTCGAGCCCGGCGACGGTCGGCGACTCGAGGGCGCGGATGAGATGTGGCACCGCCCTCGGGTCGCGCCGGACCGCCAGGCCGAACAGCGCCTCGGCGCGCGTCGCGTGGTACGTGTCCTCGGCTCGAGCCAGCAATGCCGCCCGCACGTCGGGCCCATCGTCGAACGAGAGCGTGCCCAGCCCGAAGGTGGCCCAGTCTCGCACCTCCGGCTCGGCGTCGCTCGAGAGCTCGATCAGCGCGACTCGCGCCCGGCGGTCGAGCGGCTGGGGACTGAGCGTGGCCACGGCGAACGCGACGGCGAGCCGAACCCCGGGGTCGGAATTGCCGGCCAGCCCGACGATGGCGTCGAGTGGCTCGATGGACCCGACATGCCCGAGGGCGGCGACGATCGAAGCGAGTGCGCCCGCGTCGGTCTCGCAAGCGAGCGCATCGAGCAGGGCCTTCGACGCCGCGGGGCGTGCACCCTGGTCGACCCCAACGAGCCGTCCCAGGAGGTCCGCCCCCAGCGTTCGTCTGTCGGGGGCGGCGCCGGCGAGCAGCTCCTGGCAGATCGCCAGGATCTCGTCGGGGCACTCCTGCGCCAGGCCGGTTATCAGTTCCCAACGGCACTCGTCGTCCAGGGTCGCGAGCGCAGCCTCGACGCGGACATCCAGTGCCCCCATGACCTACCTCGTGCAGTGTTCGGATCTGAAGGCGTTGCCCCGGCCGCCAGGTCCGTATGGACGGGACCTCTTCGCGACCGCTCCCCTGCCGCGCAGAGCCACATTAGCGTCCGCGCCGACCATCGCCGCCGAGTCGCGCAGTGGGGAACGTTTGGTACGTCATACGGCCCAGTACCCACTCGACGGGATGGTGTAGGGAGTGGGCCGCCGGAGCTTACCCCCCTCTCCACGCGCAGGGGGAAGCCCCGGCGGACTGGATCCTCAGCCGGGATAATCGTGCGGCCCGGAGGTTGCCGGCGAGCCGCAAGCTTCTCGGTCGTTCCAGCGCTAACCTGGATGACACAGCGCGGGATGGCGCCGCCGTGGGCCAGCCCAGGGAGGTGAGGATCGATGACCAAGGGAGCTGCCGGGGGTCCTGAGCCTGCCGAAGTCCTCGTGGTGGCCTCGACGGGCCGCCGGTTCGTGGCCTGGCTGGCCGACCTGACACTGGTGTTCGTGGCGGCGGGCGTCGTGGCGGTCGTCCTGGGAGGGTGGCATCCCGTAACCAGGACGATGACCAACGATGATGGCTCGACGTGGACGGTGTCGACCTACTACCTGGACGCGGTCTGGTCCGGGTCGCTGCTCGCCTTCTGCTCGGCGATCTACGCGATCCCGATGTGGAGGAGCCGCGGCGCCACGCTCGGCCAACGGCTGCTGGGCCTGCGCGTGCTCGACGCGGCCGAGCCCAGGCTCTTGTCCTGGCCGCGCGCGGCGATGCGGTGGTTCGCCCTCTTCGGCTGGGCCTTCTTCGAGATCGCCTCCAGCATCAACGGGGCGCTCACGGTCCTGATCGCAGTCTGGCTGGTCGTCTTGCTGGTGAGTCAGATGCGCGACTATCGCGGGCAGGGCATTCACGACCGGCTGGCGCGGAGCGTGGTGGTCGGTCGCGGGCAGGGGCTGTATTCGGCCTGGAGCTGACGGGGAGCGGGCCGGGCCAGGGCCGATGAGCGGCGCGGTCCCCGGCAATCGGCGACCGGCAGCCCGCCCGGCGACTCTACTTCTTCGCGCCGGGCCGCACCGTTCCCAGGAGCAGCACCACGGCCGCGGCCGAGCACGCGGCCCCGAACCAGAACGGGGCCGGTGGGGCGATGGCGCTCCACAACACGCCCGCAATCAGGGAGGCCGGCAGGACCATGACGCCCTGAACGGAGTTGAGGATCCCGAAGGCGGTCGCGCGCAGTTCGGTGGGCGCGAGGTCCGCCACGAGCGCCTTGCCGACTCCCTCGCTCAGCGCGTAGTAGGTGCCGTAGGCGAGCCACAGCGGCACCACCCAGATGGCTTCGGTGGCGATGGCGAAGCCGGCATAGCAGGCGGCGTAGATGAGCCAGGCGAAAGCGATCAGGCCGCGGCGCCCGATCCGATCCGAGAGCGCGCCTGCCGGCCAGGCCACCACGGCGTTCGTGGCGTTGAAGGCGACGATGGTCAGCAGCAGCGCCAGCAACGTGAGGCCCAGGTTCTGGGATCGAAGGGCAAGGAAGGCGTCACTCGAGTTGCCAAGGGTGAACAGGGCGTTGGCCAGCATGAAGAGCCAGAACGGGGCGGGGAAGCGGCGCCATTCGGCCGTGCCGCCGACGATCCGCCGGACGAGGCCGACCGGGGCGGCCGAGCCGGCAGATGCCGGGGCGGTCGGACCTGCCGCCGGCCGGACGTCTCGAACGCCGACGACGACCGTTGCCACCCCGAGCAGCCCGGGGATCAGCGCCAGCCACACCAGGATCCGGAAAGCGTCGCCGGTGAGTTTGGTCGCGTCGCCCTCGACCATCCAGATGGCCACGGCCGCGACCAGCACGCCGGCGAACGCGCCGCTCGTGTCCATGGCGCGGTGGAAGCCGTAGGCCACGCCCCGGTTCTCCGGAGCGGTGGAGTCGGCGATCAGGGCGTCGCGCGGCGAGGTGCGGATGCCCTTGCCGAGACGATCGCCGACGCGGCCGACCAGCACCACGGGCCAGGAGGACGCGGCCAGGTACAGAGCCTTGGCCGCGACCGAAGTCCCATAACCGATGCCCACGAGCAAGCGCCGCCGCCGCAGCCTGTCCGAGAGCGCGCCGCTGATCAGCTTGAGGATCGAAGCCGTGCTCTCCGCCACTCCCTCGATCAGGCCGATCACCGCAGCCGGGGCCAGCAGCACGTTCGCCAGGAAGAGCGGGATGAGATAGACGAGCATCTCGCTCGAGATGTCCGTGAAGAGGCTGACCAGCCAGAGGGCCACGACATTCCGCGTCACGCCGTGGGTCAGCGCTCGCTGCAAGCGGAGCCGCGGGCCCCGATCGGCGGAAGGGGTGAAAGGCGAGGCAGTCATGCTCGGCAGTCTAGCGGCCCGCCGCCGCCCGGCGAGCCGCGCCGCCGCCCGCAGGCCCTTGTGGCGTAAAGTTGGGCGACAATGGCAACGATCGAGATCGTGGACGTCACCGACGAGGCCGGCTTCGGGCTCATCCCGCCCTGCGCGGATCCGTCGTTCGACCATCGAACCTGTGATTACTGGGAGGACCCCGATCGGGGGTCGAAGGCGAGCCGGCCGGGCTGGCTGCCCACGCGCAGCGGTTCGACCTCGAGTTCGGTCGACCGCCCGACTAACCCGTTCGCTCCGCCGCCCAGGCCGGAGTCGAACCCGTTCGCCCCGCCGCCGAAGTTTTCGGCCAACCCGTTCGCACCCGCCGCGTCCCCGCCCGCCCGCAACCCCTTCCGAGACGAGGTCGACGATCCGCTGGCCGACAACCCATTCGCGCCTCGGCGTCCAGCCCGCCCCACGGTCGCCGCCGAGGCGCCCCGCAAACTGCAGCTGCTGGGTCGGGGGCTCGGTGTCTTCGGCAGCTACGCCAAGGTGCTGCTCGTCGACGGCGAGGCGGTGGCCTACTGCCAGTTCGGACCGCTCTCCGCGTACCCGCGCGCGCTGCGAACCCGCGAGCTGTACCCACAGCTGCCGGACGCCCCGTTGCCCGCCGTGATCACGTGCATCACCACCGCCGCGGCCGCTCGGAAGAGTGGCCACGCCCTTCGTCTCGTGGCCGACGTCTGCCACGACCTGGCCGGCCGCGGCTTCGCCGCCGTGGAGGCCTACCCCGAAGCCCGCGCCGTCCTCGACGCGACGCCCGCCGCCAGGCCACGGTTCTGGATCCGGGCCGGCTTTGCCCTGGCCGTGGACGACGAGCGCTACCCGGTCATGCGAAAGGAGCTCTAGGTGCGGGTCAGGATCGTCGGGCTCCTGGCGGCGCTGCTCCTGGCGGCGACCGCCGCGGCCGCCTGCAGCTACACCGTCGTGGTGCAGAGCCCGACACCCGGGCCGGACACGGACACGGCCGTGCCGATCATGCCCACCCCCTGGCCGAACGGCACGACCGGAACCTTCGGCCTGCGCATCGATCCGAGCCTGATGACCAACATCCCCGCGGTCGTGGGCGGCGACCCGCTGGTCGAGTCGACCGACATCGAGATCGCGGCGATGGACGATCCCAACTACGCCACCGCCTTCAAGAGCTACTACGTGGCCAGCATCGGCTCCATCACCGATGTCAACTGGCTCGAGGTCTCGATCGGCGCGCTCCAGGACGGCGCGCTGACCCAGGACTTCTACACGCAGTGGCGCGGCAGCTGGTTCCAGACGGCCTGCTCCCAGGCCGACGGCATCGCCTCAACGGACCAGGAATCGATCAACGACTGGCCGGTCGACGTGGCCACGTGCAAGGGCGGCGTGGACGCCTACACCCTCAGCCTGGACAACGGCGTCCTCGTCTCGATCATGGACATCGGCCCCCGGCGCCTCGGTCGCGAGCTGATCGAGGGCATCAACTAGGGCTGACGAACCGAGGTCGCGGCGGGCGATCGTACGCGCGCGGCCCGCCGGCCGCCGCATGACGGCCTGGCCGAACCGGCGCAAACTGGAGGCGAGCACCCGGGCCAGGCCCGGTAGTCCTCGGGAGGTTTTCGATGGCTGTCGAAACCGGCGCCGCCGGGACGCGCACCACTGCCAAGGCGGGACCTCGAACCGTTCACGCGCCGCGCGGGCCGGAACGGAGCTGCAAGGGTTGGGCCCAGGAAGCGGCGCTTCGGATGTTGATGAACAACCTCGATCCCGAGGTTGCCGAGCGCCCGGACGACCTGGTCGTCTACGGCGGCACGGGTCGGGCCGCCCGAAGCTGGGATGCCTTCGACGCGATCGTGCGCGAGCTGCGCCGCCTGGAGAACGACGAGACGCTGCTCGTCCAGTCGGGCAAGCCGGTCGGCGTCTTCCGCACCAACGAGTGGGCGCCTCGCGTCCTGATCGCCAATTCGAACCTGGTCGGCAAGTGGGCCAACTGGGACACCTTCCGCGAGCTGGAACGGGCCGGCCTGACGATGTACGGCCAGATGACCGCCGGCTCGTGGATCTACATCGGCACGCAGGGGATCCTGCAGGGGACCTTCGAGACGTTCGCCGAGCTGGCCCGCCAGCACTTCGGCGGGACGCTGAAGGGGCGCGTGACGCTGACCGCCGGCCTGGGCGGAATGGGCGGGGCGCAGCCGCTCGCGGTCACGATGAACGAGGGAGTGGCGCTGGTCATCGAGGTGGACGAGGCTCGGGCGCGCCGACGTCTCGACATCGGCTACGTCGACCGGCTGACCCACTCTCTGGATGAAGCGCTTGACTGGGCGCGAGCCGCGGCCGCGGAGGGCCGCGCCGAATCGATCGCCCTGGTCGGCAACGCCGCCGACGTCGAGCCGGAGCTGGTACGCCGCGGCGAGCGCTTCGACGTCCTCACGGACCAGACGTCCGCCCACGACGCGCTGAACGGCTACGTGCCGGCTGGGGTTTCCGTGGAGGCGGCCGCTGAGCTGCGCCGCCAGGACCCCGACGAGTACGTCCGCCGCGCGATGGCATCGATGGCCGACCACGTGCGGGCGATGCTGGCGCTCCAGAAGGCAGGGGCGATTACCTTCGACTACGGCAACAACATCCGGGCCCAGGCCCAGGCCGCCGGCGTAGCCAACGCCTTCGACTTCCCGGGCTTCGTGCCCGCCTTCATCCGGCCGCTCTTTTGCGAGGGCAAGGGTCCGTTCCGCTGGGTCGCCCTCTCGGGCGATCCGGCGGACATCCTGGCCACGGATCGTGCCATCCTGGAGCTGTTCCCGGCGAACGAATCGCTGCGACGATGGATCGAGATGGCCGAGACCCGGGTGCCGTTCCAGGGCCTGCCGGCCCGGATCTGCTGGCTCGGCTACGGCGAGCGCGCCAGGGCGGGCCTGGCCTTCAACGAGCTGGTTCGCTCCGGCAAGGTGAGCGCCCCGATCGTCATCGGCCGCGACCACCTGGACTCGGGCTCCGTGGCGTCGCCCAACCGCGAGACGGAGGCCATGCGCGACGGCTCCGACGCGATCGCCGACTGGCCACTCCTCAATGCTTTGGTGAACACCTCCGCGGGCGCGAGCTGGGTGAGCATCCACCACGGCGGCGGAGTGGGGATCGGGTACTCGCAGCATGCCGGCATGGTGGTTGTCGCCGATGGCACAGACCTCGCGGCGCAGAAGCTCGAGCGGGTCCTGACCACCGACCCGGGCACGGGCGTCATGCGCCACGCCGACGCCGGCTACGAGCGGGCCATCGAGGTCGCGCGCGAACGAGGTGTCCGCATCCCGATGCTCGACGGCGACTGAGGCGCCGACCTCTGTGCCGCTGGGACGGCGGGTTATGATCTGCCTGCGTCCACGCGACAAGAGCGTATGGGGGAGAGCCGATGGTTACGCCGAATCTCAATCGTGCGAGCTACGTCGTCGCGCTGCTGCTGGGCTTCCTCGCCCTGGTTGATGCCGCCAACGGTTTCATCAGGGACCAGAACGTGTACTCAACCACCGGCGGTGCCGGCTGGATGGTGGACGTTGGGGCGGCGGCGATCGGCGCCGGCCTCCTCGCTGCGCTGCTGATCCGTCCGCACCTCTATGTCTTCGGCGCGGTCGTGGCATGGTGCGCCGTCGCGTTCGCGGCCAATCTGGCGCTGCGCAGCAGCGGCGGCCTCGACAGCATGGCGACCGTCCGAATGACCGTTTACCTGGTGGCCGGGGTGGTGGCCGTCGTTCTCTTCGCCGTCGCGTACGTCGCAGCTGAAGCCGACGGAGCGGCCGCAGCCGGGGCCCAGCCGGCCCCGCCCGTTCCGCCCGTTCCACCCGTGGTGCCGGCCCCGTAGTTCGCCCTTCGCCAGGGCCGGGCAATCCCCGCCGGCTCTGTCGTCCGTGAGGCCGCGGCCCGCCGGCCTACGCCGGCGCCGCCCGCGCTTCCGCGGGCTCGGGCTGGCGTTCGGCAGGGCCGGTACCGTCGACTCCGTCGGTCCTCCCGGCCGCACCGGCCGCTTCGGCGCGATAGATGCTCTCCTCCGCGGGCATCTCGCGCAGCGAGCGAAGCGGCGAGAAGAGCACCCACAGCGACGAAGTGAACGATCCGACGGCCGCGATCATCAGGGCGACGCGCACCGGTAACATCGTCGCCAGCAGGCCGCCCAGCACCGAGCCGATCGGGATCGTGCCCCAGACGATGAATCGCATCGTGGCGTTCATGCGGCTCTGCATCGCCGGCGGCGTGATCGACTGGCGCAGGCTGACCTGGGCGACGTTGTAGATGACCTGGGTGAAGCCGACCACGAACCAGCCGCCGAAGAGCGTGATCGTGGCCCACCCGAGCGAGGCGGGCGTGAGGGTCATCAGCAGCAAGGCCGGCGAGCTGAGCGCGGCGGAGACGATGATCGTCGGCCCCAGGCCCAGGCTGCGCGGCAGGCGGCTGGACAGCGCCGCTCCGGCCAGGAACCCGAAGCTGGCCAGGCCCATGACCGTGCCGTAGAAGGCCGGCGAGAGGGCCAGCTCGCGCCAGATCAGGACCGGGAAGATGGCGAAGAGGGCCGCCCCGAAGAGGTTGGAGATCCCCGTGCAGCCGGCGATCGGTCGCAGGTAGGCATTGCCGAGGACGTACCGCAGACCGGTCGTCATCTCCAACCGCAGAGAGGTCGGTCGTCCGTCCTCGTCGACCGCCCGCTCCGGCCTGGGTTCCCGCTTCCTGATGGCGCTTATGAGGCCGCCCGAGACCAGGAAGCTGGCCGCGTCGATGACTATGGCTAGCGGCGCCGCCACCAGGGCGATGGCGTTGCCGGCCAGCGTCGGCCCGCCGATCTGGGCCGCGGAGTAGCTGACCTGGAGGCGGGCGTTGCCGTCGACCAGGTCCTCGCGCTCGAGCAGCTCGGGCAGGAACGACTGGTCGGCCACGTCGAAGAAGGCGGTGAAGGTGCCGGTGACGAAGGCAACCACGAAGAGCTGATCGAGCGAGAGCGTGTTCGCCACGTACGCGACCGGGATGCTCATGAGCGCCACGCCGCGGCCGATGTCTGCGGCGACGAGAACGGGCCGGCGCCGGACGCGGTCCAGCCAGGCTCCGGCCGGAAGCGTGAAGAGCAGGAACGGCAGCATCTCGACGGCGGCGAGGAGCGATACCTGGAAAGCGCTCGCGCCGAGCATGGTCAGGGCGATGTAGGGCACGGCAATCAGGGTGACCTGACTGCCGAGGACGCTCACCGTGGCGGCGGCCCAGAGCTTCCGGAAGTCGCCGTGGCGCCAGAGGGACGGTCTCGCTACACCTAACATGCCTTTTCCATATCCCGCGGCATGTTATCGGCCGACCATCGGGCCAGCATTAGGCGACCCGTCTCATTCGGCTGTGACACGATAGGCTTCGGCTACACGGGCGGGCAGTTACTGGCGGATCGGAGGTAGGGTGACCGGACTCGTCGAGTCAGTGCCCAATTTCAGTGAAGGTCGGCGAATCGAGGTCGTCGACAGGATCGCCGCGGCCGTCGAGAGTGTGCCCGGCGCATGCCTGCTCGATCGAACCAGCGATGCCAGCCACAACCGCAGCGTCCTGACGATGGCCGGCGAGGCGGCCCCGATCCTGGAGGCGCTCGAGCGCGCCTTCGCCGTCGCCGTGGCCGAGATCGACATGGAGAAGCACACCGGCGAGCACCCCCGCATCGGGGCGGTGGACGTCGTCCCGTTCGTGCCCCTCGGCCAGACGAGCATGGGCGACTGCGTCGAGCTGGCGCGGGCCTTTGGGGCCAGGGTCGCCGAGCGTTTCTCCGTCCCGGTCTACCTGTACGGCGAAGCGGCCTCCACTCCAACCCGCCAGCGCCTGGCGGACGTGCGGCGCGGCCAGTACGAGGGCCTCAAGACCCAGATCGGCGAGCCCGGCCGCGAGCCTGACTTTGGGCCGGCGCGGCTCCACCCCAGCGCCGGAGCGGTGGCGGTCGGGGCGCGGCCCTTCCTGATCGCCTACAACATCAACCTTGCGAGCGAGGACCTGGACCTGGCGAAGCGGATCGCGCGGCGCATTCGCGAGTCAAGCGGTGGCCTGCCCAAGGTCCAGGCCAACGGCTTCTGGATCGAAGAAAAGGCGCGGGCACAGGTGTCGATGAACCTGCTCGACTACCGCACGACTCCGATCTGGCAGGTATGGGAGGCGGTTCGGGCGGAGGCCGCCGAAGACGAGGTCGACCTGGCCGAGTCCGAGCTGGTCGGGCTGGCGCCGCTCGCTTCGCTGCTCGACGTAGCCGACCATTCCGGCTTCCCGCGCGATGCGCTGGTGCCCGAACGACTGGCGGCGGCGGCGAACTTCCTGCGCCTGGTCGACTTCTCGCCGTTGCAGGCGCTCGAACTGCGCCTGGACGCGGTCCGCGGGCAGTGAGCGGTCTGCTGGTCGAAGGGGCCGGCAGCGTCGCCACGCTGGCCGGGGGGATTCGGAGAGGCGTCGGCCAGGATGACGCGGGCGCGGTTTCGGGGGGCGCGCTCGCCGTCGCCTGCTGGCAGGGGCGCATCGTCGCATCGGGCGCGAGCGGCGACGTCCACCGCCAGATCGTGGCCCGGGGGCTCCCGCTCGACGAGTTTCGCCGTCTCGACGCGCGCGGCGGCCTCGTCACGCCCGGCCTCGTCGACGCCCACACCCACCTGCTCTTCGGCGGCACGCGCGAGCGTGAGTGGCAGATGCGCGCCGGCGGCGCCGGCTACCTGGAGGTCCTGGCCGCCGGCGGAGGAATCCTCTCGACGGTGGCCGCGACCCGGGCCGCGTCCGATGAGGAGCTGCTGGCGGGCGGCCGGGCCCGCCTCGCCACGATGCTAGCCAACGGAACGACCACGGCCGAGGCCAAGTCCGGCTACGGCCTGGACGTGGCCTCGGAGCTGCGCCTGCTGGAGCTCATCGACCGGCTGGCAGCCGAAGGTCCGATCGAGCTCGTGGCCACGTTCCTGGGAGCCCACGCCGTCCCCGCCGAGTTCCGCGACCGTGCCGACGCTGCCCACCCCGACGCTCGCCGCGACGGTACGGACCGCTATGTCGCCCACGTCGTCAGCGAGCAGCTGCCGGCGGTGGTTCACCAGGGGGTCGCACGGTTTTGCGACGTGTTCTGCGAGGACGGGGTCTTCTCGGCCGACCAGAGCCGGCGAATACTGCACGCCGCTGCCGAGCGCGGCCTGGCCCTCCGTCTCCATGCCGACGAGCTCGCGCCGTCGGGCGGCGCGGAGCTGGCCGCGGAGCTGGCCGTGCCGGCCGCGGATCGGGCGGTGCCGCCGGGATGCCGCTGCCTCTCGGCCGACCATCTCGGGGCCCCGTCGGAGGCAGGGATCGCCGCCCTGGCGCGCGTCGCGCAAACGGGCACTCCGGTGGTCGCGACGCTGCTCCCGGCCACCAGCTGGTTCCTGGGCAAACACCACTTCGCCCCGGCCCGCCGCTTCATCGAGGCGGGGATTCCCGTGGCCCTGGCCACGGACCTGAATCCGGGCACGAGCCCCACGCTCAGCCTGCCGCTGGTGATGTCGATCGCCTGCGTGGAGATGGGCATGACACCGGCCGAGACGCTCGTGGCGGTCACGATCAACGCCGCCCAGTCGATCGGCCTGGCCGCTGAGATCGGCTCGCTCGAGCCCGGCAAGCAAGCGGATCTGGTCGTCTGGAACGTGCCCTCGCTCGAGCAGATCCCGTACTGGCTCGGCGGCGCTCTCGCCCGAACCGTCATCAAGCGCGGCCGCCCGGTTTTCGAGCGCGACTGACCGTCCGCCCGGTCGCGACTAGACCCTGCCGCGCTGCTCCAGCACGACGGTCGTGACTTCCTCGGGCAGCGTGGATGGCATGAGCGAGAGCTTCGACTGCGGCGCGGGCACGGTCGAGACGCCCATCTCGTGGAGGAACTTGCTCAAAGCTTCGTCCGAGTCCGCCTCTTCGCAGACCGGCATCGGGACCACGACCTTCGCATCCAGCTGGGCCACTAGCTCGGCGGCCCTGGTGGCGGACAGGGTCCCGCCGACTGGAATGCAGGCCACGTCCACGGGCCCGATGTCGGTCAGCTTGTCTTCGGTGAGAAGGTGGCCGATATCGCCCAGGTGGATGACGTGGACGCCGTCCAGCTCGACGATGAAGGCGATATTGCGGCCGCGCTCGGCGCCCTTGTGCTCGTCTCGGAAGGTCTTCACGCCCGTGAGCAGGACGTCCTTGACCTCGTACTCGCCGGGGCCGTCGAGGCAGAACGCGTCTTCGAGGCTGCTCGGCAGCAGCGTGGCTCCGTCTCGCGCGGCGCGACCCTTGGCCTTGGGCAGGGGCGCGTCGTCACGGTGGCTGAAGGTGACGATGTCGCCGGCGAGGCCGCGGCCGGTGGGTCCGACGACTGATTGGTAGGGGTCGGCCACGACGACGGCGTCTTTGCTGCGCATGCGCACGCACGTGCGCCCGTACCAGGTGAGTTCCATGGGCCGATTCTCGCACAAGGCGATCGTCGACCGCTCATCCCGGGCCCCGGCACCCGGCGACCTGTCCGACGCCGCGCCGCCCGGCGACCTGCCCGGCCGTGTTCCGGCCCACAAAAGGAGGACCGGAGGCGCCTGCCCAATCGGCACCTCCGGTCGGAGGGAGGGAGGATGGAACTTTACAGGAGGCTCGTCCAGTTGTTCCGTTTTGGAATCTAGAGCGAATCCGTGAACGCCGGACCCACCAGAAGGTTAAGAAACGATAACCGTTTCGGCGGACAGCGGTGCCGGTGTCCGCCTGCCCGGGCGCCGCAAGGAACCGAACGCCCGGCTCGCCCGGCCCCTGGCACAATGCTCGGTATGCAAGTTCGTCCTCGCGCGGGCTGCGCCCTGCTGCTCGCGGCAGCGGTGATTGCCGCCGCATGCGGCTCCTCGCCGGCCACGCCGTCCCCTCAGCCCAGCGTTGTCCCGTCGGCTTCGGCGGCCCCCACGCAGACGGCCGGCTCGAGTCCCACCGCCGTATCGAGCCCTTCCGCTGCACCCTCGGCGGTCGCCTCTGCGAACCAGGCCACTTACGCTCAGATCGAGATCCAGGTCGAGCAGCTCCGCATGCTCGAGCCGAAGAGCCCGGTCACTCCGATCCTGCTCGACGAGCAGGGCGTCCGTGACTGGATGACCAAGGCCAGTGCGACGGGCGTGGACCACGCGGCGCTGGCGGCCGAAAGCCGGCTCTTCGTTCATCTCGGCCTCTTGCCCGCCGGCTCGTCTCTCGAGCAGCTCGAGCTCGATCTCGACACCGGCCAGGCGATCGGCTTCTACGATCCGGGCACGAAACAGCTGTATCTGCTCTCGACGACCGGGACCGTCGGGCCGGAGGAGCGGCTGACCTTCTCGCACGAATTCACCCACGCCCTCCAGGACCAGAACTTCGGGCTGGACAAGCTGGCTATCGACACACCCGACCAGGACGACCAAGACCTGGCGCGAACGGCGCTCCCCGAGGGTGACGCCACGCTCTCGATGACCCAGTGGGCCGAGAAGTACATGTCGATCGCCGACCTGCTCGCCGTGAGCATCTCGGCCGACTCCGGGCCCCAGGCGGAGCAGCTCAACGACGCGCCGGCGATCCTGCGCGAAGACCTGATGTTCCCGTATCTGGACGGGCTGAGCTTCATCGAGGGCGTCTATGCCAGGGGTGGCTGGGCGGCCGTCGACAAGCTCTATTCCAGTCCGCCCGACTCGACTTCGCAGATCCTCCATCCGGACCTGTACACGAGCAAGATCGAGCCGGTCATCCTGACGTTGAGCGGAGCGCCGGCCGCGCTCGGCCCCGGCTGGGCGCTGTCGATGCAGAACACGATGGGCGAGCTGCAGTTGCGCGTCTGGCTCGAGGGCGAGCACCCGACGGATGCGCAGAAGAAGGCCGCGGACTCCGCCGCCTCGATGTGGGCCGGCGACCGGATCGGTCTGTGGGAGGGCCCCGGCGGGGCCTGGGCGGTGGTTCTGCGAACCCAGTGGCGTAGCGCTGCCGGGCGCACCGCCTTCGTCGACGCCGCGGACCACGCCCTGAATGGTCTTGCCGGCGTGACGTCGATCTGCGGCGACGCCGTCCACGCCGATATCGTCCTCGCCTCGAACCAGCCGACGATGGCGGCTTTCTCGACCTGCAGCCCGACCGAGTAGCCCCTCCGACGCCGGGTGCGCGGCGGTTCGCGGCGGTTCGGGTTGCGGCGTTACATCGATTCGGGGGCCGAGATGCCGAGCAGGCCGAGAGCGTTGGCGAGGGTCGTCTTCGTGGCCGCGACCAGGGCAAGGCGCGCCGCCGAGCGCTCCGGTTCGTCGGGATCCACGACGCGGGCGTCGCGATAGAAGGCGTGGAACGTCGTCGCCAGCTCCGTGGCATAGGCCGTGATGCCGTGCGTCTCTTCGCTCTCGGCCGCGTCCTCCACGACCTCGGGCAGGCGCACGACCTGGCGGGCCAGCTGCGCTTCGGGCGCGCCCGTGAGGATGCCGGCCAGCAGGGCGGGCAGGCCTGCGTCACCGGCTGCCGGCGGCCTCATCCCGGCCTCGGCCGCCTTGCGCAGGATCGAGGCAATTCGAGCGTGGGCGTACTGGACGTAGTAGACCGGGTTCTCGTTCGACTGCTTCTTCGCCAGCTCGATGTCGAAGTCGATGCCGCTCGACGCGGCGCGTGAAGCGAAGAACCAGCGGGCGGCGTCGACGCCGATCTCGGCCAGCAGCTCGTCGAGGGTGATGAACTCGCCCGTGCGCTTCGACATCGGGACCTCCTTGCCGTCCCGAACGAAGCGGACCCAGGCGGTCAGGATCATCTGGACGCGGTCGCGGTCGAAGCCGAGCGACTGAGCGGCCGCCTTGACCCGGGCGACGTAGCCGTGATGGTCCTCGCCCCAGACGAAGACGATGCGCCCGTAGCCGCGGCTGAACTTCTCGACGAGATAGCCGATGTCGGCCGCGAAGTAGGTGGGCGCGGCGTCGCCGGTCGAACGCAGGATGACGCGATCCTTGTCGTCGCCGTATTTCGTCGACCGGAATACGACCGCCCCGTCTTCCTCGTAAACGTCGCCGGCGGACCTCAGCCGATCGACCGCCTTCGCGACCCAGCCGTCATTGTGGAGCGTGCTCTCCGAGCGCCAGACGTCGAAATGGCAGCCGAGGTGCTCGAGGCTGGCCTCGATCCCGGCTCGAACCTGCTCGGATGCCCACCGGCCGGCCGCCCAGGCGGGATCCTCGCCCGACTTCTCGGCCTCCGCCAGGACCTCGGCCGGAAGATCGCCGGCCAGGTCGTAGACGTAGTCGCCGCGATAGCCGTCCTCGGGAAAATCGCAGCCATCGCGGATGGCCACGACCGAGGCGCCGAGGTTCTTGACCTGGCTGCCGAAATCGTTGAAGTAGTACTCGCGCTCCACCGTGTGACCGGCGGCGGCGAGGACGCGGCAGAGGAGGTCGCCGGTGAAGGCGCCGCGGGCGTTGCCGATGTGGAGCGGCCCGGTGGGGTTGGCCGAAACGAACTCGACGTTGATGTGCTCCGGATGGTCGGCGGCGACGTGGCCCCAGGTGGCCGGGTCGGCGACGATGCGGGCGGCTGTGGCGGCCAGGGCACCGTCGGACAGTCGGACGTTAAGGAACCCGGGCGGCGCCACCTCTACCGAGGCGATCGGGGAGTCCGGGTCCGTGGCCGTCGTGGCGACGTGCGCGGCGATGGCCTTTGCGATCTCGAGGGGCGCGCGGCGGTAGGGCCTGGCGAGTTTGAGGGCGATGTTGCTGGCGAAGTCGCCGAAGCTCGCGTCCGCCGGGCGCTCGATCGCGACGGGCGCGTCGTGCGGCTCGGCGGGTTCGCTGCCGGCCAAGGTCGGGGTCCCGCCGGCCGGTTCCGGCGCGGGCAGGTCGGCACGGGCGCGTTGCCAGGCGGCTGCGATGGCCTCTCGGACCGCGGATCGCAGGCTGGCGTCGGAGTTGGGGGTCATGCGGTCATGGTAGCGAGTGCGCCACGTCCACGCCGCCGCGGGCGATCGCGGGGCCCGCTTCGCGGGGCGTCTGCTACTCGGCGTCGGATCCCGCCAACCTGACTACGAGCACACCCAGATCCGTGGGGCCGAAGGCGACGTTGACGCGCACGGAAACGCGCAGCTGCCGGCCCGAGAGGTCGAACGTGAGGGTGTAGCGATAGGCGTTGGTGTAGAGGCAGACGTCGAGTTCCAGCCGACCCGGCCGGGGCCAGGCGGCGCTGGCAGCGAGCGGCTGATCGCGCCATCCGGCGCCGGTCGCGGGGTGCTGCCCTTGCCAGCCCAGCACCACGGCCGAGGGGCCTGTCCGCCACGCGCTTCGGCCGAACCGAATTCGCCGCTGCCGCCGACCATCCACGCCCAGGACCAGCGCCCCACCGCGCGCCCCGAACTCCAGGCTCAACGAGGACCAGCCGAATGGGTTCTCGGCGCAGGTGAACTTCGCGCCGTTCAGGCTGGTCTCGAGAGCCGACGAGCCGGCTCCAGATCGCGGCACCAGTCGCAGGCCGGCCAGGCGCTGGCTCAGGGCCTGGTGGGCGGCCCGGTCCTGCGGAAGCGCGGCCGGCCGCAGGGCGGGTAGAACGATGCCCCAGAGCGTATCGAGGATTCGATGCATCGGCCCGGTGCCGGAGGTGACCGCCACGACCAGATCCTGCGCGGGCACGACCACGCAGAACTGCCCGAACGCCCCGTCGCCGCGGAAGCTGCCGTGGCGCCCGCGCCAGAACTGGTAGCCGTAGCCCTGCTGCCAATCCGGGTTCGGGTTTGGGGTCGGCCCGGTCTCGATCTGTCTCGAGGTGGCGGCCTCGACCCATTCGGCGGGAAGCAGTCTCTTTCCGCCCCACATGCCCTTCTGCAGGTACAGCTGGCCAAAGCGGGCGATCTCCTCGGTGCGAACCTTCAGCCCGAAGCCGCCCATGTTGATGCCGGCCCGGTCCTCCTCCCAGGTGGGGTTCTCGATCCCCAACGGCTCGAACAGTCGGGGCCGGAGGTAGTCCACCAGCTTCTGGCCGGTCCGCTTCTGGAGGATGGCCGACAGCATGTATGTGGCCGGGCTGTTGTAGACGAAGTGAGTGCCGGGCGGGTTCGTCACGGGCAGGGCGAGGAAGCCACGGACCAGGTTGGTGCCCTTGCCGACGCCCGGGCCCGCGCTGTCGACGGTCTCAGCCGTGTGACCCGTGCACATGGCCAGGATGTGGCGGACCTTTATGGCGGCGAGGTTCGGACTGACGTGCGCGGGCGCCTCGGTCGGGAAGAAGGAGACGACCGCATCGTCGAGACCGAAATGGCCCTCCGCGATGGCAATGCCCACGGCCGTGGAGGTGAAGCTCTTGGAGAGCGAGAAGAGCGTCTGGCGCAGCTCGGGGGCGTTTGGTGCCCACCAGCCCTCGGCCACGACCTTGCCGTGCCTGACGATCATCAATGAGTGAGGATCTGGAGCCTCGTGCTCCAGCTCGTTCACCCAATCGACGATGGCGTTCGAGGGAATGCCGACCGACTCCGGGGTAGCCCGATCAAGCGATTGTTCCACGCGAGCCTCTGTTCACGAAGCGCGGTCGGCTGCCGGCGCGGCCGCCCGCTTCTGCGAGTGACCTAGTACGGCCAGACCCAGTCGCGGATCTCGGGAGCGTCATCGCCCTCGGCGCGGGTGTAGGCCCGGGCTTCGGTGCGCTTGTCCTGCATGAGCTGGCGGACGTGCCCGGCCTTCGCGTCCAGCCCGGGGATCCGATCGATGGCGTCGATCACCAGGTGGTAGCGGTCCAGGTCGTTGAGCATGACCATGTCGAACGGCGTCGTGGTCGTGCCCTCCTCCTTGTAGCCGCGGACGTGGATGTTGTCGTGGCCGTGGCGGCGGTAGGTCAGGCGGTGGATCAGCCACGGGTAGCCGTGGTAGGCGAAGACGATCGGCTTGTCGGTGGTGAAGAGCGAGTCGAATTCCGGGTCGGTCATGCCGTGCGGATGCTCAGTCTCGGGTTCCAGGCGCATCAGGTCGACCACGTTGACGACCCGGACTTTCACCTCCGGCAGGTGCTTTCGGATGAGGTCGACGGCGGCCAGGGTCTCCAGCGTCGGCACGTCGCCGCAGCAGGCCATGACGATGTCGGGCTCGCCGCCCTGGTCGTTGCTGGCCCAGTCCCAGATGCCGATGCCACGGGTGCAGTGCAGGATGGCCTGCTCCATGGTCAGCCAGTTCGGAGCGGGCTGCTTGCCAGCCACGATGACGTTCACGTAGTTGCGGCTGCGCAGGCAGTGGTCCGTGACCGAGAGCAGCGTGTTGGCGTCGGGCGGCAGGTAGACGCGGATGATCTCGGACTTCTTGTTCACCACGTGGTCGATGAAGCCCGGGTCCTGGTGGGTGAAGCCGTTGTGGTCCTGGCGCCAGACCAGAGAGGAGAGCACGTAGTTGAGCGAGGCGATCGGGCGGCGCCACGGGATGTCGCGCGTCACCTTCAGCCACTTGGCGTGCTGGTTGAACATCGAGTCGACGATGTGGATGAAGGCTTCGTAGCAGTTGAACATGCCGTGGCGGCCGGTCAGGAGGTAGCCCTCCAGCCAGCCTTCGCACTGGTGCTCGGACAGGACCTCCATCACCCGGCCGTCGGGGGCGAGGTGGTCGTCTCCGGGGATGGTCTCGGCGTCCCAGGCACGATCCGTCACCTCGAAGATCGCCTGGAAGCGGTTTGAGGCCGTCTCGTCCGGGCCGAACATTCGGAAGTTGTCGGGGTTGCGCGCCATGACGTCGCGGACGAACGTGCCGGCCACGTAGGTCGCTTCGCTCGTCGAGCCGCCCGGCTTGGGCACGTCGACCGCGTACTCCCGGAAGTCGGGCATGATCAGCTCGCGCAGCAGCAGGCCGCCGTTGGCATGCGGGTTGGCGCCCATTCGCCGCCGGCCCTTCGGGGCGAGCGCCGCGAGCTCGGGCCGCAGCGTGCCCTTATCGTCGAACAGCTCCTCGGCCCTGTAGCTGCGCATCCACGTCTCCAGCAGGGCTCGATGGCCGGCGTTCGTCCGGGCCTCGTCTATCGGGACCTGGTGGGCCCGCCAGGTGCCCTCGACCTGCTTGCCGTCGACGACCTTCGGGCCGGTCCAGCCCTTGAGCGTCCGAAGAACGATCATCGGCCACCGCGGGCGTTGGGTGGTGCGGCCGTGGCGCGCGGCCGACTGGATCTCGCGGATCTCGTCGAGGACCGTGTCCAGGGTCGCGGCCAGCTGCTGGTGGACGAGGGCAGGGTCGTCGCCCTCGACGAAGAACGGCTTGTAGCCGTAGCCCGTCATCAGGTCGCGCAGCTCGGGCTCGGGGATGCGGGCCAGGACGGTGGGGTTGGCGATCTTGTAGCCGTTGAGGTGCAGGATGGGCAGAACGACGCCGTCGCCCTTCGGATCGAGGAACTTGTTCGAATGCCAGCCCGTGGCCAGCGGACCGGTTTCGGCCTCGCCGTCGCCGACGACGCAGCAGACCAGCAGATCGGGGTTGTCGAAGGCGGCGCCGTAGGCGTGCGAGAGCGAGTAGCCGAGCTCGCCGCCCTCGTGGATGGAGCCGGGGGTTTCCGGCGCGACGTGGCTGGGAATGCCGCCCGGGAACGAGAACTGGCGGAAGAGCTTGCGCATGCCGTCTTCGTCCCTGGTGATGCTCGGGTAGAAGTCCGTGTAGCTGCCTTCGAGGTACGTGTTAGCAACCAGGCCGGGCCCGCCGTGCCCGGGGCCGATGATGTAGATGGCGTTCAGGTCGCGGGCCTTGATGACCCGGTTCATGTGGGCATAGATGAGGTTGAGGCCCGGAGTCGTGCCCCAGTGGCCCAGCAACCGCGGCTTGATGTCGCCCGCCTCGAGCGGCCGGCGCAGCAGCGGGTTGTCGAGCAGGTAGATCTGGCCGACGCTCAGGTAGTTGGCCGCGCGCCAGTAGGCGTCGATCAGGCGGAGCTCTTCGGCCGAGAGCGGCCCGCTGGCGGTTCCTGCCGGTCGAGCTGTCGTACCGCTATCAGCCATGGCGCTGTCTCCTTCGAGTCGATGCCGATCGAGTCTGCGTTCGCAGTCCTCAATCTTGAACGAGTCGGAGCACAGTGTCAGCGGGCTCGGCCGAGTTCCGAAACCGCAGCCCGAGTATCTGCCGATCCCGTTCCGCCGCCCGTTAGACCTCGAACCGATCTCCCTCGGTGACGATCTGGGCCGGGCCCGCGAAGGCGGCCTGCGCGGCGGCGAGCGCGTCGGGGCGGGAGTGGCCCGAGAGGATGTGGGTCAGCAGCAGGCGGCCGGCGCGGCCGGCAGTGGCGGCTCGAGCGGCATCGGCCGCGCTGAGATGCTCGGCCCCCGGCGCGACCGGCCCGGCCCCGAACGAAGCCTCGGACAGCAGCGTGTCGCCGGGGCGGATCAGCGGAACGAGGTCGCCGGCACGGCCGCAGTCGCCGGAGTAGACGAGGCCGGGGCCGCTCGATCCGGCGATGGACACCCGCAGCGCGTAGCTCTCCTCGGTGTGGGTGACGAGGCGCGCCTCCACGTCGAACGGGCCGATGCGCTGCATCCCCGCTGCCAGCGACGCCACTTCGAGAGAAGCGGCGGTGAACCCGGGATGGGCATGCAGGGCGTCGAGGCGGTCCGCCAGGCCGGCCGGTCCCACGACGCGAACGCGCCGCGGTGGATCGAATTCCCACTTCAGGTATTGGCGCAGCGGCACCAGGTCGATGAAGTGGTCCGGGTGGAGATGACTGACCAGGACGGCGCTCAGAGTGCTCGGCTCCAGGGTGGACGCCAGGTTGGGGAAGGCTCCCTGGCCGAAGTCCAGGAGGAGCGCCGCGTCGGCGGTGCGAACCAGGTAGCTCGTTCCAGCCGCGCCGCGACGGTCCGTGTAGGCGGGTCCGGCTCCGATGACGATCAGCTCCATCGGCCAAGGGTAACCGCGTGAAGTCATCCGGGCTGTCGGCCAGGCGACTGAGCCCGGCTCTGCCGATCGCCGCTGGCATCTCGCCAGTCGGCCGGCGATCCGCGGCGCTTGACCGATGGATGCGGGCTTACCGCCGAAAACGCTCGGGCAGAACGAGATCGCCTCGATCGAGCGCGCGTTCCAGCGCCAGTCGGTCGAAGCCGGCGGCGGCCACGATCTCATAGGCCTCCTCGAGCCCGAAGGCGAAGCAGTTGGGCAGATGCGCGTCCGAGCCAACCGTGACCCGCCGGCCTCCGAGCTCGCGGAACCGGGCCACTACCCACGGCCCCGGATACGTCTCGCCGACCGCATGCCGCAGCCCCGATGCGTTGACCTCGAGGGCAGCCCCGCTCTCGACGAGCGCGACCAGGAGCGGCTCGTACAGCTCGGGACGGGCGGCGTAGTCGGCGGCGCTGAACCACTTGATGAGGTAGCGCTTGATCACATCCAGGTGACCCAGGGTGTCGAACAGGCGACTGCGTATGGCTCGCTCCACCTCGGCAAAGTACGGCGCCGCTGCCTCGGCGAGGGTCTTGCCGGCCACGAACGAGGCGACCCTGCTGCGGTCGTACGGACCGTCGGGCATGTCGTGGACCGAGCCGATCGTGTAGTCGTAGGAGTGCGTGCGAAGGTGCTCGCGGATTTCGCGCTCGTAGCGGCTCTCGTACGTCAGCTCCACGCCGAAGCGGACCGTGACCCTGCCGGCCCACCGCTCCGCCGCGTCGCGAACCATCCGTTCCCGGCTGGCGTAGTCGGCGTATTCGTAGGCCGGCGCGGCGGGCATGAAGTCGAGATGGTCCGTGACGGCGATCTCGCGGACGCCGCGCTCGGCGGCCTGGGCGCAGTAGAGCTCCAACGGAACGGCCGAGTCGGGCGAGAGCTCGGTGTGGAGGTGGGCGTCGAGGGGAAGATCGCGCGCCTGAGTCGGCGCGGGACGAGGCTCGCGCCGCTCTGCCGACGGTGCGCCCACTAGCCGGCGACGAGGCCGAGCTCGCGGCCCACCTTTCCGAATGCTTCCAGGCAGCGGTCGAGCTGTTCGGTCGTGTGCTCGGCCGTGACGATCGTCCTGATTCGGGCCCCGTCCAGGGCGACCGTCGGATAGACCACCGCCTGGGCGAAGATGCCCTCGTCGAACAGGCGCTGGCTGAAGCGGCCGGCCGTGGCCGAGTCGCCCATCATCACCGGCGTGATCGGGGTCTCCGAAGCGCCGGTGTCGAAGCCGAGCCGGCGCAGCTCGCCCTTGAAGTAGATCGTATTGGCCCACAGGTGGTCGATCAGCTCGGGCTGCTCCAGCAGGATGTGGATCGCCTCCAGGCAGGCCGCGGCCACGGCCGGCGGATGAGACGTGGAGAAGAGGAACGGGCGGGCCCGCTGTATCAGCATGTCGCGCAGAGCTTGATCCCCGGCCACGTAGCCGCCCAGGACGCCGATCGCCTTGCTCAGGGTCCCGACCTGGATGTGGACCCGGCCGTGCAGGCCGAAATGGTCCACCGTCCCGCGGCCGTTCTTGCCGAGCACGCCGGAGGCGTGGGCGTCGTCGACCATGACCGCCGCGCCGAACTCCTCGGCCGCGGCGACGATCTCCGGCAGCGGCGCGATGTCGCCGTCCATGCTGAATACGCCGTCGGTGACGACCAGCAGCAGCCGGTAGGGCTCGCCTGTCGTGGAATTGCCCTTGTCGCGGGCCTCTCGCAGCAGTTCGCGCAGCGCCGCCGTGTCCTTGTGCGGGAAGACGACGCGCGGCGCCTTGCTCATCCGCATGCCGTCGATGATCGAGGCGTGGTTGAGCGCGTCCGAGACGATCAGGTCCTTCTCGCCGGCCACGACCGGGATGACGCCCGAATTGGCGGTGAAGCCCGACTGGAAGGTCAGCACCGCCTCGGTGTGCTTGAACGCGGCCAGCTCGGTTTCGAGCCGTTCGTGGATGGTCATGTTGCCGGCGATCGTTCGGACGGCACCGGACCCGGCGCCGAAATCTCGGGTCGCGGCGATCGCCGCTGCCTTGAGGCGCGGATGCGTGGCCAGGCCCAGGTAGTTGTTGGAGGAGAGGCTGATCACCTCTTTGCCGTCGACCACGACCTCGGCGGCCTGCGGCGTGCTCAGGATCCGCATCGCCCGGTAGAGGTTCTGGCGCTTGAGCTCTTCGATCTCCTCGGCGAGGAAGCCGAGCGGGTTCGAACGGGCGCCCGCCGGCGGAGCGCCCGCGGCGGTCGAGGCGGTCGAACTGTTCGAGGCGCTCGAGCCGTCGGTCGGTCGGGCGTTCGAGGTTGTCATCGTCGGCCTCCTTCGGCCTCGGGCTCCTGCGGCAGCAGCACGACCTTGCCCGCGATCCCCTGGGCCAGCAGGTCGAAGGCTTCGGCGTACCGGCTCAGCGGCAGCCGGTGGGTGATGATCGGGCTGACGTCCAGCCCTTCACGCAGCAGCGCCGCCGTCTTGTACCAGGTCCGCCACAGCTCGCGGCCGGTGATGCCGTAGACGCGCACGCCGCGGAAGATGATCGCGTCGTTGAGGTCGAGAGTGACCGGGCGCGACGGCAGGCCCAGCAGGGACACGCGCCCGCCGTTGGTGGTCATGTCGAATGCCTGGTGTATCGCCGCCTCTGCGCCGCTCATCTCAAGGACCACGTCCACGCCCGTGCCGCCGGTCTCGCGGCGGATCTCGGCGGCGACGTCGCCCGCGCCGTCGAGCACGCAGTCGGCGCCCATGCGGGCGGCCATCTCGCGGCGGTGCGGCATGACGTCCGTCGCAAAGACTCGCGAGGCGCCGGCGAAGCGGCAGATCGCCACGGCCATGAGCCCGATCGGCCCGCAGCCCAGGACCGCCACGCTGGCCGTGGTGATCTCCTCCACGAACGTGGCGAAGACGGCGTTGCCCATCGGCTCCTGGATTGCGGCGATCTCGGGGGTCAGCCCTTCGCTCGGCCAGGCGTTGCGCTCGGGCAGGCACATGTACTCGGCGAAGGCGCCGTCGGCATCAACGCCCAGGATTCGAAGGTTGGCGCAGACGTACTCGCGGCCGGTGCGGCACTGGTAGCAGTTCCAGTCGACGAGGTGGGTCTCGGCGGCGACGCGAGTCCCCAACGGGACGGCGCCGGTGCCCGGCCCGTGCGCAACGACGCGGCCGGCCATCTCGTGGCCGAAGATACGCGGCAGGTACTTGCCCAGCCGGCCTTGCGCCCACGGATCCCAGCGATAGATGTGAAGGTCGGTTCCGCACAGGGAGACTGCCTCCAGGCGGATCAGCACTTCCCCGGGGCCGGGGCGGGGGACGCGGACTTCCCGCAGCTCGGCCCCGGCTTCGGGCCTGGCCTTCACCAGGGCCCGCATCGTCTTTGGGATGCGGAGGTCGACCGAGGTGGCCGCGGCGATCGCGGCCGCGGTGCTCGCAGCGGTCGCGTGGGCGGCCTGTACGTGCGACTCGTTCATCGGAGCCTCCGGAAGGACGGTTCGAACGGCATGTCGACGGACCGCGCCGCCATGAACCGCGCCGCCGGAGAATCGGTCGGCGCATTGCCCTCCTCGTCGGTGATGGGGTTCGTGAGCGTGCCGATCCGCTCGACCTCGACTCGCACGAGATCGCCCGGCTCCAGGAAGACCGGCGGCTCGCGGAAGACCCCAACGCCGCTCGGCGTACCCGTGACGATGACGTCGCCCGGGTCCAGCGTTACTTCCCGGCTGATGATCGAGATGAGCTCGGCTACGCCGAACAGCAGGTCGGCAGTGTTGCCGTCCTGCATCTGGAAGGGCGTGACGGCGTCCGACCCGGTGACCGGCTGGCTGGCCGCGGTGCGCCAGCTCCGGACCCGAAGGCCACGGCCGTCGGCCAGCTCGTCGGCGGTCACCAGCACGGGCCCGAGCGGCAGGAACGTGTCCGAGCCCTTGGCCCTCAGCCACTGGCCGTCGCCCTTCTCGCCCGGCCGGAGCGCCTTTGCCTGGCCCTGCCAGTCGCGCGCCGTCACGTCGTTCGCGGCGGTGTAGCCGGCGACGTGGCGCAGGCCGTCCTCCGGCCTGACCCGGCTCGCCCGCCGCCCGATCACGACCGCCAGCTCGGCCTCGAGATCCAGGGCGTGGGTGCCGGCCGGACGCCGGATCGGGGCGCCGTCGGCGGTCACCGCATTGGCGAACTTCGAGAAGAGGACCGGCCGAATGGGCCGCTCCAGGCCCTGCTCGCGGATGTGGTCGAGGTAGTTGTAGCCGACGCCGACGATCTTGCCAGGGCGCGGGATCGGGGCGGCCACGCGGACGTCCGCGGGGGCGAGCGCGGCCGCCTCGAGCACCTTCGGGTTAGCCCGCCCGAGCGCCTCGCGAATCTTGTCGAAGTCGGGGTCGCGGGCGATGATCCCCGCCAGCTCCATGCGGCCGAAGTTGGCCTCCAGCGACGGCGTGATCTGCGCCAGCGCGCTGAGGGGCACCAGGTGGCCGTCGTCCATGACCACCGCCACTCGATAATCCGGCGCTCGATGGTCCGGCGCCCCGGATTCGCCATCGGCCCCGGGCCGGATCGTCACCAGACGCATCGGCGGACCTCCCACTGTGCCGTCTCACGGCGGCGGGTCACTCGATCGCTGAACACTCGTCGATTCTGCCACGGGTCCGACTCTGGGGCCTGCGCTGCGCGCGCCCACCTGCCGGCGCCGTCGTCTCCCGTTGACAGCCGATCCGCCCACGGGATAGCGTGCCGAGCGCCGGCGCCGTGTTAGAGGGCCGGTGCAATCCTCGGGGCCCGAGGACCGTGGAGGACGCCGCGTTGGCCAGGACCGGGCGAGCCCGCATCGCGGATGTGGCGCGGGAGGCGGGCGTCTCCAAGACCGCAGTGTCGTTCGCCTTCAATAGCCCGGAACGCCTGAACGCCAACACCGCTGCCCGGATCCGCAGCGTCGCCGACACCCTGGGCTACCGGCCCCATCCCGGCGCCCGGGCGCCGATCCAGAGGCACACGCTGACCGTCGGCCTGCTGACCCCGCAGGTCCTGTCGGTGGCGCTGGCCAACCCCTTCTTCCCGGCGCTGTGCGCGGGAGTGGCCGCCGTCACGGACCAGGCCGGATACGGCCTCCTCTTCCTCTCGCCGCTCTACGGCTCGCTGGTGCGTGCCCTGGCGCGTGCCACCGTCGACGGCTTCGTGGCGGTTGGGCTCTCCGAGAGCCATCTCGAGGTCGAGCAGATCCGCCATGCCGGCGTGCCCATGGTCCTCGTCGACGGCGACGCCTTCCCGGAGCACGGCTCGGTCGAGTCGAACGACGAGGTGGGGGCCCGAGCCGCGGCCCGCCACCTCTGCGCCCTCGGCCATCGCGAGTTCGCGGTCGTCGGCATCGAGCCGCCCAGCATGCCCGACCTTCTCGAGACCTCCGCGGGACCGACGGAAATCGTCGCCTCGCGGCGCCTGGCCGGCTACCGGCAGGGGCTGGAGATGAGCGGCATTCAGCTCGCCGACGAGCGCGTGGTCGTCGGCCAGGCCACCTTCGACGGCGGCGTGGCCGCGTTCAGGCGCCTCTGGGAGGACGGGCTCCGGCCGACGGCCGTCCTGGCGATGAGCGACGTCATGGCGATCGGCGCGATCTGGGCCGCGCGCGAGGCGGGCCTGCGCGTGCCCCAGGACCTGAGCGTCGTCGGCTTCGACGACCTGGACCTTGCCCCGCACTCGAACCCGCCGCTGACCACCGTCCACCAGCCGATCCGCCAGAAGGGCGAGGAATCCGCCAGGCTGTTGCTGCGCATGATCGCCAACCCGGACCTGGAGCGGCCCGAGCACAGGATCCTCGAGACCCGGCTGATAATCCGCGCCTCGACGGCGCCCGCCCCGAGTGCCCGACCGGGTTGCCCATGAGCTCGCCGAACGGCGGCGGGCAGCCCGGCCAGCCCGACCCGGACTGGGTTCGCGACGCCGTCTTCTACCAGGTCTTCGTCGACCGCTTCGCCCGGAGCGCCCGCGTTCCCAGGCCGGGCCCGCTCGAGCCGTGGGACGCCCCGCCCACTACCCACGGCTTCAAGGGCGGCGACCTTCTCGGCATCGCCGAGCACCTCGACGACCTCCAGGCCCTCGGCATAGACGCCCTCTACCTGACGCCGGTCTTCGCCTCGGCCTCGAACCATCGCTACCACACCTTCGACTACGAGACCGTCGATCCGCTCCTGGGCGGCGACGCGGCCCTGCGCGAGCTCCTGGACGCTGCTCACGCCAGGGGCATGCACGTGATCCTCGACGGCGTCTTCAACCACGCCAGCCGGGGCTTCTGGGCGTTCAACCACGTCCTGGAGAACGGTGCCGCCTCGCCCTATCGGGACTGGTTCTACCTGGACCGCCGCGTCCGAGCCGGCCGCCGCGGCCTCGTCGCCTATCCTGGCCGTCGCGAACACGCTGCCATGGACCGGCACCGCCGGTCCGGCCGGCCCGGCTCCGCCTCCGAGCGCGTCCTCGGCTACCAGGCCTGGTGGGACCTGCCCGCGCTGCCCAAGCTGAACCACGGCAATCCCACCGTCCGCGAGTACATCCTCGGCATCGCCGAGCGCTGGCTCCGCTTCGGCATCGACGGCTGGCGCCTGGACGTGCCCGAGGAGATCGGCGAGCCCGGCTTCTGGGAGGAGTTCCGCCGCCGCGTCGTGGCGGTGAACCCGGATGCGTATCTGGTCGGCGAGATCTGGAACGCGGCCCTCGAGTGGCTGGCCGGCGGCCGCTTCCACGGCCTGATGAACTATCCGCTGGCAGAGGCGATCCTGTCGTTCGTGGGCGCCGGCCGCCTGGACGAGGAGCTGGTCTCCAGGACTCCCGAGTACGCGCGCTACGTCCGCCCGATCGACGGGCCGGAGTTCGGCCGGCAGCTCGAACGGGTGATGACGACCTACGAGCCGGCGGTGAGCCAGCTCCAGCTGAACCTGCTGGACAGTCACGACACGCCACGCTTCCTCTCTCTGGCGGGCGGCGATCGATCGGCGCTGCGGCTGGCGATGCTGCTCCAGATGACGCTGCCCGGCTCGCCCTGCATCTACTACGGCGACGAGGTCGGTCTCGAAGGGCGCGAGGACCCGGATTGCCGCCGCTCCTACCCGTGGGACCCGGCGCGGCAGGATGGCGAGCTGCGGGCCTTCCTGTCCGGCTTGATTGCTCTTCGCCGGTCCCAGCCCGCGATGCGGCGCGGACTTTTCAGGTTGCTGGGGGCCGAAGGTTCGGCCGTCGCCTACGCGCTGGACCTGGAAGGCGAAAGCACGAAAGGCGAAAGCTCGCGCGGTGCCCGGGGTACGGCCGGCAGCCGCCCCAACGCCGGCCGCCCGGTCGAGACTCGCCCGGTCGGCCGTTCGATCGTGGTTGTCATCAATGCCGCCGACACGCCCAGTCGAATCCGCTTTGGGGCTCCGAGCCTGACAGGGTTCCGGGTGGAGCAGGTAAGCTGGCCGGGGTGCGAATGGACCACCACGTTCGCCCCGAGGACGCTCCAGGAGGAGACTCTCGAGGTAGAAATGGAGGCTCGCGAAGGAGTGTTGCTCATAGCCGGCCCGAACCTCTAGGAGGCTCGATGCCTGACCTGTCGATCGCGCTTCCGTCACCCCAGCTGGAGGACGCGTTTCTCGGGATCGTGGACCGGGACGGCAAGCTGCCCGCGGCACTGGAGGCGCTCGGTCCCGTCATAGATCGCGACGTCGTCGTCCTGGACTGTGGCCGAGGATTCCGGGCCCGCCAGCTGGCCGCGATGGGCGCGCGAGTGGCCGCGTTCGAGTTTCCGCTTGCCGCTGCCGCCGCGGCGGAGCTCGCCGGCTGGGTCGGCCGAGCGGATGCCGTCGTCGTCCCGTGGTCGGAGATGGCCGTCCCCGGTTCGCGATTCCTCGACGAAGCGGGCGCGCTGCTGCGTCCCGGTGGGCGGCTGCTGGTCGTCCACGACTACGGCCGCGACGACGTCTGGAGCCTGCGGCCCGAGCTTCGTGAGCGCGACGTGGCCTGGAGCCAGCGCAGGGGGCCGTTCCTGGGCGATGGCTTCCGAATCCGCGTCATCCACTCTTTCTGGACCTTCGAGTCGATCGACGGGGCGCGCGAGCTGCTGGGCGCGGCCTTCGGTTCGGTGGGCGTCGAGACGGCCGACCGGATGAAGCGGCCGCGCCTCGAATACTCGATCGCGATCTATCACCGCTCGGCGCCCCGCGCCGAGGAGACCCAGGCGGGCGATGTGGCCGGGGCCTCGGCCGGGCTGCTACCCTCTGGGCCACGATGACGCATGACGGAGTGAGGGCCGGCGGATCTCCGCGGGCCCCCAGGCCGAGTGGCTCCCTGGAACCCGACGCCGGGCCGCTCGCCGAAGAGCCGACGGTGCAGCCCGGTGGGGAAGAGCCTGCCGGGGAGGAGCCCGAGGCGGCGCAGACGCACCCGAGCACGCCGCCCCCCACCGACTGGCTCGCGCCCGCTGAGCCGCCGGTGGCCGAGCCGCCGCCCGTGGCGTCGCCTCTCGCCCCGTCGCCCGTCGCCCCGCCCCCGTTCCTGGCGTCGCCTCTCGCCGATGAGCTGCCCGCCGACGAGCCCCTCGAGGAGGCCGAGCCCAAAGAGGCCGAGCGACCCAAGACCCCGCTGTCCGAGCGGCTCAAGAGGACGCCCCCCGCGCTGGTAATCCTGACCCTGGCGGCCATCGGGTCGTCCGGCTTTGTCGTCTACGAGCTGAGCACCCGCACCGCGCCCATCCCGGTTCTGACCTCCGCCTCGGTCGTCACGGGTTTCGTGTACGTCACGGTGGCGGTCGTCTGCGCAATCGCGACCTATCGAGCCGCGATCGCGGGTCGTGCCTGGCAGTCGTACCTGCTGGCCTTCATAGGCGGCATGGCGGCGATCATCGCGGCCGGCGCCTTCGCCGGCGCCCTGATCCTCTTCCTCGCCCTCGGGTTCTGACCCGGGCGCCGCGCCTGCCGTGGGCGGCGCCGCGTTGCCACGGCCCGTCCCTTTGCTACACTCCCGTTCGCGCCGCGCCCCCATCGTCTAGAGGCCCAGGACACGACCCTTTCAAGGTTGAGATCAGGGGTTCGAATCCCCTTGGGGGCACTCCCGCTGTCTTTCGTAGAACGGCCTTGCCGGCGGCGTCCACACGATCTCCTCCACCTTCCGGTCGTTCACTATCGCCCGATCGTGGGCGGGCGGCCGGTTGCCAGGCGCGAGACGGACTGGACGCGCGATGGTGCGTACCACACTGATCGACGATCTTGGACGTTGTCGGTGCGGCACGTCGGACAGAATCGCGAAGCATGCACGCGCAACCCCAGGAGGTTGACATGGCGAATGGCGACTATCAACGGACCTGTAATCGGTGCCACCACACCTGGTCTGTTCCCGCTGGCATCGCGGAAGAAAGGCCAAACCTGAAGTCTCTCGCGAGTCAGTTCACATCGACGATCGGGGCCACGTTTGACGAGCAGCTCGCGCTCCGCACGCACTACCAACAGCTTGGGAATGCCGCGAAGTGCCCGCAGTGCGGCGCCACGTCCTTTACCCAGCAGAAGGTCGCCGACTCGCCCGACTCGCCCACTTCGCCCGACTCGCCCACCGCGCCACAGTCGCCTGCCGAGATGCCTGCGAGCGTTCCCGCGGCGTCGACGACGCCGGGTGGTCAAGTCCAGACATTCGTTCTCAATCAGAAGTTGATTTCGCTGACCGGTGATCTGTGGATCGAGGACGGACAGGGCAACCACGCTTTCGAAGTCGACGGCAAGCTGCTCAGCCTGCACGGCACGCATGTGCTCAAGGATCTCAACGGCCAGCCGCTTTACGAGATCTCGAAGCCGCTCGCCCCGCATGTTCACAAGACCATCGAGATCAAGAAGGACGGCCACGTATCGGCTACCGTCCAGGAAGCGATCTTTCACTTGGGGGGCGATAAGTTCAAGATCACCCTCGCCGGTGGCCAGGAGCTCACGGTCCATGGCAACTGGTCGAATCGCGAGTTTCAGGTCAAGGACCAGGCCGGCCGGCAGGTCATAGACGCGTCTCGCATGTGGTTCAGCATCCACGACGCTTATGGGATCCAGGTCGCGCCCGGCTTCGAGGTGCCGCTCGGTCTGGCGATCTGCGTCGCGCTCGAGCGCGTCGAGGCCCAGGAGCAGGGCGATCAATCGCCCGTTCAGAACCTGCTCGGCGGCATCGGCCCGTTCTGAGCGGGGGCTCCGGAGTGGTGGCCGACTGACCGTAGAGCGAGTCGGCGAGGGCGAGCGCGTCCTATGACGAGCGTGCTCTTTGGCAACGGGTGGTTCGAGGCTTGGCAAGGAAGGACGCTCCGAGTGCCGCTTGACGCTGCGTCCTGCGTCACGATCCGGAGGTCGTGTGTGGTCGTCCCGGCGGAGTCGAACCTCCGACTTCATATGCCGAGTCGTCGTCCGACCGCGCCCAGTGCCCGCACTATGGCTTGATCGTTACCAGGACCACAGCGCGGCTTCCCAGTGCATCCGTCGCGGCTACACCGTGAGTTCACATTTCCAGGCGAGCCTAGGCTGTTGCGGCCGCCGTGAAGGAGATCCTCAAGGCACAACCACTAGGAAGGCCGGGGCGTGCGCTGATCGCCGGCGTTGACGACGGCGAGAGGAGCGACCATCCGGGCGATGTCGCGAAGGCCTGCTGTACGCGGCGCGATCCACCAAGATCGAAGAAGGGCGTGTCTCCGGACTAAGGCGAGTCCTCCCCCGCAGACCTGAAGAGCTTGGAGTGCAGTATGGATGTTGAGAAACTCGCGAGGGGTAGGTACCTCTCGCTCACGACCTTCCGGCGGGACGGCATGCCCGTGGCCACGCCGGTATGGGTGGCGCGGCAGGGGGACGAACTTGTTGTCTACACGGCACGGTCGTCGGGCAAGGTGAAGCGACTGCGGAACAACAACCGCGTCCTGCTCGCCCCGTGCGACATGCGCGGTCGAGTGACTGGCGATGTCGTCGAGGGCACGGCCCGCTTGCAGGATGACGCTGAGTCTGCGATCTCCCTGATACGGCGAGAATACGGTCTACAGGCTCGACTCCTGTTTTGGTGGAACGCTCGCCACGCCGGGGACGGCTGGGTCGGTCGCCAGGTCGGGATCGCCATTCGCCTGGATGGCTCGTAGGGCGGGCAGGCCTCGACAGCTGGCGCTTCAAACGACTCGACACGGCCGCGTAGGACGACCTCGTGGATGCGTAGGCAGCTGGCGGTCAATTGCCACCGAGACGGCGAGTTCCACCATGACCAGATGCGTGTCTGGGGATCGCGCTGAACATGTTCGCCAGCGCACACCATGACCACCTAGTGTGGACGCGTCCGGCGCCGGTCCCGGATGGTGAGCCGAGTCGGCCGCCGGATTGACAGGCCCGGCGGCCTCGTCAACATGACGCCGAGGAGAGCCGGACCACCCAGACGGCCTAGCAGGGGGCCGGTCTGCCCGGACGACGTCCAGAGGTCAGTCGTATGGCTAAGCCTTCCGTGACGAGCGATCCGGCTCCGGACGGCGATCCGGCAGGCGCTATCCAAGCCAATCCGCCCGCCCGATCCCCCCGCCGGTTCCGGCGCCGCTGGCTCGTCGTGCTCGTCGGCCTAGTGGCCATCGTGGCCATCGTCGCCGTTGGGCTGATGCAGCTCCTGTTGCCCGCTGCGCCCTCGCAAACGACCTGGCAGACCATCACCAGCGGCATCTCCAACGGTGTCGTGCCCAAGCAGACGGCCCTGGAAGCCTTTGCGTATCTCTACCAGGTCGACATTCCGGGCGTGACCGTGCCGAAGGGCATCGAGGGCGGCGACGAGCCCGCAGACGGCAGCGGCGCGCTCAGCTGGGTCCAGGCGAACTGGAGCTCGCTTACCCCCGACCAGCAGGCCGTGATCAACCGTTACACGCAGCCGGGTCCCAACGACCAGCTGATCATCCCAAACCCGCCCCCGACAGCCGCGGCCGTCGGGGGCGGCGCGAACCCCCAGTTCGAGCTGACAGCGGAGCGCCGTCCGGTCATAGCCATCCACTCGGCCCCCGACGCTCCGGCCGACCTTACGAGCGCGATCCTGAAGGAGTTCGAGGCCGATATCGCCCATATCGGGCCCAAGCTGGGGATGCCCGTGATCACGCCGGGAACGATTGCGTTTCCGAACATCGAGCTGACAATGAGCGACACGAGCGGCGGCGGCACCCTCATGCAGACGGTCGCGGAAGAGAACGCACTCCACTACGAACCCTGCCACCTCACCGTCTTCAAGAATGCCTGGCAGGGCGAGACGGTCACAGGCAGCGGCGGCGTCTCCTCGCAACTTCACGTTCTGATCACCCATGAGGTGATCCACTGCTATCAGAACGTCGTCTGGGGCAGCAACGCAGTCCATTTCGCCATCCCAC
>Ga0187885_10000791_pt1 | contig 37529 bp, 31 predicted proteins | sample June2016WEW_20_1_3_FD_132970 | JGI IMG/M metagenome (GOLD analysis project Ga0187885, IMG submission 132970) | Peatland microbial communities from SPRUCE experiment site at the Marcell Experimental Forest, Minnesota, USA - June2016WEW_20_100 | ecosystem: Environmental > Terrestrial > Soil >...
ATCGTCGACGACGGCGTGACCGGCCTCCTGGTGCCGCCGGCCGACGCAACCACGCTGCGTGAGGCGGTGCGCGGCCTGCTCGCCGATCCGATCCGCGGGGCCGCGATGGGTCAGGCCGCGCGACGCCGTGTGGCCGAGCGGTTCACCTGGTCTGCCGCCGCGGAGGTGGCCATCGCGGCGTACACCCGAGCCTGCGGGAGGGGAGCTTGACCGGGTCGGTCTTGCCGCTTCCGGTCGCGTGCGTGTCCGTGAGCGCCGCGCTCGGCGGCTCGGAGTGGGTGCTGTTCGACTTCGCCACCCGCGCCGCCGCGCTCGGCGTCGCAGCGACGGTCGTGCTCCCCAAGAGCGGCCCCTTCCATGACGCGCTCCAAGCCGCCGGCGTGGCCGTCGCCGTGGCGCCCGCGGGCGACGAGCTGCTCGAAGCCACCCAGCGCTCGATGCTCTCCCCGGAGAGCCTGCTGCGGTTCGGCCGGGGCATCGCGCGCTGGTCGAAGGCGATCGCCCAGGCCGTCGCGCCCCTCGCGGGATCGGGCAGACGGCCTCCGATCCTCTACTCCAATGGCTTCAAGGCGCACCTGGCCTGCGCGCTGCTGCGCGCTCACCGCCACATCTGGCACCTGCACGAGTTCCCGCCCGACCGGCTCGACCTGATCTGGCGGGCGCTCTCGGCGGCGCTGCCCGACGCGCGGATCGCCAACTCGGACGCCGTCGCCGCGGCGTGGGAGCTGGCCGGGCTCGGGCGGCCCAGCGTGGTGGCCAACGGTGTGGACCTGGTGCGTTTCAAGCCCGCCGCGAGGAGCTTCTGGATCCACGACCAGCTCGCCCTTGCTCACGACGCTCGTCTGGTCGGGATGCCGGCGGTGTTCGCCCGCTGGAAGGGCCACCTCAAGGTCGTCGAGGCGTTCGAGCGCGCCGCCGGCCGGCTGGAGGACGCCCATCTCGTTCTTGTCGGCGGGCCCATCTATGACACGGCGGCCGAGAAGGGCTATGCGGAGGAGCTGGTACGCCGAGTGCGGCGCTCTTCCGCATCCGGCGCCCGGGGCCCGCAACCGCTCTCCGACCGGATCCACTTTCTTAAGTTCGAACCCGAGCCCTGGCGGCTCTACCCGGAGTTCGACCTGGTGGTGCACTTCTCGACCCGCCCCGAGCCGTTCGGCCGGGTCATCACCGAAGCGATGGCCTCCGGCGTGCCGGTGATCGCGGCCGACGCCGGCGGGCCACGTGAGATCGTGGAGGACGGCGTGACGGGGTGGCGCGTGCCCCCGGGCGACGTCACGGCGTTGAGCGAGCGGATGATCGCGGCGCTGGCGGCCGACACCGGGCCGATGCGCGCTGCGGCGCGGCGCGCCGCCGAGGAGCGCTTCTCTGCGGACCGGTTCGCTCGCGAAGTGGCGGAGGTGCTCCGCGCGGTGGCTGCCCCATGACGGTACCAGACCTCGCGTCATTCGCGTCGGGTATTGGCTTCCGGTGGATTCAACCGGAGCAGGAGCTGGTGCGCTGGCACCTGTCGCTGCGGCACCAGTGCGAGCGCCTCCACTACCCGCTCGACCTGGTCATCGCCCGGGTACCGGATGGGGGCGTCCGGCTGCGGCGGCTGCTTCGCCCGCTCTGCATGATCCCGCGGATGTCCACGTTCGCGATCGCGGCCGTCATCAACCGCGCGGTTTCCCTGATGCCCCCGGAGGCCGTCTTCGTCAACGTCGGCGTGTGGAACGGATTCACCTTCCTCGCGGGGATGGCAGGCAACGCCGACCGCCGCTGCGTCGGCGTGGACAACTTCTCCGAGTTCGGCGGACCGAAGGACGCCTTCCTCGCCCGGTTTGAGCGGCGCAGGAGCGCGCACCACACCTTCCACGAGATTGACTACCGCGCCTACTTCGCCGAGCGGCACGAGGGCCCCATCGGCGTCTACCTGTACGACGGCGAGCACGGCTACGATAACCAGCTCCGCGGGCTCGAGACGGCCGAACGGTTCTTCGCTCCCGGGTGCGTGATCGTGGTGGACGACACGAACCTCCCCGAGCCGCGCCGCGCGACGTTCGACTTCGTGGCCGCGCGGCCCGGCCTCTATCGCGTGCTGCTCGACCGACGCACCGGCGGCAACGGCCACCCCACCTTCTGGAACGGGCTCCTTGTCCTCCAGCGCGCCCGCTGAGGGTTCGTTCCGGACCCGCCGCTTTCTGGGCGGGATGGGGCTCACCCTCATCAACCAATTCGCCGCGCTGCTCGTCGGGCTCTGGTTCACGCGCTTCGCGCTTGGCCGACTCGGACAGCACGAGTACGGGCTCTGGCTGGTCGGCCTCCAAATCGTCGCGTATCTCTCGCTCCTCGACCTGGGCGTGGTGGCGCTGCTGCCGCGCGAAACGGCGTTCGCCGCCGGGCGTGAAGCCGCCGGGGGCCTGTCGGGGGTCGCCCGGTTGCTGGGCAGTGCCACGCAGCTCGTCCTCCTCCAGGCGCCGGCGCTGGCGCTGCTGGCCGTGGCGGCCGGCGCCATCGTTGCGCACAAGTGGTCCGGGCTCCTCCCGGCGGTGAGCGTGATCCTCGCAACCTACGTCATCAGCTTTCCGCTCCGGGTGTTCGGTGCCACGCTCCAGGGACTCCAGGACCTGGCGTTCCTCGGGTGGGTGCAGCTGGGCGCCTGGGCGGCGGGGACCGCCGTGTCCATCGCGATGCTGCTCGGCGGGTACGGCCTCCTCGCGCTAGCGTCCGGCTGGGTCGTGACCCAGCTGTCGCCGCCCGCCGTGCAATGGCTGCGGCTGCGATCGCGCTATCCGGCCGCGCTGCCGTCGCACAGCCCGCGGCTCACCTGGGCGGAGGCGCGCGACTACCTGGCGCGCTCGCTCTGGGTGAGCATGAGCCAGGTTACCAGCCTCCTGATCAACGGTGCCGACGTGCTGATCATCGCGGCGATCTTGGGCCCCGCGCGCGTGGTGCCCTACGTCCTCACGGGGAAGCTCGTCGCCGTCGCCGCCAACCTGCCCTACGCGATCGCCCACACCGCGGGCCCCGGGCTCAGCGAAATGCGGGTCCGTGAGTCGCGGGAGCGCCTTCATCAGGTCACGACAGCGCTCACGCAGGGAGTGCTCCTGGCGAGCGGGCTGGTCGCGGTGATCGTGCTCGCGCTGAACGGGGCGTTCGTGCGCTGGTGGGTGGGGCCGGCTCAGTTCGGTGGCCTGACGCTGTCGGCGCTCTTCGTCCTCCTGATGATGGCCAACCACTGGGCCACGACGATCGTGTACACCGCGTACTCGCTCGGTCACGAGCGCGCCACAGCGCTGGTGGGTGCGTGCCAGGGGCTGGTGACGCTGGCGGTGACGCTCGCTCTGGTCCCCGTGCTGGGAATCGCAGGGGGCGCGCTCGGCTCCCTCACCGGCGCGGTCCTCGTGACGCTGCCCCTCATGCTCCGGATCGTCGTGCGGGAAGTCGGCGGAACCGTCGGCCAGCTGCTGAGACCGCTCCTTCCGTTGGCTGCGCGGCTGGCGGTCCTCGCGGCGCTCGCCGTGGCCGTTTCCCGCCTCGAGAGACCGAGCGGACTTCCCTGGCTGGTCGGTGGCGGGCTGGCGCTGAGCGCGCTCTACGTGCTCGTCATGATTCCGGTGGCGCGGCGCCCGCCCCTCAGACCCTACGTTGCGCGTGCCCTGGAGCCCCTCGGCCGGCCCCTTGCACGACTGCGCACCTTCGGGAGAAGCCGGTGACACGGGACGCGCTCGTGACCGCTCTGGTCGCGGTGTACAACGAGGAGCGTCACATCGGCGAGTGCCTCCGGAGCCTGTTGAGCCAGACCTACCAGCCCCTCGAGATCATCGTCGTGGACGACGGCTCCACCGACCGGACCCCGGACGTCGTTCGGCGCTTCGAGACCGTCCAGTTGCTTTCGCAATCGCATAGTGGCAGGGCGCGGTCCATCAACGGCGGCGTGGCGGCCGCCGGGGGCGAGGTGGTGCTGTTCGTGGACGGCGATCTCATCTTGAGGCCCGACTACGTGGAGCGGCTCGCGAGGCCGATTCTGGCGGGCGAGTGCGTCGGCACGGCGCACGCCACGGAGTATGTGGCCAACCCGGAGAACGTGTGGGCACGGTGCCTCCAGGCCAAGGCCGGGCTGCCGCCCGATCGGCGGCTCATGCTCGGCCCCGCGCAACTCGCCGAGGGAAGCATCGTGTACCGGGCCATCCGCACTTCCGAGTTCCGCAGGGTGGGCGGCTTCGATGACACCGGCTACCTCGACGACCAGACGCTGTTCCCCAAGCTTGGCGTTCGTGCGCGTTGGGTCAGCGAGGCGGCGTGTGCGCACTACAACCCGGACAGGCTCCGCGAGGTGTGGTCCGCCGGCGTCTGGGGGGCGCAGTCCATCGTGCGGCTGCACGGCCTCAAGGCCCTGCGGCATTACCTGCCGCCCGTCTCCATCCCCCGCGCATTCGTCCGCGCCTTCCGAACGCGACGGCCCGCGATGGCCGTCTACGAGACGACGTACGAGGGCGGGGTCTGGTGGGGCCTGACCCGGATGCTCCTCAGCGGCAGGCCACGGTGACTGCCGAAGACCCGGTGCTGTCGGTCGTCGTCCTGAGCTACGACCGCCCCGCCTACCTGCGGGAGGCGCTCGGCGCACTCGTGGCTCAGCGCATTGCGCGTCGGGAGATCGTGGTCGTGGACAACCGCAGCGCCTCCAGCGACGCGGTGGCGGACGTGGTCGCCGGCTTCCCCGAGGTGCGCCTGCTCGCCCTCTCCGCCAACCTGGGGTTCACCGGCGGGATGAACGTGGGGCTCGCCCAGGCCACCGGGCGCTACGTCCTGCTGACCGAGGACGACATCGTCGTCCAGCCCGGCTGCCTGGAGGCGTTCCTGGAGAGCAGCCGAAGGGGCCGAGACCGCGCCGTCCTGACCGGTGTGATACTGGACGACGGCACGCGGCGGATCCGGTGTGCCGGAGGAGAGGTCGCGCTTGGCCCTCCGTTCCGGATGCAGGTCATTGGAGCCGGGGAGGATCTCGCCGCCGTGCGCGACGAGCCGTACCAGGTCTCGTTTGCGCCCGGCGCGCTCCTCTTCTTGCCCCGGGACGCCTTGCGAACGCTGGGGGGCTTCCGCGCCGAGTACTTCATGTACTTCGAGGACGTCGAGCTGTGCCTTCGCGCTCAGCGGCTGGGGATTCCGATCACCGTGGTTCCGAGCGCGCGGGTCGTCCACCTTCCACCCGGCGCCGGCCCGGCTTCCTCGCAGATCGAGTACCACAAGGTCAAGAACCTGCTCGCGACCTATTTCCTGCACGCGCGGCTCAGCGCGCTGCCGTCGGTCATCGCCCGCTACGTCCTCCTGGAGGCCGTGCGGCGCCTGTCGGCCCAGCCGCGCCAGTTCACGACCTTCCTCCGCGCCTGTGGCTGGGCGTGCGCGCATGCGCCGGGCCTGCTGCGGGCGCGAGGCCGGGGGGCCCGCACATGACCTGGATGCCTCCCGACAGGGTGTTGCGGCGAGCCGCGCGCGATGCGATCCGCTCGCTGCGTCTCTCTGCCCGCGCCGGGCGGCTGATGCGGGAGGCGGAGGGGCTCTCCAGCTTCGAAGCCGCGTTCGACCTCCTCTGGCGCTTCGAGGACTTCCGGCCGCTGCAGGTGCGTTCCGAAATCGTCGGGCTCGTCGCGCGGGTGGCGGCGCTGCGGCCGGTGCGCGTCTGCGAGATCGGACCGTTCCTCGGCGGCACGAGCTTCCTGTTCGCCCGCGCCGCCGCCCCGGACGCGACCATCGTCCTGCTCGACCTGCAGATGCCCTGGACACGGAGGCGGGCGTTGCGTCGCTTCGCGAGGCTGCAGCAGCGCGTCGAGTGCCTCCAGGGCGACTCCCGCGATCCCGCGGTCCGACATCGCGTCGCATCCTGTTTCGGGGGGGCGCCGGTGGATTTCCTGTTCATCGATGGCGATCACCGCTACGACGGCGTGGCGGCGGACTGGAACAACTACGTGTCGCTGGTGAGGCCCGGCGGGCTCGTGGCGTTCCACGACATCGTGCCGGATCACCGCGCCCGCTTCGGGAAAGACACTCCGTCGGACTCGGGGGGCGTACCGCAATTGTGGGCGGAGCTGAAGGGACGTTTCGGCCCGGCGGCCGGCGAGCTGGTGGCCGACCCCGATCAGGACGGCTGCGGGATCGGGATGATCAGCGTCGGCGCGACCGCGCCGCCGCCAGGCGCCTGACGAGCGCTTCGGCGCGCCGCGACAGAAGGGCGTAATCGAACTCCCGGCGCGCAATGGCCGGGCCTGTCTCCTTCCACCGATCGAAGGCCCGCGCCGCGACCAGGGCACGCACCCGTTCAGCCAGCAGCGCCGCATACTGCTCGGGCGTCCCGTCGAAGTCGAGCAGCATTCCGGTGCCCTCCAGCACGCGTGCCGCCTCGCCGACCCGCGAGACCACGGCGGCACGGCCCGCGGCCAGCAGGAGCGGGAGCTTGCCCGTCGTACGCACCTGAGACATCGGGTTGTTGAGCGCCGTGTGCAGGAAGACATCCATCGCCGCGAGGTAGCCCGGCAGCGCCTCGAGGCTCTGGCGTCCCACGAAGCGCATGCGGTCTGCGACTCCGCGCTGTGCCGCGAACGATTGCAGGCCGGCGAGGCCCGGGCCGTCGCCCACGATCAGCCCGACCAGGTCGAGGTCGGGCAGCCGGGCCAGGCATTCGACCACGTCCCATCCGGGGCTCGGCAGGCCGAGGCGCGGCTCCCAGCCGATCGTGCTCACGACGCCGACGACGGCCGACGTACCGGCCCCGATCGCGCGCCGCACACCCTCGCGGTCAGCGCCGACGAACGCCCCGCAATCCACGCCGTCGGGGATGAGCACGGCCCCGCGCACGCCCCAAAGCTCCAGCAGCTCCACGTGGCGGCTCCCACGCACCACCACCGCGTCGGGCCAGCGCACGCTGGCCCGCTCGACCAGGCGCACCGCCAGGCAGCGCACGGGACCGCGACCGGCGGTCCGCTCCGACTCCTCGAGGAGATCGCCGGTGTCCACGATGAACGGCGTGCCGAACAGGAGCCGGCCGATCCAGGCGGCGACCAGCCGCGCGGGATGCTGCGAGAGAAGCCAGACCACGTCGTGGGATCGCGACGCCTCGAGCGTCTCGCGGAAGGCGTGCCAGGCCCCGGCGGCGCCGGGTCCGGCGCGGAACTCGAAGCTCGGAGCCAGGTCGCCCGGGAAATGGCGCGCCAGTCCCGCCGCGCGATCAGCCAGCGAGCCGACGGCGCGCCGCCCCGCGAACCGCACCTGGATTGCGTCGCCTCTCATCGCTCCATAGTCTCCAGCGTGGACCTCGCTCTGGTCGCCCACCACGTAGACGCTGCCGACGGCACGGGCGGCTACGCCTTCGAGATCCTGAAGCGCATCTCCCGCGAACACAAGGTAACGCTGTACGCCGCGACCGTCGGCCCCGGTCTGCCACCCGAGATCCAGGTCGTCCGCGTGCCGGCCCTGGCGCGGCCCGCTTACGCGACGATCCTCTCGTTCCCGGCCGCCTTCGCGGCGGTGCGCCGTTCTCACGACCTGGTCCACGCGCAGGGGTGGGTGACCTCCACGGCCGACGTCGTGACGGCGCACATCGTGCTGAGGGCCTGGCGCGAAGCGGCACGCCAGGCCGGCGTGCCTCCGCCGTGGGGCGAGCGGCTGTTCGGAGCCTTCGCCGAACACCGTGAGGCGCGGCTCCTCGCCACCGGGGCCCGCGAAGTGATCGTCCCGAGCGCCCGCGCCGCGGCGGACGTGGCGCGCTGCTACGGCCGCTCCCGCGACGTCACCGTGATTCCCCACGGCTTCGATCGCTCGCTGCCCACTGCGTCGCGCTCCGACGCGCGCCGGCGCCTCGGGCTCCCGTCGACCGCGTTCGTCGCCCTGTACGTCGGGGATCCCCGCAAGGGCCTCCGGGTGGCGGTCCAGGCCCTCGATCTGGCGGAGCGCGTGCACCTCCTCGTGCTCAGCCGCTCGGCGGGCGGCTCCTCTCCTCTCTCGTCGCGGGTCCTTTGGGCGCCCAGCGGTTTCTCCCTGGCCGAGGCGCACGCCGCATCCGACGTGCTCCTCCATCCCTCGATCTACGACACCTTCGGCCTGGTCGTGGCGGAGGCGATGGCCCACGGGTTGCCGGTCATCGTTTCGCGCGAGGCGGGCGTCTCCGAGCTGATCGAGCACAGCCGCTCGGGATGGGTGCTGGAGCGCAACGACCCGCAAGCCGCCGCCGCGGCGCTCCGGGTGCTGGCTGCCGAGCCCGTGCTGCGCGCGCGCCTGGCCGAAGGCGGTCGGGCCATCGCCGCGCACCGCAGCTGGGACAGCGTGGCACGCGAGACGCTCGGCGTGTACGAGCGCGCGCTGGCGCAGCGCCGATGACGGTCCGCGTGCTGCACGTCCACGCCGGCAACGTCTACGGCGGCGTCGAGACGATCCTGGTGAACCTGGCCCGGCATGCGGAGGCGGCCCCGGATGTCGAGCACCGGTTCGCGCTCTGTTTCGATGGGCGCCTCGCCGCGGAAGTGCGCGAGGCCGGCGCGCGGGTGGACCTGATCGGGGACGTCCGGATCAGCCGCCCGTGGACGGTGGTCCGAGGCCGGCGTCACTTGCGCGATCACCTGTCGACGTCGGAGATCGGGGTTGCGACCTGCCACTCCGCGTGGTCGCAGGCCATCTTTGGCCCCGTGATCCAGGCGGCGCGCGTCCCTTCGATCTTCTGGCTGCACGGTGTGGCCGCCGGACCCAGCTGGCTCGAGCGCTGGGCGCGGGGAACCCGACCCCAGCATGCGGTCTGCGCCAGCCGGTTCGTGGCCTCAGCGCTCCCCCGACTCTTCCCCGGTCTTGCGTACACCGTCATTGCTCCCCCCGTCGCCGCCCCCGCCGCGGCATCGGCCCAGGAGCGCGCGGAGCGGCGACGTGCGCTTGGAGCGCGGGAGAACGAGGTGGTCTTTCTGCAGGCCAGCAGGATGGAGGAGGGCAAGGGCCACCGCGTGCTGCTCGAGGCGCTGACCACTCTGGCGAACGTGCGGGGGTGGGAGTGCTGGGTGGCGGGCGGCGCCCAACGGCCCCGTGAGGAGGGCTACGAGCGCTCGCTGCAGACGGCAGCGCGAGGCCTTGGGCTCGCGGATCGCGTGCACTTCCTCGGGCTCCGCTCCGATCTGCCCGACCTGCTTGCGGCCGCAGACGTCTTCTGCCAGCCGAGTACGGAGCCGGAGGGATTCGGCCTGGGGGTGGTCGAGGCGCTGTACGCCGGCTTGCCTGTCGTGGCGACGCGGCATGGAGCGGCCGAGGAGATCGTGGACGATTCGTGCGGTGTGCTGGTGCCGGCAGGCGACCCCGCAGCGCTCGCCCGATCGCTCACCGCATTGCTCGGCGACCCGGCGCGGCGCACGGCGCTGGGAGCGGGCGGCCCCGCGCGGGCGCGGACGCTGTGCGACCCCACGCGACAGGTGCGCGCCCTGGCCGGCCTGTGCCGTGAGATCGCGCACCGAAGGACGGCGGCGTGACCCCGGCCGGCTCCTGGGAAGCACCCCCTGGGCTCCGCAACCGGTGGACCGACATCTTCCGCGCCGACACGCCCATTCATCTGGCGATGATGGGCAGCATTGCCGCCGCCACCTTCCAGGGATGGCTCAAGGACCGCGTCCCGGGCATCGTGCCGTACGCCGCGGCGGACGGGCTGATGATCGCCGCCATCCTCTACTGGTTCGCGGGGCTCGCCATCCGGAAGGCGAAGATCCCGGCGCCCGGCGACTTCGCGCTCCGCGTCTTCGCGCTCGTGGCGGTGCCGATGCTCTACCTGATGGTGCCGGGGACGCCGCTGGTGATTGAGGCCGCCGGCCTCCGCGCCTGGGCGGCCTTCCCGATCTGCTGCCTCCTCGCCCTCACCGCGATCCGCAGCGGTGGCCAGGTGCGGGCGTATGTCGGACTCATCCTCATCCTCGGCCTGATCACGGCGGTCTATGGGATCCTCCAGTACCGCGCCGGCCCGGAGGCCGCTCTCGGCGTCTCCGGGCTGGCCGCCGTGCGGCATGGCGAGACCACCTTCTACGCGGCGGCGGGAGGGGGCCCGCGCCAGTTCCGCGCCTTCTCCACCTTCACCTTTCCGGCGCCGTTCGCGGGCTTCATGGTCTTCGCGATCATGCTCGCGGCCGGCAGGGTCCTGAGCACCCACCAGCCGCGCATCCAGCGCTGGATGGGCCTGCTGCTGATCGCGATCTGCTTCGTGGGCCTGACCGTTTCCGGCACGCGCGCGGGGTTGGTCACTCTCCTCCTCGGCCTCGGGCTGTCAGCCGCATATCGCGGCCTCAAGCTGCGCCAGATGCTGCTGCTGCCCGCGCTGCTCGCGGCGCTGCACGCCGCCATGCTGGTGACCTCCGGGAAGATTCTCGAGCGTTACGCGACGATCTACCTCAGCGAGGGCCACCTCTGGACCTACGTCTACGCGCCCATCACCATCGCGGCTCGCGCGCTCGCCGATAACCCCTTCGGCCTCGGGCTCGGGCGCTCGGGTGTCGGCGTGCCGTTCACCATCGCGATGGGGATGCCGTCGGGGTACTTCGTCTTCAGCGACGGCGACGTCGGCCGCGCGGCGGTCGAAATGGGGTTCGTCGGCGTCGCGCTGCTCGCGCTGCTGGTGGTGGGCCTGCTTCCGTACGCGCACCGCGCGACGCGGATGCTGCGTCGCACCGAATTCGATGACCTCGCGCTGGGAGTGGGGCCTCTCGTGCTCGGCACAGGGATCCTGGTCCTGATCGGCTCGCCGCTCTCCACTGCGCCCCACGGCACCATCTGGTGGTTCCTGTTCGGGGCGCTGATCAAGGTCGCCATGCTCCACCGCCACCGTCTGGCGGCGGATGCCGAGGCGACGCCGTGGACGAGTCCGCCTACCGCATGATGGCGGCGGATGAGCGCCGCCATTGGTGGTGGTGCGGCCGCCGGGCGATCCTCGGTCGCGTCCTGAACGACCTGTTCGCGGCAGGCGTGGCGCCCCGCGGAACGCTGTACGACCTGGGCTGTGGCGTGGGCGCCAACCTGGGGTTGCTGGAACGGTTCGGCCCGGCGGTCGGCTACGATAGCGCGGACGCTGCGGTGGTGCTTGCCCACTCGCTGGGGCGCGCCAACGTCCACAAAGCGGACCTGGCGCTCGGGGAAGAGGCGCTGCCGGCCGAGCAGCCTCCCGGCAGGGTCGTGCTGCTGGCCGACGTGCTCGAGCACCTCAACGACGAGCGGCCCGCGCTCGCGCTCGCCGCACGGCTGCTCCTGCCCGGCGGCATCCTGCTCGCAACAGTCCCGGCGCTGCCCTGGCTCCGGGGGCAGGCGGACGAGTTCACTCACGACCGCCGCAGATACACCCGCGGCTCGCTGGTCGCCGCCATCGAGCCGCGCTTCCGCATCCGACGCGTCACCTACTTCAATTCTCTGCTGCTGGGACCCATCGCCGCCGTTCGGCTGCTCTCCCGCATTCTGCGCCTTCCCGGCGCGGAGGAGGCCAAGCTGCCGTCGCGCCCGGTCAACGCGCTGCTCAAGCTGATCTTCGAGGCCGAGGCTCCCCTGCTGGCGCGCGCCGATCTCCCGATCGGCGTGTCCCTACTCTGCGTGGCGGAAAAGCCGTAGCCAGACCGCGGAGCTGTCGCTCGCCATCCATCCCACGCGCGCGCCGAGCGCCGCGCCAGCCGCCAACGCGCGTCGGACGCTGACGGGACCGATGGCGAGGACGTAGTCGGGCGCGTCCCGGCACGCGACACGGAGCTGTCCGCCGTCGGCGGCGGCGCGCGCCACGGCGACGCGCAGCCGCACCGCCAGGCGTGGAATGATCGGCATGTAGGAGTCGAGGCCGTCGACGGGAATGCCGGGCGGCCGACCCAGCCACCACACCGGCCAGAAATACGGATACACGTGCATCGCGTCGCCGAACACGCGTGCCGGAGGTTCGCCGGTGAGGACGGCCGCACACACCTGGCGATCCCAGATCACGGAGTCCGGCACCGCCCACCCGAACAGGTACGGGTTCGCGTAGACCACGCCGGCGTGCACCGCTGCCGCCGGCGTTCGCAACGCCCTGGGCACCAGGACGACGGCATCGTCCGGCACAGCGCCTCTCCTCAACCACGCACGCGCCTGCGCCGGCGCGCTGGGAGCGCCGTTCAACTCCGCAGCCGTCAGGCCGCGCACGGCCCAGAATGGGCCTGCGAATCCGACCACCAGGGTCAGGCCGATTCCAGCCACACGCACCGGCACGCTCTTCCCCCACCGCCTCCAGGCGTAGTAGAGCAGCGTGAGCCCGGTCATGACGGTCATGGCGCCCTGGACGGGCCTGAAATGGTTGCTCTCCACGTCCCAGCCGCTCAGCACGGTGTGCCCGAGCACCACGGCCCACGTGCCGAGCGTGAGCGCGCCCAGCGCCGCTGCCGCCGCGGGAACGCGCCAGCGACCGAGGAGCAGCCACGCCCCGGCGGCGGCTCCGACCCAGAACGCGGCGTGGGTGACGAAATACGGCGTGTGGGTGCGCCAGAATCCGAGCCGCAGTCCGAGCTGCAGGCTTGTCACGCCCGTCTGCCCGATCGCCAGGTTGAGCGCCACCAGCGCCAGCATCGCCCCGAGGGCGACCAGCGCCCACGCAGTCTGCCCGCGCCGGCGCCTGAACGCGAGCGCGTAGGCGGTGGCGCCGCCGGCCGCCGCGGTCCACCAGTAGAAGAAGGCGCAGGCGCCGAGGGCGGCGAAGGCGGCCACCGTCGTGATGCGGGGGCCTGGCGGCCGATGGCGCGCCGCCATCGCCAGGAGTGCGAAGACGGCCCAGAGGAACAGCGGCAGCACGAGGCCCGGGTTGTACAGCCGCGAGAGCGGAAGCTGGCCGGCCACGTCCCAGGCCGGCGCGGCGCGGCCCATCAGGGCGAGCAGAGGCTTGCCGTCCACCGCGCCGGGATCGAGGAGCAGGATGGCGGCCATGGCCGCCCCCACCTCGGGCGTCGCGACGAGCGCGCCGATTCGGATGAGGAGGTAGGCGCTCGCGCCGCTGCCGACGACCCGCAGCGCGTCGATCGTCCAGCCCGCGGGGAGGCCGGCGCGCAGGGGCAGCGCGACCGCAGCCGGCATCACCCAGCCGTACGGGCTGCGAGCGCGCGGCCATTGCGGGTCGCCGAAGTTGGGTACGGGGACGGGGCCGGAAGCCGCGTGGCGGATCATGGCCACGTAGAACTGCTCGTCGTCGTCAGCCGTATACGGGTCCGCGGCGCCGTGCAGCCGCCAGAGCGCCGTGGCGAGCTGCGCCGCGCAGCCGAGGGCGAGCGCGAGCGCCCACCACGTCCACCGCCGTGACGCGAACACAGTCGGCCTCGAACCTACGCCGAGCCCCGGGCTACGACAATCCTTGCTCGACCGCTCGCCGGAACCCATACTCCGCTATGCGCGGGCAGAGCCGCCGTGCCCTGGTGGGAGCACTCGTGGCCGCACCGATCCAACTCTCCGTCATCATTCCCGTCCGGAACGGCGAGGACCGCCTGCCCGATCACCTTCGGGCCGTCGCCGAGTTCCGCCGCACGCGACCGTTCCCCACCGAAGTCGTGCTGGTGGACGACGGGAGTGACGCCCCTGCCGCCCGGATCCTCGACGGGTGGGGCGCGGCGGACGGCTTCGTGCTCGTGCGCAACGAGGTCAACAGCGGCAAGGGGAGCGCCGTCCGTCGTGGCCTCCTTGCCGCCCGAGGCGCATTCCGGATCTTCCTTGATGCGGACCTCTCGTATCCGGTCGAGGAGATCGGCAAGGTGCTGGCGGCGCTCGAGGCGGGGAGTGACGTCGTCGTGGCGTGCCGGGTGCTCACCGAGTCGCGCTACGTGATGAGTCCGGTGTTCTTTCGATACCTGTATACGCGCCACCTCCTGAGTCGGATCTTCAACGCGCTGGTGCGTCACACCGTCCTTCCCCGCATCCTGGACAGCCAGGCCGGCCTCAAGGGGCTCACGGGCGCGGCCGCCGAACGGATCGTGCCAAAGCTGACGATCGCCGGGTTCGCCTTCGACGTGGAACTCCTGTACGTCGCGCACCTGCACGGACTACGCATGACGCAGATTCCCGTCACGTTCCACTACGACAGCGAGCCGACGACCGTGAGGTTCGTCGCCGACGGGTGGCGAATGGTGCGCGACCTGGCGCGGATCAGGTCGAACGGCTTCCGGGGGCGGTACGCCTAAGCAGCTCATCATCAACGCCGACGACCTCGGGCTCGCGTCGAGCGTCAACGCGGGGATCGAGGACGCCGTCGGGGTCGGCGTTGTGACTTCGGCCTCGATGATGGTGAACACTCCCGGGTTCGACGACGCGGTGCGCAGGGCCTGCGCGTTGGGCTCCCGTTTGGACGTAGGACTCCACTTCAACCTCACCATGGGCGTGCCGGTCTCGCCGGCCGAAGCGGTGCCGAGCCTGGTGGACGGGGCGGGCCGGTTCCTGACCTTCGCGAAATTGATGCGGCGGGCGCTCGCCGGCAGGGTCCGCTCGGGCGACGTGCGTCGCGAGGCCGATGCCCAGTTGGCGCGCTTGACCGGCGCGGGCCTCAAGGTGAGTCACGCCGACAGCCACCACCACGTGCACGCACTGGCGGTCGTGCGCGGCGCGCTGACTGCCGCCGCGACGTCCACAGGGCTCTCGTGGGTGAGGCGGCCTGTCGAGCCGCTCTTCGCGCATCCCGCCCGCTTCTCCGGCGTTGTGAAGCGCGCCGCGCTGGCCGTTGCGTGGATATTGCTTGGCGTGCCCGCCGGGCCGATGGGCACTGCGTCGTTCCGCGGCCTGGCTCTGCGCGGCGGGGCGCGGTTCCAGTCGGACCTTCTCGCGCTGCTCGACGACCTGCCGGAGGGACTCACAGAGTTGATGGTGCACCCGGGCCGTGCGGACCCGTCGCTCAGACTACTGGACAGCTACGCTGCGGAACGGGCCGATGAGCTGGCGGCGTTGCTCTCGCCGCCGGTTCGCGGCCGCCTTGGACGCGGCGACTTGCAGCTGGTTGGCTTCGGGGCCGTGCAGTGAGAGCGGGCGGCGCTCTTGCGGTGGCTGCGGTCGCGCTGGCCGCGGGCTCCCTCTCCGCTCAGGAATGTTCCACCATCCGCGGGGGCCGGGCCGCCGTCATTGCCGGCACGTACGTGGCCGGCGAAGCCCTCGCGGCCGCCTTCCACCCCTCCGACTGGTGGCAGGGACCCGTGGGGAGCTTCCGTCTCAGCTGGGTAAACGACGGCGGGAGCCCGGCGGCCGGACAGGACTACCTGCTCCACGTCATGGCCTCCTACGAGGCATCGCAGGCGGCAGCGCTGGCGTGGGAGCGGGCCTGCGCGCCGCCGATGACTGCGGCCTGGCTCGGGGCGGCGACCGCGTTCGCCGTCGGGCTCCCCAAGAAGATCGTGGACGGCTTCCACTCGACGGGCTTCGAGACCGCGAAGAACCTGGCGAATGCGGTGGGCGCGCTGCTGCCGGTGGTGCACACGCGGTGGCCGGCGACGCGGGCGGTGAGCCTCAAGGGGTGGTACTGGCCGTCGGTCGAGTTCCGCCATCGAAACGCAGCCGGCGAGCCGAACCTGCTGAGCGACTACTCGGGCCAGCGGTACTACCTGAGCATCAATCCGGCGCGGGGTGGAGTCGGGCCGGCGTGGTGGCCGCGCTGGCTCGGCGTCGCAGTCGGCCATTCGACGCCAGCGTGGGTGACGCAGTTCCCGGCCCAGCACGAATGGTACGCCGCGCTGGACTTGGAGCTGCGCGGCCTGCCGGTCCGCGCGAGCTGGTGGCCCAAGGTCGCCGCCGTGCTCGACCAAGTGCACTTCCCGCTGCCCGGTGTGCGGCTCCGGGGCGGGGCTGTCAGCGTCGGGCTCTTCTAGCGCCGCACCAGTCTCAGGGTCTCCTCGTAGATTCGATCCCTGGGGCCGACCGCCACGATGTCGATGGCGGCGGGAGACTCGCGATACACGACTCTGATTCGCCCGACTCTCAGGCTCCGCAGTCCGGCCAATTCGCCCCGGAGCGCCTTGCCCACCCCGGGATCCTGCACGAGCCGGTCACAGCCGGCCCGGATTCGTCGCTTCAACTCCGGGTGCAGGCCTCGAAGCAGCGCCACCACTTCCGCGGGAACCCGCACCCGGCGGCGGGCCGTCACCGCTCCTTCGGCGGCTCGAACAGCTCATCCAGCGTGTAGAGCCTGCGGCTGCGCCGCAGCGCCGCGAGACCGCGACGGATCTCACGCATCAGCGCGGGGTCCGATCGGATCGCGAGCGTTTCCTGCCAGCCGTCGAACTCGTCGGGACTGACGAGCACCGCCACCGGTCTTCCGTGCCGCGTGATGGTCACGCTCTCTTCGCTAGTCGCGACCGCGTCGAGCAAGCTGCTCAGCTTCGCCTTCGCCATCGCCAGTGGCACCGCCCTCATGCCGCCCCCGAGAAACTGGTCAGAAGTATGACCAAATCTACCGGGGTACGGCGCAGGTGAGCAATGGGCCGAAGATAGACAGCGAGTCCGGGAGAGCGATACCGGAATGAACCCACTGCCGATCAAACGAACGCCGCCCGGGCGGGCGGGGGCACTCGGCGGCGCTCTCAGTACTCCAGCGGCAGGCCTACCTGGCGGCCGTCGCGGGCCGACTGGTAAATCGCTATCAACAGCTCCAGCGAGCGCAGCCCTTCCCGACCGTCCGTCTCCGCCGGCGCCTCGCCCCGCAATGCCTTGATCACATTGTCGTAGTAGAGCGCGTGGCCCTGACCGTAGATCGAGCTGGGCTGGTAGCTCGCATCCTGCCACTTCGCGTCGTCCTCGGCGTCAGGCTCCTTGAAATCCCAGTGCTCGATCTTGTTCACCGCGACTCCGCCCAGACGCACCGTGCCCTTCTCGCCGAGGATCGTGACCGAGCCCTCGAGGTTCTTGGGGTAGGTGCACATCGTGACGTTGATCGAGCCCAGGGCGCCGTTCCGCCAGCGGATGGCGGCGACGCCCGTGTCCTCCACCTCGATGCGGCGGGCGAGGGTGGCGGTGTAGGCGTACACCGACTCGACCGGCCCGATCAGCCAGTCGAGGAGGTCGACGTAGTGGCTCGCCTGGTTCATGAAGGCGCCACCGTCGAACTCCCACGTGCCACGCCACCTCGCCGAATCGTAGTACTCCTGCGGCCGCGTCCAGAAGACGTTGCACGTTACCGTGTAGATCCGCCCGAACCGGTTCTTGGCGATGGCGCGCTTGACCAGGCGCACGGTGGGGTTCAGCCGGTTCTGCTTCACGACGAAGAGCTGAACGCCGGCCTTGTCGCACACCTCGACCATCCGCTTCCCGTCGTCCCAGCGGGTGGCCATGGGCTTCTCGCTCATCACGTGCCGGCCCGCTTGCGCCGCCTGGATGGCCTGGGCGGAATGCAGGCCGCTCGGCGTGGCGAGGACGATCAGCTCCGCGTCCGACTCGGCGAGGAGGGCATCGAGGGAAGGAAACCCCACGGCGCCGGTCTTCTCCTGTGCAGCGGCCAGAGCCTTGGGGTCGGTGTCGCAAACAGCCACCAGCTCGAGGTCGGTCGTGTGCGCTTCGAGTGCGTCGAGGTGGCTCTTCGATATCCGGCCGCAGCCCACGAGGGCGACTTTGATGCGGCGGTCCTTCGGCAGCGGACTCCGGGTGCGAGCGAACTCGGGTGGCTTGGGCATGGGGCGAATATGGTAACCCGGTGTGCCGGTCTGGCGCGAGTCTTCAGGAGCCTCGCGCTGCCGCCGGGGGCCAGATCACGTGAAACCAATGCAAAGCGGGGGACCCTTTCGGATCCCCCCGCCGCTCGCGAACCGCGCCAGGCGATGACTTCTGGATCTCCTGAACCCGCCGCTGGGCGGGTGGCGACGGCGACCTTTCCGTCCTCACGGCCCGCGAGCACTCAACTCTCGAAAAGTCGGGGCCGCCAGTCTCTCGGCGGCCCCAGGGCGGCTGAAACCGACTCAGCTCCCTCTCAAGGTGCGAGTTAGTGTAAGCGTTCACCCGGGCGAACGCAATGCGTTCCACCTGATTCCGTGCCGGGATCGTGCCGGGGACGAGACTTGAACTCGCACGGGCTTTCGCCCAGCACCTTGAGAGGGAGCTGTGTCTACCAGTTCCACCACCCCGGCACGCTGAACCTCGGCTTGGTGGAAAGGCGACCCCATCAAGGCGCGCCGCGAGGGGAAGCTCAACGAGACCTCCTCGCCGGCGTCGTCCTAACATGCCGGCGTGGCGCGAATTCACGCGCCTGCCGGTGACGGCTGTTGCGCAAACCTCCTGCCCCTTCGATACTTGGCCGCTGTCTCTTGACTGAACCGTCGGGCAGCCCCATGTTTGCTTTGCCGTGCAGAGTACTTTGCAGCATCCGGGGCAGGACATCGAGAAGGGCGAACGTACCGCGATGAACCGGACGTGGAGCGTGACGCGTCGGCGTAACGGGTCGAGCCCGGCTCACCAGGGCGCCTGGAAGGTTCTCAGGCGGTCCTTCCTGACCCTCGTGGCCATCGAGTTGGGCTCGCTGGGCCTTGGGGCGGCGGGCGGGTCCCTGACACCCGACACCTGGCCCCTGACACCCAGCGTCGCCGCGCAGCAGGTACCTACAAGACCCGCCAACGTCTCCGACCAGCAGCTCCAGCAGTACACCCAACAGCCCGGCATGGGCGACCAGATCCGCCAGGCGATCCAGAGCAGCGGCTTGACGCCGGACCAGATTCGGGCGCGGCTGCGCGCAGCCGGCTACCCGGAGAATCTGATTGACCAGTACTTGGGGGCGGCTCCAGCGGGCCAGGCGGCCCCCAACCCGACGCAGGAGATGCTCCGCGCGGTCTCCGTCCTGGGCATCGGCACGTTCGGGGCCGTCACGGACACGCTGGGCGCGCGCCGCGACTCGATCTTCCTCACGCGCGACGATTCCCTGCTTCTCGACTCCCTCGGTTTCTCAATCGGCGTGGATTCGATCCCGACCAAGCGGGATACGCTCGGGTTCCTGCGCATGGACTCGCTGGCCACGTTCCGGTTGGCGGAGCGGGTCCATCGCCCGCGGGTGTTCGGCCTCGACGTCTTCCGGCGCACGACGACGCAGTTCAATCCTCTCGCGTCGGGCCCGGTGGACCCGGACTACCGCCTCGGCCCCGGTGACCAGTTGGTCCTCATCCTGACGGGGGATGTGGAATTGGCGTACCAGCTCCCGGTGACACGAGAGGGATTCGTCGTCATCCCGCAGGTGGGACAGCTCTACGTCGCCAGCCTGACGCTGGACCAGCTAACCGATCTGCTATACGCGCGGTTGGGACGGGTCTACTCAGGCGTCAAACGGGGGGCGTCGGCCACGACGCATTTCTCCGCGTCCGTCTCGCAAGTGCATGTCAACCAGATCTTCGTAACTGGAGAGGTGGCGCGGCCCGGAGCCTTCTCCCTAAGCGCTCTGGGCACGGTGATGAACGCGCTCTATGCCGCGGGTGGGCCGACCGAGCACGCCGACTTCCGCGGGGTGAAAGTGATGCGGGCCGGGAAGCCGGTCGCGACTCTCGACCTGTACGACTACCTGCTGGCGGGCAATGCGCGGAACGACGTCCGGCTGGACCAGGGCGATGTGGTCTTCGTGCCGCCCGTGAGCCGGCGGGTGGCGATCCGGGGCTCGGTGGTGAGGCCGGCGCTGTACGACCTGGCCGAGGGTCAGGGTCTGCGCGAGCTGATCCAGATGTCCGGTGGACTTCTGCCGGAAGCGTACACGGGGCGTGCCCAGATCGAGCGGATTCTGCCGCCCGAGCAACGGCAGCCGGGCGGCCGTGACCGCACCGTGCTCGACGTGGATCTCGCGGCTGTGCTGAGGCCAGGTGCCCCGCCCTTCCGGCTGGAGCCGGACGACCGGATCACCATCTTCGGCGTAAGCGTCCCGGTCAGGAACCGCGTCGTCGTCAAGGGCGACGTGTGGCGGCCGGGGGCGTACCAAGTCGATTCGGGGATGAAGCTGACCCAGCTCATCGCGGAGGCCGGCGGGCTGAAGCCCGACGCGTACATGGAGCGCGCGCACATCGTGCGTTTGAACCCGGATTCAACTCGGGTACTGATCCCAATCAGCCTCGTGGGGATTCCAACTCAAGGCGCTCCCGACTCCGGGTCCCGGGCCCCGGACCGCGGATCCCGGGCTATTCCTGCCGGGCAGCTGGCCTTCGACCCCGACCTCCAGGAGTTCGACGAGGTCACGGTGTATTCGCGAACGGCGTTCCGACCGACCCGCCGGATAGCGGTGTACGGCAACGTTCAGCATCCGGGGGTGTTCGCGTTCACCGACTCCCTGACCTTGCGGGACGCCGTGATGATGGCCGGAGGCTTGAGAGACGACGCGTACTTGCTGGAGGCAGAGATCTCGCGGATCCCGGAGCATCGGACGGAGGGGGAGCTGGCCCGCGCGATCCAGGTTCCGCTCGATTCCAGCTACGTGTTCGACCCGACCGGCTACATCAGCCGGCCGACCGGGCCGGTCGCTCGGTCGCCACGGCTCGAGCCGTACGACAACATCTTCATCAGGCGGGTGCCAGGCTGGGAGCTTCAGCGGAACGTCTACGTCACGGGTGAGGTGAAGTTTCCCGGGCGGTACACGCTGGTGCGTCGCGACGAGAAGCTCCTCGACGTGCTCAACAGGGCCGGCGGGCTGACACCGGATGCGTACGTCGGCGGCGCGCAGTTCTATCGGGCGCAGGGACGCACCGGCCGCGTTGGCATTGACTTGGACCAGATCCTGAAGGACTCGACGTACAGGGACAACATAGTTCTGTTCGCCGGCGACTCCCTGCACGTGCCGCAATATCAATCGGTGGTATCGGTGGAGGGCGGCGTCAACAGCCCGGTGACGGTCGCCTATGTGCCTCGCCAGGGAACATCGTACTACGTTGACCGGGCTGGCGGCTACTCGCGGCGCGCGGACAAGGGGCGGACCTACGTGGTGCAGCCCAACGGCTCGGTCGAGCCGCGCAGCGCCACGCCACAGCCGGGGGCGCGCGTTGTGGTGCCGGAGGTGCCGCCGGGGGAGGAGAAGACGAACTGGGCGGTGATCCTAGGCAGTGTCGCGACCATTCTGACGAGCGCCCTGACGATCATCCTGGTGGTGCAGCGCCTGTGATCCGGAGACGGAGGAAGCTGGCCGCCAGGCTGCGCGGCGTTCGGGCTTGGGCTCGCGAGGCCGCCGCGCTCACTGCCCTGCTCGTCTTTGGGGCCGCTTCTGGCCGCGCCCAGCAACCGACGGCCCAGCCCCCCGCGACCGCCACCCCGAGCCAGGGTACGCTCGACCAGTCGGGCCTCGCGAACCTCCTGCGCCAGCGCATCCAGCAGAGCGGCCTGACGGCCGACGAGATCCGCTCGCGCCTCCGAGCGGCGGGGTACCCCGAGAGCGCGATTGACACCTACCTCGGTCCCAGTGCGGCCGGACAGCAGCTGCCGGCGCCATCTGCCCAGACGCTGCGCGCAGCGACTGCCGCAGGACTGGGCGACTTCGGCGTCACGGCGGACACAGCGAACGCCCTCCGCCGAATGGTCGTGCTCACACAGGGCGACTCCATCCTGCTGGACTCGCTGGGCTTCTCGCTGGGCCGCGACTCGGTGCCCGGCAAGATGGGCGGCGACGGCGTCATGCACCTCGACACGCTGGCGGCGCTCAGGATCGCGGGGTGGCTCAAGCGGCCACGGGTCTTCGGCCTCGACGTCTTCCGGCGCACCACCACCCAGTTCAATCCGGTCGCCGCGGGTCCCGTGGACGCCGGGTACCGGCTCGGCCCGGGAGACGACCTGATCCTGATCCTGACAGGGGACGCGGACGTCGTGGAGGAGCTGCCCGTCACGCGCGAGGGCTTCGTCGTCATCCCGCAGGTGGGCCAGATCCAGGTGGCCAACCTCACACTCGAGCAGCTGAGGAACCTGCTGTATTCACGCCTCGCCCGCGTCTACGCCGGGGTGCGCCGGGGAGCGGACGCCACGATTCATTTCGAGGTGACGGTCTCGCGGGTCCGGATGAACCAGGTCTTCGTGGACGGCGAAGTGGCGAGACCGGGCTCCTATCCGGTCAGCGCCCTCGGCACGGTGATGAACGCGCTCTATCAGGCGGGCGGCCCGACCGAGGCGGGCAACTTCCGCGACATTCGCGTCATGCGTGGCGACACCACGGTACGGACGCTGGACCTCTACGACTACCTGGTCCGCGGGCTCACCCGCGACGACATCCGGCTCGAGCAGGGCGACGTGGTCTTCGTGCCGCCACGCGCACGGCGCGTGCAGATCATGGGGAGCGTCCTGCGGCCCGGGTTCTACGACCTGGCAGCCTCGGAGGACCTGCGCGCACTGATCCAGTTCGCCGGCGGGCTCCTGCCCGAGGCGGACCAGGCACGCGCTCACGTCGAGCGCATCCTCCCGGTGAGCCAGCGCCGCTCCGATGGCAGGGACCGCGTGGCCCTCGACGTTGATGACCTGGCAGTTGTGCTCGGCGACAGCGCGGGCCACCGGTTTCATCTGGAGCCCGACGACCGAATCACTGTCTACCCGCTGGCGACCCCGGTGCGCAGCCAGGTCACGTTGCGCGGGAGCGTGTGGAAGCCGGGCCCGTATTCCATCGAGCCGGGGATGACGCTGTCGCGGCTCCTCCTCGAGGCGGGGGGCTTCAAGCCTGACGCCTACCTCGACCGTGCGCACATTGTCCGCCTGATGCCCGACTCGACTCGGACGCTCATCGCGGCCGATCTTCGCCCGTTGGTCGGACCAGACGGCCGCGTCTCGTCCAACGTCCCCCCGAGCGCGGATCCAGCGCTGAAGGAGTTCGACGAGATCACGGTTTTCTCGACCACCGAGTTCCGGCCGGAGCGCGAGATCAGGGTCTATGGCGCCGTCCAGCATCCGGGCACCTTCCCCTTCCAGGACTCGATGACCGTCCGGGACGCCATCATCCTGGCCGGCGGCCTGGGCGACGACGCTTACTTGCTCGAGGCCGAGATCTCGCGCTTGCCGCAGTCGCCTGGAGACACAACGGATCTGGCTCAGCTCATACACGTCCCACTCGATTCGAGCTACGTGCTCGACGCCACCGCATACGTGCGTCGCAAGACCGCAGCGCAGGGGACGAACCCGGTGTTGCAGCCCTTCGACTACGTGTTCGTACGCCGGGCGCCGGGGCTCGAGCCGCAGCGGACCGTGGCGGTGATGGGCCGCGTGCGCTTCCCCGGCCGCTACGCGCTGACCCGCCGCGACGAGCGGCTGGCGGACATCCTGAACCGCGCGGGGGGAGTGACGCCCAGCGCCTACGTGCGGGGCGCGCAGTTTTTCCGGGCCGAGGGCCACGCCGGCCGCATCGGCATCGACTTCGAGGGCGTGCTGCGCGATCCTCGCCACCGCGACAACCTGCCGCTGTTCGCGGGTGACTCCATCTACGTGCCCGAGTATCAACCGGTCGTGAGCGTGGAAGGGGCCGTGAACAGCCCCGTCTCCGTGGCCTACGAGCGGGGGCGCGAAACCGGTTTCTACATCGATCGCGCCGGTGGTTACGCGCGGAACGCCGACAAGGGTCGGACCTACGTCGTCCAGCCCAACGGCTCGGTGTTCACGCGGAGTGCGACTCCCGAGCCGGGGGCTCGGGTCGTCGTGCCCTTGACCCCCCCGGGGGAGCGCACCAACTGGGTGCAGGTCCTCTCCAGCGTCGGGCAGTTGATGGTGAGCGTGGTGACCCTGGCGATCCTGGCGAAACAGGTGCTGTGAGGAGCGGCTCTCCTACGGGAGTCCGTAGCGAACGCTCACCACCAGATTCAGGTTGAAGGCGTCCTTCTGGAAGTACCGGTTAAACTCGTAGACCAGCCCGACGTGCGCCAGCAGGTCATAGCGGCCGAGAAACGCGAGCCGCTCAATGGCTAACTCGTGCTGGACGTCGAGGCCCTTCAGGTCCGGCTGACCCGTGATTGGCGCGTTGCCCCGCTGCTGCCGCAGGATCCGGGTCCACGAGAAGGTCCAGCGGCCGCTCGGTGAGTAGGCGTCCACCGCCACGACGGATCCGCCGCCGCCCACTGCCGCGACGGAGCCCAGGACCTGGCCCAGTTGGGTGTGACCTTGCCGCAGGTCTATGGTGTGCGTGTAGAACTGCGACGTCGGGCGACCCTGCGCCAGCACTGAGGGCTGCATGTTCTCCACTTCGGCCCGCACCGCAACCAACTGGTTTCCGGCCCGCCGCATCACCTTGCGAAGGCCAATCGTGTAGCCGCCGTCGTGATCGGGTTCCTCGGTGATGTCGCGCAGGTTCATGCTGTAGTCCTGACGCCCGTACTCGCCGTACACCTCGAACCCGCTGTGCGGGAGCACCCAGCGGATATACGCCGAGGCCAGCTGGTAGTCAGTGGTCTTCCCCGCTGCGTTCGCAGCCTCCTGATAGCGCAGCACTTCCAGGAGGTCGGCGTGGAGGAGCCCGCCGGCGGGCCACGGCTGGTGGGAGAACCGCGTGACTCCAATCTCCAGCCCCGGCACCCAGTGCGAGGTCAGGTCAAGATCTATTCCAGTCGCGTACCTGACGCCGGCCGATGCCGTCTCGGGAGAGAAGGCCGACTGGCTTAGCCTTCCCCACAAGAGCCGAAAGTGGACGCGAAGGAGCCACAGGTCCAGCGGGTGAGCAGTCCCCACGAAGGCCTGCGGAAAGCCCGCCGCGTTGTTGCCTAGAATGTACGGGAACTCCGTGGCGGGGCCCCAGTACTGATTGGCGGTGGTCACGCCGAACGCGAGGGCGCCCCAGTCCAGCCGGGCGGTAGACTGCCCGGGATCCACCCGCGGATAGACGCCGCCCCCGAAGCGCTGCGGCAGGTCGATCTGCTCGGGCAGCGCCCCATCCCCGTAGGCGAGCGTTCCCGTCTCGCCGTTCGCCATCAGTGGGAAGGGCGCGTTCTGCGCGAGAAACGCCATGGGGGCCACAGTGACCGACAGCACGCCCCAGCGCAACGCGACGCCGGCCTGGGCGGCCGCAGTGACACCCCGGCCCGCCCAGATTGGCCCGTCGTTGAAGCCGTACGGGAACGTCGAGTTGTATCGGACACTCGCGCCCGGGGCCACCCAATCCACGGAGAATCCCCTGCCCGCCCGAGGGGTCAGGTCGTACCGCACCTCCCACGGGTGGAGCGTGTCACGCGGCACGAGCCGGTCAACCTCGGCCGGGGAGAACGCCCGGACGCCCCATGGATACAGGGCGACCTCGCCAAGCGTCTGGAGGTAACGCAGGTAGTTCTCCAGCTCGCCGCCGGCGAAGATCTCGGCGCGCCCACCCACGCTCGGAACACCTTGAGCGGCGGCGGAGCGCGTCGCAGCGACGATCGTCAGGCTGAGGAGAATGGCGGCGGGGGCTGGGCGAATCACGGCGTGAGCTTACTTGACCCCCCAGACGCGCGTCAACATCTTGACTCCTTCATGGATTCCGAGCGACTCACCCTGACGGCGCTGGCGGCCGGCATGCTCACCCGCTGGCGCACCGTCGCCTGGATGACGGTCGGGATTGCCGCGCTGGCCCTTTTTCTCTCGTTCATCCTCCCGCCCGGCTACGAGAGCGAGGCGACGTTCGTCACAACCGACACGCAGGTCCAGCTCCCGAACGGGCTGGCCGACCTCACCAGCCAGCCCGGGATGGCCGGACTGGTATCGCAGCTCGGCCTGGGCGCGAGCAGGGACCCCTCGACCTCTCCGGCCTTTTACGCGCAGCTCCTGGACAGCCGTGAGCTGCTGACCCAGCTGGTGCTGTCGCGGGTCCCTGATCCGCGCAAGGCGGCAACCGACAGCGCCGACCTGGTCGCCATCTTCCGGATCAGGAACAAGGACCGGGAGCGCGGCGTCGAGGTCGCGATCAAGCACCTCAAGCGGGCGATGAAAGTAGGAATCGATCCGCGCACGAGCTTCGTTTCGATCACGCTCAGCACGCCCTGGGCGCGATTGAGCGCCGCGGTGGCGAACCGGGCCGTCGAGCTGGTGAGCGCGTTCAACAGCGCGCAGCGGCAGTCCCGGGCGCGGGCCCGCCGGGTCTTCCTGGAGGGCCGCGTCGCGGACGCCCAGAGCGAGCTGCACGCGGCCGAAGGGGCGCTGAGCGACTTCTACGAGCGGAATCGGCTGTGGCGCAGCTCGCCGGGGCTCATCGTCCAGGAGGCGAGCCTCCGGCGGCAGGTGGAGATGGCAAGCGAGCTGTACCTCTCGATCCGCCAGCAGTACGAATCCGCACGCATAGACGAGGTCAACACCACGCCGGTGATCACCGTCGTGGATACGGCCGTGCCGTCGCACCAGCCGCTCTGGACCCGCCGCCTAGCCGTCGCCTTGACTGCGGGCCTCCTCGGCGCCTGGCTCGGCTTGCTGTGGGTGGCGGGGCGCGTGCTCGCCGGTCACTGGGCGGGACGGCACCCCGCCGATGCCGAGGTCCTCCGTCAGTCCGTGCGCCACATGTGGCGCGAGGTTGGCGGAACCCTGCGTCGGCGGCGCGCCTAACCGCTGCTCGACTTCCGCATGCCGCTCACCCGTTGGGCGCTGGCGCTCGCCGTCGCGGCGGCCTTGGCCCCGCGCCTCGCGGCCCAGGAAACACGCTGGAGCCCACTCGCCGGCATCGGCGGAGACAGCGACGAGCGTGCGCGCGCCGCGCAGCTCATCGGGGCGCCAACGACCGGCTTCCTCCTGCGCAGCGCCTCGACCCTCACATCCACGCTCGGCGGGGACTCCACGCACCTCCGCTGGGCGCTGCTCGTGCCGGAGGTCACCGCCATCTCGAACTCGACAGTGCCCTTCTCCCTCAACGACGGTGCGCTGTGGGCCGGCCGCGGGTGGAACGAGCGAGTGCGGCTCGGCCTGCGAGCCGAGTGGGGCCGGTTCTATCTCTTCCTGGCGCCGGAGTTCATCGCCAGCCAGAACCTCCCCTACCCGATGCCGGATCCCGCCACGGAGCCCCCTCAACCCTCCGGTCGGAACCCGCTCGCCTCGCCCTGGCACCTCGATCCGTCCATTGACGCGCCGCTACGCTTCGGGTACACCGGATTCGCTCTGGTGGACCCGGGCCAGAGCACCTTCGGCGCCCGCCTCGGCGCGGTGACGGTCGGCTTTAGCACGGAGAACGAGTGGTGGGGCCCCGGCATCCAGAACGCCATCGTGCTGAGCGACAACGCGGCCGGGATTCCGCGGATCTTCCTGCGAACGTCGCGCCCTCTGCACACGCCGATCGGCGACGTGGAAGGCAGTTGGTTCCTGGGCGGGCTCATCGAGTCGCGCTACTTCGACACGAAGGCATCCAAGGACTGGCGCTCGATCTCGGGCCTCGCCGTCGTGCTGCACACCGCCTTCGATCCCGGTCTGTCAATCGGGCTCGCGCGCACGGTGTACGGGCCCCTCGACACCTGGACGCAGCTCCCCGGGCGCATCTTCGACGTGCTGCTCGGGAGCGGCCATCGTGCCGCCACGCCCCCCGACACGGGCCTCGTCAACGCGAGGGACCAGATCTTCTCCCTCTTCGGCCGCTGGGTGTTCCCCAAGGATCATTTCGCCGTGCACTTCGAGTGGGCGCGCACGGTGCTGCCGGCGTCGCTCAGTGACCTGCTCACCGACCCCAATTACTCGCAGGGGTACACGCTCGGCCTCGAGTGGGGGGCGCCTGTGCACGGCAACCGGGACCTCATCCGGTTGCAGGCGGAGGAAACGTACCTGGAGGAGAGCCCCGCCTACCGCGACCGGCCGATGGCCAGCTTCTATACGAGCAGCTCCGTGCCACAGGGGTACACGCAGGACGGGAAGGTGATCGGAGCCGCGATCGGCCAGGGCGCGTCGGGCCAGTGGCTGGGCATTGACTACATCGCCCCCACGTGGCTCGTGGGGGTCTTCGCGGGGCGCATCCGCTGGGACGACGACGCGCTCTACTCCTTCCCCACGCCGATCACGGCCACCGACGTCAACAAGTGGTGCTCGCACGACGCCTCGCTGTACGGCGGAGCCACGGCGTCCGTCCGGAGCCCCTTGGGCCGGGTGAGCGTGACGGTGACGAGGGGTGAGCGGCTGAACCTGTTCTTCCACAACCTCACGCAGTGCGATCCCAACCCCAACCAGAACGCGATCCTCGACGCGCGGAACACGACGCTCGAGGTGCGGTTCTCGCCATGACGAGCATCGCGGCCACATTCTCGGACGCGATCCCAGCGAGGCGGAGCGGCCCGGGGTGGGCGCTCACGGTGTTCATCTGGCTCCTGCCCTTCCACATCCTCGCGATGGCTTTCCTGTTCGGGGCGGTCGGTCTCTCGGCGCCGCTCGTGCGCGCGCTCTCGGCGTGGAAGGAGCTTCTGGTCGCGATCCTGGTCGCGCTCGTGGTCGCGCGGGCGCTGACGGGCCACGGTGAGCGGCTGCCGGTGCGGGCGGCTGACCTCGCGGTCGCGGCGTTCGGGCTCCTGGCGCTCGTGTATCTCGCAGGCGCGGGAGTCTGGTCCGGGAGCCAGCTCCCGCTGGGAGTGGAGGCCCTGGGACTCCGGGACGCGGTGTTCTTCACGCTGCTCTATTTCATCGGCAGGGCGGCGCCGGAGGTGGCCGGCGATCCCCGGTACCTCCGGGCCCTGATCGCTGTCGGCGTGGTCACCAGCGTGATCGCCATCGTCGAGCGGCTCCTCGTGACGCCTCAGATGCTGGTGGTCCTTGGCGCCGCCCAGTACATCCAGCAGTTCCTGGGCCTCGCCGTCACGACGGCGCACAACGCCTATGGGCTGCCGGACAGCTACTGGACGATCCTGGGCGACCGGCTGGTGAAGCGTGCGGGCTCGACGTACCTGTCGAGCCAGGGCTTTGCCCTGCCGTTCCTGGTCATCATCCCCGCGGCGACGCTCGCGCTGTTCAGCGCGGAGCGGCGGCGCGGGTGGGCGCTGGCGGCGTACGTCGTGCTCTGGACGGGGCTGCTGCTCACCGTGACCCGCGTGACGACGCTGGTGTGCGTGCTGCAGGTGCTGCTGCTCGCGGCGCTATACCGGCGCTGGGGCACGGCGGTGCGCGGCGCGATGCTCGTCACGGCGGGCGCGGTGCTCGCGGCGCTGGTGGTGCCGGGGTTCGCCACGTTCGTCTGGCAGACGCTGACCTGGCAGACCGCGAGCAGCGTCTCCCACCTCAAGGACTGGAGCGCGGGCCTGACTGAGCTCCTCGAGTACCCGCTCGGCGTGGGACTCGGGGCCGGCGGCCTCACGGCGGCCCGCTTCGGCCTCCCGATCATTGCGGGCGACAACCAGTACTTCACGTACTCGGTCGAGCTGGGCCTGCCGGGGCTGGCGCTCTACCTTGCGGTGCTCGCCGCGCTCTTCGGGGCCGGACTCGGCGCGTTCCGGTCGGGACCCTCGCCGAGCGCGCGGGGGTACGGTGCGCTCGTCGCGGTCACGTCGGTGGGCGTCGCGCTCAACGGTATCTCGACAGATCTGCTCAGCAGCCCCTTCCTGGCATACACCTTCCTTTGGCTCGGCGGGACCGCGGTGAGCGTCTGGCACCGGTCATGAGCAACGCGCCGATCGCCTTCGACGTCACCTACGGCAAACTGGTGGGGCTCGGGACGGGCGTTTACATCTGGAACCTGCTCGCCGCGCTCGAGCCGCGCCTCGGCGGACGGCTGGTGCAGGTGAGCAGCCGGTTCGCGCGGCGGCCCAGGGGCGCGCGGCGCACGCGGCGCGAGCAGCTCGACACGGTGATGCGAGACCTCTGGTGGCACCAGGCGGGCGCGGTCGTGGCGGCGCGGCGGCGCGGAGCCGCGCTGCTCCATATGACCGCGGGCCTCGGGCCCGTCGCGGGGAGCTTCCCGACCGTTGCGACGATCCACGACGTGATGCCGATCCGGTTCGCGCCGATGTTCCGGCCCTGGTACCGGTGGTACGCGGCCGCGGTGATGCCGCGGCTCGCGCGTCGGGCGCGGGCCGTCATCACCGTCTCGGAGGCGGCGAAGCGGGAGATCGTCGAGTGGTTCGGTGTCGCGCCGGAGCGGATCGCCGTGATCCCGCACGGCGTGGACCCGCTGTTCACGCCGCTGCGCCAAGGCGACCCCGAGGCCGCTGCGGCGCGTGAGCGCTACAGCCTTCCGCCGGACTTCGTCCTCGCGGTCGGTTCGGTGGAACCGCGCAAGAACCTGACGCGGCTCCTTGAGGCGGTGCGCCTGCTGAGGGAGCGCCCGGCGACGCGCGAGATCGTGCTGGTCCACGCCGGCCCGGAGGGGTGGCGCCCGGAAGAAATCTCCGCCGCGGTGAGCCGGCTCGGGCTGGACGGGGCCGTGCGCCTTCTGGGCTACGTCCCGGCCCCCGACCTGCGAGCGCTCTTCGGCCTCGCGCGCGGGTTCGTCTACCCGTCGCTCTGGGAGGGGTTCGGGCTCCCGGTGCTCGAGGCGATGGCGTGTGGCTGCCCCGTCGTCGCCTCGGGCGTCGCGTCCATTCCGGAGGTGGCCGGCGACGCAGCGCTGCTCGTGGACCCGCAATCCGTGGAGAGTATTGCGGACGGCATCGCGGCGGTCTGGGACGGTGGCCAGGCCCGGGCCGACCTGGTCCGCCGGGGTCTCGAGCGCGCCGGGAAGTTCACCTGGGAGCGCGCCGCCGGCGCGACGATCGAGGTCTATGAAGCGGCGCTGGGCTGAGGCGATCGCGACCGCGCTGGTTGCCGTCGCCGCGGCCGGGTGCGTGACCTTCGACCCCGCCGGCCAGGCGGTGCCGGACATTACGGGGACCTATCCCGCGACCATCACGATGACCTTGACCAACGAGTTCGAGACGAGGACCGACACCCTCACGGGGACGCTGGCCCTCCAGTACACCGGCTACCGTGGGCTCTTCACGGGAACCTACGCCATCCCGGCGAACGATTCCGGGTCCGTCTCGGGCACCGAGTCCTTCGACGGCACGTTGATCGTGAGCACGTTCGGGCCGCCGCCGAAGCCGATCGCCGCCGTCCGGTCCATCCGGGAGCTGTACCCGTGGTGCGACTGGGCCCTCCTTGGAATGCCGGCGGTGCGGGGCACCCTGGCGGGTGACACCCTGCGCGCCTCCGTGGGTGCCTCGGTTCCCTGCCGCTACCAGGTCAACGGCACGACCGAGACCATCCACACGGATGTGGCCTTCTCGCTCCGCGGGGTGCGGTAGGCACGTGAGAGTCGTCCCGGTCGGCGTCGCCGTCGTCAACTGGAACGGCCGGGACGACACGCTGGCGTGCGTGGAGTCGCTCTGGGCGGCGGACCCGCGGCCGGCGCGCGTCGCGGTGGTGGACAACGCCTCGACCGACGACTCGGTGCCGGCGATCTCCGCGTGGATCGCGCGACACGCTGACTCCGGCTTCGAGATGCTGCGCTCGAATGAGAACCGCGGATTCGCGGGCGCCAGCAATCTCGCGCTGCAGCACCTCGCCTCCGACGCGGGTCTCACTCACTTCTTCCTGCTCAACAACGACGCCGCAGTGGATGCGGGCTGCCTCGCTGAGATCGAGCGTGCCCTCGCGGAGGCACCTTCCACGGGGATCGTGGGCCCCACCGTCTTCGAGAGCGGATCGGCACGCGTCTGGTACGCGGGCGGAGTGGTCTCGAAGTGGCGAGCGTTTGGGCGGTCGTACCACGAGTTTCCGCGCGGCGGCGCTCGCGTGGCCCCGACGGAGTTCGTGAGCGGCTGCGCGATGGTGATCTCCCGGCGGGCGTGGGACCTGCTGGGCCCGCTCCCCGAGTGCTACTTCATGTACTTCGAGGACGCCGAGTACTGCGTGCGGGCACGGGGCGCCGGGCTCGAGATAGGCTACGCGCCCCGGGCGGTGGTGCACCACCGCGTCGCCGGCACGGTGGATCGAGGGGCCGTCGCGGCGGGGCTGGGCGAGTACCGGTTCGCGAAGTCGCGCGCGCTCTTCGCGCGGCGCAACCTGCGCGGCCCGATCAGGTGGACCGCGCTCACCTACCTCGTCGTGGCCGGCTTCGCAAAGTCGGTGCTCAGGACCATCCGCGGCCGCCCGGCCCGGGCGTGGGCTGCATTCCGCGGCATGCTCGCGGGGCTACTGGCGATAGAGGGTAAGCGCGAGGCCCCCCGCCCCGCCGCCGGTCAGGCTGCCGGCGAGCGTCCGCTCATTAACCAGTAACCCGTTGAGCTGGTACGTAGCGCCGCTCGCGGTGAGCGTCAGGGTGACGGTCGTGTCGGAGCGCGTACCGGCGACCACTACGCCACTCGCGGGAGGACTCACGGTGCCCGTCCCTGTCACCGCGCCCGCGCTGTCGGCGAGATCCAGGGTGATGCGCGCGGAATCCCGTGAAGCCACCCATCTGCCGCTCAGCGACGCGGCAGAATCGAGTTGGAGCGTCACCGGAATGTGCAGGCTGTCGGTCGGAACAATGATCCAGATGCTCGCGCTGTAACTCCCGGGCGCAAGGCCCGCGGGCCGCCCCCCCACGGGCAGGAAGAACGGGACGGTGTCGCGGGTGGTCGGGAGCAGAAACCAGCTCCCGTTCACGTACGCCTGCCAACGGGTCGAAACGACGGTATCCAGGCTGATGCTGAGGTACTGGTCGGGAAGGATCGTAGCGCCGGCCCGGCCGTGGAACGCGAGGCTCTTCGGCGTCACGATCAGCCGCGGCACCCGGGACGCCGGAATGCGCGCCTCAGTACCCAGGCGGCAGCCGCACGCCAGCGCCGCGAGCGCCGCCAACCCGGCGAGCCGCTTCATGCGAGGGCCCGCAGCCGCACCGGGTGGCTCACCCACCACATCGCCCCCGCGAGAAGCACCGCATCGAGCGTGACTCTCAGCGTCCAGGCGAGCGCCGCCCCCGCGACGCCGTGCGCCCCGATCAGGACCCAGGCCGCTGCTGCGTACAGCGGCAGCTCGATCAGATGGAACATCGCGGGCAAGTCTGGGCGGCCCTTGGCGAGGAGGTACGCCGAGGGCAGGTGCGCGAGACCGTTGACGAGCACGCCCGCGGCCAGAATCGCGAGGGCCGCCGAGCCGTTGGCGGCGTACGCGCCGCCCAGCCACACGCTGAGCAGCGGATGCGCGAAGAGAGCGGCGAGGCCGGTGGGGAGCGCCAAGGCGGGAAGCAAGTACCGGAACGCCCGTCCGACGAGCCGCTCGCTCTCGCGGCCCGCTCCGCTCTGCGCGCCGCTCGCGCTCACGAGCGGGAAGAGCGCGCCCGCAAGGCTGGCCGGCATGATCTGGAGCCGGGTGACGGCCTCGAACGGCGCGGCGTAGTAGGCCACCGCCGCCACGCCGGCGAGCGAGGCCAGCAGGAACCGTTCCAGGTAGCTGAGGAGCGGAGCGATGGCGTTCGAGACGCTCACCCAGCCTCCGAAAGCCAGCAGCGGGCGAAGCACCGCCCAGCTGGGCCGGAACTCCCACCGGAATTCCGGGAGCGAGCGCCGGATCGCCACGGCTAGCGCCCAGCACGCCGCGATGCGGGCCGCGAGCAGCAGGAGCACGATCGTGCCCAAGGTGACGCCGAGCGGCGCCGCGACGGCGGGCACGGCGAACCCCACGACGGCCAGGGGAGCCCGGACGAGATTCCCCAGGTCGAAGCGCTGCGCCCCCTCGAGTATCCCCCGGAGGCTTGCCGAGAGCACGACGAACGGGACCGACGCGGCGAGCGCGAGCAGCGCGAGGTGCGCCTCGTGATGGAGGCCGGCGGGGATGCTGAGGAACCGCGTGAGCCATCCGCTGGCGAGGGCGAGGACGACCCCGCCCGTCAGGCCGAGCGCGGTCTGGCTCGCGACCGTGAGGCCGGCGACCCGCCGCAGCTCCGCGTGCTTGCCGAGCGAGAGGTACTCTGCGACGTACTTGGTGGTCGCGCGCCCCAGCCCGAGGTCCAGCGCGACAGCGGAGCCAAGGACGGCCCAGATGATTGCGAGCAGCCCGAACCGGGCGGCACCCAGATACCGGGTCGCGATGGGGATCGCGACGAGGCCCACCAGGAGGGGGATGACCTGGCCGAGAAGGTTGTAGAGAGTGTTCCGCGCGAGGGCGCGGCCGTGAGGCTCAGCAGTCCTGCTCGACGTAGTCATCCAGGCGGGTCACGAAGGCGTTCCAGGAGTACAGTCGCGAGCGCTCGACCCCGGCGGCGCCCATGCGCCGCGCGGCCTCGGGGTGTTCCGCCAGCCACGCCATCCGCTCGGCGAACACCTCGGGTTTGGGCTCCAGGAGGAAGCCCGTCACGCCGTCCAGCACCGTCTCCGTCGGGCCCGCCCGGTTCACCGCCAGCACCGGCTTGCCGTACGCCATCGCTTCGACGGGGACCATTCCCCACGGCTCGGAGAGCGACGGGAACACGAGCGCGTAGCAGCGATCGTAGAGCCGCTCGATCTCCGCGCCGCCCGGGTCGAGCCGGAACTCGATCGCCGGCTCCGCGGACGCGAGAGCGCGCAGCGAGCGCAGGTAGTCGCCGTCGAGCCGGTCCACGTCCCCAGCGACGACCAGCCGCCAACCCTCGGCGGGATGGAGGCGCCGAAACTCCTGGAAGGCGCGGATCGCCAGCTCGGCGTTCTTGGTCCACTTCACCCGGCTGAGGAAGAGGAAGTACGGCTCGGAACCCAGGGTGGGCCGCACCCGCGCGGGGTCCACGCCTGGATGCAGGACCTCCACCCGGTCACGGGGGCACAGCCCGGCCGTCTCCACCTGGCGCTGCACTTCCTGGCCGTTGACGAACACCCGCCGGTAGTGTCGCCACGCCCGCCGCGTCGCCTGGTGATAGATGCCCCGGTACGCGGCAAGTGGCAGGCGGTACAGGGGGCGCTGCTTCAGCAGCGTCTCCCGGTAGACCGCGTCGTACACCGGCCGGACGAGGGTGTGACAGTAACAGATGACCGGCTTGGCGTGGTTCCTGAGCGTGATGAAGTCGCCCAGCCCCTCGGAAGAGACGAGCAGCGCGTCGTACGACGACGCGTCGAGCTTCTCCGCGGCGATGGTCGCCGTGGCGTGCAGCGCCTGGCCGAGGCTCCGCTCGACCGCTATCCGGCGCAGCTCGATCAGGCGATCGAGGTCGCGGAACTCGGGAAACGTCCCGGCCAAGTCCAGGTGGCTCGTGTAAACGGTGTACGCGTGGCGGCTGCGCGTCACCAACTCCAGGATGCAGCGCTCCACTCCCGACCTGAGGTGCACCCACGGATAGTAGAGTGCCACGCGTTTCGTCATGCGCGATACACCCGGTCCACGATGGACGCAGTTCGCTCCCAGGAGAACCGCCCGGCGTTGGCGAAGCCACGGCGCACGAGGTCGCTCCTCAGCGTGCCGTCATCGAGCACGCGCTCGAGCTGCGCGGCCAGCTCCTCAGGCGCGTTCGGGTCGAACGGGAGCGCCGCGTCGCCGTATACCTCGGGCAGCGCCGCCGCGTTGGAGCACACGACGGGGCACCCGCAGCTCATCGCCTCGAGTACGGGCATGCCGAATCCCTCGAAGAGCGAGGGGAACACGAAGGCCGCCGCGGTGTTGTACAGCCCGACCAGCGTCTCCGTGTCAACGGACTCGAGGTGATGGACGACGGCGCCCAGCCCTTTCTGCGCCACGAACCGGAGCACCTCTTCCGCTTCCCATCCCCGGCGGCCGACGAGGACGAGGTGCAGGTCGTCGCGGCGGCGCGCACGCATCATCTCGAAGGCCCTCAGCAACGTGAGCAGGTTCTTGCGGGCCTGGATGGCACCGACGTAGAGGAGGAACTCGAACGCAAATCGGGTCCGGCGCCGGGCCTCGGCCCGGCCCTCCGTGTCCAGTGGCCGGAAGACGCTCCGGTCAGCGGCGCAGGGCGTGACCGTGATCCGCCCCTCGTCCACGCCGTAGCGATCCGCGATCGAACGCCTGGAGAATTCCGACAGCGTCAGTACGTGATCCGCGTGCTGCGCAGCGAACCGCGTCAGCCAGGTCATCCGCGCCCGCTCCACGGGGGCGTAGGCGCGCGGCAACTCCAGAAACGCCACATCGTGAATGGTCACGACCTTTCTCGCCCGAAAGGCGGGCAAGAAGTTGAATGGGACGTGCAGCACGTCGAGGTCCAGCCGCCTGCAATAATACGGTATCTCGACGGCGCGCTGCCAGTAGACGGATCGCGCCGCAAGCGGCAGGTGGGTCAGCCGGTCCCCCGGGAGGCGTTGCCGCCCTGCCAGACGGTACGAGAAGACGTAATACTCGTCGTCCGGCCGCGCGATCGTTGAAAGGTGCCTGAGGATGTTCTCGAAGTAAAGCTCGTTGCCGCCGTGGCGCACACCGACGAAGTGGGCGTCCACACCGATGCGCATGGAGGCCGGGCGCCTAGACTGCGCCGCGGCGGCGGATGACTGCCGGGACGGTCTGCAGGAGAATCTTGAAGTCCAGCAGGAGCGACCATTCCCGAATGTACCGGGTGTCCAACTCCACGACCTCCTCGAAATCGACGATGTCGCTCCGGCCGCTCACCTGCCAGAGCCCCGTGATGCCGGGCCTGGCGCCGAGCCGGCCGAAGTGGTGGATCTCGTAGTAGTCGAGATCGCTCTCGAAAAACGGTCGTGGGCCGACGAGCGACATCTCACCCTTGAGCACGTTCCAGAGCTGCGGCAGCTCGTCGAAGCTCCAGCGGCGCAGCCAGGCACCCACGCGCGTGACGCGGGGGTCCTCCATGATCTTGAAGAGCCGCGGGTCGCCGGAGTGGTTGAGGTGGTTGAGTGCCTCCTTGAGGCCGTCGGCGCCATCGCGCATCGTGCGCAGCTTGAGCATCCGGAAGGGCCGGCCGCCGATCCCCGCGCGCCGCTGGGTGAAGAACACGGGGCCCCTGGAGTCAAGGCGGATGGCAATGGCCAGCACGGCGAACACCGGCGAGAGCAGCAGCAGGCCGAGCGCTGCGACCGCGACGTCCATTGCACGTTTCACAAGGAACTGTTGCGCTCGGAGCGTCTGGGCGGCCAACTCCACGAGAGGCTGGCCTCGCTTCCAGACGACGGCCGGGCTCACGCCGGGCACCTCGAAGACGGGAGGCACAGCGTAGATATGGCAGCCGGAGGTGACGGCGTAGTCCACGACCTCGCGCAGCGCCTCACGGCTCAGGGCACCACACAGCACGACGGTTTCAACTCGCCGCTCGTGAATGATGCCGGGGAGCAATGCGACGTGTCCAAGGGACTCGGGATGCGGAGGCGCCACCACATCCACGAAGCCGAGGACGGCGTGCTCCGAGCGGTGCGCGAATGCCCGCCGGCCGCCGATGTTGCGACAGGCCGAAGCGGGCCCGACGAGGACAGTACGTGAGGACGCGGGCTGGCGACCGATCACGCGGGCGTCCACAGCCTCGAGCGCCAGGCGGAAGGCCGCGACTGCGGCCCAGAGCGTGACGGTGGTGACCACGTATTGCGCGGCGACGAGGGCAAAGCCGCGGTCCCACAGCGGCCCCCACAGCGGAAGGGCAGCGGCCAGCGCGCATCCGAGGAGGAGCCGGGTCGGGTCTCGCCTGTGGTCGCCGGCGCCGTAGTTCCCCGTGACGAGAAGGCCCGTCAGGAGTGCCGCCGCAAACTGCCAGCCTCCAAACGCCACGTCGGGGTAGAGCGAGCGAACCAGAGCGGCGAAGGACGTCCCGAACACCTGGCTCACTGCGACCAGGCGGTAAAGCGCGCGGACCACCCAGAACGCGG
>Ga0187885_10000793_pt1 | contig 37443 bp, 40 predicted proteins | sample June2016WEW_20_1_3_FD_132970 | JGI IMG/M metagenome (GOLD analysis project Ga0187885, IMG submission 132970) | Peatland microbial communities from SPRUCE experiment site at the Marcell Experimental Forest, Minnesota, USA - June2016WEW_20_100 | ecosystem: Environmental > Terrestrial > Soil >...
AAGCTGGACAAGTTCGGTCTCAATGCCTTCGTTTTTGAGTTCCTCGAGCATGTGTCGAATTAGGATGGCAGTGTTGCCGTCCTTCCGTGCGCTTCCGTTGATAGCGATGACTTTTGTCATAGTGCAACTCCTAATGCTGTGCTTCCTGAGAGAAGAGAAAACCTCTTTGAAAGGTAAATTGTTTTACGTTAAAAAACCAGCTTGTTCTGTTGCTGGTAAGGAGGTCGTGCACCTCTCTCCACATCAGAAGGCATTGCTGGAAAGCGTTTGCCGCAAAGAAGGAAAGCAGTCGCCAACTGAGGTTTATCGAGAATTTAATTACAGTTCCCTCAATTCGCGTCCGCCTTCTTCAATTAATGGCAAAAGGACTCGTAAGCCAAGAGAGAACGAGAGGTCATCAGGTTTGGTTTTTTGTAAAGGAGGCGGCCTCAAATGAGAGCACGCAAAAAGAGAACTGCGCGCGAGAAATCATGAAAAGGGGGATAGGGCGTGACTGACAGCAAAATGCTCGATGCAGCACTCAGCTATGCTGCGCGTGGTTTGCTTGTTTACCCATTACGACCCGACTCAAAGGAAACTCTCCCGAACCTCGTGCCTCACGGCTTCAAAGACGCCACGACTGACGAAGCGCAAAGAAAGAAATGGGGGCCTAGCGTCACGTGAGGTATCCCACTCGAAGTGGTGCGGCCCATGACTGAACCCTTACCAGGCGCTTGGGAAACTGCACGCAAAATGCGAGCTGCAGGCTGGAGCATTATTCCGCTCTGCGGCACTGAAACGGCCGTCGTGGGACGAATGGCCCAAGCGCGGCGCTTCGCTGCGAACCAATGCCGAAGGCGAACTGTCGTCACCCCCGACACCGCTAGCACATAAACTATATGACCCCGTGTGCGCGAGTAGGTTCGCACTATGCACGCTGCACTGCTGACCCTTCATCTACCCTTAGCTTCGGCCTATTTCGGCGGATTTGACTACGACGTTACCCACTTCATAAGAGGACTCAACAACGGCGGACTTCTCAATACGCTGTTTTGGTGGGTCACGTTCACGGGGAGCATCACCTTCATGGTGCTCATCACGATCGCGCTCTATGTCGCCGGTCTCCGCAAAGAAGCGCTCGTCTTCGCTATCATCTTCATACTAACGACTGCATTCGCGACCGCAGTGAAGTACGCCGTTGCACGCCCACGGCCGAGCGATTTGGGCGTAGTACCAGAGGCTGAGCCGTCGTTTCCGAGCGCCCACACCGCGAACGCCTTTGCCTTCGCGACGACGCTCTCATCGTACCACCGAAAGTTCACCATTGTGCTGTTCGCGTGGGCCATTCTTGTGGGATTTAGCAGGCTCTACTTAGGGCTCCATTACTTTACCGACATCATCGGGGGGGCCATCCTCGGCATCGTCGTTAGCCTCGTCGTGACCCATGCCGCCGGGCGCGTTGATGGAGAGCTCACGCGCATTGTGCACGAATCGCCGATGCCGACGACGTGGAAGGGCGTCTTCAAGGTGCCGTTGGTCGTCGCGCTCCAGTTTTTCCAAGTGGCGTACGCGCTGGGGACTGAGCTGATCCGAGAGATTATGCGCATTATCGGTCGCAAAAGTGAGGGATAGAAGAGGTCGATGGAATTAACTCACAGCGAAACTTTTGCAGTAGATTACGTGCCATGAATACGGGATGAATACCGGTATTCGAGCAATTTTTTATATAGGCGCGAATTTCGCCGCAGAAATCTATCCGTGATTTGTCTTTCTTGCGGTAGCAGATAACGGGCGAGACGTTAGGCCCAGTGTGCGGTTCCCTCGCCCATGGAGCGCCTGAAGCATCTTTTTTGATTTTGAGCGTCGCTGTGCCGTTTTCTTGCTCGGCAAGCAAACCGGGCATAAAAGAATATTTAAGAAGAACAAGAGGACTCAGCAGAACTATGATGGCCTATCTGACGGCACTTTTCTTTCAGACAACAACTGGGTCAGCAATATTCGGTGTCGTGGCCTTACTTTGGGTGCTGAGCGAAATTGTGGTCGGGGGCATTATCCCGCGCTTGCGTCGGCACGGCGCCCCGATTAGATTCGAAGACAAGGGTTCCCGCCCACTGATAGCACTGAGCATGATTCTGGCCCTTGTTATCGCCTTCCTCTTTGCCGCGTCTGGCATTGCGTCGTTACCGAGCTGGAGTTTCTACGTCGGGATCAGCCTGATGATCGCAGGTATTGTGCTTCGACAGTGGTCAATTGCCGTGCTAGGGCGTTATTTCTCGCCGACAATCGGCATTCAAGAGGGTCAGGCGGTGGTGGATCGCGGGCCATATCGCCTAGTGCGTCATCCCTCTTACACCGGCCTGCTCATAATCTACATAGGACTGGGATTCGTGATACAGTCGTGGGGGGCTGTGCTCGTGCTCATAGCTTACTTCGCAGCAGCCTTCGGCTATCGGATTCACGTGGAGGAGGCGGTTTTAACATCGAAGCTGGGCGACGAATACGTCGCGTACGCAAAGAGAACGAAGAGGCTTATTCCGTACGTTCTTTGAACACTTTACGCACCTTTTCCCCTTCTGCATGACGAACCCAAAGCGCAAGTCTATTAGCGCGGGGATCAGAGTTGCAGTGTTCTTTTTGCTGGCCGCTTAAAATACCTTCGTGGGTTAGCTTCCACACGCATCCGAATCTCATCTCTTTGAACTTCGCTCTTCGCGACCGTCTCCATAGATTTCGAGCACAGAAATCGCAAGCTTTTCTGCGTCGTGTGTGCACATCACCTGCTGCAACACTTCAAGGATCTGGCGAAGCGGTGGCTCTTCATTACTTTTCTTATCTGGGCGCCCACGCGGCTCTGCCAGAATAGATGTGACGAATGTTGCAAGAGTCTGAGCAAGCTGTTCTTTCAATTCAAGGGCAAAAGTTCGTAAGTACGATCCATCAAGCCGTTGCGCCCTGCTGAGGCAGTAGCTGCAGGCCGCGCCGTGTATTACCGCATAACGGAGCTGAGCGTCTCGCCGAGAACGTTCTAGACTTTCGAGAAGCTCTGCAAGTGGCATTGTGTGAACGTAGGCAGCAAATAGGTTTTAGATAGCCTGTTTCTTGTCGCCTGCGTCAGTCTGGGGATGGATTGCTTGCACAGAGGGTGGATGTGTGCTGACGCTGATAACCCAACTGCAAGAACACGCTGAAAGTGAAAGTGAAGGTGAAAGAAAAAAAAGGATAGTTATCTAAGCTATCTTAAGAAACTATCATGGCGCGAAGATCTCATCGGTGCCAGAGAAGGTCATACCAGATGTACTCGGGCCGACTCGCTACTTACCATGAATAAGTTGGCAGGACGTTTTCGATGCATATGCTCTAACGATCTAGTCATATACCCACAACCTAGTTAAGAAGCGAGATGGCCAGAAAAAAATCACGAGATTATGTCAGTAGAAGGATCGTTTTAGTTGAGACGTGACCAGCGATAAGACGCGCTGCAACACAGCTGAGAATAGCGCCGCGGGACGCTTTGTTATCGCCGATACATTTTGACCGAGAAAAAGGAGGACGACAGATTATATGCAGACTGAAAAACAGGCTAAGAGGGGACATCCGAAGGAAGCGCACATTAAGGTATGCGAAAACGGGCCCTATATTGTGTCAGGATGCATTCCGCTCACCAAATTGACCGTTAGTACGGATGTCGAGGGGTATCCTCGCAGCTATATCAAAGGCGAAGAGTACCCCCTCAACGAAACATACGCTTTGTGCCGGTGCGGGCAGTCCACGAGCAAACCATTTTGCGATGGAATGCACGAAAAGATACATTTTGACGGTACAGAGATCGCCAGCCGAGCGCCCTACCTCACTCGAACTCGGAAAATCGACGGGCCAGACCTCAAATTGACCGACGCTCCAGATTTATGCAATCACGCAGGTTTTTGTCTTAGAGCAGGGGGAATTGGCAACCTGACCAGATCTTCAGACGACGCGGAGGCTAAGCGGTTAGCCATTGAAGAGGCAGGAAATTGCACTTCTGGACGTCTGGTAGCGTGGCATAAGGAACCCGAAAACTCGATTGAGCCTGAATTCGAACCGTCGATTACGCTCGTCGAAGAACCACACAAAGGCTGTAGCGGCGCCTTGTGGGTGCGGGGTAACGTAGCGATCGAGTCATCCGACGGCAGCGTCTATGAAGTTCGAAATCGCGTTGCCCTATGTCGCTGTGGCGCCTCCTCCAACAAGCCCTTCTGTGACGGAAGCCACATGGTAATTAGATTTACAGATGGCGACAAATCGCTTGAGAATCGATAGGACTCGAAGATGTTTTTCGACAACTAAGTGGACTTTTTTGAGCAAACGAGGGCGTGAGATTAACGCGATGATCGAGGAGTTACAGAACTACGAGATACACGTCTCAGAGAAGGGCGCAGACCAATTCGGCGCCTTCAAGACCGGCTCGCATGATGATCTCGTAACCGCCCTTGCATTGGAGATACGACATTGAAACGTGCTTTCGCAACACGTAGTCCAGTCTAGCACGCCAAAAATAGACACTACATCCATATATCCCGGTGTTCTCGTTTGTGGCAGCTTACACAACAAAACCAAGTTGTCTATCGTGTTTGAACCGCCGTGACGGCCAAGAAACGCGATGAAACTGTTAGTTGTATTATTTCGGGAGATATGTCCATTTGTATAAGTTTTGTCATAGCAGTATGACTATCTATGTCGAAGAGCGAGGGGACAAAGTGACTGAGGTTGAAGAGTGTGAAAAGTGTTACGGTTGTTGTTGTATGGTATACGGAGAAATAGTGCTAAAAGATGGAGAGGCAAGAAGGATAGCCGATTATCTCGAAATACCTGAAATCGAATTTCGAGAAAGATATGTGAAGAATGTTGCAAATAAGGATTTTTTTAAGATAGTGAAACCTTGTGTGTTTTGGACATTAGGTTGCTGTGGGATTAATGCTGTAAAGCCAGAAACCTGCGCGAGTTATAACCCAATCATAAGAAAAGATAAGGAGGGCAATCCCCGACTTATTTGTGGAGAATGGCATAAGAGGAAAATGCAGTAGGGTAGTAAAATAATACTGAGTGAATAAGAAAAAAAGAGGTTTTGTGTATTCAAGGTTATAACGGAGTTATCATGTGAATAACGCGGCAATTCCACCTATAAACAAAAAGATAACTCCTAACAAGTAAACCAAATTACTAAACCTGGTAATAGCCTATAAGGGCTCCGAGTATAATAGCAGGCAGTATGGCCCCCCGCTCCCGCTTGTTGCGTCTCCCTACTTTTCACCTCTTGAATTTACTTTGATTTTTTATTTAGACAAAAGATACCGTTTTTTTAATTTTGCCGTGTGAAGACGGAGGATTTGACGCGACGAACGGGCGTTTCCTCCTTATACTGCTCTAGCTTCCCTGCTTTCTAGGGGCTGCATTTAGATTTATAACTGCTTAATGTCTATCTCTCTAAGGTTTTTTCGTGTAAGCTTTCCAGCACGGTATCCTTCCCTATCTCGTATGGAATCATCTCTCTTACGTCATATTCGATAAAGGGACTAAACCTGCTCGTCATCCTGAACAGGTCTTGAGACGTGCCCTCAAAGATGAAACACCCTGAATTGCCGTCGACGAAGAATGCGTTCTCCTTTACCATCCCAGCATCCATGAAACGCTCCATCGCATCGAACTTGGCCTCCACGTTCTCTTCCGCTTCTCTGCGGTCACTAGACCAGGGGGCGAGCAAGTTTAAACGCCACAGTAGCAGGAACTTTGTCATCCATCTTACCTCCTTTCGACAGGTGGCAGCGACACCGCATCACCAATTTCAAAATGCTAGCCCGAGGTAAAAAGGTGCTGCGGGATGTCGGCAAATCCTAAAGGCAAACTTCGACTATATTTCAATCGCTCGATAATCGTTCACCTGCCTATACGCCAGGAGAGGATAAACGAAGCCCTATTTGTCTAGATTTCGGTTCAATCTCGCGAAGTTGATATGACTAGCACAATACCAGCAATGATGATTAGTACAGAAACTAGCTGGAAAGTGAATAGTCGCAGTCCTGTGTCTGTCGTGTACGACAGTTCCAATAGGATTATCAAAAAACCGAACAAGATTATCAAAGCACCGACTACGATTCTAACTATATCTCCTCTTTCCATGATAACTCACAATGATTATCCAACAAGCGAGTAGCTGGCTTAACTATTCCTATTTTGAAGTATTTTGAACTATTTGAGGCGCCACCTTGAGACTTGACTTGAAGAAGCCCCATGTCCGCTCCTGCAAGCACCTTTTTCAAACGTTATAGCGCTATCATTTTTTGTCGCCTCCAACCTTAACAAACGCTTCTTTTATGATTGTCCAAGCTTCTTTTTCATCCCAAAAGGCACTAGGCTTGTCCTCTCTCCAATTGAAATTATCTTCCCAACCGTACATTAATGCCTGCTCGCAAGCATCCATCAGGATTTTTAGTTTCTCTTCGCAATTCATTTTTTCTCACTCCTTTAAAACTAAAGACATTCTGATTTCTCAGCTATATGAACTTCGATTGCTGGAATGATGCGTTTACTCGTAATATAGCACAGCCCGGCTCTTTCAAATAAGGCCTGAAACTCCTTTGTTGAGTACAGTTTGACGTGGGCGGGCTCCACCTTACGGCCGAATCTGTCTACGAGCCTCATGAAGGCGTTATTGGCCGTGATATCCAAAATGTATAGCTTACCTCTCGGCTTCAACAGTCTGTTTGCCTCTCTAAGTGCCTTTTCGGGGTTCGAAAAGTGATGGAAGGCGTTCGAAGACATAACGACATGGAAGAAGTCGTCGTCGAACGGGAGCGCCTCAACTCTTGCTTTATAAAAATGCAGGCTGCCGCAGCTTTGAGATTTGGCTTGTGCCTGTGCAATCATCTTTGATGAATTATCGACGCCGTAAAACTCGCCTTGCCCATTAGTTCGGTTGGCAGCATACCGGAGGGCCCAGCCCGTGCCACACGCAAGGTCCAAAAGATAGGGATTATCGCCTAACTGCAGTAGAGAGACCAGTTTCCTCTGTGTCCAGCGCGTAAAACTAAAACGGGTGTCATATGTTTCGGCTCTCGAGTCCCACAACTCTTCATTCTGTCTGGCTATCTTATATTCGTCTCTTACAACGGAGTTTCCGCCTTCGGGTTCATCTCGCCCTATTTTCGGTTCTTCATCACCCATACTATCACCAGCATTGTGGTGCTATGCAGTATGCGCCTACTAAGTAACTGATTACCAAAATCAGCGCGATGGAAAATAAAGGCCGTGGTTGCGTGCGTTAAAACATCTGCATGATGGCCTGAATTTTCTACACTTTCAGCTACTTTTAGCGAACAATTATTCAGACAAGCCGACCATCTTGCCTGTGCACAACGATTGCGTAGAGGTCGATGAACTCATGCTTCAAATCGCCGACTACAAAAATGACTACGCCGACTTGGCTATTGAAAAACTTTTTAGGAAGTGCTCGACCAGTTGGGAAGCTCTTCGATACCTGCGAGGCTGCGTGCATGACGCTTGGCTACCCGACAGCGCACGTCAGCAGTCGCGCAGAATTATCAAAAGGATACAAGTGCACATACATTAGTCTCGCGAATACGGGTGGGCGTATGAGCAGCCGTAAGCGCAATTCTCTTTAAGTGCTGTCATTTACTTTCTGAGGCTTTTTGGCGCTGTCGCGGCTTAGACCATTTAGACCACCCCAACGCCGTTACATTGACTGAAAAAATATAGGACCCAGCGCATTTAGGTCGTCGATATCGTCCGACTACCAATTTTTTACACGCGGACTAACTCAAGGCAACTGCGAACCCTTAGTAGGCTGACTAGGGTAGCACAGCGTGTTCCGTTGGGCCTCTCCGTAGGTCCTAACTCATTAATTCTTTTTTTCGATTTAAAAGTACTGGGCCGCTTCTCTTGTTGGTTATACGCTTCTTACCGATGCTTTTTTTACTAAATTGAAACAAACTAATATAGTAAGGCACCAAGGAACGCGTCTTGAGTATTGGTATCAACAAGGGAGCAGCATGGCAAAAGAGAGAGAAGAAGAGACGTTTTTACAGCTAGGCACTAGTATAACAATTGTAGTAGTATGTATTCTTGCGCTCATTATATTAGCCGGAGGCGTGGGCCTTTTGATGGCTGCAGGAATACTTCACGCAATGGTACTATTGCCATTCGGAGTTTAAGTAGGTCTGGCCAAGATATTACGGCGAGTTTCTTTTAGCTTCTCCGTAGCTTCTAGCTCATTATCTCTTTTCTTGATTTCATGCCATTAGAGCGCGTTGGGTACGGCCCTTCGCCGCTCGCGCCGTCAGTTTTTAAAGTCCCGTTACCGTCACTTGACCCCAAATAACAAACGCGTCTTGCTGAATTGCTACGTTAGTCTGAACGCTCGCAAAGTTAAAGCTAATGAGCTTATACGCCTCAACGTCTATCGAAGGGGTATGCCCTGTTACTTGTTTGTAAGCTGCGATTCCGTTAGGAGTTGAAACGCTATAACTCGGCGGCGCTGTTGTGTAGCCAAAACTCTGGTTATTGAAAAACGCCGTCGCTTCGCTGGTGCTTGGGAAATACTGAATATTTACGGCTATCGCTGAGCTAGTGCCGTTAGCCCATAACTCGTTAGGAGTTGTATTTGTTATCGTCTCAGAAAGCCGAGCGCCATTTGAGCCAGCAATCTTAGCGTTCATGCCGCACGACTCGGCAGACACGCCGCGCAAAATCGTTGAAACTCGGTGTTTGTTTGACTAGACGGCGCTTCGCCGCGCACTTGCTGAAGGCTGTTTTGAGGCGCCTGCCGTAGGCGAGCCGAGACAGTCCTGGCCGATTGCTTAAAAGCTCTGAACCGCGGCGCAAGGAAGCAGCCAGCTGTAGTGTTTGTTAGCTGCAACGGACAAAGGCTGCCGTTCCCGGACTCGTCCGCTGCTAGAATCATTGTCGGCGCCGCTCATAATCACGTTTAAGCGGGACACGCTTATATACTGCCCACCCAAACTAATCGAAGAAAAGGGGAGCGTGCCCATTTGCGCGCGCATCCTCGTTCCGCGTGCACGAAGAGCTGCAGGATAGGAAAAACACCTACAAAGCTCTGTTGGTGGGATGGCAACGGAAAAACAGAAAAAAGTCCTTCTCGTTGAAGACAGTCCCTCTGACGCGCGGCGATAGTCCAGTGCACAGGTGCATTCGCTCAACGAGGAGCTCCACCGGGCCGTCGAAGAGCTCAACGTCGCCAACGAAACGCTTGAACAGAGGGTACAGGAGCGAACGACGGAGCTAACTTCGACGAACGAAGAACTTCAGAGGACCAATGCAGAGCTTCCCAGGCAAGTCCGCAGACGTCTCGCAGCGGAAGAAGAGGCTGGAGATTACGCACGCCAGCAGGAGATCATTAACCGCGTCATCAAAGCAGGGAATGAGTCTCAAGACCTCACGTCTGCCCTCGCATCAATGCTCGACAACGCCTTAACGCTCATGGGTTTTGATGGAGGCGCCGTCTATCTCCTCGACTCAGGGAGAGAAGCCGCTGAACTTCAGTATGCCTCTCCGGCATCATCCGAGATCCTGCAGACGATCCCTCGTACCAGCGCGCACATCGCTCAAATCTATCGCGGCGAGCCTGAGTTTGTCGATGATGTACCAACTAACTCGTCGCTCACCTATCATCCTAGCGCTGCTACGACGGCACATATCCCACTAACCTCGAAAGAGGCCGTCACCGGTCATTACGTCGTATTGGGCACACTGCCGCATCACTTCTCATCCACCGAAAAGGAGCTCTTGGTCGCACTCGGGCGCGAGGCAGGCACGGTGATTGCGCGGATGCAGGCTGAGGAGGACCTTCGTGCGTCCGTCCGTTACGCACGAAGCCTTATCGAAGTAAGCCTTGACCCCCTTGTCACCATCAGTGCCGAGGGTAAGATCACCGATGTCAATCAAGCTACGGAGATGGCGACCGGCTTCTCTCGGGAAGAGCTAATCGGAAGCGACTTCAGCAACTATTTTACCGAGCCCGCCGCCGCAAAGACAGGCTATAAGCGGGTCTTCACGTTTGGCTATGTCAAAGACTACCCGCTGGCCATCCGGCACAAGTCAGGAAGCATAACAGACGTTCTGTACAACGCGACTATCTTCATGAACGACAGCGGTGAGATACAGGGTGTTTTTGCGGCTGCGCGAGACATCACCGAACAGAAGCAGACACAAGACGCTCTGAACGAGGCCAACGAGGAGGTGCGCTTGCTCTACAAACAGTTACAATCGACAAACGAAGAACTGACGCGCCATTCACAGCATCTCGCTGAGCTCATTGCGGAGCGAACGTCCCAGCTGAGAGACGCAGAGCGGCTTGCTGGCATCGGCGAGACCGCCGCGATGATCGGGCACGACCTCCGTAACCCCCTCCAAGGACTCCAGTACATCGTCGATCTCCAGAAGCTGCGTTTCGAGCGGATTACTCCTGAAAAGCGAGGTGCGAAGGACTGGAAGGAAGAGGAGGCGCTTTTCGATCGCATCAGCGAACAGGTATTCTATACGGACAAGATCGTCGCAGATTTGCAGGACTACGCTCGTCCCATCGCGCCCGAAACAGAAGCGGTGGCGATCGGCAGCCTTATCAACGACGTCCTCGCGTCACTCCCGCACACTGACCATGTAAGGATCCTATCTGACGTGAGCGACCTTGCCGTGACGGCTGACTCGCACCTAATGCACCGGGTTTTGGCCAATCTCATTCTGAACGCTCTGCAGGCGATGCCTGAGCGAGGGACGCTCACTATTAATGCATCTACATGTGATGACGCTGTTGCTATAAATGTACGCGACACAGGTCTGGGCATTCCTGAGGAGATGAAAGACAAACTCTTCTCCCCGCTCATCACCGGCAAGGCCAAGGGCACCGGGTTGGGATTAGCTGTAGTGAAGCGGATCGTCGACGCCCACGGCGGGACCATCACGTTCGAAAGTGCAGAAGGCAAAGGCACAACATTCACTGTTACTTTGCCTAGCAGAGGCGGTTGAACGGCCCTCGAGTTCAGGGTTTCTTAACTAAAACGGCACCGCTCGGTTTAACGCGCTGTTGCTTTTTTTAGAGGCTGACTAATTATTAAGAGAGAGCAGTCTGGGTCACGACTCTGCGGCGCCGCGAATACAATAATAACCTCCATTCAGCCCGTGCTGTGCGTAGACGGGGCACTTACGGCAGCTGCATGGGAGCATTTCAGGGGTTTCTTGCTCTTGTCGGTTGCGCGATGAACCGACCAGCTACAACGGGTAAGCTTGAACGTTGGGCACGTTGTGCAGCAGAGACACCTCACACGTTTTCTGAAGTAATCGGAACCGTCATGAAAAACCCCCATCAAATGGTCTAGGCTCGCACGAAAGCCCTTTTGCTCTCCCTTGATACGTTAACGGTTATATCCGAAACGATCTGAACCTAATAAGCATTCTTCCTCCCCTGCTTCGCCATCGCTATGGTTTACCTCTGCGAAAAAACTACTGCCGTAACGTACTAAATTTGTAAAAAAGTTTCAAATAGGGCTTTAGGTATACTACGGCTTGCCTCGGGTTAGTATTTCTAAGGCTGTCGAACCGCTCCGGGCATTGGTCGATGTTTGGTTCAAATAAGATCATGTTACTTTTTTAGAAGTAAGCGGGGCGGTTAATAGCCTTAGATGTGTCTCGTTACATACGCAACGACAGCAGCTTTTCGCCCCTTAGGGCGTCGAAGCAGATATTCATCGCCACTGTCACGAGCGGGACCATACGCGCAGCTGACCGGCAGTGGTTTCGGACGCTGCGAATTAGTACCAGCGAGACCAAAACCTTTACGTCGTCTAGATCTCGCCGATTAGTCGCGGATTCTTAGAGACGTTAGACGTCGCCGGGAGGCTTGAAGAAGACTGCGAGACCAACACCTGCTCCCTCTCGTTAAAGGAATCAAACACACAGACAGCAAACCGCTTTATCAGGAATCTTATGCTATCAATCTCATGAGGTTAAAAAACATGCAGCCTGGGCCGACTCTCAACGACCCAAGCCGTCTGCTCCACCACTGCCTCGGAGATGAAATACGTGGTGTTGCGGCAGTAAAGACCCACAAAGTAGCATAAATGTTTCCGGTGTTTGATGACGAACTCGCGCAAAACGAGTAACGGGCGGACGAAACACACTGCGATCCTCTCGGTCGAGGCATAAGGCGCTGCTTTGAATATGAGGTCAAGCGTGTGAGGTGTCACATGGACAGAACCTACATCTCCCGCCGCAGCGACCTTATGCGCGTTTACCAGTATTTTCTTTCCATATAAACGTAGGGAGCTCAGAGCGGGCGCTCTTTTAAAAAATAACGCTCCAAAGCGTTGTAAAACCTGCAATGGCTCCGAAAACACTGGTGCAAAATTGACGAGAGATTGCTAACGGTCCGGTCTCGTCGCTGATGCTTTGTGGTCAGCACACGTTTGTTCGAAGCCGTGGCTGCGGATCTAATGATACCCTCGATACAGAGATGCTGATAAGAAGGTCACGCGGTAAAGCGACAAAAGACTTTTTGTCGCCACTTATACTAGTTTACGGACAAAATTCGGGCTGATATCTGATGACTACCCACGCCTGCCGTCCGTGCAATGGACAAGTCAGCGATGGTGCTAATGTTTGTGCGAGGTGAGGTGCGTTGGACGATAGCTTGCGCGACGCCGAAATTGCGTTGGATCTAGATAAGAACATCTGTCCAGCATGTGGCGTTGCGTATACTGAAGAGACGAAGTTCTGTCAGAACTGTGGCAAAAGACTCGAGGTAGCCCCCGCTAAACGAGAGAGAAAATTTCTGCTCTGGCTGCGGCGCCTATTACGTCGAACACGCTGAAATTCGCCGCAGCCAGAGAAAAGCATTTGCGCCTGCGCCTCGAGAAATCGGCCTACGTGTAAACGGGCGAATTGGAAGATTGGCGCTTATGCCACCTTATAACGATCCGTAAGCCTGCACCACCAGTTCAGTCGTGATAAACTGCAAAAATAGAAGGGGCTCCCGACGAAAAAATGGGAAATGCGTATTTACGTAAACCAGAATGTTTCTTTGGCGCGCTTAAGAGCGCGTCGATAAGGAGTTGAAACACAATGCGGGAAGATCCTGAAGGTGGACCAGGAATGGGACACGGCATGGGAAAAGGAAGAGGGATGATGATGATGTGGGAGAAGCTCGACGACAACGCGAAGAGGATGCTCGCCACACGAATGCTTGATGAGCGCATCCTGAAGAAAGAGCTTAAGATCAAGCTCTTGGAGCACAAACTCGAGACCCTAAAGATGATGAAAACGTGGGTAGAAAAGATGTGAGCTCTGCTTACAGCGTCCTATCAGCTGCACTGCCTCGCTCGAGCAAGGACTGCTTACGACAAAAGGTACGTAATCTTTGCCCGAGAAAGTTCTTTTTAAAAAAGACCTAAAGAAAAAGATCCGCAGCGTTTATGGGGTGAAAGCATGGGAAGGCTTACTCAATACAGCGCGCCAAACCTTTCCGCCGAGGCTCAAGTTGACTCTGAGAAGTGGAATCAGCAGCCGTCAGCCAGCATAGTGGTGCAGGCCGTCGAAAATATCCAACGGCGTGGCCTGGCAGTAATTCGAGCACACAATGACGAGATTGCGCTCGAAAGGCTCAAAGAGCTGATTCCGCCCGGAGCCGAGCTCATGAGTGGTGCCTCAACGACGTTGCTCGAGATTGGCTACGATGAATACGTTAACAGCGACAGATCACGATGGAACGATCTCCATCGCGCTATCGTCGCAGAGAACGACGAAAAAAAGAGGCACGAGCTGCGTAGAAAATCTATTACTGCTGATTACTTCGTCTCCGGCGTCAACGCCATCGCACAGTCAGGCGAAATTGTCGCGTGCGACGAGTCGGGGAGTCGCGTAGGGGCGTGGGCGTTTGCAGCGGGTCACCTGATACTTATCAGCGGCACGAACAAAATTGTCCCAACGCTTGGCGATGCATTGCACCGAGTCCGTGAGTACGCGTATCCCCTAGAAAATGTCCGCGCGAAACGAGCGTACGGAACGCCCAGTCAGCTCGGAAAGTGGGTGATTCTTGCAAATGAGGAAACTGAGGGCAGAGTGACCCTCATACTCATCGACGAGTCGCTCGGATATTGAGATGGCTTGCCTCGCCAAAATCGAACTTAATCTGCCGCTGTTGATAGCCGGAGACATCGGCAGTCCTCGGAAACGAATCGATGAGCCCCGACCAATCCATTTAGATTGCACGAGCGAACCATCGGCGCAATGCCGGATGCTTGGACAAAAAGGATGATAAAGGCCGACGATGACCCAGAAAATGCAGGGACCGAAGGACATAACGATTGTGCCTCAAATCCCACTGCTCGGGCCTGAAAGCTCGTATTTCGTTGATAAATGGAAAAAAGAGAACAGGATAGAAGATCTCTATGATTTTGCACATATCTACGTGCGTTCGCACATCCTTAGGGTGATCGAATTAGATCGACCACAAATACAAACCCTCTTGCGTCGCTTCTTGCCATCAAAATCGGGCAATGCGCCCTATTCCGATGGCGTGACGATAACGTCAGCAAGGATGCAAGACATATACACAGCAGTCATTTCCAATGAAGAATCAGAATTGGGGTTCCGTGATTATGGGGGTGCTGGCTTCTTCTTTGCCGTCATCTTTGACCATTCAACGCTGGAAAAGATGATACAAGACACAGTTGAACGGCCTGAGGTGGCAGACATGGTAAAAGAGCTCGAGGCTAGGGGACGTAGCCTTGGGGATCTTTTAGAGTGGCAAGAAATAGGGCTCAGAATCCACGGTGAGGATTACTTCCTAAAAGACGGCTTTTTGTCAGCGCGTGACCTGAATGATGTAAAGGCCATCTGCAGACAACTCGATCGTGATTATGTCTCTTCAGATACGCTCGCCGTCTGCACATACTACTGTATTCTGAGATTGCTCGGGGCGATGAATAACGTCCTTAGGGCACGTGGCCCGTTTACTCTGGTTGACCTACAGACCGATGAACCACTCCAAAATCTGTTTTTTTCCAGAGTGCGCTATATACTGCACTATACCGGACCCCCGACCAACTACGCACTGTTGCGGATGCTCACTCTGCTGGGAGGCGGGGCTCTCCCGGCGAGGCAAACGGGCGAACACCAGATGACGTTCTCAAGCGATGCGGGATTCAGCATTAGCTATCCCGGAGAATGGATGATCGATACGACCGATCCATCCGTGTCCGTGAACCTCTACATCTATGCGGCTCACGCCAACGTGGGCGCCGTCAGTGTCGAGGCGGCCGACCTTGCATCAGGCGCGACGTTTGACGATTTCATCAACGCTAACCTCGAGAATCTGACGAATCTCAGAGATTTCGCACTTATCTCAAGTGAGAGCATTACCTTCGCCGATCAGCGCGCCTGCAAAGTGGTCTGGCAAGCGACCATTCCCGTTCAGCTCACCGATACCCAAATCAAGGCGATGCAGATTCTTGTTATCAAGAACGGAAAAGGATACGTGGTTACTTACGAGGCGATGCCGAAAGACTTTGACACGTACCCGTCAGAAGTGCACGAGGTAATAGGTTCGTTTACGTTCACTTAGCGCCACCCGTCCTTTGCCGCGTTCATAGCTCGCCTACTCAAGGCCACAATGACCTGTTGCGCAATACAAGGTGGCATGCATCATCAGCTCAACCGGTTGGCGAAGCGGACTTGCTAACTCGTGCGCTTGAAGAAGTGAAGACAAAATCCTACCAGGAGTCAGAGACTAGTCTCGACGATACCCAAGCGTTAAACGTGCTCGTTTCTTATTTTAAGAACCCAGAACCGGGGAAAGAAGCGCGTCAAAAGCCTGTTGACTAGTTAAGTAAGCGTTTGTTTCTGGGGCATATTATCGGTCGAGAAGGCAGCACGGACTCAGCGAGCGAGTCCCAGGGCTAACCTGCTTTTTTTCTTTTTTTAAGACGCTGATCATTTCTTCCTAACTTTCCCTTGAAAAAATCGCAGAGAATGTTGAAAGAAAAACTGAGGTCATACTTATAGGATTTAGAGTCCAGCCTATGTAAAAGAAAAGCCAGCTGGTTAGTTGGAGGAGGTGGTCGATTCTGGAAACGTTGACAAGGAAGAAGGAGCGAGGTTAGTGGTTCGCTTTTCTTTTGCTTGTCCTAGCGGAAACCTACCCGAAAAATCGTCAGTTTGCAGACCGATATCGGTTAGGCTGCGTGTATATTTTCTTCACCTAATGCGGTTTCACGGAATAATCGATCGGAGGTAGCGTGCGATAAGGCTCGAGTTACCATTCGCAATTCCCGGAAGTAGGCTACCCTGCCAGGAACTCTACCGGCCATGTCTGCAGCAGTGGTGCCCGGACGTGGTGAAAATGCATAGATTTCGGCATAGTCGAAATCCAATTCGTCGAACAGGCTCACGGACTCAGCAAAGTCTTTCGCTGTTTCGGTTGGGAAGTTTACCATAATCTGAGTCTGAATGCACAGGTCCGGATGTGCCTCTTTCAGTCGTCGGATGCCTTCTTTGACATCAGCAATACTATATCCCCGTTTCATCAGCCTTAAGATCCGGTCGCTTCCGGACTCAACAGGGACCCCGGTAACCCATATCTTTCCTGTCGCAAACGCGGGAACTAACTGATTAATCATCTGTTTTAGAAAGAGGGGATGGATATTACGCAGGCCAATCTTAAAATCGCCGTTTTCGCTTACCATTTTGGTGAGAAGGTCTGCCAGGTCATAGTCATAGCCGAGGTCTCGCCCATATGGTCCCAAGTCCGTTCCCAGTAGGCTGAACTCTTTGAACCCACGGCTGAGCCCGGCCTTGAATTCATCCATGACCTCATCAATGGGCTTGCTTTTGATGTTACCACGGGATTTCTTCACCGCACAATACGAACAGTTTCCTAAACAACCGCTCGCTATCTTGATGTAAAAGATCGAAGGGTCATCGCGTCGATACAGGTAATTACCTGCTGTTAGCCTTAGATACAGCAGATAAAGAAGTTTAATAGGTAAACGGTCGAGTTTACGAAGACGATGCCGTGCATCCATTCTGGATACCGGCCGGCAAATTTCGTTGGCAGTTACTTCATTTATCGACGTTGTAGCCTTGATTACTTCATCCAGCTTGCCGACTTCTCGTTCTCCGAAAGAAAGCTCCTGATGCGTATGGAAAAGCGTTTCAGGGTCTATTTTGGGCAGGCATCCCCACACGATCAATCGCTGATCATCTTTTATTTGTTTCTTAATGTCATGAATGAGATGAATCGAGTTTAACTCTAAGGATTGAGTCAACGCACAGGCATTAAAGAGGATAAGATCAGCATCCATAACGTTATCTGCTATCTGCCAGCCATTTCCCTCTAAATACGTCTTCACGCGGCCAGAGTCTAACTGGTTCTCCGGACAGCCATTGGTGAGAACACATGCTTTCCTCAAAGTATTGCCCCCTTAATATTTTTACAAATATGCTGTAATTATTGCGATCGACGGTGATTAATTAAAACCGACCTGAAACAGCGCGGTTCACGATTGGCTCATCTTTATCCAATGGCCACCGAGAGATAAAGGTTAGCCACGTATCTCATCATAAAATGGCGACTCAAAATTGGTGCCTTAATACTAAGGGTGCCATATGCGTTCGGAAAATTCGCCTCGCAATAGCAGTTTAAACGCGGCTCAAAATCGCAGCCGTTAGTGCCATAGCAGCACTTTCCTAGTCAAAAAGCAGAAGGTCGCAAAACTGCGGTTTGCGCATCTCAATGCCGTAGTGATTAAGAAAGCCTCCGTTGTTGAGCCCTCGTATGAAGTGGGTAACGTCGTAGTCAAAGCCACCGAAATAGGCGGACGCCAGCGGTGCGTGGAGGGTCAGCAGTGCAGCGTGCATGGCCCAACCTACTTGCGCAAAGAGGACTATTTAGTTTACGTGCTAGCGCATTTTTTGATGCCATCACGAGCGCATTCGACTCACAATCCGCTCTCTGTGATAGATCAGGTAACCGACAAGGCCGATTATCCCCGTTATATGATGATATCAAGGTATCTAAAGAGCGCCTCAAGATCCGACCAGTGGGGGCCGAGAAAAACGCCAACATAGGCAAGCCCAAAACACCACGGAAGCGATCCCAACACCGTATAAGTGAGAACTTCTTCACATCCATCCGGGCGACCCCGGCTGGAAGGGAGATGAATGTTCGCACGATCGGCAACAGCCTGCTGATAAAAACAGTGGTCTCTCCATACCTTCCAAACCACACATGTGCCCGATCAAGTTTACTCCTCCGTATCAACACGTATTTGCCATATCGCTCAAGGAGGGGCAGACCGCCGTATGTCCCAACGGAGTAGCCACGAGTGAGCCGGCGAGACAGCCGGCAGTGCCCACGAGAGCAACGCCGACCAGCGTAAGCTCCCCTTTCCAGACGACAAAGCCGGCGAAGGGCATGATCATCTCACTCGGCAGCGGGACGCAGGCAACTTGCGCAAGTTCAACGCCTCCACGTTCGTGAGGTAATCAAGGTTGCTCAATCCTGTGACATTGGGAATAGAAGGCGATGACCCTGTGGCAATGAGGAATCGGTCTGACGTGTACGTGTCGCCGTTCACTTGCAGCTCGGTTTTCGAGACAAATTTCCCAGTGCCGACCGCATACGAGACGTGAGACATAGTGCTTAGCAGTGCCCGATCTTTATCTCGGAGCGTCTCCACGAGCCGGTTCTTAGCTTCGATCAGTTTTCGAAAGTCAATCGAAACAGACGAGTTTAATCCCGTGTAGCGGTGCTCGCGAATTCTATAAACGAGTTCAGCGGCGTAGAGCAAATGCTTAGTTGGAATGCACGCAACGTTGACGCATGTGCCGGCAAAGCCCACAGCATTGTCATTTACCATCAGCGTGCGTGCGTGCTGCCGATCTGCAGTGTGCGCCGCCGCAAATCCCGCCGTTCCACCGCCTAGAATTATGAAATCGTAATGTTCAGACAACATCGGCTCGTCTCCAGGTCGAGTTGATCGCTGTCAGCAACAGCTGCAAGCAGCAGTGGTAAAACATCGGCAAAAAAGGGAACCGACTGGCATCGGCGATTTTTTCAGACTTCACATCGAAAGGCGTATCGAAAGTCAAAGCTTCTCAAAGAAGGATTTAGGCACCCCGCACGCTGGGCACGTGTAATCGTCAGGCTGCTCTTCAAACGGAATCCCCTCGACATCTTCATCATAGATCCAGCCGCACACCGTGCATTCCCACTGCGCCATTTAATACCTCTCTATGGCCTATACATCACTTTTATAAATAATTGCACCGCGCTTCGAGTACGTTAGTAGCAGTTTTGCTGCAGTCGGGAATATCGTTCGGCAACGGACGCAACGCAAGCTCTGAGCGACAGCAACTAATTTACGCTATTCAATCACCAGTTGAGATACCTTGCCCCAACGGTCGGAGAACACGAAATCCGTTATGGGCTTACGCATTCGCTGTCCAAGCTCCGGTTCACGAAGGTCGTCGGGAAGCCTGTCAACGCCTCCTAAATATCCTATAGCAATAATGTCAACAGGTTCATATCCATCTGGGATGTTGAACTCCGTTCTTGCTTTCTCAACGTTCACTCCGCCAGTCTGATGGCAGAAAAGCCCCAATGCAGTAGCCTGCAGCACCAGGTTCTCGACTGCCAAGCCGATATCATAGCGGGCGAATCGATTAGGCTTTCCTGTGTTTGGAAGATACAAATTCGTCACGGTGAGCACTAGGACGGGCGCGAGATGCGCCCAGTGTTGGTTCGCGGCGGGCATGCAATTGAACACGCGGTCGTATCTGCTCATATCTTCCTTGGTCGCAACTATGAAGCTCCATGCTGTGCATTTAACGCGGAAGGGGCCCAGCGCGCCGCTTCGAAAAGGCTCCGCAGCTTCTCGTGCTCAACCGGTCGCTCTGCGAAAGCACGAGGACTCCAGCGTCGCTTGAATAGGTCGTGAATCGGGTACGTGTTGTCCGCAGGTTTTTCCATAACTCACACTTTAGATGGCACAAGGCCTATTTCTCGACACCCCACGCTTTGTAGTGTATCTCCCTCAGCGCTTCAGGCTTGTCAGCAAGACACTGAGGGGGGCGGAGTGAGCCCGTTACCCCCACGGCTTCATCGGTCTTGCGGATCGATTTCCACGGATCCTTCTCCAGTCCTGCTACTGCCCGAATACAATCGACGTTCTCTAAGACGATGTCGGCCTCTTGATGAATACCTTGCATATAGAACACTTCGTTGCCGACAACGTTGACGCTCTCCTCCCAGATCGCTATCTCCCACAAGTCGTAGCGCGGGCGCCCCATATCTCTGGCGAGTTCGATGATTTCTGCCGTAGATCCAAGGCCGTCACTCGCGCGCACGAGCATGATGCGGCGCAAGCCGTAGAACTCCGTTAGCAGCTCCTCCTTGGTTACCGGACGCTCGACTTCGATCATGACGTTATGTTGGTGCATCAGCGTGGTCGGCACCAAAACCGCCATCGTCGTGATATCCCACTGCGGCATCACGGTATTAACGTCAGGCCCGTGATGTGAGGGGACCGTTGGCGGGTTTGGAATGATAGCATTGATCGGCCCCTTCTTGACCTGTACGGGGTCTGCAGCCCTTCGCACAAGCACCACTCTTGCTTTTTTGATGCCGGCCAGCTTATCAACCGCGTAGAGCGTGCGGCAGAGCCCGGTGGTATTGCAGGAAACCACCCGCACGTAGTCCTTGCCAATCGCGCGCTCATAGTTGCAGTACGCGTTGAACGAAACGCCTATGGCCGCGTGCTTCTCGCCGCCCTCAAAAATGGCTTTAATACCCGCCTTCTTGTAGAGGTTTTCGAGATTCTTCGCGCCCGTTCCTTCGGGAGTCGCATCGACGACCACATCTGCCTCGTGGAGCATATCCGCTGTCGTGCCCGCTACATCCAAGCCTGCCTCCCTAAAAGCATTGATGCCCGCTTCCTCGGCAACGTACAAGGGATACCCTTTCTGTGCCGCGATGAAGGCCTCAAAATTCGGGCGGGTTTTCGACACGCCCACCAGTTTCATGTCGTCCTGTTTTGCCACCGCGTCAGCGACGCGCTTGCCGATGTTTCCGTACCCATTTACTACAACTTTAACTGCCATGTGCTCACCTTCATGCTATGCGAACCTAACACTGAGCCTCGATAAACCTTCCTCGCACAAAAGCAGATCGCACGTTCGAAAAACCCTTTTTTGAAGCGTTGGCGCCGCAAAAAAAGTTGAATTGCATAGTTCCAAGGCGACGGGTTGCTTCGCCTGCACTACACTCGAATTGCGCGTGACTTGTTCTTGATTATCGAGAGATAAAGCGATTGGTGCATCCCTGCCACATACTTCCAACCAATTCGTTTTTCTACGTACGCCAACGCCCGTTGCGCATATCGTTCCCTAATTTGTCTGTTAGAGAGCAGCAGCACGATGTACCCCTTAAGCTGCTCCAAGTCTCCCCGCGGAACGACGACCCCTCCGCCGCTCGCCTCAACTTCCGCCCGCAAACCCCCAACGTCTGTGACGACGGCAGGCTTACCGAGCGAAAACGCGTGAGCCAACACCCCTGACTGACTGCTTTGGTCGTAAGGTAACACAACGATATCTGCAGCATTTTCAATCGTTAGGTACTCTTTTGGATGGAAAGAACCTTGGATGACGATGATGATATCCTTCGCAGGGCTGTCATCCACAGCCTTCAACAACGTAGGTTTGTAGCGCACTCCCCCCCGGGACCCTGGCCGCGCATCTCCTGCGATAACCAGAGCGGCGTCAGGCACGTTGCGGACGACTTGCGGCCATATCTCGACAACATCTTCGAAGCGCTTGTATTCTTCCCACCAGCCCAAACACATCACGACGTCCTTACCCTGAAGACCGTACGCTTTTTTCAACTCGACGGCGTCGGGCACGCCCCCCGCCTCCAGCACTTCCGCTCCGTGCGGTATGACGGTGACGTTCTGCGGCACCCAGCCCAAGTTCACAGGCAGAAAGATTTTTGGAAGTGCTCGATTAGTCGGGACACATTCCGATCCCGAAAGATCATACGGACCTCTATCTTTTTAACAAAGGGTAACAGAATACAAGCAAGAAGCAAAGCCTGCTTGATCCTTCCTTGCATATTCACGAAGAAAATGGTGACTTATGGGAAAGATCTGCGAAGATCTCACCAAGACCGTTGGCAATACGCCGCTAGTTAGATTGAATAGAGTTACTAAGGGCCTGGATGCAACCGTCGTTGCCAAGGTTGAGTATTTCAACCCCTTAGGAAGCGTTAAAGACCGAATAGGAGTGGCCATGATCGAGGCTGCCGAGAAAGCGGGACGTATTAAAGATGACACGATCATCCTAGAGCCGACGAGTGGAAATACCGGCATAGCTCTAGCCTTCGTCTGCGCTGCTAAGTGCTACAAGCTAGTTCTGGTTATGCCTGAGACGATGTCGATCGAACGGCGCAAGCTTCTCAAAGCGCTGGGGGCCGACTTGGTGCTGACTCCGGGCCCCTTAGGAATGAAAGGGGCAATTGCAGCTGCAGAAGATATGCTGGCCAAGAACCCCAGCTCCTATCACATACTCCAACAGTTTAGGAATCCTTCCAATGCAGAGATCCACAGGACGACTACTGCCGAGGAAATATGGCGTGATACGGACGGCAGGGTCGACATAGTGGTGGCGGGTGTAGGCACAGGTGGAACGCTCACGGGCATTGCTGAGGCAATAAAGTCCCGCAAGAGCGGCTTTAAAGCCATTGCCGTCGAGCCCGCAGCGTCCCCTGTTCTGGAGGGCGGGAAGCCCGGACCTCACAAGATTCAGGGAATCGGTACGGGCTTTGTTCCCGATATTCTGCGGCTAGATCTGATTGATGAGATTATACCGGTAACAAATGAAGAAGCCTTCGCTACATCTCGCAGACTAGCCAAAGAGGAAGGATTGGTGGTGGGAATATCGAGTGGCGCTGCGACATGGGCTGCTTTGAAGGTTGCCGCAAGACCTGAAAACAACGGCAAGCTGATAGTAGTAATACTTCCCGATACTGGCGAGCGATACCTGAGCACAGAGCTCTTCGAGAGTTAAGGGTGCTCGTGCACATAGTAATGTAGGGTCTAAATGCGTGCTGCCCGTTGAGAAAAAGGTTTGAAAAAACATAGCGCTTCCCAACGCTTCTGACTATTACGCGTTTTAAATTTTTGTAAAAACTCATAGTGCGATGCGTTGGCATCGAAAAGCTTTAAAGCAAGTAATTATATATATATTATTATATATAATTTTTTATTAAAATCAGGCGACTCATATGTATTACGGAAGAGCAACAGATAAGCTAGTACAAGAACAGGGAGAATGCGGGGGCGTGATTACCGCTGTGCTCATAGCCGCGGTAGAGCAGAAGTTAGTGGACGGAGCGCTGGTGATCAAAAGAGGTGAAAGCATCTATGACGGTGCTCCTTATTTTGCGACCACCAAAGAGGAGATAACGGAAGCTGCCGGCTCGTTGCACTGCGCCCCAACGCTGAGCGCGAAATTGATAAAGAATGATTTCAATGGTGCGCGTGATTTGCGCATTGCGGTGACGTGTAAGCCGTGCGACGCGCGTGCCATTATCGAGTTGAGCAAACGTAATCAGATCGATCTCGACAACGTCTATATGATCGGCGTCAACTGCGGCGGGACGATGTTACCCGGGCCTGCCCGTGAGATGATTCGACAGTTCTTCGACATTGATCCCGAGGACGTGGTAAAAGAGGAGATCGATAAGGGAAAGCTCATCATCATAACCAAGGACGGCCAACACAAAGAGCTCTCCATCGATGACTTGGAAGCCGAGGGTTACGGCCGACGCACGAACTGCCAACGATGCGAATACAACATACCGCGCATGGCCGATCTGGCGTGCGGCAACTGGGGCGTCATCGGTGACGACGCAGGAAAAGTCACGTTTGTCGAAGTGCGCACGGAAAAGGGGCAAAAGCTTCTCGATACAGCGATTGCAGCGCGCGCGATCACGCTGAAGGACGCGCCGCCGCAAGGTATAGCCCTACGCGAGAAGCTGGACGGCATCATGGTGAAGATGGCACGCAAAGCTATGGCGACGCAATTTGCCCAATTTGACGGCGAGCACAAATTCGAGAGACTGTTCGCCCAATTTGATAAGTGTGATGGCTGTCGGGAGTGTATCGACGTGTGCCCGATATGCTCGTGTGTTGAATGCTTTACGAAGCAAGAGTTCGTGGTGCCTAAAGACACAGTGCCACCTGACGCGATGTTCCACCTTACGCGATTGATGCACGTGAGTCCGTCGTGTGTGAACTGCGGCCAGTGCGAGAACGTGTGTCCGAAGAAGATCCCGCTTGCCACGATCACCCATATGGTACAATCGTCGGTTCAAGGGACGCTGGGGTATGTGCCGGGACAGTCGACGGCTGACGCGATACCTCTGTCCAAAATTGCCGAGGTGAAAGCATGAGCCAAGCTGAAGACGCTACGGAAATGGATGAGCGGCAATGGGAACCTAGTATCTTGACCTTCTGCTGCAACTGGTGCAGTTACGCGGGCGCGGATGGAGCGGGTACCGCGCGCATGCAGTACCCGCCGAACGCGCGCGTTATTCGGGTGATGTGCACGGGACGTATAAATCCGCTGTTCATCGTTAAAGGATTCCTTGCTGGCGCCGACATGGTCATGGTGCTCGGATGTCACTTCGGTGACTGCCATTACCTGAAGGGGAACTACACGTGTGATATGCGAATGAGCTATCTCAAGGCCTATTTGCAGGCAATCGGCATCAATCCCGAGCGGCTGTACTGGGATCAGATCTCCGCGTCGGAGGGGATCAAGTTCGCCGAAACGATGCGCAACGTCGTCGCAAAGGCAAAGGCGCTCGGGCCAATCGCCAACGAAATTGGCGCGTACGCGCACGGCACACGGCAGAACCGCTCGATACTGGGGATGTCGGCATTTGATGCATGCGCGAACGGTGAGGGGGAGAACGGGTCGACGACACAAGAGATCGCGGAAGATATCTGGTAGAAGCATTTGGGCGTGAGTACCCCCTAAACGGGTAGAGGATACCCCCTGCGAGCTGGATTGCAAATATATCGTAACCGCAGCCCGCATGAGATTCTCTGCCGTCTTGTCGCAGGTGCTATGCGCTAGGCCCGGTTTGTTTCTTTTCTTAATCTCAATCTGAAGACAAGAGTCAGGTCCAATTCATCGGCTAGCAAGAACGCCAGCTCTATTCTTCGTCCTCGCTAAGCATTTCTTCTATGTCTTTAGCTACAGGGCTTTACTCAAGTTCAACAATAACGGATTTTGGTATAACCTCGGATACGTTATTGGTCTCATTGTCCTTGGGGCGGGCGGCGGAGGCAGCGCAAGAGCTTCTAGAACGAAAGAAAGACCCAGGATACAGGGTCAGGAAGCCCCACCACCTTGCTGTTGCTGTTTGCTAGCATCGCTACCGCATTTGCGTGGCTGCTGTTCCTGGGACTCTGGTTGTTTTTCTATGTCAGTAACTTTAGCATATGGGAAAACGTCGGAGTGTTCGTCATCTCCTTTGCAGTAGTAGCAATATTAGAGACCGCAATCTGGGTCCCGTGGGGACTGAAACAGCCTAGTAAGTAAAAGCTTCTCTTCGCCATCTTCGTCACTGCACTCTCACTATCATGATGACGTTTTCCTTTGCACGCGATTCACGTTATCCACTCAAGTACAGCCATCGCGTGACAGCACCGAAACCGTTCGGTCAGCAGCTTAGCTCTTGCCTGTACGCGAGGTCAAAAAGCTGAGGTCAAGAGCCAGAGCCGCCACTTACCTATAGTTTTGCGACAGAAGCATTAGAGCTACGAAACAACTACGTTTTAAAGGTTGATTATGGGTCAAGCACGTGCCAAAGCATTCCATGGCAGAGAGGCGTTAGCGTGACCGCGCGAAGCGCCTCTCGGGTCATTTGGTGGATCATCATTGCATTCGGTCTTTTGGTGGGGGCCGTGCTTCTCTTGCTGGGCTATTACCTGTTCGGAGTGATCATCGGCGGATTTGCCGTCCTACGCCTGATTTATACGCTCTCTCTACCCAATAGGCGTGGGCCGATGTGGTTGCCGCCCCTGAGTGATTCCGAACGTGCCCTGCTGCGGTCAATGGCTCGAGACGAGTTTCTGGTGGCTGCGGGCACGATGGGGATCAGCGGTGCGCAGCTACGACAGGACTTCAACGGTGGCATGTCCATCGCCGAGATGGCTGCCAGCGCGAGCGTAGGGTTGGAACCGATAATCGATGCTATTGTCAACGATGCTTCAGTCCGGATCGACCGAGCGGTCGCGCAGGGATCAGTCGAGCACAATGAGGGTGATTCAGCAAAATCTAAGTTACGCCTGTGGGCCGAGCGATTGGTCCACATCCATAAGCGGGATCTCCCGAGTAGCCGATATTGAAGGCAGCAGTTAATTCCAGCCGAACCCTGATCGGCAACCGCGTAGGAGTAGAATTTTAGCCCTTTTCCGTCGTTTAACAGCAGTTAAGCTTTTATTTGCACTCGGCTTCTTTTTAAGCGATTGCTATGTTGTCTATTGACGTGTTGTATTACGAGGACTGCCCGCATTACCAAGAGGCAGCAGACACCCTCAAACAGGTTCTCAACGAGGAGCACGTTGAAGCGAGGGTGAACATGGTAAAGATCGCCAAAGGCGGGGAAGCAGAGGTGGTTGGCTTCCTTGGCTCGCCTACGATTTTGGTCGACGGGCACGATGTGCAGCGCGGAACGGACCATACGTCCCCGTTTCAAGGACACTGCAGGATTTTCACATATAAGGGACACGTGTTTGAAATTCCGCCAAAAGACATGATTCGAGAGGCGCTTAAGCGGTTCGCGTGAGCGAGAAACGCGACGGCGACCGGTACGGCAATTTACGGAGATTAGACAACAACTAGAGACTTGCTATCATGCCTTAGCACGTATGTTTCGCTTACGAAATGCCTGGACCTTGGTGAAAGCGTGGCAGAACATCTTGAGGCTCGCGAGAAAAACGCACGGGTGCTAGAGAGAGCCAAAAGTTACAATGATCCATTCCCTTATCTCGTCACGCACGCGCCTAAAAGACGTGCATGGTGCATCTTCTTGCCCCGCATCTGCAAGGGGATCGTCAAAGGCGTGATGGATGTACTTGGTCCCTCTAGGGATAATGGCTCCGGGGAAAATGGGGCATCTCTCTTGGGCGTCAGCACACATGGTCACGACGTAGTCAAAGGACGCGTCGAGATACTCGTCGAGTGGCTTTGCGCGTTGAGAGGCAATATCGATGTTCTTCTCTGCCATCGCTTCGATAGCACACGGGTGGACTTCTGTCGGTTCGCTGCCGGCGCTGTACGCCTCGTAACGATCACCGTTTAGGGCGTTTACGAACCCTTCAGCCATCTGTGAGCGTGCTGCGTTGTGCGTGCATAAGAATAGGATTTTCCGCTTATTCATTTTCTAACACCTGTCAGGCACAGGTTCAATATCGGTACAAATAACCTCTGAGCCCAAACTACGTAGTCTCTATAGAAGAGTGCGACCAACGCACTGGGAACCTTGTCGGAGCTTACTGAGGGAAAATTATCGCTATGTCAAGGCGGGCGATTTTAGGCTCTCTAAGGCGTTTTCTGACGCTAAGTTAGAGGGCGCAACAACCACGAGAAAGGCCAGCGCTCCATCATGGATGGTGTGATAGATGCGCGTCGACAGTCCTGCAAGCGCTGAGAACGTATGCGGTAGCCGTATCGTTGGGTAGCTATAGTCGGTTTTTGCACGGCGGAGCGAGATTTTGCTGCGGTGAATCTCGAGGAGCTCGTGGTTTGGCATCGCACCATCACAGTATGGGTAATGCTCAGCAGCTAGCATAGTAAGTGCAAGCCAGCACTACCATTTAGTCGTTATCCTTCGTCTTCCGTGATTAAGCATAAATTACAGCCAACGTATCCAATCAGGGTAGAAGCGCTATTTTCACGCATTGACGTGGCGGAGCTGGCAAACAGCGAGTAAAGCCTTAAATCATTATAACTGAATTAGTAGCAGCTACGTTGTCCGCTGTGCTTTGACAGCCGCGAGAGGCGTATCCGCGCTGTGAATGTTGGCGCGCCGCTTAACCGATCGATTACGATCTTGGTCGGAGTCTTTTTGCTGTCCTTGACGCGGACAAGGGAGAAGAACATAATGGAACAATTTAGGCTTTCATCAGATTCCGTGAGCAACGATTTAATCCCAATCGCATTGGCATTTCACGCTGTATTAGGCGGCCTGCCCGTCACGATACGAAGCCAGAGCCATCACGGCGTTCAAATCGAAGACGGCAAGGTGAAAAGTCGGAACTATACCGGGCCGATACTTGAAAGAGTTCTTGCCGAGAACACATTGATAAAGACGCGGCCGCAAGCGGGGGAATACGCGAACGTACCGGTCATAGTTGCCCCCATTCAGGACAACTCAGGTTCAGCAATTGCCGCCATTGGCGTTGTCGATACCACTGGAATATTCGACCTGGCGGATGCCATGAGCCAGCAATCGCAGATCATCAGCCAACTACGTTATTGCGCCGTGCCTGCGAGCAAATAAAGGAAATGGGGGTTAAAACCCCTAAAATCTGCTGGGCGCGACCCGACACAAACTGCAGCCCGCGGAAGAGACGCAGATTCACTCCTCAAGGGGCGTAACGTAGCATGATGCCCGCTTGCTGCTAATGAGCTTCTGTTCGTGGAAAAGGCGCGCTGTGAGGTGGAACATGCCTTCTTCACTCGCGTAGAGCTCGCTTACGAATCGCTTCGTGTCGCCTTTTGCGATGAAGTCGATATCGAGCACGTCCATGAGCGTGTGGGCTTTCGACGGGGGAGTTGCGGCGATTTCGAGCCGTAGATTCCGCACATCGCGGTGCGCGTACACTACCGTCTCCGTCTGGATGGTTTCTTCAGGCGCCCAGTAGGGCCGGTTCACGAAGAAGGTCTGGATCTCGGCGGGATCTTCATTGATTCGAACCTCATGATGAGGAGAGTACCAGCTCACGAAAGCACCGTAGCGGTACGCCGTGACGTGCAGATAGACCCATCCGGCGTGGTTCGCAAAGACGTGAAAGTTCAGCACTTCCGTATCTTGAGGGTGCAACTCTTTCACGTAATGAAACGCACCGCTTGGCAAAATGTCGATATCGTGCGAGTTAGTGGTATACAGCGTCGCGCTTACGTCGACGAGGGGGTCCGTTGATACGTTTCTCAGCTGGACGGTGATCCAGTGGCGCCCCCGGTCGAGCACCTTGGGCGTAACGATTGCCTCGAAGGCATACTTGCGTTGTTCTTCTCGTTCTTCCGCGGCGATTCTCTTCTCTTTTTTCTTTTCGTCGGCCATAGTATCATCAAATTACGTAGAGCACGGAAGGTAATAAGGCATACACAAGGAAAAAACAGATCACGAAGGAGAAACACGCTGCGCTATTATAGTTCGGGCCTACCCGAGAATTGTGATGGGCTCCCTACTCACTTAAGTGAAAACGAAATTGCGACTGAAAAAGCACTCGCAGTAATCTGCTAACAGCATGCGGCTAGAAATTAGGGCCGGAGCCATAAATCTGACCCCGGCAGTATGCTCCACCACTGCCCGTAAGGAGATGTGTTCGTGGTGTTGCGGGAGTAAGGACGCACGAAGCGGTATAATTATTTCGCTCAGCTCGACTTTGCTTAATAAGTAGCAAAACAAGCGGACTTAAACCAAGCCCCTGCGCCTTCGACCCATAACGCATGCAATATCGAAAACGGGCTTGAAGTGTGGCAGGACGGTAAACAGAAGCCGTATCTTTTTGTCCTAGACGGCACGGCCAGTGCGATATGCGGGTTATGCCCTTCCAAGTTGCTGCAAGTTGACGGTGAGTGAAAAAAACAAACGAACAACGTTTTGAGGTGACCTTACCTAACCTATCAATGACTATTCGAAATACGAATCAACGTTGTTTGATGTCGAAGCGAAAGCAAAGAGGGGTAAATAGAAATTCCAAGGATTGTCAAAAGGCGTTTGATGTGGAGGCTCGCTTTGTCAACGGTTAAGGTGGGATCACGCATAACGGCCTTAACCCTTAACGTTTAAATAAACCCGCGCTTATGGCAGCAGGAGATAAATAACAAAGATGTGGCAGGACACTGTAATCCTCATCTGCAGCCTCGTCTTCGGTTTCCTTCTTATCCCTCAAATGCGCGACATGCACAGGGAAAAGACAGGTATGAACATACTCTCCTGCGCGACAACGTTCTCTTTTCTCGTTGTATTAAGTTGCGTATACGCGACGCTTAGTCTACCGTTAGCGGTGCTTGGCGGCGCTATCGATGCGGGGGCGTGGGCAATAATAACAGCGTTATCGGTGAAATACATATCACAACCATAGTTCTGACCTAACGACGGGATAATTTGTATGTAGCGAATACACCTACTGCATTAATCACCGTTTGATCTAAATGAGCAGGCACGGCTCTGACAGGGCACTTGATGTGACCTCCGTCTAAATCAGACGGAGGATTTAGAGTTTTTAGAGGCATTCTCTGATCGCATCTCGCCACCTGCTTCGACGAAAGCATCTTGGCGAGCATGTCACAAGATGAAACGATCAAACAGGCTGAAGACGAAACGATAAAACGGCTAGACGCCTTAACAGAGGAAAAAATCTCGCTAGCGAAAAAATTCCACCCGAATTATTACAAGCCTCCAAATGAGCATACAGTTCCCGAAGCTGTTACGCTAAAATTAGAAAAAGAGAGAGGGCTATATCTAACCCTCACAAGTTCGTCACGACTTGATTCAAGCCGTCGCTGTATGTCAATTTCTGCGGGAATGTGGATATACTATTGCTGTTTGCCTTCGGCGTCGGGCACAGTGAACGACGGCACCTGGGCCACCAACTCGGCGAGCTCGGGGTGCTCCTCGTAGTTTCGGGCTTGCAGCTTCGCGATCTTGTCGCCGAGCTCGGGATCATCGGAGTCCGTGATGTCGAAGGCCTCGAACCGGTCGATGAGCTCCATTCCATTCATTTCGGAGCGGACGTGCGCCGGATGTGTCAGGTACTCCCAGTACCCGTCGAGATCCTCGAGCACGTACACGGCACCCCATTCGAACTCTCCTCCGAGGTTGGGGCCCACGACGTACGACTGCACGGCAGGGTTGGCTTCCCCCGCCTGGCGAAGCAGGTCGAGACCTGCTCGGCGCTGCTCCTCGCTGAGATCGAACTTGAATGTCATGCGGTTGATGTGAAAGATCATTCTCTTCTCCTCTTGCGGGTTGTGCTGGTTAGTTGTTGTTCTTAATCACTAAGTTATAGACTATCAGTACTTCGTAAAGTAAACTGAGCTGGAATTATACACCTACGTTGAGATAGAACGAAAAGGATGCGGTAGGGGCGACGGCGTCGATTTTTATCTATACAGTTGAGCGGAAAGCATTGTTAGACGCGCTCAAGAATTTAGTTGTTAGTATCGCACGCATTGAATGCTTGATACTGAAAAATGACACTTAAATCTGTCACTTATATGCATTTTTCTTTCAGCAATTCCCACAAATCTATTGGGTTTTTGAAATGCATACCCTGAAGACCATACGTTTTTGCGGCCTCCACGTATGCCTTAATATCATCAATATAGAGCGTTTCTTCCCGTGCGATGTCTGTCTTCTCGAAGACGGCATCAAAGATCTTTTTTTTAGGTTTTCTTGCGCCTACCTCATAAGAGAGTATCCACTCGTCGAGGGAACGGACAACGGGGTAACGTTCCATGACGCAGGAAAAATGGAGTTCGTTGGTGTTGCTGAGAAGAAAAACCGGGTAGCCTTTATTCTTCAGATGTGTAATAATCGCGTTAACTTCGGGATCCTCCTCAAAAATGTTGTTCCACATATCTTTGAATTCTTCAAATCCCAGTTCCAATTTGTATCTCTCCCTGAGCTTCGCGAAAAAAGCCAGTGACGATATGCGGCCTTCTTCGTAGGGATTTACGAAACCCCGGTCTCGTTCAAAGAGAAACCTGAAAAGGTCATCAGGTGTAAAACGGTTCTTTATTAGGGAGACTTCTTTGAGTTTCACCGCAATTTGTCTGTGTTCAAAGGGAAGGATGACGTTGCCGAGATCGAAGACGAAGAGCCTAATCATAGGAAAAACCTTTACCTCTTTATGTTCGGTGCCAGATACATGAATCATGCTGAATATCACCGCGTTATCAGCTAGCATCATGAAAAAAAGGAAACCCACGACGTTCGAATTCGGATCGTTTTAGGCGTCCGCTGTGAGACAAGAAAAGCGTTAAGCGGGCGTCAAGTAACCAAGGTAAAATGTAATAAGATCAGCAAAGTGCGCGCCGAAAGCAATGGGCTCGGCCGGATTCGAACCGGCGACCTCCGCCGTGTGAAGGCGACGTCATAACCACCTAGACCACGAGCCCTGTTTTTCACGTCTTTTGCAAAACAGATAAGTTTATCGTTCTGACACCTCAATTCCCATTTTGCTAAAGAAAGTGCGAGAAGAGTCGCTTTCGGAGTATCCGCCGAGCGGAACGCGTTCATGCAAGGAAATCAAAAAACAACCGAGTTTTCCGACATCGACCTCAGCCGCTGGAAGGACTACGATGACGTCGTCCTCGACTCCCTGTGGCTCCTCGGCCCGCGCGATAAGACCGGGCCACACGTCGGGGACTACTGGGGCAACTTCATCCCACAGATCCCATATCAGGTGTTGACCCGTTTCACGAAGCGCGGCGAGGTGGTCGTTGACCTCTTCAGCGGCATGGGCACGACGCTTATCGAGTGCAAGCGGCTCGGCCGCGCCGGACTCGGCGTCGAGATCGATCCGGACGTGGCTGAACGCTCATTGGAGCGCATAAACACTGCTGAGAACCCCTACAACGTTCCGGTCGCCGTGCTCGTGGGTGACTCCACAACGACTCTAACGGCAAAACGCGTCCGCGCCACGCTTAAAGAATGGGGCGGAGCCGCGGCAGATTGCATTATCTTGCATCCGCCTTACCACGACATCATCAGGTTCAGCGAACGCGATGGCGACTTGTCGCGCGTGTCAACAGAGGCCGCTTTTCTGGACAAGATCGGTCTGGTCGCGCGGCACGCGTATGAGCTGCTGAAGCCGGCCGGGTTCATGGCGCTCGTGATCGGCGACAAATACGTGGATTCGCAGCTCGTCCCGCTCGGATTTATGTGCATGCAGCGCTGCATAGACGCGGGTTTTGTACTCAAGGCCATTAACGTCAAGGAGATCCTCAACAACGAGCGCGGCAAGGGCAAGAACGGCAACCTTTGGAAGTATCGTGCGCTTGTGGGCGGGTTCTATCTATTCAAGCACGAGTACGTCATGATCTTTCGCAAGCCTGCAGCTCGTGGCAAGCGAGCACCTACAGGTGCCGCGCCATAAGCTTGTCGACGTCGATATCGTCGATCGGGGCGTGCGAGAGGGGCTCGGCGTTCAAGGAGCTGTACTCCTCGTCGAACGTCGGTTTGTCGGCCTCGTACAGCACCCCGATGGGAAGCTTGTCTCCGGCTTCTTGCGCTTTTTTGAGGGCGAGCTCGAAATTGGAGCGATCGTGTTCTGTTTCGTCGAGCGTGTACACGTGCTCGTTCCACCACTTCCAGGTGTTAACGTGGTTGAACGTGACGCACGGCTGTCCGATGTCGACGAGCGAGAATCCCTTGTGCTGGATCGCTTTAGTCATAAGGTCGCTGAGGTGCTTGTTCTCGCCGCTGAAGCCGCGCCCGACAAAGGTCGCTCCGGCAAGAAGCGCCAGGGGGAGTGGCGTGACAGGCGAAGCAACGACGCCTTCCGGGTCCACTTTCCACTTAGTGCCCTTGAAGCTCGTTGGTGATGGCTGGCCTGTCGTAAGGCCATAAACCTGGTTATCGTGCACAAAAACCGTAATGTCGATGTTTCGCCGTGCAGCGTGCAAAAGATGGCCGAGCCCCTCACCGTACGTGTCGCCGTCCCCCGCGTGCACTATGACTGTCAGGTCCCTGTTGGCGAGTTTCACGCCCTGTGCCACTGGAACAGACCTCCCGTGCAGGCTGTGGAGCACGTACGTGTTGATCCAGTAGCTGAGGTTTCCCGAGCACCCGATGCCGCACACGATTGCCGTCTTATGGGGGGCGAGGTCAATGCTGGCGTACGCGCTTTTCATCGCGTTCCAAATCCCGAAGTTCCCGCACCCTGGGCACCACGTGGGCCACGTGCCGGGCACGTCGTAGCGATGCACGTCCTCCATTTCAGAGCACCTCCTTGATGCGATTGTAGAGTTCATCCGCGTTGAACGCCCTTCCGTCATACCTCAAAATGGTGTGATTCGGGCGGATCTGGGCGTGCTCCTTTATGAGGCTGCCAAGCTGCGCACCCCGGTTGTTTTCGATTAGAATGACTTGATTGCCCTCTAGGCGCTCTTTTACGGGCTGCGAGGGGAATGGGCTCATAAACAGCACCTGTAGGAACCCAAGATCAAAGCCGTCTTTCGCTCGAAGGAAATCCATCGCATCGAGGATGGCCCCTTTCGCCGAGCCCCAGCCGACGAGCACCGTGCTTGAAGACAGATTGCCGTGGAGCTTTATTCCGTCAAGGGACGCGGCGGCGGTGAAGTACTTCCTGCACCGCTTGTCGACGGACGTCGCGACGACCGGTGCGTCTTCGGAAAAATACCCACTCTCGTCGTGCTCGTCGCTGTTCGCGTTGAACACGCCGCCTTCGGTTCCGGGAACGGTTCGCGCGGATACGCCGGTAGGCGTCGTCTCATAGCGCTTAAAATCGGGAGGTACCTTCCCCTCCTCAAGCAGCAGCCCGCGATCTACGCGTAGTCCGTCCGTATTGAACGGCTCTGTCGCGAAAAACGACGTCGCCAGATGCTTGTCGGTCAGGACGAGCACCGGCGTTTGGAGTGCATCAGCGAGATTGAACGCCCTGAACGTTTCGTAGAAGCACTCTTCGGGGTCGCCTGGCGCGAGCACCACCCTAAAGAAGTCCCCCTGAGAAGCGTGGAGGCAGAACCGCAGGTCGCCTTGGGCCGTTCGCGTCGCGAGCCCGGTGGAAGGGCCGGGGCGCTGACCTTCGACGACGACCAGCGGGGTTTCGGTCGCAGCTGCGAGGCCGAGCCCCTCGACCATGAGCGAAAAGCCCCCCCCAGAGGTCGCTACCATTGAGCGAGCTCCTGCAAAGCTGGCGCCAATGGCGAGGTTGATCCCGGCAATTTCATCCTCAGGCTGTATCATCATAACGCCGTACTCGCGCGCGTGCGCGGCCATGTACGTCATAACGGTGTGCGTTGGTGTCATCGGATAGATGGCGATGAACTTCATCCCGGCTTTGAGGGCGCCTATGCAGATCGCGTCATTCCCGGTCAGCGTCATTCTGGGCGGCCCTTCTATCGGGGTCATGCCGCCCTTGTACGGTTCCGGGTAGGTACGGGTTACGTACTCGTACCCGGCCTTTGCCGCGCCCACGTTTTGTTCGACGATTTTTTCGCCTTTATCTCCAAACGCGTCTTCGATGGCCGCGTTCAATAGGGCAAGCTCATAGCCGATCAGGCCAATGGAGGCCCCCATTGCGGCCATGTTGATGGCGACCTTAGGAAGGTGCAGGTCCGCCATGAGCTTCGCGAGCGGCACGTCACACCGGGTGATGTCTTCGCGCGCTGGAGCAACCTTGGAGTTTGCGGCGTCGTAGACAAGCAAACCTCCGGGGATTAGATCGTCCAGATCCAGTTCTATCGTTTCGGCATTCAGCGCAACAAGGACGTCGACGGGCTGGATCGGAGCCCGTATCTGCCGAGCGTCTATCCTGATCTGAAAGGTGTTATGGCCACCGCGGATCAGTGAAGGGTATTCGGTGTGCGCAACAACGTAGTAACCGCCTTTGATAAATGCTTTTGAGAAGATCTCTCCGACGGTCATTATGCCGTATCCGGCTTCGCCCCCAATCTTCCAATTCAGTTGACTATTGCTCATCGCGCCTCCTCATTTCTATCGCGCCTCCGCGGACGTCTTGCCGTTGAAGCTTCTGCCGGTCGACACGCATGCAGAGCGAGTCCAAGACGTCTTAAGACTTGTGGCCAGAGTGATATACCTTTAGTAGTTTTAGCGGTGTGCCATTCCCGCCAGGTGCGGAAAAGCTGGCCAAGCGCGTGGCTCTTTCAGACTAACAAATGCGAGTATAAAGCGAGGGAAGCAAGTGCTGCTCGGAGGTCCGGAAGAACCGCTAACCGGGTGGCCCCAGCGTTGGCTGACTATCTCAGCCAAATGTCAACTTAGACGGTGGCTCCACGGGTCGCCCTTCTGACTGGTTTGGAAAAAATGCTTCTATAGGCTCGTCGGCTGTAATTATTCTGAGGATTGGACGCCACTGACCTTTTCCATCAGGATCTTGTAGACGCCTCCAACTCGGCCACTTGCTATGGCTCGTGCGGTCTCCTCATATGACCCGTCGATCAAATTGATGTTCTTTTCGATCGTCCTGAGCGACTCTCTGAGTTCCGCAGGATCGGTGACGCGGCTGATCCAGCCCTCAATGATGACCGATGTCCAGTCGAGAAAGCCCTTGATATCGTGAATTTCAAAGCAGGCTCTTTGATTTGCTTCAAGATATTCCAGCGTTCGTCCGCGCGAGCGTTGATAGAGGAGAAGTGCGGTGTCGGTGTGCGTGTAGACGATCGGAATGCTATAAGGCTGATTCTTATTGCACAGGGCTAAGTTTCCGTACTTTTTCGTTTTGATAAATGCCATGGCTTCGTCTTTTGAGAGTTCTTGCATGCTCACCACATAAAACACGATTAGTAAAAAATGTATTTATAGGTAGAAGTGAAAGCACCAGACTGTTAATGGATTTAGTTAGTCTTTGTGGTGCCGTCGGACCTTTTCTATTTTTTGAAGACGGCTTTTTCCGTGAGGGTCTCCTTGGAAGCGGTTCAGTCTGGCGGCAAGAAGCCGAAAAAGCCCCTGACACAACTCTAATGTTTATTAATCTGAAGCGACATAACTAGATACATACCGAGAAATCGGAGGTTTCCAAAAAGGCATGAGCTCTGGAATGTGTACCGTTTGCGGACTCCCTAGCGAGTTATGCATTTGTGAAGAAGTAGCCAAAGAACAGCAGCGAATTACAGTGAAGGTAAACAAGAGGCGCTACGGCAAGGAGGTCACCGTCATCGAGGGAATGGACCCTCACGAAATAGATCTCGCAGAGCTTACGAGCTATCTCAAGGCACGACTTGCATGCGGAGGAACTGTGAAAGACGGTCTCATTGAATTGCAGGGGAATCACAAGGGCAGAGTTAAAGAAATTCTTGCGAAAAAAGGATTCTCTGCCGCGCAGATCAAAGCTTAGATTCGGCTGCGTTCGATTAAGCATTGGTATGGAACCCGGTTTTATGTAAGCGAAAAATGGCGGC